>WNFF01003357.1_pt1 | contig 16313 bp, 9 predicted proteins | sample 5400441 | NCBI WGS metagenome assembly WNFF01 (sample SAMN13153345, study PRJNA577476) | soil metagenome | isolation source: 120 cm saprolite under Douglas fir tree site 2 hole 3 replicate 1 | place: USA:California | collected 2015-04-18 | reverse complement strand
GCGGCATCGCGACCTTGGCGCGCGGCTGCAGCGTCCGCGCATCGAGCAGGCGCAGCTCGGTGCGATTGCCCGCATCGACCACGAGCGCGAGCGCGTCGCCCGTCCGGGCCACCGCGAATTGGCTGATGCTGGCGATGGGCGGGTCCTTCTCGACGTAGCGCGCCTTCTCTTTGCCGGACTCCGCGTCGAGCGCGAGGAGCAAGGCTTGTTCGCCGCCGCCGTCGGTAGCGAGGTAGATCGTACGGCCGTCGGGGGAGAACCGGGCCTCGAAGATGCTGACCTTGCCGCTCTCCGGGTAGAGCGTGCGGGCCGCGCCCGAGGCGAGATCCAGCCGGACCAGGTAGTTTTCCGACCGGCTGGGATAGCGCACGAAGAGCCCGCGCTTGCCGTCCCTGCTGACGTCGATGAGGAATCCCGGCTTGGGCTCGCGGAACACCTCGCGCGCCGGCCCGGGCGCCGCCGCCGGGGCCGCGTACACCGCGGAGCTCACGTCGCTGATCCGCCGGGCGCTGAAGTAGATCGTGTCCGCGGCGAGGTCGGGCACGTACGCCGGGTCGCGCTGCATCGGCTCGCCCGTCGTCAGCTCGGTCAAGCCGGACCCGTCGAGGTTCACCCGCCAGATGGACCACTTCTCGTCGGCGCCGTGGTCGGTGCGGAACAGCACCGACTTGCCGTCGGGCGTCGTCCGGTCCAGCGTCACGCGCTCCTTCGATTCGAACAGGCGCTGCGCCGGCGAGTCGGGCCGCGCCGCGTCCGCCACGTAGAGCTGCGGCAGCCCGTCCCGGTTGGACACCAGCACCACCTGCTTGCCGTCGCGGGTGAGCAGCGCTTCCGTGTTCAGGAACGCGTCCACCAGCGAGCTGGCCTTCTTGGACAGCTCCGCCACGCGCGCCGCGTCAGCACTCGACGTCGCATCGGGCTGGACGGGCGCCGGCGCGCGCTTCTCCGCAGCCGCAGCCGGAGGCGCGGGGGCCGCGGCCGCCGGCGCCGGGAGGGCGGCTTCCTGCGACCGTTGCGGCGGCGAGGAGCGGTCCGCCGCGGGCGGAGGCGTTGCGCAGGCGAGGAGGAAGGCGACGAGCGGGAAGCGCAGGCAGGTGGGGTTGCGCATGGCGGCGCAGCCTACTCCCTCGAGGTTGCGCCGCCAACGCGCGCGCGACCTGCTCCGTCTCTTCGCCACGCGCCAGCCGGCGGTCCACCAGCACGAGGTCCGGGTGCTTGTCCAACCTGAGCGCACCGGAAAGTCGCGTCGGATGTCAGACACTCCGCCGCGCCAAGGCGTGCTATCTGGCCGGTCGGGGCGATTCGGAGGCGACGTGAAGATCGCGGTCATGGGAAGCGGGTCAGTGGGCGGGTACTTCGGCGGCCGGCTCGCGCAGGCGGGCGAGGACGTGGCGTTCGTCGCGCGCGGCCGGCAGCTCGCGGCGATGCGGGAGCGCGGGTTGCGGATCGCGAGCCCCCGGGGTGACGTCCACCTCCAGCCGGTCCGCGTCACCGACAACCCGGCGGCGATCGGCCCGGTGGACGTGGTCTTCTTCACGGTGAAGCTGTGGAGCACGGAGGAAGCGGCGCGCCAGATCGCGCCGCTGATCGGCCCCGACACCGCCGTGATCTCCCTGCAGAACGGAGTCGAGGCGAACGACGTGCTGGCGCGCGCGCTCGGCCGCGAGCACCTGATGGGCGGCGTCTGCTACATCGCGGCGTCGCTCGACCAGCCCGGCTCCGTCCAGCACGGCGGGCAGATGGCGCGGCTGGTGTTCGGAGAGCCCGGCGGCAGGAAGACGCGCCGCGCGCAGGCCTTGCTCGAAGCCTGCACGCGCGCGAAGGCAGGCTTCGACGCCGAGCTGTCTTCCGACATCGACCGCGCCATCTGGGAGAAGTTCGTCTTCATCGTCGGGCTCTCCGCCCTGACCGCGCTCACGCGCCGCCCGATCGGGCCGGTGCGCTCCGACCCGGACACGCGCGCGATGCTCCTCGAGGTGATGCGCGAGGCCGTGACCGTCGGCCGCGCAAAAGGCGTCGATCTGTCACCGGACTTCGCCGACCAGCGCCTCGCGTTCGCGGACACGCTGCCGCCCGGCATGACGTCCTCGATGCACAACGACCTGGAGCGCGGAAACCGCCTCGAGGTCGGCTGGCTGTCCGGCGCCGTGGTCCGCCTGGGCCGCGACGCCGGCATCCCCACCCCCGCCAACCGCGCCGTGTACGCCGCCTTGAAGCTGCACGCGAGCGGGTCCGCGCACGCCGGCTAATCGGGGCGGGCGTCCCCCTCTTGCAGCGCTATCTGCCGTTCTGGGCGGCGAACCTGGTGGACCGGATGTGGGTCATCCTGGTCCCCATCATCGCCGTCCTGGTCCTGCTCGGCCGCGCCGTGCCGGCCCTGTATCGCTGGCGCGTGCGCTCCCGCGTCTTCCGCTGGTACGCGCGCCTCAAGCAGATCGAGCTTGCGCTCGAGGAGAACCCCGGGCCGCAGGTCCTCGAGGACATGCTCAAGCGGCTGGACGACACCGAGCGCGCGGTCAACCAGATCCCCCACGCCGCTCGCGTACGCGGAGAACCTCTACTTCTTCCGGGAGCACGTCGACGTGGTCCGCCGGCGCATCGCCCGGCGGCTGTCGCGGGAGTCGCTCGCCGCAGCCCCTGCCGCCGCTCCGATGCGCGCTTCGGAGGGCGGCAGGTAGCCGCGGTCCTCAGTCGTCGTCGCGGTGGCCCACCCGGACGGGCCAAAGGCGGGGGGACCGCTTTGACGCGCTAGGCTTTAGTCATCGTCGTCGTGCTCATCCTGCTTCCTGCACGAATGCGGAGGCGGCGGGACACGAGGCGCGCCACTCTTGTCCATCTGCAGCCCGCCCGTCGTCGCTCCCAGCGTGGTCAGGCGGTTCAGCTCGGCGTCGTAGTCCTCGCAGAGAAGCAGCCGCTGGTCGACCATCTTGCGCAGCGCATGGGCCACATCGTGCACGTACCGATTGAGCGTCCCATAGCGCTCCTGGCTGGAACGACGCGGGTCGCCGGCCGCCTGGCGAGCCGCCTTGGTCTGGGGGAACGGGATGAACTGACCCGAGCTCTCGCACCCGTCGTTCGCCCACACGTCGCCGCGCAGAGCCCATCCGGTGTACGTGGCCACGGGAACGGTGACGTCTGCCAGGCGGATGCCGGCGATGTCGTTTCCGTCGCGGACGAAGCTCGGGTAGATCGGACCGTTCGCCGGGTTGTCCTCCATTGGCGGCGAGACCAGCGGCGGGTTGAAGGTGGGGATGCCGCTTTGATAGAAGCCCGGCCCCCAATTGAAGCGGTAACGCGTCGTCTTGAGGCCTGTGTACGTCACGCCCGGAATGGCTGGGAAGCCCACTGCTGACTGGTTCGGCGGAACGAGCGTCTTGTCATGGAAGGTCGGGACCCTGCTCTCCGGCGGCTCCTTGTGCTCGGTGACCCATTCGTCCATCGCGATCCAGAGCGCACGCTGGACCGGAGCCGAGTTGAGCGGGTTCTGGAATTGCTGGCAGTTGCCTTTCGAGGTCGCGCTCCCGGTCCCGTGCTGGTGACTGGAGATGAAGTAGTTGCGAGCGAACGGGGAGTCGGGCAGGTCCTTCTTCCCGTCGGGAGTCGTGTGCAAGAGCGATGCGGCCTTCACCCAGTACTCGTTCGCCGAGTAGATCTCCATCGCGACCGGGCAGGTGTGGCTCATCTCGCACCGGGCGAATCGGCTGTCGCGAATCCCGGTGAACGGATCCGTCGTCATCACGTTGGCGAACGGGAAGGTCGCCTCGTTGAAGAGGTGTTCCTGGCGATTGCGCTCGGTGCGCCCCGGTTGGGAGAACCGGAAATTCATGCTCAGGCCGTCACCGGCGGCGATCCATTGCAGCATGCCGTCGAAGACGATCTTGCCGTTCTCCGCCTGGTTGAAGCCGAGATGAGTGAAATCGTTGAGCGTGCGCCCGGGCTGCGAGACGACTTCCGTGTAGATGCGCCGAACGTCGCCGGCGAGCGGATTGGCGTTGCCGGCGCTGTCGGTCGTCTCGTACCGGAGCCACGCATTGAAGTCGCGGATCGCAGCGAGGCCGATCGTGTTCACGGTCGGGTTCTTGGCCGTGTACATGAACTCGTAGATGTCATTCGCGACGAAAGGGCACTTTGGTGGCGTACTATTGTCGCAAGGAGCAGCATCAGGCGACGCGTTGAGCTTGATCGCCGTACCGTTCATCGCCGTCGGGCTCGACTTGGTGTAGTCCCACGCGGAGCTGGCAAGGACCTTGGGTACATCGTCGAGATGGATGCGGTGCGTGAGCGTCGCATGGCTCTTGTCCGGGACGCCCTGCGCGTTGGTGACAGCGGGATAGGTCAGATTGAACGAGGCGGCGCCCGTCACGATGTACTCGTAGCCCGGACCGGTGATCGTCGAGCCGTCAGGGTTGTGCGCGACTGCCTTGCTGAGGTCGATGGTCGTGTTGAAGTTCGCGTTGTTGGTGCCGGCGGCCTGGTCCCATCCGCTGAACACGATGGTGTAGCCGCGCGGCATGAAGAAGGCGTTGTCCAGAGCAGCTGGATCAGTCACCGACCCCGGATCATTCCCACCGGGGAAGCGGCCCAAGGTGGCCCACGTCTTGTTGCCGCGGTTCGGCGGCTCGTACATGACTTTGTGGGCACCAGCCTTCAGATTCATCGGCTTCAAGATGTAGAAGTCGAAGGCGTACTCGACGTTGCCGTTGGCATTGCGCGGCGCGAGCTGGATGTCGACCATCACGGAATTCTTGGCGTCGTTGGGATTCACTTCCCCGAACCCCGTGCCGACGATCTTCTCGTACTGCCCGACGCCCGCGAAGACGTGGCCGCCAAACGTCGGCGACTCCGACCTGCTCTTGTCGATGACGAACTTCGTCAGCTTGGCTTGCGCCGCGCTCGGAAACAGCAACGTCAGCGCGATCCCAACGAGCAAGAGGTAGATTGCGGAATTCCGCGGATATGAGCGCATCGCGATTCCCTTCTGCAGCGAGGAAGGCGACCTGAGGCAAAGGTCGGATGGACGGCAGACCAGCTCGCGAACGCCTGATTGTTCCCGCTCCGATCGCGTGCGAAGTCAAGACGCGGCGAGCCGGCCTTGCTTCGAAGACGTCACGCTCGCGGTGAGTTCCCTGCGGGGGTGCTCCCTGGGCGTCCGCGCCGTCAAGCCGCATCGAGTCAGCCGCCGCGAACGGTGCTAATCCGTGCCCCATGCGCGATCCCGCCCGCACCGTGGTGGTCACCGGCACCGGGGTCCTCTGCCATCTCGGAGACGATCCCGCGCAGATCGAGGCGGCGCTGCGCGAGGGGCGCGGTCTGCCGTTCATCCGCCATCCGCCGGCGGTTGCGGCCGGGTCGCGCTGCCAGCTCCTCGGAAGCTACCGGGGAGACCTCGTCGCCGAGAGGCGCCAGGCCCGCTTCATGGGCAGGGCGGCCCTGATGGGCTACAAGGCCGCACTCGCCGCTCTTTCGCAGTCCCGGCTGGAGCGCCGCGACATCGCCGTGGCGGCGGGCAGCGGCACGGGCGACGTCGCGACCCACATCGAGGTCCAGAAGCAGCTCGAGCGGGCGGACGGGCGGCGCCTCTCGGCCACGGTGATTCCGCGGATGATGGCCTCCACGGTCTCCGCCAACCTGGCGACGGCGCTGCGCACGACCGGGCCCTCCTTCACCGCCAGCGCGGCCTGCTCGGGCGGCGCGTACAACATCCTGCTCGCGGCGGAGCTGATCGAGCACGGTCACGTCGATGCCGCGCTCGCCGGCGGGGTCGAGGTGGCCGACGAGCATTTCCACGCCGGATTCGACGCAATGCGCGCCTTCAACGGCCAGGACAACGAGCACCCCGCGCGCGCCTCGCGCCCGTACGCCCGGGACCGCGCAGGCTTCATCTTCGGCGAGGGAGCGGGCATGGTGGTCCTGGAGACGAAGGCGGACGCCGAGGCGCGAGGCGCCGAGGTGCTGGGCGTCGTCGCCGGATATGGCATGTCCTCCGACGGCACGGGCGACATGGTGTGCCCGACCGCGGAAGGCGCCCTGGCGGCCATGGAGCGCGCGCTGCGCCACGCCGGGGTGCGCGCCGAGGAGATCGACTACGTCCACACCCACGGGACCTCGACGATGGCGGGCGACGTCAGCGAGGTGCGCGCCCTGCGCCGGCTCTTCGGCGGGCGCCGCGTGCCGTACTCGTCGACCAAGGGGTACATCGGCCACACCATCTCCGCCGCGGGCGCGATCAACGCCATCTTCACGCTCTCGATGCTGCGGGGCGGCTGGATCGCGCCCTGCATCAACGCCGAGCCGCTCGACCCGGAGCTGGACGACTACCCGCCGGTGGTGCGGCCGACGGCGAGGCCGCTGCGCCTCGCGCTGTCCAATTCGTTCGGGTTCGGCGGCACCAACGTCACGCTGGTCCTGGCGCGCCCGGACTGAGGAGAAGTGTCGAGGAGGTTGGAGATGGCAGACAGAGGCAGGCAAATCCCGGCAGCGTTTCCGAAGCTCACCGTCCGCGGGCTCCAGACGCGGGCCCTCCGCGTGCCGATGCGCCGGCCGCTCGGGACGAGCGGCGGGACCATCACCCACGCGCCCCTGGTCCTCATCGACCTCGAGACGGAGGAAGGAGTGCCGGGCCGGGCCTATCTCTTCGCCTACTCGGACCTGGGAGCGCGCACGCTCCGGCAGCTCCTGGCGGGGATCCTGGAGATGGTCCGAGGCGACGCGGTCGCGCCGGTGGCGATCGCCAAGAAGCTCCACGGCCGTTTCACGCTGATCGGCCGCGAGGGGCTCCCCACCATCGCGATGTCGGGGCTCGACGTGGCCCTGTGGGACGCGCTGGGCCGCGCGACGGGGCTGCCGCTGGCGCGGCTGCTCGGCGGCGAGCTCCACCCGGTGGCGGCGTACAACAGCAATGCGCTCGGGCTCGACGCGCCCGAGAAGGTCGCGGACGAGGCATTGGAGCTCCTGGCCGAAGGCTTCCACGCGATCAAGCTTCGTCTCGGACGCGAGACACTGTGGGACGACCTCGTCGCCACCCGCGCGGTCCGCGCGAGGATCCCCGCCGACGCCCTGCTCATGACCGACTTCAACCAGGCGCTCACGGTGGCGGAGGCGCTCGCGCGCGGGCGGGCGCTGGACAGGGAGCAGGTCTACTGGATCGAGGAGCCGGTGCAGCACGACGACTACGCGGGGGCGGCCCGGCTCGCGCGCGAGCTGGAGACGCCGGTCCAGATCGGCGAGAACTTCCTCGGGCCGCGCGCCATGGCGGCGGCGCTCGCGGCGGGGGCGGCGGACTACGTGATGCCCGACCTGGCGCGGATCGGCGGGGTGACGGGCTGGATGCGGGCGGCGGCGCTGGCCGACGCCGCCGGAATCGAGATGTCGTCGCACCTCTATCCCGAGGTGAGCGCGCAGCTCCTGGCCGTCACGCCGTCGGCCCACTTCCTGGAGTACGTCGACTGGGCGGCGCCGGTCCTGGTGCGACCGCTGGAAATCGCGGACGGACAGGCGCTGCCAGGCGAGGCTCCCGGCGTGGGGCTCGACTGGAACGAGGACGCGGCGGCACGGTTCGCGATCGAATAGTCGCCAGCGATGGTTGCGCCGCTGAGGCGCGACCGCGGCGCATCGTGCTGCCCGGTCCCGGGATTCAGCCCTGCAAGGCTGCGGACGGAGGGTTGCCGCTGGCACGCCGGATGCTCGGGCGTGTCAGCGAGTCGGTGATGAGGCACGCGGGGCTCGCAAACTGGCCTGGGTGGCCAGGATGCTGGCTGTTGACAGCGCCTGCGGAGAGGAGGAAGGGGGTCTGCAAGGGGGAAGTCCGCGCCCTGGCGCCTTGGGGCGCGTCCAGATCCAGAACTCAAACCGTGGGACGGGAGGCCGGCCATGCTGCCTCGGCTGAATGCGGACGCATCCGCGAAGGTGGACGTGCAGGAGACGGAGTTCTCGCACGACCTGTTCGGAAGGTACGTGTGCAGCACCTGGGATGAGGTCGCGAACAATGGGGGCACGCCGTTCGACGCTGTGGTCATCGGCGCGGGAATGTTCGGTGGCTCGTGCGCCGAGAAGCTGTACCGGTTCGGCGAGTCGATCAACCTCCGCATCCTCGTCCTCGACGCAGGCGCCTTTCTTGCCTCGACACACATCCAGAACCTTCCGCACATCGGCCTCGGCGCTCCGGGCGACGTGCCGGTGCCGACGAACGTCAGCGACCCGGGCACGCGGAACATCGTGTGGGGCAATCCCTGGCACAGCAACCAGTCGTTCCCCGGCCTCGCCTACTGTCCGGGCGGGCGCTCGCTGTTCTGGGGTGGATGGTCGCCGCGGCTGACCGACGCCGACCTGGCGAGTTGGCCCCCCGCCGTCGCTGCCTACCTGCGCGAAAACTATGAGACCGTCGAGAGCGAGATCGGCGTCGAACCAACGGCGGACTACATCTCGGGCGTGCTCAACGATGAGCTGCTCGCCGCGTTCGGGGCGGCGCTGCCGCAATACGAGGTGAAGGACGCTCCTCTTGCCGTCCAGGGCAAAGGACCCGAGTCGGGGCTGTTCGGCTTCGACAAGTATTCCAGCGCGACGCTTCTCATCGACGCGATCCGCGAGGACATCCGCCGCCGCTGGACCTTGAACGATGACTCGCGGCGCAGGTTGATGTTGCTGCCGCGCGCGCACGTGACGCGAATGCGCACGAGCGGTGGAAAGGTCACCGGCCTCGACCTGTCCGTGAACGGGACGCCTCGATCACTGTCCGCCCCCGTCGTCGCGCCCAACGCCATGTACGTGCTCGCTGCATCGACCATCGAGTCGACGCGGCTCGCCCTCGAATCGTTCCCGAGCGGGAAGATGGGCGCGAACCTCATGGCGCACCTGCGGACCAACACGACGGTGCGCGTGAAGCGCAGCGTCTTTGCCGGTTTGCCGAAGGAGTTCAAAGATCTCGAAACTGCCGCGCTGATCGTCCGGGGCGAGCAGGGCGGGCGCCGCTTCCACTTCCAGGTCACGGCGGCCGCGGTGGACGGCAGCAACAGCGAGGCCAACCTCTTCACCGCCATCCCGGACGTCGACCTGCTCGGCGACATCAAGGCGAACCAGGAAAAGGCGTGGATCGTCATCACCCTGCGCGGGATTGGCGAGATGAAGGGCCATCAAGACGCCAAGCCGGGCGACCCGTCGAAGAGCTGGATGGACCTGGCGTGGGACGTGCCGGACCAGCGGGACCCCTTCGGCAGGCGGCCCGCCTGGGTCAATCTGGTCGCGACTCCTGCGGACGACGCGTTCTGGACCGTGATGGAGCAGCGCGCGCTCGATGCCGCGGCCGCAATCGCGAAGGACCCGGCGAACATCCAATACTGGTATGGCGGGAAGTGGAACGCGAAGCCGCCGCCGCTAGGCTCGGCGCGGGACAAGATCGGCACCACGCACCACGAGTCCGGCACCCTCTGGATGGGAGACAGCGCCGCGGTTACCGACGGCGACGGTCGTTTCCAGCACGTCGACAACGCGTACGTCGCGGGGCCGGCGCTGTTCCCTACCTGCGGGTCCGCCAATCCCAGCCTGACGGGGCTCGTGCTGGCGAGGAAGACGGCGGAAGCGATCGTGCAGCGGCTCCAGCCGCAACCCTCGAAGGAGTTCCGCGCGATCCTCCCCGCTGACCTGGCCGGATGGCAGATGGCCGGCAGCGGTGGGTTCGTCGCCAACAACGGCGTCGTCGAATCGCAGGGCGGCATCGGCCTGCTCTGGTACACGCGCGAGCAGTTCAAGGACTTCCTGCTGAAGCTCGACTGGCGCGCGGCGCACCCCGACGACAACTCCGGCGTCTTCATCGGCTTCCCCGCGCTGAACAGCAGCAACCCGCAGTCGGACTGGCAGCTGGCCGTGAACCGCGGATACGAGGTGCAGATCGACGACACCGGGTTCAATCCCGACACGCAAAAGCTGCACGACCCGACGCACGAGACCGGCGCGATCTACGCGCTCTCAGCGGCGAAGAAGCTGGCTTCGCGTCCGGTGGGCGAGTGGAACACCTTCGAAATCCAAGCCAAGGGCGACACGATCACCGTGAGTCTGAACGGCGAGCAGGTGACCCAGTACAAGGTCGACCCGCTGCGGCCGCCGGCAGGGCACATCGGGCTGCAAAACCATCACCCCGGCTCGCAGGTGCAATTCCGGAACGTGTTGATCAAGTCGCTGTAGCGGAGGTTAGGCGCGGGAGGTGCAACATGCGTTCCTTGGACGAGTCCGAGCGGCAACTCGATCCGACCCTGCTCGCGGGCGCGGCGACAGCCCGCGAGCAGGAGCGCACTCCCGTGGAGGGAACCGCCCTCTGCCTTTCCGGAGGCGGGTACCGGGCCATGGTGTTCCACCTCGGGGCGCTCTGGCGGCTGAACGACCTGGGGATGCTGCGCGGACTTGCTCGCGTCTCCAGCGTCTCCGGCGGTTCGATCACCGCCGGAGTCCTGGGGAGCCGCTGGCGAGAGCTCGACTTCGACCGCGCCACCAGCGTCGGGCGGGCCTTTGCGGAGAAGGTCGCCGGGCCCATCCACGAGCTCGCATCGACCACCATCGACATCGGCGCCGTGGTGACTGGCGCGCTCCTCCCTGGCACGCGCATCTCCGACCGGATCGAGTCGGCCTACCGCAAGCACCTCTTCGGGGATCGGACGCTCCAAGACCTGCCGTCGGACGACGAGGGACCGCGCTTCGTCGTCAACGCCACCAGCCTGCAGACCGGCGCCGTGTTCCGCTTCTCGCGCCCGTACATGGCCGACTACCACGTCGGCAAGTTCCTCGCCCCGAAGGTCGCGCTGGCCAAGGCCGTGGCGGCGTCGTCGGCGTTCCCGCCCTTCCTCTCGCCGGTAGTGCTTCCGCTGTCCGGGGAGAGGTACGAAGACGGAAGCGGCGACGCCGCGTACGCAGACTACCGGCGCGAGGCGGTGCTCTCCGACGGCGGCGTCTACGACAACCTCGGTCTGGAGACCGCCTGGAAACGGTTCAAGACCGTGCTCGTCTCGGACGGGGGCGCCGCGCTCAAGGTCGAGATCCACCCGGCGGTGGACTGGGCCCTCGGCGCGATCCGCGTCCTCGGGATCATCGACAACCAGGTCCGAGCGCTCCGCACGCGCATGACGGTGGACGCGTTCCGGTCGGGAGTACGGCAAGGGACCTACTTCGGCATCGGCACCAACGTGGCCAACTACCACCTTGCCGACGCGGTCCACGTTCCGCACGAGCGATCGCTCGCGCTCGCGAACGTGGCGACCCGCCTCGCCGCGATGCCTCGCGAGCTGCAGGAGCGGCTCGTCAATTGGGGGTACGCCGTCTGCGATGCGGCGATCCGCAGGTGGGTCCGACCGGGCGCGGAGAAGCCGGCGAAGCTGCCTTATCCGAGAGAGATCTGAAGGAGGTTGGGCGATGCAACGACCGAACCCGATCCAGGGAGTCACGCAGACCGTCCGGCGGCCGCTCAAGATCTTCGCGACCGATCCGCTCCTGGGCCGGACCTTCGGCAATCGCGCGCGCATCGACGTCGCCAACGAGAACCTGCAGCCTGGCCCGATCGGACCGCGCGTGGAGGTCCTCGATTACGACGGCGCGGGCGACTGCTTCTACGAGCCGGTGGACCTGAACAACCCGGCCGTCCTGATGCAGGGCGGTCTCGACCCTTCTGAGTCGGACCCGCGGTTCCACCAGCAGATGGTGTACGCGGTCGCGATGAAGACGATCGAGAACTTCGACCGCGCCCTCGGACATCCGCTCCGGCTCGCCGGAGTCGGGAGGAAGGCCGCGGCGTATCCCAGGTTGCGCTTGTTCCCGCACGCCTTCTACGGGGCAAACGCGTTCTACTCGCGCGATCTCAACGCGATCCTCTTCGGCTACTTCCACGCGGACTCGTCGAATCCGGGGCCGAACCTTCCGGGCCAGACCGTGTTCACCTGCCTCTCTCACGACGTGATCGTGCACGAGATGACCCACGCGCTGGTCGACCGGCTTCGACCGCTCTTCCTGGAGCCGACCAACGAGGACGTCCTCGCCTTTCACGAGGCTTTCGCGGACATCGTCGCCCTCTTCCAGCATTTCTCGTTCTCGGACGTTCTCCGGGAGTACATCCAGCGGACGCGCGGCGACATCCGGACCCCGAGCCCGCTGGTCGAGCTAGCACGTCAATTCGGGTACGCGACCGGCAGCGGGAAGGCACTGCGGTCGTGCCTCGGGGTCGAAGGCGCCAAGCTCTCGCCCTCGGTGCTCGAGCCGCACGATCGAGGCGCCCTGCTCGTGGCCGCGGTCTTCGACGGCTTCTACAAGACGTACCAGAAGCGGATCTACGATCTCATCCGCATCGCCACGGGCGGGACCGGGCAGCTCCCGGCGGGCGATCTGCACCCCGACCTGGTGAACCGGATTGCGGGCGAGGCGGCGAGGACGGCGCAGCGCGTGCTCGAGATGTGCATCCGCGCGTTCGAGTACCTGCCGCCAGTCGACGTCGATTTCGGTGATTTCCTCCGCGCGCTCATCACGGCGGACTACGAGCTCGTGCCTGCCGATCCCGACCTCCGCGACGCGATGATCGAGGCGTTCCGCAACCGCGGGATCTATCCGGCCGCGGTCACCTCGCTCGCGGAGGAGTCGCTCCTGTGGCCCACTCCGAATCTCCCGGCATTCGGAGCAGACACCACCTGGCGCCTGCAGGACATCTTCTTCCAGGCCATCCGTTCATTCGACACCGGCGGGTGGACGTCGAGCGTGACCCTCCCTCCGGAGCCGCAGTCCCAGGTTGCGGAGGAGGACCAAGGTGAGGAGTTCCGGCCCGATCTGAACGCCGCGTTCGCCAAGCAGCTCGCGGGATACGCGTCTCTGAACGCGGCCGCGCTCGGGCTCGACTCGAAGCCCCCGAACAAGATCCAGGTCCGCGGGTTCCATCCCGTCTTCCGCGTCGCGCCCAACGGCAAGCTCCTCGTCGAGCTGGTCGCGCAGTTCGCCCAGCAGGACGTCCGCGAGCGCCGGACGCTCGGCGGTGTCCCGTTCCGCGGCGGCGCGACCGTGATCGCCTCCGCGGAAGGCGAGGTGCGGTACCTGATCTCGAAGCCCTTCGACCGGCAAGGCGCCGCCCAGGTCGCCGAGCGTGCCCACGCGCGATACCAGCGGCAGCTCCGCTTCATCAGCTCTGCCGACGCCCGGAACCCGAAGACCCCGTACATGAGCTCCGACGAGTACGACCAGCGCATCGCCGCGCTGGCGAGCTTCTCGGCGCTGCACGGAGGATGACGATGGCCCGGTCCATTTCCGTCCGGATGTACAACGTCGGATTCGGCGACGCGTTCCTGGTGGCGATCCCTGAAGCGGAAGGCGTGCGGCGCATCCTGTTCGACTGCGGGTCGATTGCGGCGCCGCAGGGCCGGGCGATGTCCGACGTGGTGGAGCGGATCGTGCGCGACGTCACGGGAGCGGATGGCGTTCCCCGGATCGACGTCGTCGTTGCGACGCACCGGCACAAGGACCACGTGTCCGGATTCGACGCCGCGGTCTGGGCAAACGTCCAGGTCTCGGAGGTCTGGCTCCCGTGGACCGAGGATCCCGAGGATCCTGCCGCGCGAGAGATCCGCGACATCCAGAGCAGGCTCACGCTCGCGCTCGACGCCGCGTTCAAGGCGCGCCCAGCCGCGGAGAACGCCGCGGATGTGGCGCAAGCCGCCATCGTGAGCAACGCGCTGACCAACGATCGCGCGATGCGCACCTTGCACGCAGGGTTCGCGGGGAATCCCACGCGACGGTTCCTGCCCACCCTGGACCCGGCGGAGCGGACGTTCACTACCGCGGCGCTCCCCGGAGTCACCGTCCACGTCCTCGGTCCCTCGCGAGACAAGGAAGTCATCCGGGACATGACCCCGCCCAAGGGGGAAAGCTATCTCCGGCTGAAGGCGGCGGCCGTCGAGGCGGGAAACGGAAAACCGAAGCCACCGTTCACCGCCCGATTCATCGTGCCCGCGGCGCCGCTGCCGTTCCCGGAAGAGGAGAAGGGCAAGATCCGGTCTGCGGGCAGCTTCGCGGACCTGGATATCGCGGTCGCCCTCGACCAGGCGGTCAACGGGACGAGCCTCATGCTGGTCCTCGAGTTCGCGGGGACGTACCTGCTGTTCCCCGGCGACGCGCAGTGGGGCACCTGGGCCTCGGTGTTGAAGGACCCGCGGTGGGTCGACCTCCTCCGGAAAGTCGAGTTCTACAAGATCGGTCATCATGGGAGCCACAACGCGACGCCCAAGGACTTCGTCGAAGGCATCCTCCGCGAGAACGTGTGGGCGATGGCTTCCACGATCGAGCGGCCGCAGTGGGCGCGAATTCCCAAGCCGGAGCTGCTGGAAGCGCTCGAGCAGAAGCACGCTCATCTCGCCCGCAGCGACAAGGACGGCTCGGCCCCTACGGCCGACGGCGGCTTCCAGGTCGAGCCGGGCGTGGTCGTCGAGGCCCGGATCCCCATCGGCTGAAAAAGTCGTCGACGTGACCCGGGAGCACACCCTACTACGCGCTTGCGCCCGGGATTCGCTACGGATTGAACGATCGTGCGACCCTGTCTGTGGGCGGCATCTGCCTGGGCTCGAGCTGGTGCACGCGCTATTCCGCCAGGTTCGGCGGGGAGGTGACCCTCGGGATTCTTTCCGCGGGTCCCGCTGACTTCGCGGCCACGTTCGGCGTGGCCTATGACGGCCAACCCGGGGATCCGCTCTACGCCGGGACGGTGGCGCGGGTTCAAGGCGGCCCGCTCGCGATCGTTCTCGTACCGCAGATCCAATATCGCATGTCGGCGGCCGATGGTTTCCGCTGGGCGTACGTGCTCGCCGGGCAACTCGTGCTCCAGGCCACGGAAAGGCTCGCATTCGATCTCGGCACGGTGCTGCACGCCTCCTTCGCGGCGCCCGACCCGTTCAAGTCCGACGCGTTCCAACAGGGCGGCGTCATTCCCATGACGATCGGCGCGACCTGGGTGCTCGGCCGCCGGTTCGATCTGCGAGCGCAGTTCACGGTCGCGAAGCTACTCGCAAGCGACGTGAGCGTGCCGGAGGACATATACACCCTCGGCTTCTACGCTTCGCTCCGGCCCTGAGAGGGCACGCTACCTTCGCGCGGAGGTCTTTCGCTTCCTCTTCGCGGGACGGGCGGCCCGGCGCGCGCGTTCCGTGGGTCCCTTGCCCGCGCGCGCCAACTGCGCGTTGGCCTGCGCCAGCCAGTGCTGCCGGTACTCCGCCGCGCGGCGGACGATTCGCTCGAGGACCTCTTTCCCGTTCTGGGGCGCCTCCGCGTTCCCGCCGCCGCCCTCGGGCCGGATCTTCAGCTCGCTCAAGCGGGTGAGCACGGGTTTCATCGCCTTCTCGGGACTCAGGAAGAACTCGCTGCCGCGCACCCGCACGAAGCTCCAGCCGAGCCGCTCGAGAATGGCCTGCCTGGCCATGTCCTCGCGCAGCTGCTCGACCGCTCCCGCCTTGTCGCCGTCGCACTCGATGGCCAGGCGGCGCCCTCCACCCTCGACGACCAGGTCGATGGTGTAGTAGCCGACCCGCCAGTGAGGGATGACGCGATAGCCCGCCTCGAATAGCCGGTTGTGCACCTCGTGCTCGAGCGGGGTCTCGGAGGAATCCTCGGACTGCTTCAAGAGCAGCCTCACCGCCTCGGGATCTTCGGCGTGCTGGATCAGCCGGCGGCGCAGGTCCTTGGGCTTCAGGTCGGCCGGATCGAGCGAGTGGACCACCCACATCTGATCGCGCGCGCGGCTCGCCGCCACGTTGAAGCGCTGCTTGAACATCGGCTCGCTGCGCAGGCGGAGCGGATTCCCCTCGGCGGTGTCCACCACCGAGAGGAACATCACGTCCCGTTCATCGCCCTGGAACTGGGCGGCGTTGCCGCACAGCACCCTGCGGGACTCGTATTCCGCCGGGGGAATGTGATGCAGCAGGAGCCGCTCGATCTCCAGCGCCTGGTCGTCTCCCACCAGCGAGACGACCCCGATGCTCTTGTTCTTGTATTCGGGCTGCTCGATCGCCGCCCGGATCAGCGAAGCGATCGCCAGCGCCTCCGCCGGGTTGGTCTCGTTGGCCGACCGGCCTTTCTCCACCCGGTGCGCGATGACGTGCGGCTTCAAGGTCGCCTTGCTCGGGTCGCGCAGGGGCCGGATCCTCCCCCCGTAGCAGAGGTGGTTCGAGAACTCGATGATCTCCGGCACGCAGCGGAAGTGCTCGGTCAGGCAGATGGCGCCCCCGAAGGATTGCCGGGCGAGGTCGTAGACGGACATCTGGCCGTCGTAGAGCACCGAGTTGGGGATGTCCTCCAGATGCTCGTCGATC
>WNFF01004647.1_pt1 | contig 16316 bp, 16 predicted proteins | sample 5400441 | NCBI WGS metagenome assembly WNFF01 (sample SAMN13153345, study PRJNA577476) | soil metagenome | isolation source: 120 cm saprolite under Douglas fir tree site 2 hole 3 replicate 1 | place: USA:California | collected 2015-04-18 | reverse complement strand
GCCGTCATCGCCCTGCCCGCCGCCAAACTGCAGCTCGGCCTTCCCGGCGGGAACAGCCAGCCATCGTCGAGCACCGCCCACAAGGCTTACAACCTCGTCTCCGACACCTTCGGCGTCGGCTTCAACGGCCCCCTCCTAGTGGTCGCCGACCTCAGCACCGAGTCCAGCCCGCAGGCCATCACGCAGGTCGCGTCCCGGCTCCAGCACGAACCCGACGTGGCCGCCGCATCCGCATTGGTGTCCACGAATCACACGGCGATCATCCAGGTCATCCCGAAGACCGGGCCGAACGCGCCCGCCACCTCGACGCTGGTCAAGACGATCCGCCACGACGAACCCGCCATCGCAGCCCAGACCGGCGTGCACATCCTGGTCGGCGGGACCACCGCGGCGAACATCGACACCTCAGCGAAACTGTCGAGCGCCCTGCCCGTCTTCCTGATCGTCGTGGTCGGCCTGGCGTTCCTCCGTGTTCCAGTGGGGATGGGCGAAGAGCCTGTTCAACATCACCCCGTCCGAGACGGTCAGCTTCCTGCCGATCATCCTGCTGGCCATCATCTTCGGACTGTCCAGCGACTACGAGGTCTTCGTCGTCTCCCGGATCAAAGAAGACTTCAGCCACACCGGCGACGCCATCGGCGCCGTGCAACGCGGGACCGGGATGAGCGTCCGGGTGGTCTCGGCCGCCGCGCTGATCATGTTCTTCGTCTTCGTCGCGTTCCTCACCGCAAACGACGTCACCGTCAAGGCCATCGGATTCAGCCTGGCCGTCGGCGTCTTCCTCGACGCCTTCATCGTGCGGCTCACCCTGGTCCCCGCCGTCATGGCCCTCATCCGCGGGAAGTTCTGGTACCACCCGCAATGGTTCGCCCGCTACGTCCCCGACCTCGACATCGAAGGCGAGCAGCTCAAGGCAAGCCTCGCCATCCCGGAAGCGGCCACCTCAGTGAGGACACCCTCGTAACCGAAGCGCCGCCTGCGGGCATGGCCTGGCCCCCAAAAACGAAGAACTCGGCACCGGGCGGGCCTCGATGTCACCCGGCCTGGCCAGGATGACCGCCCGGGCGGCGACGGCGGTGTCGTCCGCCAAGGCCGCCAGCCTGCTTGCCGACCTGGCCGGCATCAGCCTGACCACCAAGCGCGCCGAGCGGGCCGCCGAAGCGGCCGGCGCCGCCACCCTGCACTGCCAGGAAGCCAGCGGCCGCTGGGAAGAGATCTGGCAACGGCCCCACAACCAGACGCCGGGCGCTGACCTCACCACACAGGCAAGCTGATCTTGCTCCCTACAAAATTGGCGCACACCCCCCATCCCCCCGGACCCGCGGAAATGTCAGTGCCTCGTGCGAGTATGCATGTGGGCCGCCGCGGAGGGTGGCACACGCGGGATGGAGGCGGCAGGGAATGCGGTTCATCGTCGAGCGGGACGCGCTGGCTGAGGCGGTCGCCTGGGTGGCGCGCTCGCTGCCATCCCGGCCCGTGCTGCCCATCCTGTCCGGGCTGCTGCTCGAGGCCTCCTCGGACGGCCTGACCCTCTCCTGCTTCGATTACGAGGTATCGGCGAGGATCCAGCTCGACGCGGAGGTGGCTGAGCCGGGTATCACGCTTGTGCCCGGGCGCCTGCTGGCCGAGATCACCCGGAGCCTGCCGCCGCTGCCGGTCGAGGTGGATCACGAAAAGGATGACGTCACCGTGACCTGCGGCCCGGCGTCCTTCACCCTGGTGACACTGCCTGTCAAGGAGTACCCGCGGCTGCCCGAGCTGGCCCGGCTGGCGGGTGTCGTCGACGGCGGCGTGCTCGCCACGGCGATCGGCCAGGTCGCGCCCGCGGCCAGCCGCGATGACACGCTGCCGGTCATCACCGGGGTGAACCTCGAGATCGACGGCGACACCATCAGGCTTGTGGCGACCGACAGGTACCGGCTCGCCATCCGCGAGCTCGTCTGGAATCCCGCCCACCCTGGCTCCCGCGGCACGCTGCTGGTGCCGGCCAAGACGCTGTCTGACGCCGCGCGGATGATGACGCCGGGCGTTCCCGTCCGGATCCTGACGCGCGGCGAGCAGGGCGCGGGGGGCGTCTCGACTACCGACGCGAACTCAGCAGACTCGCTGCGCGCGGCGGACGCGATGATCGGATTCGAGTCGGGCGGGCGGCGGCTGACCACACGCCTGATCGCGGGGGAGTACATCAAGTACATGTCCAGGTTTCCCGAGGATTTCGGCAGTCGCGGGGACATGCCGGCCGTCCCGCTCGCCGAAGCGGTCAAGCGAGTGGCACTGGTCGCGGAGCGGGGCAGCTCGGTCCGGCTGTCGTTCGGCCACGGCAAGGTCACCATCGAAGCGGGCACCGAGGGGCAGGCGCGGGCGCGGGAGACGGTCGCGGCCGACTTCTCCGGTGAGGAGACCGCGATCGCGTTCAGCCCGCACTACCTGATGGACGGCCTCGCCGCGGCCCTGACCGCGGCCACCGGAGCCGCGGCCGCCGCGGACAAGCCCCACAACACCGAGATGTCCCAGAACACCCAGAAGGCGCAGAACACGGAGAAAGCAGCGTCGATCCCCGATGAGGCGCGCATCCGCCTGCAGTTCACCAGCCCGACCAAGCCGGCTTTGATCACCGGCAGTGCCCGGCCCGGTGATGAGTCCCCCCCGGACTACCGCTACCTGGTCGTCCCGCTGCGAACCCTGGCCAGCACCTGATCCGCTAGGGGTTATCCTGCGGCCCGGGGAAGTGCGGGTACGGCCCGGGCAAGTAGGAGTGGCGGGACATCCAGGCCATGATCAATATCCAGGTGGCGAGCGCGAAGAGCAGCATCGCGAAGACGAGGAACCGGCCCGCGTCCGGTGCCGGGTCCGGGAGCGCGGCCTCGGCGCGGGTGACCTTGGGCGGCCGGGGGAGGTCGGCCATCAGACCGTCGATCTGTCGCTGCGTCTTCGCGATCAGGGCGGAGTCGATTCGCTCGGTCAGCTCATCGAAGGTCAGCCGGCCCGCGACGAAGTGCTCACGCAGCTGAGCCATCGCGGCGTCGCGCTCGGCGTCGCCGATCCGGAGGTCGTAGTCGTACCGCGTCCGGCCAGGCACGTGCCATCCCGGCACCAGTTCTTCGCGCGATTGCATCGCGTCAGGGTCCTCGTCTACCATTCCGGTTCGGACGTCATATCGCCTTGTCATCGGCTTCCAAGATTCGCCAGGCCGACTGCCTCACACGTTCAACGATAAGTCGAGCCGGCCCGGCGCGGAACCCAGACGAAGCGAGAATCAGCAACGGCGACGTCCCCGGGGGCCCCGCGGGCCGCCGAAGCCGCGCCGCCGCCCGAGCCCGAACAGCCTCCTGACCAGCGCCAGTGCCGCGATGAACAGGACGATCGCCAGCGGCCTGTCCCCGCCGCCGAGACCGAAGAGGAAGACGCTGCCGAGAATGAGGAAGAACCAGATGAGGCCCATCAGCGGCGCGAAGGCGCTGAACGGCCCGCGCGGTCGCTGAGCCCCCTGGCCGCCTCCCCAGTTGCCGTGGCCGTAATCCTGGCCCGGCCTGGTGGGTATCTGTCCCGGCCAGGCCGGTCCCGGCCAGGCGGTATCCCGAACGCCCCCGAACGGCGCGCCTGCGGCCGGCCGCGCGGCCTGCGGGAGGTCGCGCATCACGGTGTTCAGGTCGGTCCTGGTCTTAGCCGCGAACGTCTGGTCAAGGCGCTCATTCAGCTCTTCGAGCGTCAGCCTGCCGTCGGCAAAGTGCTCACGCAGCTGAGCCGCGACCGCTTCACGATCGGCGTCCCCGACACGCACGTTGAATTCCGTAGCCATCGTGCCCTCCGTAGCAAGAACGGGGAATCCCAAGTACTTAGCACGATATATCGCGAGACACCGGACAGCAAGCTGAGTCGCCGTGCGCGTATCACCGGAGCCGGAACGGCCCTCCGATTAGGTGCTGGTTCACGGGGGCCAGCAGCAGGAGGGGCCGTGATGCGCCAGTCGCTTCAGCAGGTACGGCCGGAACGCGGCCACGGCGGGCTAAGCCCCGCCGCAAACGGGGGGAGAGCCCCGCTTAGGTCGGGAGTTATCACCCTCGGACCGCGCACGCCCGCCTCGCACGGTGGGCGAGCTATGGAAGCCATCATCTGGCGCCAGCGGGCTCCGCGGGCACCCTTCCGGCAGCGCGTCGCGGTCTGGCGGGCGCGTAACTGGCGTCGCGCCGTGCTGGCCTGGTTCGTACTGTCCCTGATCATCATGGCCGTCGCGGCCGAACCCAGAACGGACTTCCCCAAGGCGCAGGCTCGTTCGGTTCCTGCCCTGCAGATGATCCTGCACGTGGCTGGCGGCTTCATCGTGGCCGGCGTCCCCGTGCTGCTCATCGCCCTGCCCTGAGGCCGGAGGGCCAGGCCGGCCCGGCCACCGCGGCACGGTCCGGGCCAGGGCCCTGGCCCGGACGGTATCAGGACAAGCGCCGCCTCCTCTATCAGGACATGAACGCACAATCGTGTCCCGGGCCGGCCGCCCTTGCTCCTACGTCGGCTTTCCTGGCCCAGGGGACGGCCGCCCCGCCCTGGTGGGAGCGGCGGATGGGCCCCCCGACCGTGCCCGCCCCGCTCCCCGGCGCTCGGCCGCCCGCCAGGGCCGTCCCGCCCGCCCCGTCGGCTGCCGTCGCGCCAACGCTCACAGCCGCGCTACCGCCCATGGCGGCGCTACCGCCCGCAGCCGCGCCAACGCTCACAGCCGCGCCACCGCCCTCAGCCGTCCCGCCGGCGCCGCTCGACATCCGCTCCCTGCTGCATCCGGCCGAGCACTCACGCCTGATGATCGCCCTCTCGTCGTCCGCGATTGTCTTCGGCGTCGCGGCGATGGCCGTGTACGCCCACGATGGCTGGAAGATGCTGGCCGAGCTGGTCGGGGTGCTGGCCGCTTTCGGCACCCTAATCTGGCTGTTTCTGCAGGTAGTCCGGTCCCGCCTGCTCGGAGGGGCGGTCCGTGTCACTGAGACCACCCTGCCGGAGCTGCAGTCGGTGTTCGACGAGGTCCGCGCCCGGCTGGACTACCGCAAGCACGTCGATGTCTATGTCCTGGACAAGGTCGCCGGCGGTTCCGTGATGACCAGCTATCTAGGTACCCGGCTGATCCAGATCGAGGGTGGTCTCGTGGCCGAACTTCTCGGCGACGCGCATCACGCGGAGCTCAGCTACCTGATCGCGCGGCACATCGGCCAGCTGAAGGCCAGGCACCAGCGGCTGTCCCTGATCGTCCTGGTCATCTCGGTGGTCGATTCGCTGAAATTCCTGCAGCTCTTCCTCGCCCCTTACTTCCGGGCCACGGCGAAGTCCGGTGACCAGATCGCCGCCGCCTGCTGCGGTGATATCCAGGCGACTGCGACGATGATGAACCGGCTGCTGGTGGGCAAGGAACTTGGGCCGCGACTCGTCGTCAAGGGTGTCCTCGACCAGGCGGCAACCGTCCGGCGCCGCTGGCTGCCGAGGCTGGCGCAGCTCTTCATGAGCGTGCCGCATGCCACCAACCGTTATCTCAACCTCCTCGCGTTCTTCGCGCGCGTCGCCCCGCAGGAGATCAACGCGTGGCGGGCGATCCTGGACCAGGCCACGGCGAGCCGGCTCACCGCAGTACTCGACGCGTCCGCGCACCGTCGGCCACCGCGCCGCAGGCCGAACCCGTCGTCCATGCTGCTGGCGCTGCTGGTCAGCGGCGGCGCGCTCGCCGCCAGCGGCTGGCTGATCTTCGGCGCCCCAGGCACCCTAGGCACCCCAGGCACCTCGGGCGCACCAGGCGCCCTGAGCGCCGCGGGTGCAGCCAGCATGAACGCCCCGGCTCACCCCGCCAACGTCGCTGGCGCAGCGAGCACGTCGGCGCCGGGGAGCTCCGGCTCCCCGGCGGGTCAGGAGCCGACTGGTGCCAACACCGCCGCCGCGTCGCATCAGCTGCTCGCGCGCATGCCGTCGGGCTTCGCCAGGACCTGCCAGGCGATCACCGTGCCCGCGTCCGCCGCCTCGCTGGGCGCGGACGCCGAGGTTGTCTGCCAGCCCGAAACGCTCGGCAGCGGCGGATACGTCACCTACGCGCATTACCGGACGCACGATGCGATGCAGAACGTGTATGCGGGCCTGGCTCACCAGGTGCCGTCGGGTGACTGCACGTCCGGGAACGGCCAGGGCAGCTACGCGCAGGGATCGTCCCAGGACGCCGGCGAGTACGCCTGCGTCGCCGTGACGGGCCAGAACGACTTCGCGTGGACCGACAACCACCTGGACATCCTCAGCGTCGCCGCGTGCGACCGCATGACGCTCGCGGAACTCTACCAATGGTGGCTGCACGGCGACACCGGACCCGAGTACACCCCGTCGGCCGCCGGGTAGAGGCCCGACCAAGCGCCGCACGGCCCCGCCAGGCTTAGGCCGAGGCTGCCGGGCCGCCCTGCCAGGCTTAGGCCGAGGCTGCCGGGCCGCCCCGCCAGGCTTAGGCCGAGGCTAAGGCCGCGCCGCGGCCACCGTCCGGGCCAGCGGAATCCCGGCCGCCACCCCGAACACCATCAACACCGCCAGCCACCCGAACGTCACCGCCAGCGCGTGCCCGGAAACCACAGGGCCCCGTCCCGAGTCCAGCGTCAGGAACAGGCTGCCGAACGTCGCCACCCCGACCGCCTGGCCCAGCTGGATCGTCGTGGTGAGCAGCCCGCTCGCGTCCGCGGCCTGCCGCAGGGGTACCCGCACCAGGGCGTGCGTCACCAGCGGGCTGAAGCCGAGTGCCAGCGAGGCCCCGGTGACGATCAGCGCCAGCTGCAGCGAAAGGCCGCCCCGCCCGCCGGAGTGCAGGACGAGCGCCACCGCGACGTAGCCGCCCACCGCGACCAGGCACCCAGAAGGCGCAAGCAGATAATGAAGACGCCCCGGCAGCCGCCGCCAGAAGTAACCGCACAGCCCGAACACCACCGCGCACGGCGCGAACGTCAGGCCCGCCCGCAGCGCGCCGTCGCCCAGCCCGGCCTGCAGGTGCAGCGCGAAACTGAACAGGAAGCCGCCGTAGGTGATCATGAGCACGGCCACCGCGGCCAGGCCGGGCACCAGGCCAGGCGCGCGCAGCACGGCCAGGTTTAGCAGCGGGTCCCCGCCCCGGCCCGCGATCCGCCGCTCCACCAGCACGAACACCAAACCCAAGACCAGGCCAAGGCCGATGCACCCGAACACCCACGAAGGCCAGTTCTCCTGATGACCGAGCATCAGCGGCAGCACGACCAGGAACACCGCGGGCACCGCGATGGCCAGTCCGGCCAGGTCGAGCTGCCGCCCGCGGCCGGGCTCATCCCTCGGCACTACCAGCGGCACCAGGGCCAGCACCGCGAGCCCGATCGGCACGTTGACCAGGAACACCGGCCGCCAGGACTGGCCGAACAGGTTCGCGGTCACCAGCACCCCGCCGACCACCTGCCCGGCCACGAACCCCGAGGACAGCACGGCCGTGTACGCGCTCAGCGCCCGCGCCCGCGCGGCGCCGTCGAACCGCACCTGGATGACGCTCATGATCTGGGGCATCATCGCCGCCGCCCCCGCGCCCTGGACGAACCTGGCGGCGATGAGAACCCCGATCCCGGGCGCGATCCCGCAGATCAGCGAGGCCACCGTGAAGACGGTCACCCCGATCATGAACATCCGCCTGCGCCCATAAAGATCACCCATCCGCGCGCCGGTGATCAGCATCATCGCGTAGCTCACCGTGTAGCCGGCCACCACGAGCTGCAGCTCGGCCCCCGACGCGTGCAGCGACCGCCCGATCGTGGGCATCGCGACGTTGACGACCGTGACGTCCCGAACGAGCCCGGTGCTTGCCTGGGAACACCTTCTGCGCGGGGGTGGTCGCGGGCCGCACCGGCTGGCTAGAGTCGGCAGCAGGCAGCAAGGGCGCTAAACCGGGAGGCCAGCGTGGCGAGTTCTCATGCGAGCGTCGGATCAGGTGACCACCATGTCCTGGCCGTGCACGGCTGGTTCGGCTCGTCCCGCGGCTGGGGCTCGCTGCCGGATTTTCTCGACGGGTCGACATACACCTATGTCTTCATGGACCTGCGCGGCTACGGCGACCGCAAGCAGGTCGGCGGCGAGTTCACCATGGAAGAAGCGGCGGCCGATGCCATCGCGCTGGCCGACGAGCTGGGCTGGGACCGGTTCTCGGTGATCGGGCACTCGATGGGCGGGAAGGTGGCCCACCAGATGCTGCTGCAGGCTCCGGACCGGGTGGACAAGCTGATCGGCCTCAACCCGGTGCCGGCCACCGAGGTGCCCATGGATGAACAGGGCTGGGAGCTGTTCTCCGGTGCGGCCGGCAACGCCGGCAACCGGGCAGCGATCATCGACTTCACCACCGGGAGCAAGCTGACCACGACGTTCATCCAGCATGTGGTGCAGCACTCGCTCGACCACTCGAACGTGGGCGCGTTCGGCGCGTACCTGCGGGCATGGGCGAAGTCCGATTTCTCCGGCCAGGTCAAGGAGGACACGAGCACCCCGGTCAAGGTGATCGTGGGCGAGACCGACCCGGCCCTGTCCGCCGAGGTGATGGAGCAGACCTGGCTCGTCTTCTTCCCCGGCGCCGAGCTGACGGTCCTGGCCAACGCCGGGCATTACCCCATGTTCGAGACTCCGGTGGCCCTGGCCACGTCCATCGAGGAGTTCCTGGGGCGGGAGTGACGTCGGCGGCCAGGACCCAGGGGCCGGCCCGGCCGGACACCGAGGTCGTCTTCGACCCCGCCACCTATGTGGACGGTGTGCCTTTCGACGCCCTGGCCCGGCTGCGCCGCGACACCCCGGTGGCGTGGGTGCCCGAGATTCCCGTCCTGGGCTGGCCGGAAGGTCCCGGGTTCTGGCTGGTCCTCAGGCACGCCGACGTCGAATCGGTTCTGACCAGGCCGAAGCTGTTCTCTTCCGCGCTCGGCGCAACCCAGATCCGGGACCCGGCCACGCCGCAGGCGCTCGGCTACGTCCGGCGGATGATGCTGAACATGGACCCGCCGGAGCACTCCCGGCTGAGGCGGCTGCTGAGCCGGTCGTTCACGCCCCAGGCGGTCGCCCTGCTCGAGGACCGCATCCGCGGCCACGCCCGGGCCATCTGCAATCGCGTGCTGGTCGGTCCCCGCGGTGACTGTGACTTCGCCAAGGACGTGGCCGCCGACCTGCCGCTGCTCGCCCTGGCCGACATCCTCGGCGTGCCCGAGCAGGACCGCTGGCTGCTGTTCGACTGGTCCAACCGGGTTATCGGCTACCAGGACGCCGACTACGCCTCCTCGTCCGAGTTCGACCCGGCCACGGGCACGGCCATGGCCGCCGAAGCCCTGTCGGTCCGGCCGGTCCCGGACGCCGACGGCCGGATGCCCGACCCGCGCACCCGCGAGGGCATGCCCGACCTGTACGCCTACGCCCACCTGCTGGCCGAGGAGAAACGGCGGCGCCCGCGTGATGACGTGATGTCGATCCTGCTGGGCCAGTCGGACAAGGGCGGCCAGGTGTCGGTGGCCGAGTTCGAGAACATGTTCTGGCTATTCGCCGTGGCCGGCAACGAGACGCTGCGCAACGGCCTGCCCGGTGCGTGCATCGCGCTGCTCGAGCACCCGGAGGCACAGGACGAGCTGCGCGCCGACCCGGCCCTGCTGCCTGTCGCGGCCGACGAGATGCTGCGCTGGTGGACGCCGGTGATGACGTTCCGCCGGACCGCGACCGCCGAATGCGAGCTCGGCGGTCAGCCAATCGCGGCCGGGGACAAGGTGGTCGTCTCCTTCACCTCCGCCAACCGGGACGACGCCACCTTCGCCGACCCCGGCCGCTTCGATATCCGCCGCCACCCCAACCCGCATCTGGTGTTCGGCCACGGCCCGCACTTCTGCCTGGGCGCCCACCTGGCCCGCACCCAGATGCGCGCCCTGTTCGCCGAGGTGCTGGCCCGCACGTCCTCGCTGGCCTACGCCGGCCCGCCGTCCTACCTGCGCTCCAACTTCCAGCGCGGCGTCAAGCGCCTCCCCGTCGCCTGGACCGCCTGACCTCCCGCCCAACCCCCCCGCCCTCCTAACGAGCTCGGTGTGCCGTCGGGTCCCTTCTTGGGGACCCGATGGCACACCGACTCCCTTTCGCGACCCGTCGCGGATCGCGGTGCCCGCCGAGGGGACGACCCCACCGAACCCCCGGCCCCCAGGAACCCCGGGAAATGTCAGTGGCTACCGCTAGGTTGGACTGGGGCAGAATCGGTGATGGGAAAGGTCTTGGTCACGTACGAACCAACGGACGGGACAGCGCGGCGGGCGGGTGAACGGCGGCGGGCGGAGCTTGGCGAGTTCTTGAAGGCACGCCGGGCCCGGCTCAACCCGGGTGATTTCGGCATGCCGCGTGGTTCCCGGCGGCGCACTCCGGGGCTTCGGCGCGAGGAAGTCGCGCTGCTGGCCGGTGTCGGCGTGACCTGGTACACCTGGCTGGAACAAGGACGCCAGATCAACGCCAGCACGCAGGTGCTCGACGCGGTGGCCCGCACGCTCCGCTTGGACCGGGCGGAGCGGGAGCACCTGTACCGGCTGGCCGAGGCGACGCCGCTGCGCACCGAGTGCGCACGTAAGGCAGTGCCCGACCCCATTCGCGAGATCATCCATTCGCTCGAACCGCTTCCGGCGAATTTGATCAACAGCCGGTTCGACATCCTCTTGTCGAACGGCGCGTCTGAAGAGCTGTTCTGGGAGTGGCACTCGATGCCATGCGTCCACAAGAACACCTTGTGGTGCTGCGTGACCGAGCCGACGGCCCGGGGCAAGTTCAGCGAGTACGACACCCAGATCCGCTACATGGTGGCGCGCCTGCGCTCCGCGTACAGCAGGCATATCGGCGACCAGGACTGGGAAGAGGACATCCGCCGGCTGGCCAGCCTCAGCCGTGAGTTCGCCGAGCTGTGGGCCCGGCACGAGGTGGCCGATTCTGAGCCACGGGTACTCACCTACCTGCATCCGAGCGCCGGGACGTTGCGCTTCGCCGTCAGTGAGCTCGAGGTCCCGGACATGCCAGAGGCGCGCATAGTCGTCTACACGCCGCGCGATGACGACACCCGGGCCAAGATGCCGCTCACCCGCCGGACCTCGGCTCCCGCGCAGGCTGCTTTCTGACCAGCGCTCAGCAGATGGTCAGGCTGGCCGCGGGTCCGCGACGGGATCAGTTGAGGAAGTAGCTGCTACCGCCGGACTCGGGGTTGGTGACCATGGCGATGACGGTGACCGTGCCGGCGTTGGCGAAGGTCAGCCGCAGCATGATGTCCTTGCCGTCCTGCATGGGTCCCGCGCCCGTGATCAGCAGGTGGAAGGAATCCGGGTTGAGCAGCGTGATCGAACCGGCCGGAATCGGGATGTCGGGCACGGTGCGCATGGTCAGGATGCCCGAATGCCGCGCCACCGGCGCGCGCAGCTGTACCTTGCCGCCGACGCTGGTCTGCACGGAGATCAGCTTGTCAGCCCGGCCGTTGTTACGGATGTCCAGTAGGCGCTGGAGGGGACGATCGACGACGCGGCGCTGGCCGACGCGCACCCGGTCACGACGAGCGCAGCCAGCAAAGCCGCGCCCGCGATCCCGAGGACCGACGTCAGTCTGCGCATGGTCACAGGCTACTCTGCTAGCCGGGGGGACGACCCCCCAAGACCCCCCCGCTACTGGGGGGACCCATCCCCCCAGACCCCCCTTGGGGGGGACCCATCCCCCCAGACCCCCTTGCGCCCTCAGCCGCGGTCGATGGCCGTGCCGAGGAGGCCAAGCGGGGGGGAGCCTAGGTCCAGCATGGCCTTGTGGAAGCGCTGCAGCGTGAAGCCCGCACCCCAGTCCTTCCGGGCCCGTTCGCGGAGCTTGAGGATCTCCAGCTTGCCCCAGGTGTACCGGCCGTAGGTCGGATCGAAGGTGGCACGCCGGGCCTCGGACAGCGCGGCGGGACCGGACAGGTGGGTATCCGCCTCGAACCTGCGCGCCGCGTCGGCGATCGTCATCCCGGCTGTGTGCACGCCGACGGCGCACGCCAGCCTGGTCACCCGGACCAGCGCCTCCAGCCAGACGCCGATCGCTATCCGCGGATCTTCGGCGCCGAACCCTTCCTCGCCGCAGAGTTCCTCGCCGTAGTGCGCCCAGCCCTCGACGAACGCGCTGGACTGCAGGGTGCGCCTGATCTCGGAACTCAGATGCCGCAGCGCGCGGCCGTGAGAGAAGTGCCCGGGCGCCACCTCATGCACGGCGATGCCGGGCAGCGTCGTATGGCTGAACACCTCCAGCCACTCCTGTTGTTCACGCTCCGGCCAGGACTCTTCCGGCGGCGTGATGTAGAACCAGGAAGGACCGTCCGGCTCGCCGGGCGCGGCCCAGGACATCATCGCCATCGCCCACCGCCGCGACTCAGGCGCCAGGCCTACCAGGCAGACACCGTCGTGGTAGGGGACCAGGTCATGTTCACGGGTGAACTCGATGGCCCGCTCGGTCCAGAGGCGGGCCGCGTCGATTACGCCGGCGCCGTCGGGGTGGTCGCGGACCAGGTCACGGGCCACGTCAAGTGCGGGCCGTCCCGGCTCAAGCCGCGCGCACCCGTCGGCCAGCAGGGCCTGCAGCCGGTCCCGTTCGGCATCGGCCTGCTCAGCCAGCCGGCCCAGGTCAACCGGCAGGGCCTCGGCACTGCTCATCAGCGCGGCCAGCCCGGGGCCGCCGAGCGCCGGATCGGGATCGCCCTCCGCCGCCGCGCGTTCCACATGTGCGACCAGGCGCGCGTGCGCGGCCAGCGCGGCCGCCCGGACGGTCTCGCCGGAGGCGCCGCCAGATCCCGCGGTGACCCCGGCCGCCAGCCCGCGTATGCCGCCGAGCAGTGCCTCCGCGACCGGGGCGCTCACCTGGTCGAGTGACTCGACGGCCGCGTCGGCGACCCGCGGCCAGGCGGCGAGATGCTCGGCCCGCGCGGCGTCCCGTTGCTCCTGGGGCGCGTAGTCCCGGTCGTAGCAGGCCAGGTCAAGCTCGCCGAGGTGCAGGATCGGGTTCCGGCGGTGCATCTCGAGCTCGGCGTAGACGACCCGTTTCTGCTCCTCGGCCGCGGCCAGGTGAGCCTCGTCGTGCGCGTCCGCGACCCGTTCGCCACTGGCTCGCGCCGCCGCCAGGCGAGCGAGCCCCGCGCGGACGCCAGCCGGGGACAAGTCCTGCGGCTTCCCGTCGTATTCGTGCCGGCCGGCGTATTCGCGTACCTCGGAAACGTCAAGATCACAGACGGCGCGCACCCGCGGGGAGAGGTCCATGCGGCAGACGTTACCCGAGGTGCTGGCCACGGGGGGACGACCCCCCTGGCACCCCCCCGAGGCTAGGGTGCGGTCCCCTGGACCCCCTGGCCAGCCCGGACGGGCATGACCGTCAGCAGCGGCGTGCTGGCCGAGGAGCACGCGGGAAAGGCGTGGTTCACGTAGATGGCCACGGTCTCGCCTGGCGCGAACACCCGCAGCCAGTGCGCCGTCACCGGCTGGCACGTCGAGGCAGGGTAGTTGCCGGCCTGGGCGACCTGCAGCCAGGCGTGCGCGACGCCACCCGCCGCGAGGCGGACCGCCAGCCTCCCAAAGCCCGGGTTCTCCTGCGCCGCCGCCCCGATCTGACGGCCCGCACTGCCCTCGGCGGTGACGAAGGACACGCCCGGGTAGCCGTACATCCCGCACGGCGAGCTCGAGCTGTTGGTGAAGTCGACCGGGTAGTACGCACTGCCCGCCGCCCCGCCGGCCTGGCTGGCGTTCACGGTGACCCGCAGCGAGGCGGACTGGCACGCCGCGAGGCCGACAGTCCCGGATGACGGGGACCCGGTGCCCGCCGGCGAGGCGGACCTGGTCCCGCCGGGCGCCTGCGTCGTGCTGCCTGGCGTGGCCGCGCCGCCCGCCGGGGTGGTCCCGGTCTGGTGCGTGCTCGTCGAAGCGCAGGCCGCGAGCAGGCCCGCGGCGGCCACCGCGGTCACCACCAGCGGTACCGCACGCCGTCTGCGGGTCCGGGCGGAGGCCGGGCCAGTGGACGGTGGAGTGGCCAGGGGAGTCGTGGGCATCAGTATGTCACCTCATGGTCGCCGGTTAGTTGCAATGAGTAATCATCAAGTATGCCCGTGCCTGGCGCCAGCCGACACACAGGCGGACCGGCCGTGGCTTGATGAGAAGATCGGGTCATGGGCGAAATTCCCGAGTTCACGACGAGGCCGGAGCTGGCGGGCACGTTCGGCATGGTGGCCTCGACGCACTGGCTCGCCTCGGCGGCCGGGCTGGCGGTGCTCGAGCACGGCGGTAACGCATTCGACGCGGCCGTCGCCGCCGGGCTCGTGCTTCAGGTCACCGAACCGCACCTAAACGGCCTCGGCGGCGAAGTCCCGGTCATCGCCCATCACGCCGGCCGCGGCGAGACCTTCGTGCTCTGCGGGCAGGGGACCGCTCCGGCCGCGGCCACGCCGGAGACGTTCGCCAGCCTCGGGCTTGACCTCGTGCCCGGCAGCGGGCTGCTCGCCGCCTGCGTCCCCGGTGCGTTCGGGGCCTGGATGCTGCTGCTGCGGGAGTACGGCACGCTCCGGCTGCGGGACGTGATGGGCTACTGCATCGGGTACGCGGCCAGCGGCTACCCGGTGCTGCCCGCGATCAGCTGGGGCATCGCCAGCGTGGCCGAGCTGTTCCGGGACTACTGGCCGAGCTCGGCCGAGGTCTACCTGCCGGGCGGCCACGTGCCCGCGCCAGGCTCGCTGTTCGCCAACCCCGCGCTGGCCGCCACCTACCAGCGCATCCTTGACGAGGCGGAAGCCGCGAGCCATGATCGCGACGGGCAGATCGAGGCGGCCAGGCAGGTCTACTACCAGGGCTTCGTCGCGGAGACCATCGCCGCCTACGTGGCCTCCACCGACGTCATGGACGTGACCGGCCAGCCGCACCGCGGGCTGCTGTCCTACTTCGACCTGGCGGGCTGGCATCCGCGGCTCGAGGAACCGCTGACCTATGACGTCGGCGGCCTGACCATGTGCAAGACCAAGCCGTGGGGGCAGGGCCCGGTGTTCCTCCAGCAGCTCGCGCTGCTCGACGGCTTCGACCTGGCGGCCATGGGACCGGGCACCGCGGACTACATCCACACCGTGACCGAATGCGCCAAGCTCGCGTTCGCCGACCGCGAAGCCTGGTACGGCGACCCCGACTTCACCGACGTGCCGGTCAAGGCGCTGCTCTCCGCCGAATACGCCGACGCCAGGCGCCGGCTGGTCGGGCCCCAGGCATCAGCCGACTTGCTTCCCGGGGCCCCGGAGGGCAGGTCGCCCACCCTGCCGGACTTTGTCACCCGCACGTTCACCGGAAACGGCGACGACGTGAGCGTGGCCCCCAGCCTAGACGTGGAGCCGCCCGCCCCGCGGCTGGACCCGGGGACCGGCGAGCCGACGATGCGCACCAGCGGCTCAGACCCTCATACTCCTCACGGCGGCCGCGACCCGAAGACCGCGTCGAGCTACCGGGCCGGCGACACCTGCCATCTCGACGTGGCCGACCGGTTCGGCAACATGGTGTCCGCCACCCCGAGTGGCGGCTGGCTGCAGTCCTCGCCGGTCATCCCGGGTCTGGGCTTCTGCCTCGGCACGCGGGCGCAGATGTTCACCCTCACCCCCGGACTGCCCGCCACTCTCGCGCCGGGCAAGCGGCCGCGCACGACGCTCACTCCCAGCCTCGCGCTGCGGGACCGCGAGCCGTACATGGCGTTCGGCACCCCCGGCGGTGACCAGCAGGATCAGTGGTCGCTGCTGTTCTTCCTCAATCACCTGCAGTTCGGCATGAACCTGCAGCAGGCGATCGACTTCCCGTCGTTCCACTCCGCGCACATGCCGTCGTCGTTCTATCCGCGCCAGGCGCAACCCCGCGTACTCGACGTGGAGTCGCGGGTCGGGGCTCCCGTGGTCGAGGAGCTACGGCGCCGCGGCCACCTGGTCAACGTCCGCCCCGCCTGGTCGCTAGGCCGGGTCAGCGCCGTCGCCCGCCGCAACGGCGTCCTGTACGCCGCCGCCAACCCCCGCGGCATGCAAGGTTACGCCGTCGGCCGCTAACCCCACCAGTCCCCTTCAGCCCCGTCAACCACGCAGACACCGATCCCGGCGATCTCACCGCCACCCGGCGGAGTCACCAGTACTCCTGTGGCACATTGGTTTCCGGCGCCGACTTTGTGCGGTGTATCCGGGCTTGGCGGTGGATCCGCGGCCCATAGCGGGCGAGAATCCGAATACCGCGTTAGCCTCTAGCTGGACCTTATCAAGATTGTGCGCTCCGGCGACCCGACAGTCAGCAAGGTCTACGTTT
>WNFF01002080.1_pt1 | contig 16318 bp, 16 predicted proteins | sample 5400441 | NCBI WGS metagenome assembly WNFF01 (sample SAMN13153345, study PRJNA577476) | soil metagenome | isolation source: 120 cm saprolite under Douglas fir tree site 2 hole 3 replicate 1 | place: USA:California | collected 2015-04-18 | reverse complement strand
TGATACCACCCGCGCAAAGCTGGAAGACATGCCCCCTGGGTACGACTTGGTCCTCGAGGGGGACGGAGACATCTGGAAGTTTGCGGACACGCCGCAAAAAGGCCGCCGCACCATTCGCTTCGATCCAACGACCAATACAATTGTCGAAAACAATTATCAGGTGCTGCCTTCTTCCTACCGCATCTTCCAGATGGGCGCCGCGCCGAAAAAGATCGCGCTCAGCTTCGATGACGGACCCGATACGCAGTTCACGCCGAAAATTCTCGACATCTTGAAGGAAAAGCAGGCCCCGGCGACTTTTTTCGTGATCGGAAGCACGGCCAACGACGCCCTGGGACTCCTCTATCGCGAGTACGCCGAAGGGCACGAGATTGGCAACCATACCTACACGCACCACTGGGCTGACAGGTCCCCGACGCAAATCGAATTCGAGCTGAACGTCACGGAGCGCCTCCTGAACAGCACGCTAGGAGTGAAGACGCTGTATTTCAGGCCGCCGTACGGCATCGACCATCAGCCAGAAACCGCCGATGAAGTGGCGCAGCTCCCGCTCGCGCAAGCCAGGGGCTATCTGATCGTCGGCGCACGAATTGATCCGCACGATTGGGGCGAGCCCGGCGGCGTTCCGCCGGCCCCCGCGCGAGTGATCGTACAGCGCGTAGTCGAGCAGGCACGCGCCCATGCCGGTAACATCGTGCTCCTGCACGACGGAGGCGGCGATCGGACGCAAACAGTGCTGGCTCTGCCGAAAATCATTGACGGCCTGCGCGCGGCAGGATTCACGATCGTTCCCGTCGCCGAACTTATCGGACAGACGCGAGCGCAGCTCATGCCGCCGCTTTCGTTCCGCGAGCGCCTGGTGGCTCGCGCGGACGGGCTCATCTTCACCATGTATGAATGGTCCCGGTTAAGCGTGGCATTTATTTTCGTCCTGGGCATCGGCCTCGTGAGTGGACGCACGATCATCGTCGGATTGCTCGCGATTGTCGAAAAGTTCCGCCCCGCTCCCCTGGATCATCCCGACTTTCAGCCGCCTGTCAGCGTCCTAATTCCCGCGTACAACGAAGAATCGGTCATCGTCTATACCGTCAATTCAGTTCTGGAGTCCGACTACCCGAAGCTGGAAGTCATCGTCGTCGATGACGGCTCAATCGATGGCACCGGCGAGCTGCTCGATGAACAATTTGGGCGCAATCCCGCCGTGCGCGTGATCCACCAGCCAAACCGCGGCAAGTCCGCGGCGCTTTCGCACGCCCTGGCGGAGGCTTCGAGCGGCATCATCGTCACGATTGATGCGGACACTTCGGTCGAACCGGACGCCGTGAGCAAGCTGGTCCGGCACTTCGTCAATCCCAGGGTGGGCGCCGTGGCCGGAAACGTGAAAGTCGGAAATAGGATCAGTTGGCTCACGCGCTGGCAGGCACTTGAATACGTCACGAGTCAGAATCTGGAAAAGCGCGCCTTCGATCTGCTGAATTGTATTCCAGTGGTTCCCGGCGCGCTGAGCGCGTGGCGCGCCGAAGCCATCAACAATTGCGGCGGTTTCAGCGCCGACACCGTCGCCGAAGACACGGATTTGACCATCACGATTCGCCGCGCCGGTTGGAAGATTAATTACGAGGAGGAAGCCATCGGGTGGACGGACGCGCCGGAAACGGCGGCAGCGCTGGTCCGCCAGCGTTTCCGCTGGACGTTCGGGACATTGCAGGCATTTTGGAAGCATGGTGACACGCTGGGACGCAACAAATACGGGACACTCGGCTTGATCGCTCTGCCCAACATGTTCCTGTTCCAACTGCTGCTGCCGCTGTTCTCTCCCATCATTGACCTGCTCTTTCTCGGCTCGCTGATCATGTGGGGGCTTTCGCAGTTCCACTTCACGCACGTGCCGCAAATCTGGACCGCCGCCGACGTTCAGCGCTCGCTGGTCTTCTTCATCGGATTCATGCTGATCGACTTCCTCACCTGCGTGGTCGCGTTCACGCTGGAGAAGCGGGAAGACTGGTCCCTGCTGTGGCCGTTGCTGCTGCAACGCTTTTATTACCGCCAGATGATGTACGTCGTGCTGTTCCGCGCGGTGATGGGCGCCGTTCAGGGCAAGTCGGTCGGGTGGCGCGGCGTTGAACCCGAAGTTCCCGCTCCCGTCGCGCAGGTGTAGCCGGCGGCGCTCGTCAAGTTTCTATAAGCAATCTCGAACCCCGCGTTGGTCGCAGCCGCCGCTCGCGGTATAATCCTCCGATGCCAATGAGGAAAAATTCCGCTCAGATGCATGGGACTACGGTTCTTTGCGTGCGCCGCGACAATAAGGTGGTGGTTACCGCGGATGGCCAGGTCACCATGGGTGAACACGTGATGAAACATACGGCCAAAAAGACGCGCCGCCTCTTCAGCGACAAGATTCTGGCGGGTTTTGCAGGTTCGACCGCCGACGCACTGTCACTCTTCGAGCGTTTTGAAGGAAAGCTGCAGGAACATCAGGGAAACCTGGCAAAGTCCGCAGTCGAGCTTGCCAAGGAATGGCGCAAGGACCGTGCCTTGCGGCACCTGGAGGCGCTGCTGATTGTGGCGGACGCAAAATCCACGTTCCTGGTATCCGGTAATGGCGACGTGATCGAGCCCGATGACGGCATTTGCGCGATTGGCTCCGGGGGCCCTTACGCGCTGGCCGCCGCGCGGGCCCTGGCCAAGCATACCAAGCTCTCCGCGAAGGACGTCGCGCAGGAGGCCATGCGCATCGCCAGTGAGATCTGTATTTTCACGAACGCGAATTTCACGATTGAGGAGTTGTAGCTTGCGCATTTCAAATGACAAGGCGAGCGAATGGAAACGGGTTCTGGGTAGCGCCGGCATCTTGCCGGCATCTTTGCACTGCGCATTCAGTTTAAGGAATCGCCGGCGGGACGGCGCCACAAAATGCCGGAAGGCGGAGTGCAAATCATGGTGATCTATCTTCCCGGCGACCAGCGCGAACCTCAGCCCGTACCCGAGCCGTCGTTCGACGAGCTGACTCCGCGTGAAATCGTCGTCGAACTGGACAAGTACATCGTCGGGCAGACCGCCGCCAAGCGCGCCGTTGCCGTCGCTCTGCGCAACCGTGTCCGCCGGCAGAAGCTCGCACCCGAAATGGCGGAAGACGTCCTCCCCAAGAACATTCTGATGATCGGCCCGACCGGGGTCGGCAAGACCGAGATCGCCCGTCGCCTCGCCAGGCTGGCCGGGTGCCCTTTCGTCAAAGTGGAAGCTTCGAAATACACCGAGGTCGGCTACGTCGGGCGGGACGTCGAATCCATGGTGCGCGATCTGGTGGAGACGTCCATCGACATGGTGCGCGAGGAAAAACTCGACGAAGTCGCCGAGCGGGCCGAACAAGCCGCGGAAGAGCGTGTTCTCGATCTGCTCCTCCCGTCCTCACCTCTCCCTGCCGCGGAGCCGGCCAGCACAACCGTGATCCAGACCGAATCTCACCGCCGCGATCAAGCCGACCGCACACGCGAAAAGCTTCGCGCGCAGCTTCGCGACGGCAAGCTCGACCAGCGCCTGGTGGAGGTGGAGGTCCGCGAGCGCTCCATGCCCGCGTTCGAAATCATCTCAAACCAGGGCGTCGAGGAAATGGACGTCAACATCAAGGACATGCTCTCGGGGCTTTTCGGGCAGCAGAAGAAACGCCGCAAGATGACGGTTGCCGAGGCGTTCGATTACCTGATTCAGGAAGAAGAAACCAAGCTGATCGATATGGACCAGGTGACGCGTCTCGCAGTGGAGCGCGCCGAGCAGATGGGTATCATTTTCATCGATGAGATCGACAAGATTGCCGGGCGCGAGTCCGGGCACGGCCCGGACGTTTCTCGCGAAGGCGTGCAGCGTGACATCCTGCCGATCGTCGAGGGCACCACGGTCAACACACGCTACGGTATGATCCGCACCGACCATATCCTCTTCATCGCTGCCGGCGCCTTCCACATCACGAAGCCTTCGGACCTGATTCCCGAACTGCAGGGGCGCTTGCCGATCCGCGTCGAGTTGACGGCGCTGGGCGAAGCGGATTTCGTCCGGATTCTGACCGAGCCGAAAAATGCCCTCATCAAGCAGTATCTGGCGCTGCTGGAAACCGAAGGCCTCAAGCTGAATTTCACCGAAGATGCCATAGCGATGCTGGCGCACTACGCCGTCATGGTAAACGAGCAGACGGAAAACATCGGTGCGCGGCGGCTTCATACCATCCTCGAGAAAGTGCTCGACGAAATTTCCTTCGAAGCCCCCGACTTGAAGAAAAAGAACGTGAAAGTGGACTCCGCGTACGTTACCAAGCAGCTCGCCGACATCGTGAAGAACCAGGACCTGAGCCGGTATATCCTCTGACGCGATGAGCCGCGCCGCCGCACTGGTTGGGTTTGTATCTTTCATCCCGGCGTGTGCCATGATTGTTGGCTGCGCCGCTCCCGGAGATCCTTCCCCACGGCACCCGGTTGTCCCCGCTGCGATCACCGACCTGGCCGCGCGTCAATCCGGTAGTGCAGTCGTCCTGACGTTCAGTCTTCCGCGCCAGTCAACTGATCGTGAATCCCTGGCGGAAGCGCCAACGATCGAGATCTATCGCGCCGTGCTCCCTCCTGGCGCTGTTCCCGACCGGAAGACTTCGTGGCGGCTGCTCTACTCCATCCCATCCGAGCGGGTGGACTCCTATTTGGATGGAGACCGCGTAGAATTTCGCGACCCTCTTACGCCTGAGGATCTCGCGCGAACCGCGGGATCTCCTTTGGCTTACATGGTCCGGACCCGAGGGGTGAAGAGCCGTGCCCCGGGCGGCTCGAACTTTTTCACATCTCGCATTTATCCACCACCGGGAACTCCGCGCGACCTGCACATTTCCGTCACCGAATCTTTGATTGCGCTTTCGTGGAGCGAGCCGATGACCGCAGGCGCCGCCCCGAAGACAGCGGGCTATCGTGTGTATCGCGCGGAGATCGAGCCTGGGGAAGAAACCGCGCCGCGGGATGTATCGCAAGTAAAGCTGAAGTCGCCGCTCGCGATGCAAGGATCACCCACGTCGCCGGAATTCAGCGATGCGCATTTCGAATTCGGCCACACCTATCTATATACCGTTCGAACCGTCGCCCAGTATGGCGAAGACACGACCGAGTCCGCCGACTCCGAGCCAGCCGTCGTTACGCCGCGGGACACTTTTCCGCCCGCCACACCCGTGGGACTCGAGGCGGCGATAGTTCCTGCAACCCCGGAGGCCCCTCCGCGCGTCGAACTATCGTGGGCGATCAGTTCCGAGGGGGATCTGGCCGGCTACCACGTCTACCGGAGTGAGCGCGACGACACGCCGGGCGAACGCATCAACACCCAGGTATTGCCCAGCCCGACGTTTCGTGATATTTCAGTGGTGTCCGGCAGGCGTTATTTCTACCGCGTTTCAGCTATCGACCGCGCCGGAAATGAAAGCCCTCTTAGTCCCACGGTCCTGATTGAAGTTCCGTAGAGTGAGCAACAGAGGAAGGTTGAAATGGCAACCCGACCCCAGTTCCCGGGTTTGCGGTCGCTCCTTTTGCTGCGCAACACTGCGTTGCGCAGCGGCGTCCTCACCGGGGTGTATCTGTCCTGTGTTTTCGTTGCCTGGCTGTACGTCGCCAATCGTGTCCGGGAACTCGAATCCTTCGCTGGAATCCGTAATCTTGCCGCCGGCACGGTGGTAATCCTGCTGATGTTGATTCCAGTCTTGCGCTTCCGGCGCGAACCAGCCAGAATGTTTGTTTCCGGTCTAACGGCATGGACACTGCTGACCTTCACCTATATCGCGATGGAGATGAACTTCTCGCTGCTCCAGAGCCGCTTGGGGGGGTTCCACATCTTTATGCTCGGCGTGGTTACGTACGGCTTTGTAGCCGTGTTTCACTGGGTTTTCCTACTCTGCGCGGAGGCACGCCATCGGCACGTCGCGCGAGCCGGGCAGGGAAGCGTCTCCGCGTCCAGGCCCCCGCTGCACTAATCGGGGATATTCCGCAAGCAAGTGCGGGCACTACTTTTCCTCTGACCGCCTCAAGTGAAACATGCAGAGCGCCAGAAAAAACGGGGTAGGCTCTACTGGGAGCCTCCCAAGGAAAAAAGGACATAGGCACCGATGAAACTCTGCCGTTTTCAGCCGCGCGTCGTTCCCGCAGACAAGGTTGGCACGACCGCCCATCCGGAAGTTCTTCAGGGTGTTATTTCCGGTGAGACCGTCCGCGAAATCTCCGGCGACATCCTCGCGCGCTGGAGCGTGACAAACCGTTCGTGGCCGCTCACCGACGTGAAACTGCTCCCGCCGGTCCTGCCGAGCAAGATCGTTTGCCTCGGCAGGAATTACGTCGAACACGCCGCCGAGTTCAATAACCCCACGCCCAAACAACCTCTGATTTTTCTCAAGCCTCCGTCGTCTCTTCTCGCGCCTGAAGATCCCATTGTCCTGCCTCCCGCTGTTGGGCGCGTGGATTATGAAGGCGAGCTTGCCGTCATCATTTCGAAGGAGTGCTCTCAGTTGCGGGACGGCGACGACATCCGGCCGTTCATCGCCGGCTACACGTGCCTGAACGACGTCAGCGCGCGCGACTACCAGGCCCTGGATAAGCAATGGACTCGCGCCAAGAGTTTCGACACGTTTTGCCCGCTGGGCCCCGTGCTCGAAACCGAATTCGACATTGCCTCCGGCACCGTGGAAACCTTGCTGAATGGCGTTAGGAAACAGTATTCCGCCTTCACGGCAATGGTCTTCCCTGTTGATGTTATAATTCCCTGGGTTTCGCGTGTGATGACGCTGCTGCCGGGCGATGTGATCGCAACGGGCACGCCGGCAGGCGTCGGGCCGATGCAACCTGGCGATACCGTCGAAGTGGTGCTCGCCGGCATCGGCACGCTGAGCAACCCGGTCATCGCACGTTCGGCCTGACTTTCACGGTGATACCCGCGCCGAGCGGGTCGCGAATCAGGGTAAGGGGGCACAAATATGAAATTCTTCCTCGACACCGCGAATCTGGAAGAGATTCGGCAGGGTGTATCGCTGGGTGTGATTGACGGCGTAACGACCAATCCCACTCTGATCGCCAAGGAAAAGCGGCCTTTCCGCGAACATATTCTGGATATCTGCAATATTGTGAAAGATGGCGTCGTCAATGCCGAGGTGGTATCCACCGATACGGCGGGCATCCTCCGCGAGGGGCGCGAGATTGCCACGTGGCATCCCAACATTGTCGTCAAGATTCCCATGATTCCCGACGGCGTGCGCGCGCTGAGCATACTCGCAAAGGAAGGAATCCGAGTCAACATTACGCTGGTTTTTTCCTCGCCGCAGGCCTTGATTGTGGCCAAGGCGGGAGCGTATTTTGTCAGCCCGTTCCTCGGCCGGCTCGATGACATTTCTTCCGACGGCCTGACGCTGCTGCGCGAGATTATGGATATCTACAGGGCGTACAATTATTCCACGCAGGTGCTTGCCGCGAGTCTCCGCCACCCGCTGCACGTCATCGCGGCCGCGCGCATGGGCGCGCACATCGGCACCATGCCCTCCAAAGTATTTGAGCAGCTATTCAAGCATCCGCTGACCGACCGCGGACTTGAAGGATTCCTGAAGGACTGGGAGAAAGCGCGCGAAACGCTGGGCGACGTGTTCGAGGCGGCCTCCGCGCGCAATCCGAGGCGTTGAACTACTTGGGAATCGATTGGCGGGTAATCATCGGAGTCGCGGCGTTAGTCATCGTTGCGGTGGGTGTAATTCTGTATCGTCGCTTCCAGAAACCACCTGATCCTGAAGACGAGGAGCGCCGCCGCCGTTTTCAGCTCAATCAAGTAGGCCGCATCGTGGAAGGCCTGGTCGTCGAGCTTGTCGAAGCGCCTGCCTCGCCGCCTCAAGAATCCGCCACCGGCACGCTCTCACAGCCCAAAGCCGCGGCGTCCGGCGGGGGGCCCAACAGCATGCGCCGTCTGGTCCGTTACAGCTATTCGATCGCCGGCATCACCTACGAAACGGCCCAGGACGTCACCGGCCTGGAAGAGCGGCTTTGCCTGGAACGTCTCGCGGCAGGCCAACCCGCAAGCGTCAAGTATGACCCAGCGAACCCGAGTAACTCGATCCTGGTGGCCGACGACTGGTCCGGCCTCCACTGAACCTTCATGCGTTATTTTTTCCGACCTGTCTGGATGTTCCAAATGAACAGCCGCGACGGAGCCGCCTGGTGACCGGAACAATTATTGCCCGCGTAGTTGCGGTGATCGGCGCCGCCGCGCTTACGCTCGCCACGATGATCGCGCTGGTGCAAGGCACGATCCTGGCGGTTTCGATCGCCAATCTGCCGCTTCGTATCCTGGCAGTCGTTGCGGACGCTCTCCTCGGGACCGTGCTTCTGATCGGATGCATCTATCTCGCCACACACCTGGCTGTCCGGATTCTCGGCGTTGGACAGGATGATTTTCCGCCTTTACCCGAAGACACGGGCCAGATCGGTCTCCCCAAAAATTAGTGGCGCACCCGTTCGAGCCTGTGCGAAAGTCTCGAAGGCAATACACCATGACCGACGATCAAAAACTCAAAGATCGCTTCCAAGACCTGCGCCGCCGCGGCGCCGAGGCGGAGGCCGGCGGCGGCCCGGAACGCCGCGAGCGCGAGCACAAGGCAGGCAAACTCACGGCGCGTGAGCGCGTGGCGCTGCTTCTCGATGAGGGCACCTTCGAGGAGCTCGACAAGTTCGTTACGCACCGCTGCGATGATTTTGGGATGCAGGACCAGCGTCCGCCCGGGGACGGGTTCATCACTGGTTATGGGCGTATTGACCGCCGGCTGGTGTATGTTTTTGCGCAGGATTTCACCGTGATTGGCGGATCGCTCTCGGAGACCAACGCCCTCAAAATCTGCAAGATCATGGACCTGGCGATGCGCAACGGAGCGCCGGTGATCGGCTTGAATGATTCGGGCGGAGCGCGCATCCAGGAAGGCGTGATGTCGCTGGCGGGTTACGCCGATATTTTCCTGCGCAACACGCTCGCGAGCGGCGTGATTCCGCAAATCAGCGCGATCATGGGGCCCTGCGCGGGCGGCGCCGTGTATTCGCCGGCTATCACGGATTTCATTTTCATGACGCGCGACACTTCCTACATGTTTATCACCGGTCCTGACGTCATCAAGACCGTAACGCACGAGGACGTCACCAAGCAGGACCTGGGCGGCGCGATGACGCACAACGCGTCCAGCGGGGTGGCGCACTTCGCCGCACGCGACGACGCCGAATGCCTCGCCATGATTCGCGAGTTGCTCAGCTTTCTTCCATCGAACAATCTGGACGACCCGCCGCAGCGCTCGACGTCCGATCCGATCGATCGCGGTGATTCGGCGCTCGACTCGGTCGTACCGGCCGATCCCATGCTCCCGTACGACATGAAGGACGTGATTCAATCCGTCGCCGACGATAGATATTTTTTCGAGGTCCACGAACACTTCGCGAAAAATCTCGTCGTGGGCTTCGCGCGCCTGGATGGACGGTCAGTAGGTATCGTCGCCAATCAACCCGCGTTTCTTGCCGGAGTGCTGGACATCGATGCCTCAGTGAAGGGAGCTCGATTCGTGCGATTTTGCGATGCGTTCAATATTCCGCTCATCACGTTTGAGGACGTGCCGGGATTTTTACCGGGCACGCGGCAGGAGTGGGGCGGGATCATCAAGCATGGCGCGAAGCTGCTCTACGCGTTTGCCGAGGCGACCGTCCCGAAACTCACCGTGATCACTCGCAAGGCCTACGGCGGGGCCTATTGCGTCATGTCCAGCAAACATATCCGCACGGACGCGAACTTCGCCTGGCCGACCGCGGAAATTGCCGTGATGGGGCCCGAGGGCGCCGTGAGCATCGTGTACAAGCGCGAACTGGACCGCGCACCCGAAGCGGATCGCGAGCGCCTGCGCCGCGAAAAAATCGCCGATTTCCGCGAGCGCTTCGCCAACCCCTACGTCGCCGCCGAGCGCGGCTACATTGACGCCGTTATCGAGCCTTCCCAGACGCGCGCGAAACTCATCACCGCCCTGCGCTCGCTCGAAACCAAGCGCGACACCAACCCGAAGAAGAAACACGGCAATATTCCGCTGTAGCCAGTCGATGCGCGGCTCGTAAGGCGGAAATATGGTGGACGGAGGAATCCTCGTTGTGCCAGGGCTCTTATGTTAGTTCAGCCGGCCCATCAGCTCCGACACAAACGGTTCGCGCGAAGCATATTATTTGAGATACTTACTTCAGTTTCTCAATTTCTTCGAGAAGCTTCTGCTCGAAACTTGAGACCGCTTGACGTCGCTGCGTATTGTTGCCCTCGTACGGGCTAAAGGCGAGGTTTCCGCGGACGTGAATCTTCGAATTCGCAATTTCTTTCCCATCGGCATTCTGGAAAACCAAGTGACAAGTCACGCTGCTGCGCCCTGCGCCGAGACCAACAAGAACTCTTTTCGCCGTGCTACCGGACGTAAATTCATCGAGAACGATATGTGCCCGAATTGGGGCGTCCCCAATCTCGATATTCGCCGTGCGGAGCGCATTCTTCAGACTATCCTGAACCAAATTTGGTGCGGCCGGTTCTTTGACTTTATCCGGATTTGACACGATTGTGGCGTCAACTTGAATCGTCTTCGCACCTTTGAGCAGCCCAGCATTCTGGGCTCGAACACTACAAACAGCCAACGTTAAACACAGGGTGAGGGCCTGAACCATTCTCCGAGTCATGGTCAAATTACCTCCTTGTTAGTCAATCCGTTGCGCATCATACTCCTAACTGTGACAAATATGAATATAACTGTGGGTAAAGCCAGGACCTTGACAGCCGTGGGGAAGGTTCTTAGGCTGGATGCGTTTGGGGCCACCTTGTGCTTGTATTTTCCAAGTGGGGGGTTTGTTTTCCTCTTATTGAAGATCTTGACCTTGTTGGCGCACGTCCCGTGTCTCACGCAGAGACGAATGTGAAATCAGTCCACGACTTGCCGGCCAAATCGGGTTTTGGTATGCGATTTCCGGCGTGACATTCCATAGATCCAGTGCTTTCCTCGGTGGCCTAGAGCAGAGTCCCGGGGAATCGGTGAGGCGACAGAAAGCAAGGCTCGTCATGCGGGCAAAAACGAGCCGTCGGAAACCCGCTGATCTCATTGGGGCCGGCCAAGTACCCCGTGTCGCCCAATTTCCCATACCGCGAGGCCTGCCGGAACTACTGAAAACACGAGAAACAAGAATATCGTCAGGAGTAAATCCTTAAACCCCGGCGCAAAATCTCCGCCATGCTGGATTGCGAGCACGCCGATGTAATACGCCGTCGGCGCGGCCAGCACGAGTTCGGAGATCAGGTAGGCCTTTAAGAGTTTTCCCCGGAAAAAGATCATCGCCGCCATTAAGACCAGCCACGCCGCCGTGATCCATTCCACTGGATAAATCACCTTGTTATCAAAGGAAAAATGATTGATGAGCAGAACGGGAATTCCCGCGCGAGGATCGAGAATGAAGGGAGGGCCGCCCGGCCAGCGGTAGATCCCAATCTGGTAGAGGCATAAACCAAAAAGGTATAGCCCTAGGAGGCGATGTCGTTTGGGACGCGCTTTGCCCGCACCCATTCCTGAATTATTGCCCGCGGCATCTTGCGGTGTCCATCTTCAAAGGATCGTGAAAGATTAAGCGGTGCTCCGGCGAATTCAAGCAAAGTAATTGTGATACACTTAATTTTTCGGGAAAACCTATGGAACGGCAGTTCACGGCGATTATTGAGAAGCGGGGACGGTGGTACGTCGCCACGGTTGAAGAAATTCCGGGTGTGAACACGCAAGGCCGGACGCTGGCCGAAGCTCGCCGCAACCTGAAGGAAGCCATTCGACTTATTGTTGAAGCCACCCGCGAACTGAGTGCGCGTGAGAGATCCCGCGACGCCAAGCGCGAACTAATCACTGTACGCGTTTGAATGCGATGAAATGAAACGGCGCCAATTGGTGCGCCACATTCTTGAGTAGGGCTGCCTTCTACTGAGGGAAGGGTCAAGGCACTCGGTCTACTACAACCCCGCAAGCGGCAAAGTTTCGAGTGTCCCCCGCCATACAGAAGTGAACGATTATTTGGCTCGCAAGATCTGCCGGTGATTTGGGAATTCCGCTTCCTTCGGAACCCGCCGCGTGGCCTATTTCTTGCTATGCTAGAATTCACCTCGAAACTGCAACGCAAGGAAAATGTTTCGCAAAATCCTCATCGCCAATCGCGGCGAAATCGCCGTCCGGATTGTACGAGCTTGCCGCGAGATGGGTATCACTTCCGCCGTCGTCTACAGTGAAGCCGACCGCACTTCGTTGCATGTTCGCCTGGCGGACGAAGCGTATCCGATCGGTCCTGCCCCCTCGCGCGAGAGCTATCTCCGGATCGATAAGCTTATGGACGTCGCGCGGCGCGCCGGGTGTGACGCCGTGCATCCCGGCTACGGTTTCCTCGCCGAAAACCCGGCCTTTGCGCGGGCCTGCGCCGAAAATAGCATCACATTCATCGGCCCTTCACCCAAAGCGATGGAACTCCTGGGATCGAAAACGGCGGCACGGCAACTCGCCGCGCGTGCTGGCGTGCCGATGGTTCCCGGCGTCCAGGATCCAATCGGCCATCTCCAAGACGCCGAGCGCATCGCGCGGGAGCTTGGCTACCCAGTGCTGCTGAAAGCCGTCGCGGGGGGCGGTGGGAAAGGCATGCGCTTGGTGGCGGAAGCAGCCCAGTTGCCCGCGGCGTGGCGCGATGCCAGTTCAGAGGCGCTCCATGCGTTTGGCGATGCGCGTGTCTATCTGGAACGGTATCTCGAACGGCCGCGCCACATCGAAATCCAGATCTTCGGCGACACGCATGGTCACATCGTGCACCTTGGCGAGCGTGAATGCTCGGTGCAGCGCCGGCACCAGAAGGTCATCGAAGAATCTCCATCGTCCGCAGTAACTCCCGAACTGCGCCGCGCCATGGGCGAAGCCGCCGTGAGACTGGCGCGGGAAGCGGGCTACACGAATGCGGGTACGGTGGAGTTTCTGATGGACGCCGCGCGAAATTTCTATTTCCTGGAAGTGAATACACGCCTTCAGGTGGAGCATCCCGTCACCGAAATGGTGACCGGAGTCGATGTCGTGAAACTGCAGATTCGGATCGCCGCGGGAGATGCGCTTCCCTTCGCTCAGGAAGACGTCGCGCTCTCCGGCCACGCGATCGAATGCCGGCTCTACGCGGAAGATCCCGACCACAATTTCTACCCGTCGCCAGGAACGATTCTTTCGCGGCGCACACCGTCGGGCCCGGGCATTCGTCTCGATGACGGCGTTTACGAGGGCTTCACGGTCCCGGCCGAATACGACCCGCTGCTCGGAAAGCTCATCGCCTGGGGGGGCGATCGCGCCGAGGCCATCGCGCGGCTGCAGCGCGCACTCGCGGAATACAGCGTCACAGGCATCAAAACCAACGCGGCGCTTTTCCGCGGCATTCTGCGCGATCCAGAATTCGTCCGAGGCGAACTCTTCACGTGCTGGCTTGACGAGCGGCTTGCGCTCCTCCGCGGGAAGAGTGAGAGCTCAACCGAGCGCGATCCCGCCGCCGAAGATGCAGCCATTCTCGCCGCACTGATTCACCACCTTGACGCGAACGGCGCAACAAACGCGCGCGCTCTTTCCGCTGAACCGGAATCGCTGTGGAAACGCGAGGCGCGACTCGAACAAGTAGACCGCGGCGAGTGATGGCACGATGAAATTCGACATCCTCTTCGATGGCGCACCGTGCAGCGCCGAGGTTACGCGATCTGCCGTTGAAGCTTCGCACGTCGTCGCTGCGATCAACGGCGGGCTAGTCGAAGCCGACGTCGTCAAGATCTCTCCCGATGTGTATTCCATCCTTCTGCGCGGGCGCTCGCTCGAAGTCCGCGTCGAAGCGCTGGCTGACAGACTGACGTTGCGCACGGCTGGGCGCGAGTATCGCGTCGAAATCGCGGACCCGCGTTCCTGGCGCCGCATCCGCAGCGGAGGAATCGATCTCGCGGGCCGCCAGCAGATTTTCGCGCCCATGGCCGGAAAGGTTGTGCGCGTACTGGTTGTGCAGGGCCAGCATGTGGAAACGGGTCAAGGCCTGCTAGTCGTGGAAGCCATGAAAATGCAGAACGAAATCCGCTCGCCCAAGACGGGGGCGGTCGAGCGGCTGCTCGCCAAGGAAGGCCAGGCTGTCACCGCCGGAGAAATTCTGGCAGTGATCGCGTAGGCGCGCAGTTTGGCAGGATTCTCCGTCACATCCGAATAAAAAAGCTAGTAGTTCAACTGTGGGAGCTATTTCGAGGGCAAAGCCGGGAGGGAGCCAGCCGCCTTCGGCGTCACGACGACGGGAAGTTTCCCGGAGGACTCGACCACCTGCTGCGCGAGATAATTGGTGACTTTCGCATCGTTCCGCGCGACGGCCAAGTACGCCGCGCGCAGCAATTGTTCCTTGCGGTTGCGAATGTTGTCGCGAATCGATTGCTGTACGGCCGGATCGTTCATATCTCGCTGCCCCGGCGCTTCCTTGCTCACAAGTTTCAAGATGCGGTAAGAATCCCGCAGGACGATTACGCCGCTAATTTGCCCCGGCTTGAGCGACATCACGGCCTTTTTTAACGCAGGATCGCTCTGAGAAAGCGAAGATTCGGGCACGTAGCCCAGGTCGCCGCCGGAACCCGCGGACGCGGGGTCCTCCGAGTAGTCCATCGCAACTTGCGTGAAGTCCGCACCGGTGCTGAGTTGCTGCTCGAGGGCCGCGGCCTTGCGCCGTGCCTCGGGATCCGTGGTGGCATCGTCGTTCTTGCGGTTGCGCAATCCGGGATCCTTGTGCGGTGTGATCACGATTTGCGCGATGCGGTATTGCGGTTCGGTAACGTTGAATTGCGCGCGGTTCTGGTTGTAAAAGTCCAGAACATCCTGATCCGTGACGGTAATCTTGGCCACCACTTCGTGATTGATGACCTTTTGAATGGAGAGCTGCTGCCGGATGTCGTTTCTCAAATCGTCGACGGTGTAGCCGCGCGCCTTGAGCTGGCGCTGAAATTCTTCCTCGGTGTACGGGCTTTTGAATTCGGTGAACTTGTCCTCGACTTCGCCCTCGGCGGCCTGGAGGCTCAGCGTTTTCGCCTTCTCCAGCAGGATGCGATTGTTGACCAGTTCATCCAGAACATTCAGCTTGAGCGACAGCGCTTCGTCCTGGGAAGGCTGGGGCGCATCGGGGTTCAATTGCGTGCGGTAGAACTTGTCGACCTCTGCGCGCGTGATGGGCGCGCCGTCCACCACTCCCCACACGCCTTCGTCCGGCTGCTCCGCCTTCTTGCATCCGGACACAACCGCCAGGGCCGCGGCCAACACAAACCATCCCCGCCCACGTATCCTCAACGCTGTCTCCTTATACCGGGTGCGGGCTCCCCCCTTTACGCTGAACGCTTTCTGTGAAGCGCGGAGCCTGCCTATACGATGTACCGATGCGGAAATAGGCAGCTAGGCTGCTTTGGTGACGCGGCCGGCCCGAATGCAGGAAGTGCAGACACGCAAACGCATGCGCACGCCATCGACCACGGCGCGGACGCGTTGAAGATTTGGATTCCAGCGGCGGCGGCGGGTGTTGTTCGCGTGACTGATCACGTTACCGAACGACGGTCCCTTGCCGCAAATCTTGCATCTCATTGCCATGACAACTCCTCACCCATTCTTACAAAGTTAAACAAAGTGAGCAGTTTAGCAGAGTTTTTGAGGATACGCACTCGATTTGATTCCGCGGGGGTAGACCAGTTTCCGTTTGGATCGTTTCTCCGGACTTGGATCCGAGAACCTCGTGATTCCTGCCGGAGCCTGATCTGACGGCAAATTCGTTGTGCCAAGGCGAGGAGGAGCCTATGATGCGCAAGCCAGAGTTCTAAATCGAGAATTCGTGGTTTCCACATGGCACAATGTCCCGGCCTAGATCCAAAGGAGATTTGAACTGAAATCTGCGAAGGCCGGGCAATTTTATGGATAGCATTCGCGAAAAAATCGTCATCGTCGAAGCGGACGAAGCTAGCCGCACTTCATTAGTCGCCATAATGGAAAGCGGAGGCTGGGAAGTTTCTGCCTTTTCCACGACTCGCGAGGGTCTCGATACCTTGCAGCATGCCGGCGCAGACTTGCTTTTGCTGGACATAGATTTATGCGCTGCAGACATGCTGAACGTTCATGAAACGCTGGCGACGATTCGCGGCTCTGGCCTCACAGCAGCGGTTCGCGTAATAGTCCTGGTGTGCCCCGGCGCTGATAATCGTGCTCTGGGTCTTGACC
>WNFF01002079.1_pt1 | contig 16318 bp, 13 predicted proteins | sample 5400441 | NCBI WGS metagenome assembly WNFF01 (sample SAMN13153345, study PRJNA577476) | soil metagenome | isolation source: 120 cm saprolite under Douglas fir tree site 2 hole 3 replicate 1 | place: USA:California | collected 2015-04-18 | reverse complement strand
CTCGATTTTTTCGCTTAGAGCCCGGGCCGTTTCGTGGCTCCACACGGACCTTGATTCATCCCCGACTCGGTCCGTCTGGCGCTTCCACGTCCCCCGAATCTGGATTCGCAGTATCAACGGAAGAAAATTTTCTGTCAAGAGAAAAACGCTAAATGTGGTTGACGTTTTCGTACCGCGTCTATTTGTAGTGGTGCCTATTCTTCTCAACCGCTTTCTCTTCAACACTTTTCGCCGCCTTGCCTCTCACGCTACACTCTTTGCATCCAACTCAAAATGAAACACTCTCGCGCCACGCTCGCCTTCCTTTTCCTTCTTCCTCTTCCCCTTTTTGCGCAATCGCCGTCCCCAACCTCCGCGCCTGCCGCCGCTCCCGTCTTCCCGCAGACTGCTCACGGGGAAAAACTGCACATCACGGGAATTCACAACGCCGGAAAAATCACCGAGACTCTTTACCGCGGCGCGCAACCCAGGGAAGCGGGCTTCTCGGAGTTGAAAATTTTGGGCATCACCACCATCGTCGACCTGCGCGGCGAGGATCGCGAAAAAATCACCTGGGAGCGCCAGCGCGCCGAATCTCTCGGCATGCGCTTTGAGAACATTCCCGTCAGTGGCTGGGCCCCGCCAACCGACGAACAGGTCGTACAATTTCTCTCGCTGTTCCGCGACAATCCGGGGCAAAAAATCTTCGTCCACTGCCGCTTTGGCGACGATCGCACCGGCGTTTTCACCGCCGTCTATCGCATGGCCATCGAGAAATGGTCCGCCGAACAAGCCATGAACGAGATGTATTTCTTCGGCTTCAACGGCTTCTGGCATCCCTCCATGAAATCGTTTGTCCACGATTTCCCCGCGCGCCTGAACTCCGCTCCCACGCTCGCGCCCCTACGCACTCCACCTCCTCAACCCGCACCCGCCAAACCGGGCGTTCCTGCACAACCGGGCAGCTTGGCTCCTTGACGAACTGTGCTCTCTTTTGGGAATTACTCGCCGCCGTAAGGCACAACGCCTAATCCTTCCGGCTAAACGCTGAAAACGAAGAACTTAGGACCCCCTCTCGCCTAGTACGTTCGTACCCTTCCAAACAGGACGCTTGCTTCATTTAATAGAACATCCCATTCCCCCATCATTTGCTCTCGACACCGAATCAGTGAGTCTGAGGGAGACCTTTCGTGCAAGTCGGACGCTACGAGATTCTCGAAATTATCGGCACCGGCGCTCATGGCCGCGTGGCACGTGCCCACGATCCCATGATCGGCCGCCTGGTGGCCGTCAAGCTGTTCCCCAAGGAATTGGCCAAGGGCGATGCGCGCCAGCGCTTCCTTCAGGAAGCGCGCGTGGTCGGCCAGCTCTCTCACCCTTCGATCATCACGCTCCACGACATGGGCATCGACGAAGCCACGCAAACGCCCTACCTGGTCATGGAGTTTCTGGATGGCCAGCCGCTCGATCGCATTCTGGAGAAGGGCAGCATCCCGCTCTCGAAGGCCTGCGCCTGGGCCGCGGAAATGGCCTGTGCCCTCAGCGTGGCGCATCGCAAGGGCGTGATTCACGGCGACGTCAAGCCCGCCAACATGCTCATCACCGATGACGGCCGCGTAAAGTTGATGGACTTCGGCATGGCTCGCTTGGCCAGCCGGGATACCGGCGCTACTCCGCTCCTCGGCACACCCGCTTACTGGTGCCCCGAGCAAATCATGGGCAAGCCCCAGGACGCGCGCTCCGACCTTTTTTCTCTTGGCGTTGTTCTCTACGAAATGGTAGTGGGCAAACGCCCGTTTGACGCCGATTCGCTTCAGGGCATTTGCGGCCGTGTTCTGTCTTCCACGCCGCTGCCGCCATCGCACGCCAATCCGTCCGTGCCCAAGGGATTTGACGCCGTGGTAGCTCGCTGCCTGGCAAAAGATCCGGCTACGCGTTATGCCACGGCCGAATCTCTCGCCGAAGATCTCTATCCGCTGGCGCGCCACAGGGTCATTTCGCCAGCACCGCCCCAAACTAACGGCAATGGCCTGCGCGACCGCGCCGCGCGTCTCCTGCGCTCTGCCTGATGATCACCCTGTCCAAAGGCCGGTACGAAGCGCTCGAGCCTCTGGGCTCGGGTGCCACCAGCCGTGTGGAAAAGGCCCGCGACAACGTCATCGGCCGCACCGTGGCCCTCAAAACTTTTGTGAATGGCTTCGGGGAAGGCCAAGAGCAACAATTCCTGCGCGAAGCCCAGCTCATCGGCCAGCTCTCCAATCCGTCCATCGTGCAGCTCTATGACGTGGGCATCGACGAGCACGGCACTCCCTTCCTGGTGATGGAATACATCGCCGGCAGCACCCTCGAGCAGCATCTTGGTCCCTCCCGAGTGCCCGCCGCGCGCGCTTGCGCTTGGGCCGCCGATTTGGCTGTCGCGCTGGCTGTCGCTCACCGCGCCGGCATTCTTCACGGTGACGTCAAGCCGGGAAACATTTTTGTCACCCTGGAAAACAAGGTAAAACTCGGCGACTTCGGCATCGCCCGCTACGCTTCGCAGGTCTCCGGCTCCGGTGTTCTGATGGGCACGCCGGCATACCTGGCGCCGGAACAAATTCAGGGCCAGCCGCAGGATGCGCGCTCGGATCAGTTCGCTCTTGGAATTGTTCTCTATCAGATGCTGACCGGCGCGCGGCCTTTCGATGGCAGCTCCCTCGGGGCCGTATGCGCACAGATTCTGAATGCCGATCCCGAGCCGCCCTCGCGCCGCAATCCGGCGGTGCCGCGAGAGCTCGACTCCATCGTGGCCCGCTGCCTGGCCAAAAACCCCGCTAACCGCTTTGCTTCCTGCGATGAGCTGGCATCGGCCCTCTATCCGCTTGCGCGCGCCAGCACGCAACCGCGTGCGCCGAAAGTCAAGAAGAGCTCTTGGTGGTCGAAACCGTCGGGGCAGCGAGACGTCTGGCTGGTCGCCGCGGCTTGTCTCTTGCTCGCGTCCGGCGTTCCGGCGATTCGCTCGGTACGCGCCTGGCTCGCCGTTCCACCACCTCCCGCAAGTGTTCGATTTACGTCCGCACCGCCGCCGGAAGCGTTCCTCTACGTCGCGCAAATGGAGACCCCTGCTCCGCAGCCAGATCACGCTGACGCTTCCTCGCTAGCAGCCATGCAGAAAGCTTCTCCCAAGCGCACGAATCGTTCTGCAAAGCGTGCCTCAGCTCCTGCAAAGCACCCCAGGGATTTGCAAAAGTCCCCCTCGGAAACTTATTTCGCCGCCCTTCCTGCTTTGCCACTCGTCAGTGCGCCCGCCGCACAAGCCGCTCCCGTTTCCGGCCTGCAGATTGAAGTTACTTCAGCGGTCAACGAAGGCACCTTGACCGTGTTTGCGGACCGCGAATTACTCTTCTCCGCGGACCTGGCAACGCAGAAGCAGGGCCAGCCCCTGCATTTCGAGCACGCCCTTCCCGCGGGACCACACCAATTCCGTGTGGCGCTTTACAAGCCGGACCGCAGCTTGCAGCTAGAAAAAGAAGGCTTCGCGGAAACTCGCGGCGACGGAGCAAACACTCTGGCCGTCCATGTCACGCGCCGCGCCAAGTTGCTCATCCGTCGCGAACTCGCCCTCGAGGTCACCTGGCCAGGCGCGCTGGCACCCGCCGCCGAGCACGCCTCTGGAACCACCGGAGCCGTAAGATCCGCAGCACTCGTCAATTAGCCCGCACGTAGGTTTGTTTGAAAATCGGGAAGAAGAGCACACCGATCGCGCTACTCGTAGCGCAGGGCTTCCACCGGATCGAGCTTCGCCGCCTTCATCGCCGGCCACACGCCAAAGATCAATCCGATACTCACGCTGACGGCAACCCCCGTCGCTGCCGCCCACACGGGAACGGAACCGGGCCACTTCAGCGTCACGCGAATCAGCAACACCAGGGCGTTCACCAATAGCAGCGCAATAACGCCTCCGGTTCCCGTCAGCGTCATCGCTTCCAGCAGGAACTGCCAGGTTATGTCCCCGCTCTTGGCGCCAATCGCCTTGCGGACTCCTATCTCGCGCGTGCGCTCCGTTACGCTCACCAGCATGATGTTCATCACACCCACGCCCCCGATGAGCAGCCCGATCGAGCTCAGCACCACGGTGGCGAGCGCCACCATTCGCATGATGTTGTGAAATTCCTCCACCTGCTGTTCTGCTGTTTGAATCGAGAAATTATTTTTCGCGTTGTACGCGACGTTCCTCCTTCTTCGCAGCACTTCGGTAGCTTGGTCCACCATCTGGTCCAGCACGTTCGGATTCGCCTGCACGCGGAACATGTTTTCGTAGGCGCCCGGATAAATTTTGCGGAACGTGTTGTATGGAATTAGTACGCGGCGGTCCTCGTCCCCCAACCCAAACCCGCCTTTTGGTTTTTCCACGACGCCGATCACCTGAAAATCCGATCCGTCGATCATCACGTCTTTCCCAATCGGATTGCCCTCGGGAAAGAGCACCGGGGCCACATTTTCTCCGAGCATCACGACTTTTTCGCGGTGCAGGTCATCACCCTCGCTGATGAACCTTCCGGCTAGCGTGGCGGCGTTGGCATACACGATTCCGAAGTTGGGTTGCACCCCGCGAAAATCAATCGCACTCACGCTCCCGGCCTTGGTGCGGATGGTGTGCGGCTGCTCCCACCAGATAAGAAAGGCCGTGACGTTCTTCACCGCCGGGCATCCTTCCTTGATGGCCACGGCATCCTCAAGGGTCAGCGGTTTGCGCTCGCGCTCTTCCTTAGGACGCCGATCGCTATGCGGGCCCTGATCCCATCGCGAGATAAACGCGGTGTCCGCGCCGAACTGCTTGATGTTCTCCTGGATTTGCGCGTCGAAGCCGGTGATCAGCGCCGCCACCAGCATAATCACGCTCACGCCCAACACCACCCCGAACACCGTTAGCGCGCTGCGCATCTTGTGCGCCCGCAGCGTATCCATGGCCTGTCTCAAGTTTTCGCCGTACTGTTGTGCCATTGCTATCTCGTGTGATCCGGCCGGGCCCCATCTTCCTCAGCCATCCGACCGCAGCGCTTCGATGGGATCGAGCTTCGCCGCGCGCGTCGCCGGATAAATTCCAAAGAATAGGCCTACTCCCGTGGACAGCGCCAGCGCGATAAGCACCGCGCTCAATGGCGTCTGCACCGGGATGGGTGTCAGCGCCCGCACAATTGCAACCGCAGCGTAAGCCAGCGCCAGGCCCATCAATCCTCCTACTGCCGCAAGCACCGCCGATTCCGTCACGAATTGCAGAACGATGTGCCTCTTCCTGGCCCCCAGCGAGCGGCGCAACCCAATCTCTCTCGTCCGCTCGGTGACGCTCGCCAGCATGATGTTCATGATCACGATGCCGCCGACCACCAAGAACACGGATGTCAGGCCAACCACCACCGCTTCGAGGTTTCCCGTGATCTCTTTCCATAAGCTCATGATCGAGTCCGACCCCAGAACGGCAAAGTTATCTTCCGCGTTCCACGACAAATGCCGTAACGAGCGCATCAGCAGCGTGGCTTCGTCCCTCGACACCTCCATGGTTTCCGCGCTGGGCGCTTGCACAAAGATCGCGATCCAATCCTGCTGGGTGTGCCATTCCTTGTAGTAAGTCACCAGCGGAATCAGCATGTAGTTGTCCTGCGACTGCCCAAACGCCGACCCGATGGCTTCCGCCACGCCCACGACTTCATAGGTATGCGTACCCGCCCGGATGGTCTTTCCAATCGGATCCACATTGGCGAAAAACTTCTTCGCCAGATCCGCTCCAATAAAGCAAATCGGCGAGTGATGCAATTCATCCGCCGGGCTCAAAGCTCGCCCGGCGGCAAGCCCGATGTTGCGCATTTCCGCGTAATTGGCCGTCGCTCCTGTCACTCTGGTGTTTTCCAACAAAATGTTTCCGGAACGGATGTCGGTGGTCACGTACCCCATCGCGGCCACGCTGCTGGCCGTCCTCATGTGGTCCCGAAGCCATTCGAATTCTTCCAGCGTGACCAGCGGCCGCTTCTGCGCCTTCACCCACGCGTCCTGGCTGGTAATGATTCCAAAGCGGTCAACGATAAAGACGTTTGCCCCAAGATTGGCTATGCGATCGGCAACGTAAAAGTTGAGCCCGGCGACCACGCTCATCACCGAAACGAGCGTGGTCACCGCCAGGATGACCCCCAGCAGCGTCAGGAAGCTCCGTAGTTTGTGCGCGCGTAGCGAATCGAGCGACAGGAGCACCGTCTCGCCCATGGTGACTAGCGCGCTCCGAAGCCGGCCCAGCCTTCCCGCCCTACCCAGTGCTCGCGGTGCTACCCGCGTGATGGCCCCAAACCCTTCGATGGGAGTTACGCCCAAACAGACCTCCAACCTTCTATAGTGAAGACGAGTGGACCCGCCCAATCGTTCCTTGCTATATAGACGCGCGGGAGAGCGCTTTCCTATCGAGGTTTCCTGGAGTAGTCTTACACCCGGTCGGTTCCAATCTCAGGGGTCCTGCGCTCGCACCCCCCATTGTACCGCCTTGCGCGGCCAGACTGGGGAAGAACTGATGCACCGGGCCCGCAAGACTCAACATCTCAGGGAGGACACCATGCGTCGCATCTGCTTGTATTTTCTTATACTTACAGCACTTTCTTTGGATTTCATGCCGTGCGGTCGGGCCCAGGAGAACCTCGGCCATAAAGCCCCCGCCATGGCATCCGCCGCACCGACCTCAGGCTTCCGCGCCGAGTTTCTTGAGGAGATCGCCTACTACGAGCAGCGGTATACCCGCTTGGCCGAAGCCATGCCGGCTGAAAAGTATCCTTGGCGGCCTGCCGAGGGAGTCCGCTCCGTCGGGGACGTGTTCGCGCACATCACCCTTGCAAATTACGGGATTGCCCGTGCCCTGGGCACCGCGCCTCCGGCAGGCTTCGACATGAAGGCCATCCTGGCTCTTTCAACGGATAAGCCAAAGCTCCTGCAAGCGATGAAGGAATCATTCGCGCACTTCCGCGGCGCCATCATTGCCCTCAACGATGCCGATGCCGAAAAACCGCAAAAAATGTTCAACCGCCAGACCACCCTGCGCGGCTCCTTCATTGCCATCACCGGGCACTTTGGCGAGCACCTGGGCCAATCCATCGCCTACGCGCGCATGAACGGCGTGGTTCCGCCGTGGACCGAAGAGATGCAGCAGCAACAGCAAGAACCCGCGGACAAGCCGAAGCCCTGATCCTTCCCCGGGGGTAACAAACTGCCATTGACGCTTTGACATCGCGGGCGCCTTGGGGCGCAATGGGGGGTGTACAACAGTTGTAGGCCCGGATGAATCTAATCCTCGTAGCCGCTGACGGCTTCCCGGCCACTTCACATCATGCTCGCACGCGCTTTTGTTCCCATTGCGGTGTTGTCTTCGGCTTTCGCCGCTCTTGCCGCCGCCCAATCCATCGCGCCGGATTCCACGCCCACAATTGGCCCGGCGAAACCGGATCTTTTCGTTCACGTCATCGCCAACCAGAAACGAGGCGAGGCCGCGCTCGACCTCTACGAGCGCATCGAACGCGTCGAGAGCCGCAAGACTCCCGGCGATCCCGCTCCCGCAGCGATCAAAATCTCCCGCGTCATTCCTTCCGGAACGGGTATGTTCCGGATTCCCATGGGCGACGACGGCAAGCCCAGCGACTCCGCCGCTTATCGCGCCGATCTCGAGAACCTGGCGCGGTCGCTGGCGCGGTTGGTCAACGACAGCGGATCGCAGCGCGAGGCGCTCGAAAAATACACAAAGAGAAGGAAGGACCGCCTCGATTTGATCGAAGCCACGCGGAACGCGTTCCTCTTTACTTTCGTCGCGCATGAACCCCGCGGCGAGCGCACGCTCTCCAAATACGCGATGCGGCCCAACCCCGCGTTCAAACCCACCACGCGATTCTCCTCAGTTTATACCAAAGTGCACGGGTTCGTTTGGATCGACGAAACTTCCGGCGAGCTCGCGCGCATCTCCGGCGATGTCACCGACGACATTTCCATCGGCTTGTTTCTGGGAAAAGTCTACAAGGGCAGCCATTTCATGCAGGAACGCTATGAATTCCTGCCCGGGCTATGGCTCGCCAGCTTTTCACAGTACGATTTCGACGGCCGCAAATTATTTTCCGGCTTCTCCCTTCACGAGCGCACCTTTTATTCCAACTACCGCTACATCGGCCCGCCCCAGGAAGCCCTCGCCGCCATTCGCCAGGAAATCGAACATGCCGAGTTGGACAAGGCGCGCGCAGGCCCCTCCGACCAATGAAACTTTTCCTTCTAAAATGGGTTTAAGGGGATAGCGTCCTCGACCTTGAGAGACTGGAGGCATCATGCCCCGTTCGCTCTCGCTCGCATTCAGTTTGATTTTCTTCGCGGCCGTTTCCACCGCCGCGCAATCCCAGGATGCCAGCCCGCCTCCGCCAGCCGCCCCCGCGCAGGATTCCGCACCGCCTGAAACAAAGAAACCCAAGAAAGTCTGGACAAACGAGGACATTCCCCGTTCGACCGGAGCTGTCTCCGTGGTCGGCGACGCCAAGAGCAAGCCGCAGCTGGCTTCTTCCAAGCCCTCAAATGCTCAATACGTTGCATCGGTTCGAAAGCAGCTCGACAAGCTGCAGGGACAGGTCGCCGATATCGACAAGCAGCTGGTTGATTTGAAGAACTTCAGTGCCGGCGAGCCCTCGACAACCGCGAGCGGCATCAAACTCAACAAGAAGTACGAGCGCGAACCCATCGAGGTGCAAATCCGCGCGTTGCAGAGCCAGAAAAAGGATCTCGAATCGAAAATCGACGATCTCCTCGACGAAGCCCGCAAAAAAGGCGTCGACTCCAGCCAGCTCCGCTGAATCCAGAGCACCGCGTTATCCTCTTCCCGTCCTCCGCGCTTTCTCGGAGAAAAGGCAGTCCCCTGCTAGAATGCGCGCTATGCGCGTGCTGCTTCTCTCGTTGCTCTTTGTCTCCTCCGCGGAAGCCCAATGGTGGAAGGTGCAGACCAGCGGACTTGACACAAATCTGCGCGGTGTGAGCGTGGCCCGCGTTTCGAATGCCAAGAGCGCGGCTGCCGTGGCAGTGTGGGCGTCGGGTTCGAACGGCGTGATCCTGAAATCCATCGACGAGGGCACGACATGGAAGCGCCTGCACGTCGCCGGCGGAGAAACGCTCGACTTTCGGGGCATAGTTGCGTTCGACGCCAGCGATGCCTACGTGATGTCCAGCGGCGAAGGCGAAAAATCGCGCATCTACAAAACGACCGATGGCGGCGAATCCTGGGGTTTGCAATACACCGACAAACGCAAGGAATTTTTTTTGGACACGATCGGCTGCGTTTCTGAAACGCACTGCCTTGCTCTCGGCGATCCCCTCGATGGCAAATTTCTCCTGCTGGCCACAACGGACGGTGAGCACTGGAATCCGCTCCCGAACGTCAACATGCCCGCGGCGCTGCCAGGCGAAGGCGCGTTTGCCGCGAGCAATTCCTGCCTCCTACTGTCAGGCGAGGAATTTTTTTTCGGCACCGGCGGTCCAGCCGCGCGCGTCTTCCGCTCCTCGGACTCTGGGCACACTTGGACCGTCGCAGAAGCACCAATCGCCCACGGCAACGTCTCCTCGGGAATTTTTTCCATCGCAGGCGTTGATGAAAAGGAAATCGTTGTTGTTGGCGGCGATTATCAGGATCCCAAGCGAGCTTCCGCCGTTGCTGCCTATTCACTCGACGAAGGCAAGACTTGGCAGCCCTCCGAGCAGCAACCCGGAGGCTATCGCTCTTCTGTAGCATGCCTCGATGGCGGGTTGTGTGCAGCCATCGGGCCGAACGGTGAAGACGTTAGCGTGAGCAAAATTACCGCGGCCCTCTGGAAGCCCACGGATTCGCTGAATCTTAACGCCGCGGCCATCCTTGACCGCAAGCATGGTTGGGCCGTCGGGCCCAACGGCACCATCGCGCGTTTCGTCGACCACGCGATCTTTTAGGCCTATGTCCTGGAGCACCGCGCGGTCACCGCGCGCGCCGGAGGTCCATGCAAGGGAGAGAGGGAGGCCTAAGAACGTAGTCGCCGCGTTTCAATTTGAAACAGCCGGCGACACGGGCCGCGCCTGAAAACTAAAAGGAGGTGAAAACAGGTTCGTTCTCACCTCCCGGGGTGGTGGGGTGTTGCTTGGCATTCCCCTCGGCGGCCCAGCAGTCCTGCCCTGCCAGGCAGGTCTGCGGCCTCACTCGCGTACTGCGCTAGGCAATTCGTTAGGAGACTCACCACCAAAGGGCTGGCCTTTCTGCGGTTTGTAGCACCGCGCACCGCACCTGTCAACGGCAAAAATAGGAATAGCTGGATTGGAAAAATGCGGGTGTTTCCAGTTCACTGGGGATCGCGCACCGCGGCGCTGTCTGCGCAATCCCGCTTCGAGCGCCTGCTTCAGGCAGCGGCCTTCGGCTTATTCGCTTGGTCCAGGATTTCGCGCACCATGCGGCCGAGCGTCGTGGGACTGTATGGCTTTTGCAGGTAACGCGCCCCGGCGATGGCCGATGGAAGGTTTTCCGAATCCTGAGAATAGCCGCTGGTAAAAAGGATGGGCAGGCCCTCGAACAACGCCGCGAGCTTCGCTGCCGCCGCCGGGCCGCCCAGCTTGGGCATAATCACGTCCAGAATCGCCAGGGAAGGCGCTTCCTGCTCGCAAAGTCTCAGCGCCTCCTCGCCATTACAAGCACAGAGAACACGGTAACCCAGACTCAGGAGCGCCTGGCGCGCCATCTCGCGGATCGATTCATGGTCTTCGGCGATGAGGATGGTTTCCGAACCGCGAGTTTCCAGGTGAACAGGCGCAGGCGCTTTCAGCGATGATCCTTCCGTGGCGGTGCCGGAGTGTGCAGGCAGGTACACGCGAAACAGGCTCCCGTGGCCGGGCTCGCTGTAGACGTGAATGAAACCGCCATGCTGTTTGACGATGCCGTAAGCGGTTGCCAGTCCCATGCCCGTGCCCTTGCCGCGCTCCTTGGTGGTAAAGAACGGTTCGAAGATGCGCTCGCGCGTCTCCGCGTCAATACCCGTGCCCGTGTCGGAAACCGACAGCACCGCATAGCGGCCGGGCGTCACGTAGGGATAGAACCGGCAGTACGAATCGTCCAGCTCCACCGTCTCGGTTTCGATCAGTAATCGCCCGCCATTGGGCATGGCGTCCCGCGCGTTCAAGCACAGATTCATCAGCACCTGCTCGATTTGCGTCGGATCGGCCTTGACGGCGTCGATGGGGGAGGTGATGACCTTGAGTTCGATATCTCGCGCAATTACTTTGTCCAGGAAGCTGACCAGCCCGCTGGTAATGGCATTGAGATCGACGATCTGCGGTTGCAGCACCTGCCGGCGCGCGAAGGTCAGCAGCTCGCGCGTCAGCGCCGCTGCTCGCTCGCCTTGTTCGCGGATGCGGGCAAATCGCTCGGCAACCTGGGGGTTCGCGCGATTTTGCTCCAAGCCGAGTTCCGCCCAGCCCAGAATCGCGCCGACCACGTTGTTAAAATCGTGAGCGATGCCTCCCGCAAGTTGCCCGATGGCTTCAAACTTTTGCGCCTGGCGCAACTGGCGTTCCATGGCGCGCAGCTCGGTGACGTCCTCGGCGATGATCTCGATGGCCCCGGCATGATTGGGGAGGGAAAGCGGGCGCATGTGCAGACGCACGGCCACCACACCTCCATCGCGGCGCCGCCATTCGGCTTGCGCGCCATGGACCTCTCCGTGTTCACGGCAAGAAGCCATCAGTTCGGCGTGCTGCTCGGGGAAGCGGAAAACGTCCCGCATCAGATTGAGCTCATGCAGCTCCTCAGCGGCATTGCAGCCGAGCATGGAGAGCAGCGCGGGGTTTTCGTCCAGAAAGGCGCCATCCGCAGCCACCCTGGAGATTCCGTAGACGGCGTGTTCCACCAGGTCGCGGTTCCGCGACTCGGATACGTTTAGCGCCTCCTCAGCGCGCTCACGCTCCGTGATGTCCATGGCCAGAAGCGTGACGGCCGATACCGTTCCATCCTCCGTGCGCTGGGGGTAGAAGCTGCCCAGATAGTTCCGCACGGCCCCAGGTTCATGAAGCGTGCCGCCCCGCATATCCACGTTGGCAACGGGCTCACCCGTCTGGAAAACCCTTCGCAGATATTTTTCAATTACGTTCGCGAAGTCTGGCGCAACCTCCCGAAGGCTAAGACCGACGTGCGCGGCCACGGGAATCCCATCCACGTTTGAGACTTCGTCGTTGACGCGCAGGAAACGCAAGTCGCGGTCGAAAACCGCCAAACTGAGCGGCAGCGAGCGGTACAGCATGTCGAGTTCGGTAAATTGCCTGCGGGCCCGTGATTCGCTTTCCAAAAGGGCGATTTGCGATTGCTTGGCTTTCTCGCGCAGCGCCTTCTCTCCGATGGCGCGATGTAGCGCCACGGGAAGCCGCGACATGCGGTCTTTGAGGATGTAGTCGGTCACTCCTTGCTTTATGCATTCCACCGCGGCTTCTTCACCCAGCGTCCCGGTCACCAGCAGAAAGGGGATGTCCCGGCCGGTTTGGCGCAACTCTTTGACCGCTTCCAGGCCCGTCCAGTCCGGAAGCCGGTAGTCCGAGAGGATGGCGTCGAAGTCTTCCTGCTGCAAGGCGCGGCGAAACTGTTCCTGGTTCTCGGCCACGGTGTAGTCCACGCGCAGGCCGGCTTCCCGCAGTCCCAGGAGAATGAGTTCCACGTCGTTCGGCGAGTGCTCCACGATCAGCACATGCAGCGGCGCCATGGCTCTTTGCGTGGTGAATTCTTCGAGCGTGTCTGGCTTCATGGGGCCCTCTTGGAGGCGGAGGTGAAGGCCGTGGCCGGCGGCACATGGTTGACCATCAGCCAGTACACTCCGAATTGCCGCACCACTTCCTGGAACTTCAACAGATCGACGGGCTTTTGGATGTAGCTGTTGACTCCCAGCCGGTAGCATTCCACCAGGTCCCGCTCTTGATTCGAGGACGTCAACACCACCACGGGAATGGCGCGCGTGCGCTCGTCGGCTTTGATGGCGCGCAAAACCTCGTGGCCGCTGACGCGCGGCAGCTTGAGGTCGAGAAGCACCAGCCGCGGGGGCCGCTCAAAACTGCGTCCCGCGTAGGCCCCGCGGCAGAACAGAAAATCAAGCGCTTCGGCGCCGTCGCGCGCGATTTCGATGTGGTTCGCGAGCCGCTCTTTCCGAAGCGAGAGCACCGTAAGCTCGGCGTCCGCCGGATCGTCTTCCACTAGCAGGATTTCGTATTCCTGGGGACTCATGTGCTCGCTCCGATCAGTTCGGGGATGCGCAGCCCGTTTTTGGCTTTCATGGGCAGCGAAAAATAAAAAGTGGCGCCCTGGCCGACCTGGGATTCCGCCCAGACGCGTCCGCCATGTTTGTGTACGATGCGCTGAACAGTGGCCAGACCAATGCCGGTGCCCTCGAATTCGTCTTGCCGGTGAAGGCGCTGAAAAACGCCAAAAAGTTTGCCGGCGAAGCGAGGATCGAACCCCGCGCCATTGTCGCGAATGAAAATCATGATTTCCCCTTCTTCCTTACGGCTCCCGATTTCGATGACCGCGCGGGGCGTCAGCCGCGTGAACTTGATGGCGTTCGAGAGGAGGTTGCTAAACACCTGGCGGAGCAGCCCCGCATCGGCTTCCACTTCCGGGAGCGCGGCGACTTCCCAATGAATGGCGCGGTCTCCGGCCTCCGGTAACACCTCGGCCTTGGCTTCTTCGAGCAGTTCGTTCGCGCTCACCATCCGGCGCTGCGCCTCCTGCCGTCCGATGCGCGAAAGATCCAAGAGGTCCTCGACCAGGGCGGACATGTGCGTGGCCGCGCCGCGTACTCGCTCGAGATAATGTTGCGCCTGCTCCGGAAGTTGCGGGCCAAACTCCTGCTGCAGGATGCGCGAGTAGCCGTCCATGTGGCGCAGCGGCGCGCGCAAGTCGTGTGACACCGAGTAGGTGAACGCTTCGAGTTCCTGATTGGTCTCCTGAAGCTCGGCGGTTCGCTTCTCAATACGTTTTTCGAGTTCCTGGTTCAAACTGCGAAGTTCATCCTCGGCTTGCTGCCGGGCGCGAATCTGGGTGTGCAAGTCTTCCATGGTGTGTCCAAGCTCCGAACGTTGATTCTCATACTCCCCTCCGAGCAGCTTCTGAGCGCGCCGTAAGCCTGCCTCGATGCTGGCGCGCAGCAGGATTTCCCTTTGAATCAGGTAGCCCCCAATCAGGCAAATCGAGAGGGTCACGAATCCGGCGGCGAGGATCACCGTCCGCGTTTGGCTCGCGTTCTTCCGCACCGCAACGGACCTCTGTTCCAGGAGGGCGCGCTCGTTGGATTCCAGCCGTTCGAATAACTCCCAGATGCGGCGAACAGCCGGCGCCGTGGTGAGGGGATTCGCGCTATTCGGCAGGCTGGAGACGGCCGTGGCTTCGGACCGGCGCATCGCTTGCTCCAGCAAGTTCACATGCGCTGTTAAAATGGGAACAAGTTCGTCGAGCAGCTTTTGTTGCCCGGGGTTATCCGACGTGAGCGCCCTCAGGCGATTCATGGCCTCCAGAAGCCGCCGATGATCCTCCTGAAAAAGTCCCGGCAATTGGGAATCGCGTGTCCACAGATAGGCCCAAGTCGCATTCTCCAAGCGGGCGCGCTGCAGGCGCGCGCCCGCAATCACGCTCAGGACATCCTGAGTATGCGCCACCCAAGCGCTCATCGCCGTTGATTCCGCGCCGTTGCGAAGGACCCCGAAAAACGCCAGGAACAGGATGATCAGCGCCACGGCTCCCGTGCCGCCCAATCTCCGCCGGAATTGCAACGCCCGATTCATCGCTTCTCCGCCGCATTTACTGTCTTGTGGGATGACATCTCTTCTGCAAGGGGCGCGGTCGAAGACCGCACCCCTTCTTCGACAATGTCCAGGAGCTGAGAAAAGGAAATGGTCTCCTTGGCGGACCAGAAACGGGCGCTCATGCGCAGTTCCAGCGGACCCCAGGGACCAATGTCGCGATTGAGCATGGCGATTCTTTTTTCCAGGCGCTGGCAGAGCACCGGAGCGCTGGGCTCCACCGCATCCACCGCCAGCGCCGCGAATTTCGAATCGCCAAGACGCGCCACGATGTCCGTCCCGCGGAAACAGCCGCCCATCAGCTTGGCCACCTCGCGCAAGGAACTCTCCACGGCGCTGGGACCAAATCCGGAGCGCAGCGCTTCCAGATTTTCGATTCTCAGGCACAGCAAGACGAGCGTGCTCTCCCTGCTCTTGGCCGTTTCCATGGCGCGTTCCCCGAGTGTGAGAAAGCCTTCGCGGATGTAAAGTCCCGTGAGGGAGTCTCGCAGGAGATCCGCCAAGCCATCGAGGGTGTTGCGCTCGAGAGCCGGGCGCAGCGCGCGTTCGAGTGTCCGGGGGTCGATCGACCCTTTGAGCAAATAATCCAGGGCGCCCTGGCCCAGGCATCGCACAGCGCAATTCTTATCGCCGGGGTCGGCGAGGACGATCAGCGGCGCCGCGGGCGCGGAGCGGTGCACGCGGCGCACCGCATCCGGCGGATCGGGCTGCGCCAGGGCAAGATCGAGGAGGATGACCTCCGGATTGGCGATTTCGAGCGTGGCAATGAGCGTCGAGACCGAGGAAACGTTGGTCAATTCCAGGCCGTCTTGGCCCTCCGGGTAGAGCGCGCGCAAAGACGCGGTGATCTCGCCAGGAGGTCCTTCCGCAAGCAATATGCGCAGCTTCTTTTCGCTCATGCGCTTGGCCTCGGTTTCGCGTTGGCTCGCGGAGAAAGGGGATCGCGTCCGGCACGAACGGCGATCGATGCCATCCGCGTGCATACACGGGAGGCGGCGCTTTCTGCCAAGCCAGCTCAACTCACGAGACTGGAGAGGGCAGTCTTCGGCGATATCAACTGAAATAGAAGGGGTTTGTCTAGTTTGGCGCAGAAGCGGGAGAAGTCAAGCACCCTTCGGCGGGAATGACCGAAACGCTACGGGGCCTGCGCGCGCAGCCGCGCACCGCAAGAGAAACGCCGTTCGTTCCGCAAGCAGACATGCGGTGAGGATCGCGGCCTGCCGGTCAATTCCCGTGGCCGAAAACTGCGGCGCCTGCGCGCGGCTGGGAAAACTCGCCTCCAGCTGAATTCTTGCGGCGGGCGGTTTGCACTGGTTATCGGAAGATGGTCCTTTAGCGGAGCAAATCGCGCGCCAAAAGATTCACTGCCCGGGCCCGCTGCCGGGAAGGCGCGACGCTGGAAATGGCTCGAAGATTTCGTTGATTTTTTCCGCCAGCACGAAGTCGTAGTCGCTGATGCCTTTCACGCTGTGGGTGTTCAGGTCGATAACCACTTTGTTCCAAACGTTGAACC
>WNFF01009082.1_pt1 | contig 16320 bp, 14 predicted proteins | sample 5400441 | NCBI WGS metagenome assembly WNFF01 (sample SAMN13153345, study PRJNA577476) | soil metagenome | isolation source: 120 cm saprolite under Douglas fir tree site 2 hole 3 replicate 1 | place: USA:California | collected 2015-04-18 | reverse complement strand
ATGCGCCAGATGCCACTTCGCCGGGCTAGCCTCCGGACAGGACTGGACCATCTGATCTTCGGCGCTGAGCGGAGCAACCAGAGTGTCTGTCTGGCTGCGAACTGAGGCAAACAGGTCGGCCGGAGCGAGCGGTTGCAGCGCTGGCTCTTCGGCGTTCGGAAAGCTAAGAATTGACTTAAGTTGAGCCATGTTCAACAAACCGCCAAGGGAATCGGAAGTAAGTAAAAAATACTACTCCCACCTGCGCCAAAATGATAGAACACACGCCGGCTCCAGAGCCGTTTTGGGCGTTCTCATTGGATGCCAGCCAATCGTGGGAGTTTCGCCAATTTCAGCTTTTTTGATGTAATGTGGAAACCGTGCCTTCTGCCGACCGAACCATCTTCCACGTGGATATGGACGCCTTTTTTGTCTCCGTGGAGGAGCTAAGCGATCCCAGCCTGAAAGGGAAGGCGGTGGTCGTGGGTGGCCAGCGGAACGAACGCGGCGTGGTGTCCGCCGCCTCCTATGAAGCGCGCAAGTTTGGCGTACATTCCGCCATGCCCTTGCGCACTGCCGCCAAACTTTGTCCTCACGCCATTTTTCTTGACGGCCATCCTGATCTCTATCGTGAATCCTCACGCAAAGCACGGACCGTGCTGGAGATGTTCTCCCCGGCTGTGGAGATGGCGTCGATTGATGAAGCTTACATCGATATGACTGGCACGGAAAAGCTTCATGGCCTGCCATTACGCTCAGCCCACAAACTGCATACGGCCATGAAAGAACACACTGGGCTCAACTGCTCGGTCGGAATCGGCAGCTCACGATTGATGGCCAAGATCTGCTCGGACCAGGCTAAACCGAATGGTGTGCTCTATGTGCTGCCGGGACAGGAAAATTCCCGGCGTGGGCAAGGTGACGAAATCCCAGTTGAACTCAATGGGTATCTACCGCATTGGCGACCTGCAGCGCCTGGAGACAGACGTGCTTGAAAACACGCTTGGCAAGTGGGGTCTGGCGCTGGCCGGCAAAGCGCGGGGTGAAGATGCAGGGGCATGGTTCGCGGGTGAAGTAGGCGAAGATGAGCAGGCCAAGTCAGTCAGCCATGAACATACCTTTAATGAAGATACGGCCAACCTGGAGAAACTTGAGTCAACGCTGTTGCGACTTTGCGAAATGGTTGCGCGCAGGCTTCGGGAGCAGGACCTTGCAGGTCGCACATGGCAGTTGAAACTTCGCTATTCAGATTTCAGCACCATCACGCGTGCCCACTCCCTGCCTGGGCCAACCACCGTGGACAGCGAGATCTTCACCACCATCCGTAAATTGTCGAACTTTGATGACGCTCCGGAACAGATGGACCTGTTGCAGGATGAAGGCCGGCAAAAATGGGCGCGCGCCATATCCGCGTCCGACAAACTGCGTGACAAGTATGGCGACTCCGCGGTGTTCCTGGCCAAAGGCATGCGCGGCGGCTTCCGTGAGAAGGTCCATGAAAATCCGGCGGAAAAGCCTGACAAGAAAAAACCTGCCGGCTGAAAAACGCGCTCAATGCAGCGAGCCATTATTAAGCCCTTAACCCGGGACGAAACTGAAGAATTTTATCTTTCCTCTATTGGATCGGGCCAAATGGGCTTACTATTTTCAGGATGGTCGAAGCGCAGAAACATGGCTAGATTCTGCTTCCCCATACCCCGTGATATCGGATGTAGACGTTAAGGGGACGGTCTATGCCTGCTCGGTTTGAACAAATCCTCGTCTTTTGCGTGATCGGCATCCTGGTTGGGTTGTTTGCGTGGATTTACCTGCGCAATCGCGAACGCAAATCAGGGTTGTGGTTACTGGCCTGGATCGCGATTCTCATCCACTTCTCAATACCGCTCGTGGCTGGCTCAATTCCTGGCTGGTCTCCGCTTCTCACTGTTTGGATCAATCGAATTACCCTGATCGTGGCGGGCACGTTTTTTCTCTTCTCCGTTTCCGTTTTCCACGCCCTGGGCTCTCGAGCTTCATGGTTCATCATTGCCATCTCTTTCGCCGCATCCGCGTATGTTACCTTGCTGGTCCTCGGCTTTCAGCAGCGCTGGGTTTATCTTGCTCTCCTGGCAACCGGCATTTCGATCGCTGTGAGCAGAACAGTTTTGAAGAGCGGTTGGAACAGCAAACTTTCCTGGTTTCTGTTCGGAGCCGTACTGCCCTACGCTACCTGGGCCGGCGTTCAGATCGTGCGTGGTAAACCCGATTTCGGCCTTGATGTTTTCCTGTACACAGGCTTCGCCATGACGGGCGCGCTTTACTACCGGCATCTCCGCCGGTTAAGCCCAGGTGTGGTCCTGACCTCCCTCTCATTTCTGGCCTGGGGCGCGGTTTTCCCGATAGCGTCATTTCTGGCCGCGCGGCAGATCTTCTTGAACGATATCATCTGGGACCTGCCGAAATATTTCGTCGCCTTCGGCATGATCGTCACACTTTTTGAAACCGAGACGGAAGTCGCAGTGGCGGCCGCAAAGAAATACCAGGCGCTCTTTGAAGACAATCTGGCCGCGGTTTATGTTTCGTCACTCGAAGGAAACCTGCTGGATTGCAACAGCGCATTTATCCGGATGTACGGATTCTCGTCAAAAGAAGAGGCCGTGGCCAGCTTAAACTCCCTGCCTTGCTGTGACAGCCAGGAGCGAGAGACTTTTCTCAGCAGGCTGCTCGACCAGGGCCAGGTGGTGAACCATGAGTGTCGTCATCGCCGCAAAGATGGCACTCCGTTCTGGATACTGGAACGCGCCACCATCGTGCAGGCCGGGAGGGGCGACGAGGTAATCGAAGGCACGGCCATAGAGATCACGGAACGCAAGCAGGCGGAGCTGGCGCTCAAACAATCCGAAGAACGATTCAGCAAGATCTTCCGGCAAAGCCCCATGGGGTGTGCCATCGTCTCCCTGGAAGGCGTGTTTCTTGACGTCAATGACAACTTGCTGGCGCTCGTCAGGAGAGAAGCCCACGAGGTCATTGGCAAAAAGGGTGTTGATGTGGGCCTCTGGAAAACCCAGGAAGACCGCGACAAGTTTTACCAGGAGCTGAGAAACGCAGGCTCCATTCGAGACCTGCGCGTTGAGTTTGAGGACTCTGAAGGTAACCGCCATGAAGGCGACTACTTCGCCACTCTGGTCCGCGTTGGCGACAAAGAACATATCTTTGGCATGCTGCTGGACCGCACTGACCAGCGTGAGCTCGAAGCAAAATTCCTTCAAGCCCAGAAAATGGAAGCCTTGGGTAGGCTCGCCGGTGGGATTGCCCACGATTTCAATAATCTTCTGGGAGTCATCGGCGGCTTCGCGGAGTTGCTGGAGACCAAGCTGGAACACCAGGAACACTTGCGCCACTACTGTGCCAGGATCCTGGATACCACACAGCGTGCAGGCGCCTTGACCCGGCAACTGCTTACCTTCAGCCGCAAGGAGATTACGCGGCCCATGCCGCTGCGCCCGGACCAGTTGATCCAGGAGCTTGCCGGCATTTTGCCGCGCATGATTGGCGAAGACATTGAGATATCCCTCGATCTTCGTTCCAGCGGGGTAGTGGTGATTGATCAGACCCACTTTGAACAGATAGTAATCAACATAGTGGTGAACTCACGAGACGCCATGCCCAACGGCGGCCAGATGTTCATCAGTACTGAAGATGTTTTCCGTCCTGTCTCTGGCGCCAACGGCAATGGGGACGTGCAGCCCTTTGTCTGTCTTTGTTTGCGCGATACTGGCTGTGGCATGACGGAGGAGACTCGCGCGCACGCTTTTGAGCCGTTTTACACAACTAAAGATATTGGCCGTGGCACAGGTCTTGGCCTGGCAACGATTTATGGCATCGTGCAGCAGATTAAGGGTGAGATCAACCTTGAATCGAACCCGGGAGAAGGCACCAGAATCACCATCCTTTTGCCCGCAAGCAGCAACCACGAACCTTTCAGTTTCAATGCTGGTGCTGACGCAGTGATGGCTGGCTCGGGAAACATCCTGCTGGTGGAGGATGAAGCCGAACTGCGAGACAGCAACGCGGAGTTTCTCAGATCCATTGGCTATTCAGTCCACTGCGCCGGCAGCGGGCCGGAGGCCTTGGCCATGCTGCGGGATTTCGATTCGATCGATCTGGTCATCAGTGACGTGGTCATGCCAAAAATGAATGGCCGTGAATTTGCCGAGCATCTCCTTCGTGCCCGGCCCTCGACCAAGATGCTGTTCGTCTCCGGATACGCCGATGACGTGCTTCAACAAAACGGGTTCTCCAGCGCGGCTATTCCTTTTCTGCAAAAGCCATATTCATTGCGAGAGTTGGGCATCAAAGTGCACGAACTTTTGCACGCACAAAACGGAATGCCCGCCCGCGCAGACTGACCACAACTCCAGGCTCAAAGTCACGGCTGAACACAAACACTTTCACTAAGGCGCTTGCTTGGGCCGCTTAAGGGAAATTCTGGATTTTCCTTATTTCTCTGCGTAGTACAAACGCCCCACCTAGTACACTTTGCGGCATATCTTAATGACTAACGTAATGTTTGCCGCGAGCCCAAGTGCCCTTAGAATCGACCCAATATTTGTAATTGATGTTGTTTTTCTGCTGCCCACAGCCCATAGAACTGGTTTGAAAAAATGTTGTCAAACAGGGATGTCTCTTAATAAAGGCATCTTCTGTATCGGCGTGTCTTTTGCGGCATTGACTCACGGAGACGTGATCACGCAAAAGCGGCTTAGAACTCCGCATGTTTGCGGGAATTATGAAGACCATTTGCACTTTCCGGTCCCACAGGACTTGTCTCGCGCTGTGCTTGTTGATGGTTGCCGTTACGGTGGCCGCACCTGCAGCAGCTCAGACCGGTTCGGCGCAGCTTTCCATCAATTTGAAAGTGCAGTCTTCCATCGGACTGGTGTTCAATAACAATCCTTCGGTTGGGTCGCAAGGCTTCTGTCCGCTGGGCAACGCCGGGTCCAATGCCGCCTCGCTTGACCTGGGTAGCGCCTCTTATAACGGCGGCGACAGTCTCGGCTGCATTCTCTTCTCTCAGCTCGGCAATTTCTATGTGGTGTCCAGCGCCTTTGACGTTTTGGTGACCAAGTCCAACAGCAGCAGCGCAAGTTATCAGCTGGCAGCCCAGATATCCAGCGTGCCCCCGGCCAATGTGCAGTGGCGATTAGATCAGAAGCTCCTCAGTACCAGTTTTGTTGTTCTGCAGAACGCAAATAATTACGGCCAGTCCGTCACTGAAACCCTGGAGGTTCGTGTGCGGAATGATGTGCCTGCGCAAATCCTTCAGGAGACGATTACATTTCTGGCTACGGCCAATTGACCAGCTGGTGAAAAGTGAATTTATGAAGAGCCTTTTCAAAACGATTTTCCGCGCGGTGCTGGTGGTGTTGCTGCTGGCCCGCGTCTCGCTCTTCGCCCAGAGTCCGACTGCGACCGGGACTATCAACGCCACACTCAATAATCGCAACGGAATTGCGCTGGTCTTTGACACGGACCCGTCAGGCATCACGCTGGGCGCAACCGGAACGTCGGCGATAACGGTGAGCTTTGGCACTATCTCGGCCTTCGGTCCTCTGTCCGCGGGGATCACGCGGCCAACAGTTACCGCGGCCAGCTTTACTGTGAGTACCGTGTTTGATGTGAAAGTTACCCAAGGCGGGCTGAACAGCAATAGCTACCGCCTGCTGGCAAATCTGGCCACCGTCGCGCCCGCCGGCCTCAGCTACAAAGTTGACGCGGTCACGCTGAATACCAATCAGCAGACGATTCAGAACAACGCGACGTATGGAAATGACATTGCGCACAACCTGGACCTGGTGGTTTCCACCGCGGCCCCGGGCGCGGGAGGCCCGGCGGTGGGAACGCCGTTGACCGCCACCATTAATTTTACGGCTACGGCCAATTGATTTTGGCCGCCGTTGATTTTGGCCGCCGTTGATTTTGGCCGGCGTTGATTTTGAAAGAGATCGGTTTTAGCGAAGTACAAATTTGCAATAGCAATACATTTCTGAGGAGGAACCATGAAGAAACTAATGATTCTCGTATTTGCCGTGGCAATGATGAGCTCATTCGCCGCAGCTCAGGCTGGAAGCACGGCCTCTGGAACGTTGTCAGTCTCTGCAACAGTAACCGGGTCGATAAGCCTTGTATTCAACACAGACACCGCTGGCGGATTGCCCCTGACGTCAGGGAATGGCACCAGCGCCGCCTCATTAGCATTCGGAAATGTTTCGGCTTTTGGAACGCTTGCAAACGGGAACATAACCCGTACCGTGGCAGCGAACACGTTCACCGTCAGCACTCCAGTTGACGTTTTCGTGAGCAAATTCAACTCCAACAGCGCCACCTACAGGTTGACGGCGCAGTTGGTAACACCCGATGCCGTTAACACGTGGTCTGTTGGTGGCGTGGCGGTTAGCAATGCTACGGCCGCTACCGTGACTACCACTGGCGCCTATGCGAGCAATAACGCACTGGCCGTGGCCATCACCATCCCGTTCACATCACCGAGCGGAACCAGCATCAGCAACCAGATCAACTACACCGCGACCTCAAACTAGGCTTCGGATAGTCGATTGCAACCGCAGCTCTGCGGCGTGGTCAAGGAGATATAGAACTGGGTGGGGGTGTAAAAATCAAGCTGCGCTTTATTCTGCCGTTGCTGGCAATCGGTTCCTCCCTCGTCACCGACGGATGGGCGCAGAGCAAGGCTGCGAAAAAATACACCTCCACCCCAGCTCTGAAAATGAATTCACAGGCCGCGGGAACGCTCGCGGTGCAACTGGTCAATGCCGCCAATGGCTTGGCCATGAAAGGCGTGAATGCCAGTCAGCGGTCCATGGATCTGGGTACTGTTTCCTATCAAAACGTATCAAGCACGCTGAGCCTGAGCGTACAAAAACTCTCCACCAGCTTTGTTGTCTCCACCAGATTCGGTCTGGAGGTGGATGACCCGACCGGGACAGTAGGCACGGTGACAGTGCTTGCAGGACTGGCCGCGCCCGATGTTTTTATGTTCCGTGTAGATGGCTTTCAACTGGGAACAACGCCGCAGTTGATTCAGTCGCAGGTCAAACCAGGCGGTATTGTTCAGCACCTGCTGGAAATTGAAGTTCCCACAAGCCTCACGGAGAAAAATTCTCAACTGCAAAACACGATCCTGTTTCAGGTAGTAGCCAATTAACCTTGGCGGATATTTGGGAGAGTCAGTCAGTGCTTCAGATAGAACCAACAACTTCGGGCAGCCGGGTTTCAGAAAAACGTCTTTTCAAAAGCGATGCAACCATGGAGGCCCAGCGCAAGCCGGTCGCCTTCGCGAGTTTGCTTGCGGCCTTGATGTTTATGATCTTTCTTTTATCTGTGCCTGTGACTGCGCAGACGCCTGTGGCCCAGCCCGCGGCAGTTCCCATGCAAGGGGCGCAAAACCTGCCGCCATCCATTTCGCTGAGCCCCGCCGTTGTGATGGCGAAGGGAAATTTTGGACAAGGACTCACGCAGACACTCACTCTCACCAACCAGACAGGCCGCGAGTTCGCCTTTGAGATGGTTGCGGAAGATGTGGTCATCAAAGATGGCAAACGTGTCTTTGTGTCCGCGGGAGAACGCCAGACAGCATTGCGGCCACGGCTGTGTTCTCGCAGAAGCTGGTGCTGGTGAAAGCCAATAGCAGCGCGTCAGTCGATCTGCGCGTGACAATGCCACCCCGGACCAGCGTTCGCGCCGTGGTGGCGATGTTCCGCGGAACAGACAAGCTGCCGACCTCATCCGGAGCCGTCGGTATGACCGCATCTCTCGGGACTCTGATCACCTTCAACCTGAGTGACAACATCAAGCTGGAGCAGGAAGTGGCGCATGTGAACCCGGCATCCGCCAGCGCCAACATGAGCATTACGCAATTCATCGCCAACAAAGGCACTGAGCCCGTTCTGCCTGAAGGTGCGGCCGCCGTCATTAACGCGAAAGGCGCGCTGGTGGGTAAAGCTTCGTTCAACCCACAACGTCTGCTGCCGGGTGAACGCGTGGAGTTTGTGGCGGACTATCCTGACCAGCTCACGCCCGGTGAATATCGCGTGCTCTGCTCGTTTCAGTTTGAGGGCAAAACGCTTACCAATTCCACCGACTTCAAGGTGCCTTAAACCTTATTTCCTGAAAATCCCAGCGCTGGCCCTCTTCCTGTTAGTGACAGCATCATGCTTCGCACTACAGGGCCAGGCTCCGCTGAGTGTCGGCTATCAAAAGCGCATTGAGATCGCCCTCAGCGGCGCCACCGCCGCTTACGCGCTTGATTCCAATATTGCTGACGCTACCGCCGCGAATGGCGTGGTCCAGATCGTAGGTAAGCTCCCTGGCAGCACGAACATCGTCATCGTGACGCAGGGGGGAGTGCAGACGCTTTCGGTCATCGTCATGGCGCCGCCTTCCGTGCTGCCGCCGGGCTTTGATCCTCCGCATGCGGAAAATGGCGAAAGTGGCAACTACGAATTCCGCTACAACTCAGATCCTGGACAGATTACGAACTCGCTGGAAATGAAGCGTACGCAGGGGCCGGCCTTTGATCGATTTCAGATGGTCAATGCCAATCTCTTCTCGGCGGGTTCTTCAACATCTGCGATTGGCTTTCCGTATCTTTCGTACGAAATCAGCCGCCCGCGCCGCGACTACACGTTTCTTGATCAGACCGTGGCCAACTCACCCCTCACGCTCGATAACTACATGGTGCGCGGTTTCCATATGCGCAAAGGTGACTGGCAGTTTCATGGCGGCTTTACCTCGATCGCCACTTTTCAGGGACTGTTCCTCTCCACTGAGCGTGAATATGTGGTCGGCGGCTCGCGCTCTTACGCCATTAACAAATCCAGTTCGCTGCAAGCCAACGCCTATTACTTCAGCAATCCTGATTCGCAGCAGCTTGCCTCTTCCAACGGGGCGGCCGGATCACTGGTTTATCGCTTCTTGCGCAAGGACCGAATCAACTTTCTTTCTGAACTCGGCGTAAGTCACGGCCTGGCCTTTGCCGCGCGCGGCAGTTATGACGATGACAGAAACCACGTAACCGGCAATTTCCGCACGCAGTCAAGAAGCTTTGCTTCTCTGGCCATCAACAACCAGCACGGCACCTTCGCTGACCTCAACGGCACACGCAAGTTGTCCCAACGGCTTTATGCCAGCCTCGATCTGAATCAATCCAATTTCAACCTGAGGACCTTGCAGCAGAACACGTTCACCACCAATGGCCAGTTAAACTTTCGCATCAACCGGAATTTTTCGCTCACCGGCGGAAGCGCTTACTCGATCTTCCAATCCAAAGTTCCGCTCGGGCAGCGCATTGGAACTCTCAATGTTCCCGCGGGCATCGACTTTGCTTCACGGCACTTCGGCAGCGGCTTTCAGTATCAGCGCACCATCAATTTTGATGGCAGCGGCGGCAATGACTATTCCGGCACGGTGCGCGGATCGGTCAGAGGCTTTCAGGCCAATGCCTTTTACCGGCATGACGTGCAGGTACCCACGCTGGCCGCGGTCTTCTCGCAGATTCCGGGACTCCAGGACGCGCTCGACCGGGCAGGCATCGTCGCCAATACACCCGACCAGCTTGCCCAGCTTCTGCGCAACACCGCGCTGCTGGAGACACTTGGTTTCACCAACCTGCTCACCGTCAACCTTGCTCCTTCACGTGACGACTTTGGCGGATCGGTCAACTGGACATCCCATACTTCCCGTCGCCAACAGGTTGACTTCAGCTATTTCAAAAGCAACACGCAATTATTGCAGGGCAAACTTCTGCTCTCCACAGCGACCCTGAGTTATTCACAAAGGCTGAATGCCGCCAATAGCGTGGTCGGCTCCGCTGCAATCATTCACAGCAGCAACAACGGAGTGGCTGATACGCATCCCGTGTTCAGCATTTCGCTCCAGCATCGCTTCTACAGCGTGCCCAGCTTCATTCTTCCCGGACACCACGGCGTGATTGAAGGCCACATCTTTCGCGATGACGAGTTGACCGGCCTTTACAACGGATACCAACCTTCGCTGGCGGGAGTGGAAGTCAAGCTTGACGATGAGCGCACCACGCGCGCGGACGAGAATGGTTATTATGCCTTCCATCACGTGCCCTATGGAATGCACCGCCTGGAAGCCGTTTATCACAGCGCAGAACCCTTCTTCTACACCACGGATTCGCCGGCCACAACGGACATCAACAATACTGTGAACTTTGGCATCAACTTCGCCAAGGGACAGATCTTTGGCTATCTGTTGAACGACGCCGGTAAAGGCATTGGCGGGGTCACGATGGAGTTACGCGGCGAAGCCAGCCCACGACGGGTTGCCACTTCCAGCAACGGCAAATTCTCATTCCCCGGACTCAAGGCCGGCGCCTACACCATTGCGGCGATGCCGGAAAGTTTTCCGCCAGGATACTCCTTGCAGGCCCTGGAGCCGCAGTCGACGGCCGTGGATTCGGGAAAACCTGCCAGCATTCAATTCACGGTGAAAGCGCTGCGTTCAATTTCAGGCAAGGTCACGGTGTATGACAAGACTTCACTGAAAACTGTTCCGCTCCCAGGCGCGATTGTGCGCCTCAAAGAACTTGCCATGCAGACCATCGCCGCGGAAAACGGCGCTTACATTTTCCGCAACCTGCCGGCAGGGACCTTCACCATCGCGGTTGAATATCAAGGTAAAGAGACCACGCAGACTGTGATTGTGCCCGCTGACCCGGCCAGCATTCGCGACGTTGAGTTAAGCGTCGGGGCCAAATAGCACTTCAACAGTAGCACGCGTCAACAACTTCCGGATTCTTAGAGCCCATTTCATACTCGATGTGAGTGAAGGGAATGAGAGTCGCAAGAGAATGCCGTCTAGCTGATTTCAGAGCGTGGTCGCTGCAGCTTCCATGCGTTCGCCTGCCATGACGGCGGTGGCCTGATGAAAGTCGTTGGTGAGGGCCGCGAGCTTTCCCTGTTTCAGCACCAGTTGCAGATCGCAATGCTGGATGGTGCTCAGCCGGTGCGCGATGACAAACGTGGTCCGTCCGCGGACGAGTTGTTCAGTTGCCTGCATGATCTCATGTTCGGTATGGATGTCCACGGCGCTGGTGGGCTCGTCAAAGATCAGGATGGGCGCATCTTTCAGGAAGGCGCGCGCGATGGCGACGCGTTGCCGTTGACCGCCGGACAATCGGCAACCGCCTTCACCAATCTTTGTGTCATATCCTTCCGGCAGGGCCATGATGAAGTCATGCGCGCGCGCGGCTTTGGCCGCTTCAATAATTTCATCGCGGGTGGCGCTGTTGCGGCCATAAGCGATGTTCTCCGCCACCGTTGCAGAAAACACGACAGGCTCCTGCAGGATAATGGAGAACTGTTGCCGCAGGTCAGCCAGCTTGTAATCGCGCAAGTTGTTTCCGTCCAGCAGAATCTCACCCGAGGTCGGATCATAGAATCGCGTGAGCAGGTTCACCAGCGTGCTTTTGCCGGAGCCACTCGGGCCCAGGATGCCGACGCGCGTTCCCGCTTCAACCGTGAAACTAACGCCGTCCAGAGCACGTCCTGACGACGGATACTCAAAACTGACATTCTTAAACTGAATCTGTCCACAAACGCGGGTCAACGCGATGGCGTGATCAGCTTCGCTCACCTCAGGCGCTTCGTCCATCAAGGCAAGAGCACGATGTATGCTGACCATCCAGCTTTGCAGTTCAGGAAACTTGGAGCTGATGGTGCGCAACGGCTCGTAAAGCTGCGTCATATAGGTAAGCACCAGCAAAAGCTCGCCCAGCGTGAGCACGCCGGACTCCACATGATGAACGCCGATCCACATGGCCGCCGCTGAAGCCAGGGCGATGGTGGTGCTGATGAGCACGTGAAACATTGCCTGCATGGACGCGACTTTTACCTGCTCCTGCATGCGATGACGTGATCGCAGTTTGAATCGCTGGTCCTCAAACTCTTCCTGACCGAAGGCCTTGACCACGCGGATCGACGAAAGCGCTTCGTACAGCACCAGCATAGCGGAGCTGTCCAGCTTCTTGATTCCGTCCCAGCCGCGGCGGGCGCGCCGGCTGGACCTGCGCGCCAATACAAAGAGGACCGGCGAGATCGATAAGGCGACTGTCGCCAATTGCCAATCAAGCCGCATGGTTACGTAAAGCAACGCGGAGAAGCTCAGCACGGAACTGACCAGCGGCATCAGGCCTTGCAGAAAAACATACTGGATGGCCGGAGCGTCATTCTGTATGCGATACGCCACTTCGCTGGTGCCGCGCCGGTCATGAAATAGAAGATGCATGCGCTGCACATGCCAGAAAAGCTGCGTGCGGAAGTCCAGTACCAGCTTTTCACCGGTATATGTCTGAAGCAGCCATGAAATGAACGATTGTATGTTTGCCAGCAGGCTGAGCAGCAGAAGCAGTCCAACAGTTAATAGTAAGGTGGCCGATTTTGAGCCGTGTGCGGTCGCGGGTAGCATGGATTGCAAAACAGCCGGTAACGGACGGCTGCCAAGTACAGTGTCCACGGCAATTTTAAGTGGAAAGGCCAGCAGCAGGTTCAGGGGGGCCGAGATCAGGCTGAGCAGGAAGATTGCCGTAAGATGCGACCAATAGGGTCGAGCCAGGCGGAGCAGGATTCGTGAGCTGGCGCGCTTACCGGCGATTTCTGTTTCCATCACTGCAGACACTTTGGGCCTGAGGACTTCATCCCTCTTCCAAGCTATTTGAGATAGTCGTTTAACGTGTGAGCTAATACTAGCAACAGTTCAGAAGAGGTAAGTTCGCTTTACAAAAAGTTTTTCGGGCAGGCGGTAGGTCATTTGTCGTAGGGAAGCCCTGATAATGCCGGAAGAAAAGCTGCTATGAACGTGGCGCTGCGCAGCCTCATTAATCATTCCACCATTCGCGAACGAACATTGCATTGAGACATTGCCAGGGCTCTGTATCCCTTCTCCACCCACGTTGTATCCATCCAACACGCTCTTCTGCTGCAAGAAGATCGCTGAAATCATGAACTCTCAATGAAATCAACAACATCGTGTTTGGAATGCAGCTTGCCCTTACATACGCGAAGACCGGAGCAGCGAAAAGCGTCCGGTGACTTTAGGCCAGAGTCTTTGGGGCAGCGGCCCTTCATGCAACTGGCCTTAAAGTAAACGAGCATTAGGGCAACGACACCACAGGTCGTACAAAAAAATCCTGTGGCGCCGCAAGAGAAGCGGCGAAAGAGGAGGTTCAAATGAGAGCGTTATCGTTCAGAGCAATATTCATCGCGTTGATGTTGATGATCAGCAAGCCGGTGTTCCCGCAGGCGGACTCGGGGCAGCAAAAGGGTTTTACTGAGTTTGAAACGGTGCAGGGCACGGTCAATTCAGACAGTCGTCTGTTCAAGATTGATTCCACGGTTGGCTGGGACTTCAACAAGCACTTTGGTATTTACGGCGGCGTTCCATTTTATATCGCCAGCGTGCCTGGCACATCCGCCACGGCAACCACGGCGGCAACATCTTCAACCAGCTCACATGGTATCGGCAATGCGTATGTAGGTATGGCGTTTCGCGCGCCTAATCCCACCCTGGAATATTCGGGTGCCATCACTATTTCTGCGCCCACGGGCAGCACGTCTACCGGATTGAGCACGGGACGCGCCGGCTTGGATTTCACCAACCACTTTGATCACTCTTTCTCCAGCTTCACGCCGTTTGTGGAAGCCGGAGTCAGCAATACCGTTCCCGATTCCACGCTCTTCGCGCGCCCATTCACTTCCCTGGGTGCCGTCACTCACTTTGAAGAGGGCGCTGACTACGAAATCGTAAAGCACACCTACATCGGCGCTTCGGCCTATGAGATTGTCCCTTTTGGCAACCAGAAGATTTTCAGCAAGCTGGTGGGCAAAGGCGGCCAGGGTGGCGGCGGCAAGGGACAAGGCGGCAACACTTTTGACAAGAATGCCGTGACCAGCGGCGCCGACCTGACTCGGGAAAATGGTTTCAACGGCTGGGTGGCATTTGAACCCACGCCATTGTGGCGAGCGGAAATAGGTTTCACCCGCAGCACCACCTTCAATCTGAACAGCTTTGCCTTCAATCTGCGCTTCAACGTAGGCAAGATGTTGCGTTCCAGAAAGTCTTCGTAAGGAGGAACTACTCACATGAAACTTAAATTCATTCTTGCTTTGGTGGCGATGGCGGGCTTCTCAGCTCTTCCCGCATTCGCACAGCACGGACACGGTGGAGGCTCGGGTGGAGGCGGCGGTCATGATTCACACGCCTCATCCAGCAGCCACGGTGGCGACCACGGCGGCAAAGACGCTGACAAGGATGGCGACAGTCACGGCGGGCATGGCGGTCACGGTCACGGCAGCATTGCCAGCAAGCTGGCCAGCAATCCGCAACTGAGCAGTAAGCTGTCAGCCCTGTTGCCTCCGGGAACTAACCTGGCGACGGCATCAGCCGGCTTCAAGAACCTTGGCCAGTTCGTGGCTGCGGTACACGTGTCCAAAAACCTGGGCATACCGTTCGATCAGTTGAAAACCAAAATGACTGGCCCGCCGCCGATGAGCCTGGGCAAAGCAATCACGGCTCTTGCTCCCACGGCCAACGCGAAATCGGCGCTGAAGCAGGCTGAGAAACAAGCCAAGGCAGACTTGCACAGCACAGACACGGATGGCGACCATGACGGAGCAAAAAATGCTGCCGCTGGCACCGCAGGCACGCATGACGCCGACGACAAAACCAAGACTCCGTAATGCAAGCTTGAATTGCAAAGTTTTTGATTGCGGTAGGTACGGGCGGCCCTCAGGGACCGCCCTTTTTATTGTCGTCAGCTCGCCATGGGCAGGCCGATGGTGGATTGAAGCACGCGCACGGGCGCGGCTTCCGGGCTGACAAGCGCTTCTGTCGGGACGATGAAAGTTTGTTCCAGAGCAAACTGGCCGGAGAGCACGGCATGCGGAACTCCGTCTGTATAAACCATCCAGCAGGAGCCGGGCGGAAACTCCAGTTGCTGGTTGCTGGAATTTTTTTGAAACTCCGTGTTCTCCTTCAACCAGTTGTGCAGATAGAGCATGAACTCGTCATAGCGAGAGCGGACTGCCAAAGGAAGTCCAAAATGCGATGCAAAGGCGGATATAGCAGCCACGATCGGCGGGCGCGGCGGCGGGCTGATTTTTTGCTGCTGAGCAAGTCGCGGAAAAAAATCATGAAAAGGCGCGCCCACCTTCCAGATGCGTGACATGGAGGGATGAATGTTGAGAAACACCCGCAGAATCCGCGCACCTTTGGTGGGCCGCGTGGGAAAAGCGTCTACATGCAGCAGATCATTGCGCTTGTGCAGGGAAAGCTTGCGGCCTGCTTCCTGCGCGGGACGGAAGCTGGCGTAATCAAGCTTCAGCTTGCCCGCGTAAGGCGGAAGGAAGCGCGTCATAAACGCGGTGACTTCCCTGGAGAAACCTCGCATCACCTCCCGCAGACGATCACGGTCAGCGCCTGAAAGATCAGATCCTTTTACCGCATCATTGGCCGGACGATAGGAGATGTTCTTATGGATTCGCGATGCAGAGTGACCATGGGCAAGCAGAAACCGGGTGGCATCTTCTGATACGTCAAAAGGCACACCGCGAAAGAAGAGAATCTTGCCACGTTCCAGATGGTCGCAATACCAGCGTCCCTGCTCCGGAGCGTAAGCCGTCACTTCGATAACAGCGGAGTTCGAATGGCTTGGATCCGTCATAGAAACACTATAGCGCCGAATACACCTCGAGATGACTCTTCTAAAGTTAAGAGTGTGTTAGGCCAACGATTTGAAGGCCGGTTTTGTGCAGAGCGGCAGTGATTCCGTATCATGAAGAAACCTCTGACGATAATCGCAAGCATGTAGTTGCTTATTACATGTGTTGCCTATCAAAAGATAAAGGCTGTCACAGAGGCTGGTCGAAAATGGGCAGACGTTCTCATTGCTCAGATTGATCGGGCTGCATGGCTTTTTCCAGTTCTTCGATGGTTCCCTTTACCTTCGGTGCCAGGCTGCCCTGAGGCGCCAGTTTCAGGTACGCGCGGAATTCGTCCAGCGCCGTGTGAGCGTCACCGGCTTGCAGAGCAATGTTGCCCATGAGCACGTGCGGACCGGCGTAGTCGGGATTGAGTTCTATGGAGCGCCGGGCATGTGGCGCGGCCGCTTCCCATTTGCCCATCGCAGCCAGGCTGCGCGCTAACTCGTAGTGCGATTCCGCGGAAGCTTCGCGGATTTCCAGACTTTGCTGGAGCGCCTTTTCTGCCGCGGCATAGTTGCCCTGCTCATTCAAGGCCGATCCCACGCCAAGGTAGCCGCGCGCG
>WNFF01011419.1_pt1 | contig 16328 bp, 14 predicted proteins | sample 5400441 | NCBI WGS metagenome assembly WNFF01 (sample SAMN13153345, study PRJNA577476) | soil metagenome | isolation source: 120 cm saprolite under Douglas fir tree site 2 hole 3 replicate 1 | place: USA:California | collected 2015-04-18 | reverse complement strand
CCAATAGCCTGGGCGCACGGCGATGGCGTTCATGTAGGTAGATTCGGCGTCTTTCAATCTCCCCATCTGTTGGTAAGTTTTCGCCAATTCCCGGTAAGCGTCCGAATTGATTGGATCAAGTGCGAGGGCTTTCTGGAGATTTTGAACCGCCTCATCAAAGTGCCCCGTCCCCGTATGGATCATCCCCAGGGTCACGTAGACCTGCGCCAGCTTATCGTTATGCCCAATCGCGGCTGCGGAACTCTTCCTGGCTTGTTCCGCCCATTGCGTGTCCTTAGTCTGTTCGTACTTTCGCCAGTAAGCCTCGCCTAGCCCAGCTTCGGCCAGGGCATAGCGGCGGTCCTGCCCGAGCGCAAGATTAAAAAGCGAAATCGCAGTGTCAATATTTTGGGCCACCTCATATCGTTGCAGATAACCTCTCCCTTGCATGTAATATTCATAGGCGCTGGGAACAGTCGTCCCTCCTATTGCCAAGACTTGTTTGGCCTGGTTTGAGAGCTTCACGTCCAGAAGCTCGGCTACCTCCAGCACGACCCCATCCTGCAACACCGAGATATCATGAGCCTCAGTGTCGATGGTCTTGGATTTAAGCTGCAGCAATGTCTGTGGATCGACCAAATTGATGGTCAGCCTGACTTGATTTTCCGTGCGTTGCACACTCCCGGTGATCGCCAACGTGGCCCCGAACGTTTGCCTCGCCTCGCGGACGCTTACGATTCCCTCCCGGAGAACATCGGTGGAGGGGACCACGCGGAGTGTTCGTTGAAATTGTTCCAATTGGCTGAGCTTGCTGCTCAGGATTTCCACCAACCCATCACAGAAACCTTGATTTTGAGGGTCATTGCCGATGTTCGTGAAGGGAAGCACCACAAGTTGTTTCTGAACAATGGGGGAGAACGACCCTGACCAGTCGCGGAACTTTTCCGGCACCCGCAGCGCGACAATGCTGATGCTGGCAACAACCAGTGCGATCGCAACGGCTATTTCAAGCCACACCGGCAGACGTTGGAGATACGTCCTAGCGATTGCGGGGAGTGATCTGGCCCCTCCAACACCGGAGGATTCCCGAATTTCTTTAACCGCCAACGCAAGTTCTTCCGTCGACGCGTACCGCCCTTCCGGTTTCTTGGCCATGCATCGATGGACGACGGTTTCGAGTGCAACAGGAACTTTTGGATTGAGGGAGGCAATAGGTCTTGGTTCGTCTTCGATGATTGCGGCGAGCGTTTGGGTTGCGGTAGCACGGTGAAATGGCTGCTTGCCCGTGGCCATTTCGTACAGCAGCGAGCCAAACGAGAACTGATCCGACCGGAAATCCGCGGGCAGGCCGCTGGCCTGCTCCGGAGACATATAGTCTATGGTGCCCAGAATGATTCCCGGCTCGGTGACCGCCGTCGTTTGATCCGAACCCGATTGCGGCAAACGAGGCGCGAGTTTACTCAACCCGAAGTCCAGAATCTTCGCCAGACCATCCTTGCGGATCATCACGTTCTTGGGTTTCAAATCGCGGTGCACAATCCGGGACTTGTGCGCGACGGCCAAGCCTGCGCCAATTTGTGCGGCGACATCCAGCACATCGTGCATCGGCATTGGACCGGCGGCCAAAACCCCATCCAGCGCCTTCCCATCGACGAGTTCCATGGCAATGTAAACGGTGCGGCTGTCCTGTCCAATGTCGTAAATCGTAACAATATTGGGATGGTTCAAAGAAGCCAGCACGTGGGCCTCGCGCCGAAAACGCATCAATAAATCAGGGTCGACCGCGAAATGGGGAGGCAAAACCTTGATGGCCACTTCCCGGTCGAGTTTGGTGTCGTGCGCCCGGTACACATCTCCCATCCCGCCCGAACTTAGACGTGCAAGGATTTCGTAATGTCCTAGCTTGTCGCCGATTTCCAGCGCACCGCTTTCCATGGCAGATTGCTCCAGAAAACCGCTGTCCCCCTTTTCGTGCGTGGCAATCAGCGACTCCACCTCCTTGCGCAGAGATTCTTCCGCGCAAGCTTGATCGAGATATGCAGGACGGGCCCCGGGCTCCCGTTCAAGCGCCCCTGCGAGCACTTCCTTGACCCGTTGCCAGACTTCGGGCGTCACTTGCGCGCTTCCTTCTGCTTCATTTCCCGCTGCAGCCAGGCTCGCGCCGTTGCCCATTCGCGCTTCACCGTCGCCGGGGAAATGCCGAGAACGACCGCTGTCTCTTCAATCGAGAGGCCGCCAAAGAAACGTAGTTCGATCAGCCGGCTCTGTTGTGGATCCAATGTGGCGAGCCTGTTCAAGGCATCATCCAGCGCCACAAGATCGAATTCTCGCTTTTGCGGAAGACCAATCTGTGGATCCAAGGCTAATCGGGGCGCCCCCGCCCCGCGCTTGGCGGCCAAACGGCCTCGGGCATGATCCACCAGAATGTGCCGCATCAGTTGCGCGGCAACACCAAAAAAGTGGGCTCGGTTTTGCCACTGGGGTGGGTCCTCGTGAAGGAGACGCAGGTAAGCCTCGTGAACTAGGGCTCCGCTCTGAAGGGTATGATCGGGGCGTTCCTGCCAAAGATAGCGGCGAGCGATGCGGCGCAACTCAGCATAAACCAGGGGAATCAGCTCGTCCCGCGCATTTTGATCGCCATGCCCCCAGTTGAGGAGCAACTCGCTGACCCGTGCGGAAGACGCTGGGCACATTCCTCAGCCTCGATCCGGGCCCAAAAGCGGTGTTTGGCGGGAGGCTATCACTCCGGTCAGGGAAAGTACAGTTAATTCCCCAAACGGAACTGCCACGGCCACACGGAACACACCGGGACCCAGCCGCTGGGTCAAAACGGGAAATTTTCACAAATTTGTGAGCCAGAGTCCCTCTCGTTTTCGCTTTAAGGAGTGAAGGCACGATGCAGACTCGAACCCTGGCAGCAGGAACGCGTCGGCCATTGCATAAGGAGAATGAAAATGAAAGCCAAGACGATGCGATACGCAATTGAGGTAAGACTGTTCGCGGTTGTGCTGCTTGCAACTTGCGCGTTTGCGGCCGCCGCGAACGCCCAAACGATTGCGGCCAAGTTCACCTTACCGTTCGAAACCCACTGGGGCAAAAACGTTCTCCCCGCGGGGGACTACTCACTCACTATGGACTCGAGCGCGGATGTGGCTCTGGTCCGGTCGGCAAACGGGAAGACCGCGTTCTATGCGCCCATCCCCATCAAGGCCGACAGCGACAAAGGCGCCACCGCACTATTTGTCATGGTTCGCGGGAACGAACGTCGAGTCCGCTCCCTGAACCTGCCTGGACGTGGCGTCTCCCTGATCTACCCACCGACCACCAGCGCTGAACGTGAAATGCTGGCCAAAGCAGACCAAGTACACGCTGTGCCAGTGATCACGGCCGGAAAGTAGATTTTCGGGGCTCGCGGAAGGACACGGTTCGAACGGGGGGATGTGCCGCCAGGCACATCCCCTTTTCATCCCTCCGGAAAAGCACTGCGTCCAGCCAGGGTTGTGCTGATAGTGGGAAGTCGCCCAGTGTAAATCGATTGTGAGATCACTCGCATCCATACCGAGATTTCGATCGGAGGGGGGTTGCTTGGTTACTCTGCGTCAAACGGAGGGAGCACCAGACGCCGCGGAAGCGCGCAAATGTCCGGCAACCAGCCGCTCGGCGGCAGAAGCGATGGCGGCGTCATCGCCAAAGCCGGGGAGCCAATGCACGGTCGGCTCCTTGCGGAACCAAGTGAGCTGGCGTTTGGCGTAGCGCCGTGTGGCCTGCGAAATCGCCTTCGTGGCGGCAGCGAGAGTGACGGTGCCTTCGAGGTGCGACCGCAATTCGCCGTACCCGATGAAGTCGAATGGCTTGGCGTCAGGGGGAACTCCGCTGTGAACAAGCTTCGTTACTTCTTCCAGCCAGCCTTGCTTGAGCATCGTATGAACGCGCTGCTCGATGCGTTCGTACAGCGCGGCGCGAGGAGGTTGCAGGCCGACCTTGATCGGAGTGTATCCTTCCAGACGTGAGCGGCCGGCTTGGTGGATTTCGGTCAGCGGCCGCCCGGTAAGCAAGCAGACCTCGATGGCACGAATCATCTTGGGGCGATCGCGGGACCCAATGCGCAAAGCGGCCTCGGGGTCAAGACGCCGCAAAACTCGATGCAAGTACTGGAGGCTGTGTTTGTCCGCGCCCGCTTCCAGCCGCGCACGCAGTTCCTCGGAGCGCGCGGGAGCGTCGGCCAGGCCTTCCAGCAGCGCGCGAAGATAAAGCCCCGTCCCGACGGTCAGAATCGGAAGCCGCGAGCGTTGGCGCAGGTCTTCGAGAACTGCGATAGCCCGGCAACGATATTCTCCCGCTGTAAAAGCAAAGCCGGGATCCACTAAATCCAGCAGATGATGTGGGAGGCCTTCGCGCTCTTCACGGGTTGGCTTGGCGGTGCCGATGTCAAAGCCGCGATAGACCTGCGTTGAATCGCAAGCAAGGACTTCGCCGCCAAATTTCCGGGCAAGCCACGCGCCCAGCGAGGATTTTCCAGATGCGGTCGGCCCGACAATGGCCACAAGACGAACGGGCCCCGGCACGGACTTCCGCGGTTGATCCTCCAGCTCAGGCGCTAGATTGGCTGTTAGTTTTGGGGCAGTGCTCATCGCAGGAATTTCCAGTACCGGATCACAAGATAGATCAGACACAACAGCGCCAGGAAGAGAATCCCCGACACTTGTGTGCGCGCCGGCTTCACTGGTCGTTCAAGGGGATATTATACAGGAAGATGAACCGTAACTCGATGAAGGGTCCGCTGAAGGCGGGCGGCAGCGGCTCAAACGGGGTCGAGGCCCGAATTGAAGAGATCGCCGCGCGATCCAGCGCTTCTTTGCTGGAGCTGCCAACCATGGCAGGCTCCGCATCCGGCACGACGCCGTTGCGCATGATGCGAAATTGCAAGACGACTTTCCCCCGGTCGCCCAGCCGCGCGGATTCCGGCATCACCGCATACCAGTTGCGCTTTACGCTTGCGAGCACTCGCGCGATATAGTTGGTGAAGTCCACACCCTCGGTGGGCGTAAGTATTTCTACGTTTCCCCCGAGATAACCCTGTCCTCCGCCGCCACCGCCGCCCAAGCCTCCACCGCCGGGCGAGGGTGCAGGGCTGACCGGACCACCGAATTGCGCGCTGGCAGTTCCGCCGTCCTTCAGCGCATCGTGCATGGACTGCTGTAACGCCTTCCCCGGCGAAAAGCGCGGCAGGACCAGGCTGTTCGAAGCCGATTCCTGCGGTTGCTGCGGCGGCCGAATGGGGCTGTCTTGCGGAGGCTGCGTCCGCGGTTGCGGCATGGGCGCGGATGGCACGGGTTTCGAAGGCGTGGGGGCTTCCTTGACGACACGTTCCGGCTCCGGCGGCTCAGGCGTGGGCTGCAATTCGCGTGGCGGAGCCAATTGGCGAAGCAATCGAGGATCCACCCGAATCTGCGGGCTCTTGGGCTGCGGGACGGGAGGAGCTTTCGGAACGTCTCGAACGTCCGGCGGCAAATAAAGGTCTGTGATGTTCTGCCGGTCGATTTCCTCCTGTGACGTCTTGTTGGACGGAAGCACGTTTGGTCCAAATAGAATGAAAAGGATCACCGCAAAGTGAAACGCTATGGAGGAGAAACGCGCGACGGCGTTCCATGCCGATGTCTGCGCCTCGACCGGCTGGGTCATGAGATTGACTTCGCCGGTTGTGAGGACGTCAGGATCGATCACGCCGGGCAAATCCTGGATGGCAACAAGGTGCTTGGGCTCAAGCTTGCCCGCATGCGCGTTTTTGGGAACTGCGACCCGCGAATCGAGGATGCTGAGCGGGACGTAATCGGGCGTCTTGCTTATCGCGTCCAGGGGAGTGTGGGGCATGTCGCGCGGGACGACTGTGCGCGAGCCCAGCACGCCCAGCGGAATGTGGGAGGGAATTGAGGTTCGAGGATCGAGCTCAATGTGCGGCAAATTCGAAGGGACGAGCGTGCGCGCATCCAGCTCTGAGTGCAGCCGGCGTGGCGGCGCGTCTGAGGAGGCCGCGACCGGCCGGGCATTCTTCGGAACCAGAATCCGCGGAATCATCGATTTGCCTGCGGGGTAGCGAAAGCACCCAGTTGGACGCGCCGCCCGTGTTCCAGGATGCCTGCCATGACCCGGTCGGCCAGTTCCAGAGCGCGGCGGCCGGCGGCGCCATCCACTGCGGGGGCGCGGCGCGTTCGAACGGAATCAAGGAAGGCTCGCAGTTCTGCGCGGAGGGGTTCCTCCCGCTCGGAAGGAAGCGTCGTGAAATCGAATTTCGGCTGTGGTCCAGGCTCCACCACGCGCACACGTAGCGCGTCCTGGCGCGTGAAATCCACTGAAATGTATTCATGCTGCTGGAAGAAGCGCAGCTTGCGCACGCGCTCGGTAGAGACACGGCTCGCAGTGACGTTGGCCACAGCGCCGGAAGCGAAATCGAGGCGCGCGTGTGCGATGTCCACCTTGTCGGTGAGGACAGGAATGCCGATGGCTCTGATTTCTGTGACACGCGCGTCCACCAGTGCTAGCAGGATATCCAGGTCGTGAATCATGACGTCGTACACGACGTCAATATCCAGGCTGCGCGGCGTGAAAACGCCGAGGCGATGGACTTCGAAATAAAGTGGACGGTTCATGGCCGGCATCACCGCGACTATTCCAGGATTGAATCGTTCCAGGTGGCCGACCTGCAGAATCCGGTTCGCACGCGCGGCTGCGGAAATAAGCTGGTCGGCCTCGGCGAGCGAGGCGGCCATCGGTTTTTCCACGATGACGTCCACGCCAAGTTCGAGCAGGCGGCAGCCGGCGCGCGCGTGCTCGATAGTAGGCACGGCCACACTCGCCGCGTCCACGCGGCCAACAAGGGATTCAATGTCCGGAAAAATTTCCGTGGAGAATTCCTTCGCGACTTGCGCGGCGCGCGCAGGGTCGGCATCCACGATGCCAGTCAATTCCGCGCCTTCTAGTTCGCGGTAAACGCGAGCATGGTTCCGGCCGAAATCTCCCGCACCGATAACGGCGACACGGACTTTTTTTTATCGCGATGCCGGCGGCATCGGCGGCTTCGATGACGCGCGCGCGATCGAATAGCAGCGTGCGCCCCGCGTCCATCCCCAACGCGGAAACACGGCACCGGCGCATCACTTCGACGGTATCGAGACCCACGACGGGTACATCGAATCGCATGTCCTGGCGCGGCTTGCTGACCTTCACTACGACCAGCGCACCCCCGTCGGCGATGCGCGCGGCGCGCTCGATTGTTTCGTCGGTCCCTTCCATCGCTTCGACTGCGACACACGCGCGATCGCGAATCACGACAGTCTGCCCGAGGTCGAGCCCGGCGATTTGGCGTGCGATTTCGCGGCCGTAAGCGATATCGGCAGCTTCGCGCGCGTCCGGTGCGCGTCGCGTCAGCACACCGGCAGCGGGGATCAAGGGCTTGAGGAACGTCGTGGAGTCCACCAACTGAATGCCTTCCGATTCCAGCACGCTCGCGACAGCCCCGATCAGCGAATCGGTATTTTTTAGCGGCAGCGAGAACAAAAGCTTCGCGAGCTTCCAGTCCGGGCGAATCGAGCTGAAAATCTTATTGTGCTTCACCTGCCCCGCCATCACGGCCCGGTTGACGCCTTCCTCATGTAAGAATTCAAGTGTACGCGACAACTCACCAAGGCTGACCCAGTGCAATCGCGACGAGATTTTTTCAAGCTCCGGAGAAGCCTCCTCTCGAATTGCGATCACGGCCATGTCGATCCCCTGGCTGCGCGCCGCTTCGAGCACCAGAAACGGAAATTGCCCGTTTCCGGCGATGAGTCCCCAGCGAACGGCGGAATCCGAGACGGGTGAGGAAGGCATGGGCGCGGAGGAATTCACTTGTGCAGGCCGCGCTGTGCTGACTCGATAAATTCGACCAGTTCGCGGACGTCGGGCGAGCCGTTAAGTTGCGCGCGGATCTGTTCGAGAGCCTGGGAAGTGTTGAGCTTGGAGCGCAGCAGCAGGCGAAATGCGCTTTCGATGGTGTTGAGGCGCTCGCGATCGAAGCCGCGGCGTTCGAGCCCGACCGTATTCACGCCATAGCAGCGGGTTTCGCGTTCGGTGACGACGCGCGAAAAAGGCGGCACGTCCTGCGTGATGACGGTGCAAGCGCCGATATATGCGTAGCGGCCAACGCGGCAGAACTGGTGCACCGGGCTGAACGCTCCGACATTTGCGTAGTCCTCCACAACCACGTGGCCGGCGAGCGTCGCGCCATTGGCGAAAACCGTGTGGCTGCCGACGATGCAATCGTGGGCGATGTGGGAATACGCCATGAAAAGATTACCGCTGCCGATCCGCGTCACGCCGCCGCCTTGCGTGGTGCCGCGGCTCACCGTGGAAAATTCCCGAAAACGGTTCGCGTCACCCACCACGAGTTCCGTGCGCTCGCCGCTGAATTTCAGGTCTTGCGGATCTCCGCCGACGGCGCAAAACGAATCGAAAATGTTTTTGCGGCCAATCCGTGCTGGACCGCGGACCACGGCATGCGGCGCAAGCACGCAGCCGTCCCCCAACTCGACGTCGTCTCCAACCACGGCGAACGCACCGACCCGTGACCCGCTTCCGACAAGGGCGCTTGTGGAAACGATCGCTCGGGGATCGATTTCGCTCGTCACTTGACACCCACCGTGGCGTCCGCGGTCGCATCACTTGGCACGACCGGGGCATCCCGGTCAACCAACATGCACTTTAGCGTGGCTTCGGCTGCAAGTTCCCCGTTGACGGTGGCCACACCATGCAGCTTGCAAAACTTTTGCCGCCATTTGAGCACCGTCACTTCCATCCGCAATTGGTCTCCCGGCACTACAGGCCTCCGGAAACGCGCTTCGTCCACGGCGGCGAAATATAGCAGCTTCTTTTCCCGCTCGGGAATTTCCAGCAACAGCAAAAGGCCGCCCGTTTGCGCCATGCCTTCGATGATCAACACGCCCGGCATCACCGGCTTTCCCGGAAAGTGACCCTGAAAATAGCTCTCGTTGATGGATACATTTTTCAAGCCCACGATGCGTTTCAACCGTTCCATCTCCACAATTGTATCCACGAGCAGGAAAGGATAGCGATGGGGCAGAATTTTCTGGATGCCAATGGAGTCAAAAATCATTTCATGGCCTCGATTCGCGTCCGGGAAAGCTCGGGGGAAAACTGCCGGCGCAACAATATCTCTGCGGACTGCAAGTCGCCGACGCCCGCCTAGCAAAATGGCGGGCAGTGGCGACGCGCGCGCAGACCACACCCTGGAATTATATGCGAAACACGCGGCCCAGCAAACGCGGTTTGCCCTGAGTTGTTCGCTAGGAAAGGTCCGCCCTGATTGCCGCCGATGGAGAGTACACCGTTCGGTAGTGGGTCCGAGAAGACGAATTATCGGGACTTGGCATTTAGTTTTGGTTTCTTCGGGGTGCTTCCATTGACATCGGACCACCGGGAACTGGGAATCTGCCGGAATGGCCTCTACGGCCACATAATGGGATGCCTCCTTCCTCGCAGTCTACAAAGCTACATAGTTCCCGCGGCGGACCATCCCATTATGTGGCCAATACTCGCAATGAGCTGATTTTCCCGTTTCTAACCCGTTTCAATGTTGTAAGGAGAAATTTTCACAATTGATGAAGAAACAGACCCACTTGCCGCCGCACTTACGAAGTACGGGAAGCCCGAAGCAGGCAAGGCGATATCCATGGGAATTTGCCTAGATGGAGATTGGTCCGACTGGGGCTAGCTGGCGGATTCCTGATAAAGTGAAGCGCCGGCAATCGCACCGACGACAATCTCGACCACGCCGCCGAGCGTCGTCATGACCGTAAGTCGATGCGAAAAAAGGCCACTAAACCACATGAAGCCGAGGTTCGGAAGCAGCGCACCTACAACCCAGACGGCCAGGCCAGCCAAGACCGCGGTCTTCGCTCCGGCGCCAAAGCGAGGCCGGATGCCAGCATAAATCAAGATCAGCACAATGCCGCTGACGAGTCCGAGCAGGTTGAACCATATCCACTGGTTTGACGAAAATTCTGCATGCCCGAGCGCCTTCATCCCCTCAGCCCACTGAGGCGCTAGCAATATGCCATCTACGAGGTAACCCAAGACATCTGCAACGAGCCCGGCAACGATGCCCGCGATGATTACACGACCCATGTTGATTTTTCCCATACATTCTCCTTGTCAACCAGAATTTCCATACCCTTCAATTGCTACCCATCGCCTGCTTGCTGTAACGGACCTCGCGGATCAAACGAATCGACACGACTCTCGCGGTCTGCTTCCGGTGATTCGCTGCTGCCTGCCGCTGCGCCGCCGAGCAGGAGTGCTTGAGCGTGATCGGATCCACACGATCCCCGACTCCTTTACTTCGATTTCCAGAAACCGGGACCTACCAGGGTGGCTTGTTCTATTAGGGGCCGTTTTACAGAGAGAGGTAATGCCGCGTGCTGCTTATACTCTCGTAGGTAAACAGATGTAAAGGAGATTCTTTCCTGTTCAGGCAGGATTTGCGAGTTGAAATGCTAAGGCCAGATTCAGGAGGTTGTAATGATCCCCTGCACTCGAACCCGCGCTTTGCCTACCTGTTGCGCCGCATGAACCTTCAGCAATGATCTGCGAGAGCATGTCCCTCCTAGAGGCCAAGTCCTGATAACGAGATTGTCGGAAACTGATGACCCACGGATCACGACGAATGGTTTGCCGTGAGGTGCGGTCGTGGGCAGCTAGCGTGTGTCGAGGGGGCATTGCGAGCGATTGCTCCAGAGAGAGCGCGTTGTTAGCATAGCGACGCAATGCAGAGCAATTTCACAATGCGTTCACTACTCGGTTGGCTGCGGGCGCGCGAACGGGCGATGACAGGGCTGCTCGGCCGTTTTGTGCGCGCGGAATCATCGAGTTTCGACAAAGCCGCTGTGGACCGTTTCGGCCGTATCGTCGCGTCGGAATGGAAAAAGCGGGGCGCCACGGTCACACTGCTGCGCCAGCGCGAACGCGGAGATCACGTGAGAGCGGAGTGGCGCCCTCGCGGGAATCGTGCGACTCCGCAGATTCTAGTTCTGGGCCATCTGGACACCGTGTACAACGCTGGAACTATCACCCGGATGCCGTTTCGCGTGTCCCGAGGACGCGCCTGGGGACCCGGCACATTTGATATGAAAGGCGGGCTCGTGTTCGCGCTTTATGCCATGGACGCCCTTGCCGCTGCGGGTTGCCTGCCCGAGAAGCGCGTTGTCTTTCTGTGGACGAGCGACGAGGAAATTGGCAGCGAAAGCTCGCGCGCCGCGATTGAACGCGAAGCAAGGCGCAGCGACGCAGTTCTCGTACTCGAACCCGCGGCCGGGCTCGATGGGCGCGTGAAAACGGGCCGCAAGGGCGTTGGCGAGATTGAACTGATCGCGACCGGACGCGCGGCCCACGCGGGACTGAATCCCGAGGACGGCATCAATGCGATTGAAGAAATCGCGCTCCAAATTGTGCGCATCTCGCGGTGGAACCAGCCGCGCCGCGGAATCACAGTAAACGCCGGAGTGATCGAAGGCGGCACGCGCACCAATGTGATTCCCGAACGTGCGAGCGTCCTGATTGATTTGCGCGCGGCACGCGGCGAAGACACGCGCGCGCTCGAACGGAAATTCCGCGCGCTGCGGCCGATTCTTCCTGGCGCAAAGCTCGAAATCCGTGGTGGATTCAACCGCCCGCCGATGGAGCGAAAGATGAGCGCCGCGCTCTACGCGAAGGCTCGTGCGCTGTCGAAGGAAATGGGCATAACGCTGGGGGAAGCCTTCGTTGGCGGCGGGTCCGACGGAAATTTCACGGCAGCTCTGGGCGTGCCGACGCTCGATGGACTGGGCGCGGTCGGTGAAGGCGCGCACAGCCCGCGTGAAAATATAGTGGTTCGCGCGCTGAAAATATCGTAGTTCGTGCATTGGCTGAGCGCGCTGCGCTGCTGGCGCGATTAATTTCGAAATTGTAGCGCTCCCCCGAAAACCAGGCGGGCTTATGTGGATTCGCGCAAATCCGCACCCTTTGCAGAAAACGCAAAGGATGTGGCACCCGCTGAAAAAGAAAGAGCGATTCCTCGCTCCGCTCGGAATGACAACGCGAAATCACACGAAGCACCAGAAAGCACCCAAATGACTCCGGCCCGAGAAGGTCAGAAATACGCCTTGCGGAGGTACTGCACGGTGGATTGCATCAGGTCTGCGTAGGAGTCGCGGAGAACGGCGTGTATGGCGTCTTCGGTGGCGGATTGGGCCGCGATGCGGTCCAGAATTCGTTCGATGGTGACCATGCCGTCCCCAACCACGATTGCCTCAACGGTTGCGAGCGACCATGCGTATGCGTTGGAGGCGGTTTCTCGCGGAAGATTCAGCCAGGAAGTTTCGTACGACGCGAGAGAAAATTCCATGTGCCGCTCGTATGCCGAGGAAAGAGCCCCGGCGGCGCTCCGGCTGCGTTTCCCTTCCATGTACTGCGCAATGCCCTCCTGCAGCCAGACGGGACACCGCCCGCCCGTTTTCTGGGCGACGAAACTATGCGTCAGTTCGTGTTTGAGGACCCGCGCCAGCTCGTTGGTCATGGTTGACAAGCCTTCAACAGGGACTCGTATACGGCCGTCATTCAGGGCCCCCACCCAGCTCGGCGCCCGGGTAATGTCCATGAACGCCTGATTGGTGTACAGGACCACGCCGATGGACTCGGGAGGTACATAGTTCAGGGTCGAAGAAATTTCCTCGAACTCGGCTTCGAGCGTCCGGAGAATTTCACGAGCCAGTTCAGGTGCAGCGCCGCCGTTGTAGCGGAGGCGAAAATGCAGGGTTTCGCCTTCGCGGTACGTGGCTTCCTCTTGTGCATCGCGCTCGGCCTTCTCGAGCGCGTGCTGCACCTCCGCATCGGGCTTCAGCGCGAGGGCGCGCTTCCATTCCGAAACAGCGTCACTGGTGCGGTTCAATCCGTAGTAGGCCCAACCGGTCAGCTTGGCGGCGTCCGGGGAATCGGGTTCGATGCGGCGGGCGCGGTCGAGCAGATTCAGCGCCGCAGAATATTCGCTGCGCCGCAGGCGCAGGTACGCTGCCTCGAGCAACAGTCCGGCGTCATCAGGCGCATAACGGAGCCCAACGTCGTAGTGCGCTACCGCCTGCTCGAAATCGCCCACGCTGATTCCAAATTGCGCCGCGGCCCTCTCCGCGGCGACAACCCGGGCCACCGCCGTGGGAGTGGGATTCGCGTCTGCTTCGGATTCCAGCCGCGAAAGTAAACTGAGGTCAATCGATCCATCGCGAACTGCGGCGCGTGCGGCTTCGTCATTGGCGGACCGAGCCAGCGCGTTGGGCGGCGCAATGGGCAGGTTGGCGGCCTTGTCTGCTCCCTTTCCAGCCGGGGAGTCCAGCGGCAAGGCATCGTGCACAACTCGATCCACGATGGAAGACGGCAGGCTCAGGCGGCCGGCCGAGGTCTCGTAGCTCACCTGGCCGTTTTCCTGCACGACGTCAGAGGTGGATATTTTTTTGCCGTTCTTGAGATAGATGGTATCGGCAAACGCACATCGCGGGAGTGCGGCGGAAAGACAGACGGCCACAAAAGACCAAAGGTAATGCGCCGAAGGGGACCGCATGAAACCTATATTATCAAGCATTGCATCCAACTCCTGCTGCTGCTTGCTGCCTGATGCCCAATATTGCTACAGTCGAGCGATCATGAGGAGAGTGCTACAAGCGGTTCTCACGGCCTCACTGGCAATGGGAGCATGCCTTGCTTCCCTGGCCGCGGAGGGGTCGAGCCTGCCCAATACGACCGAGCGTCCCAGGGAAATCTATAAAGCGCTGAACGCGCTTCGTGTCGATAGCACGCAGATTTACGCCGTGAGTGAGATCCGCCTGCGCCGAGACGCCGTCAGCCTGATCTTCTCCGATGGGGTATTGGGTTTCCTGCAAGCTTATGATGGCCGGGTAACCGGCGTCGTTTTTTCCGGACGCGGCCATGTGAGCGCGAATCTGCGCGACCCCGCCGAAAAGCAATCGCTCGCGCATTTTCTAGGCGTTCCCCTACTCGATCAGAGTTTTTCGAGCGCTTATCTACGATTTGACGACGGGTCCGCCGAGGAAATCCTCGACCAACTGCGCCGGTCCGGCGCCAACCCGATGAGCGCTGACGATTTTGTGAGCACATGGGACAAGTCCGTCGCGAACCTGAACCCGGCACAATCCACACGCCTGTTGGTGGACTGGGTGGCCGAAACGCCGGTACCCTTTTTCTACGCCGAGCTCGTGGACGAACGATGGGGGGCGTTTGACATCCTGATCGACGGCCGCAGAACCGACACCGTATTGATTGGGCAAGACCGCTGGGCTGCTGGAAATCATTTCTATGACGTCTGGGCTTCCTTTGCGGGGTCGAATGCGTCTCCGACTCCGCCACCAGCCTTCGTACCGGTTTCCTATACGGTTGACACAACGATTGAGAACGACCGGACGCTCGAGGGCACGACAACAATTGAAGTACGCGCCGGGGGGAGTGGAGATCGCACTATTGCGCTGGAACTCTCGCGCTTCCTCAAGGTGCAATCCGCGCAGGATGCCGATGGTCACGTGCTCGATCTCTTTCAGAACGAGGCGCTCACCCAAAACCAGGTAGCCCAGGGCGGAAACAACATAGTGCTGGTGTTCCTACCGGAGCCACTGCGCGCGGGCCAGACCTATCGCATTCGATTGGTTTACAGGGGGAGCGTGATCAGCGATGCGGGAAACGGTGTGTACTTCGTGGGAGACCGCGGGATCTGGTATCCGCATCTAGGCGGAATGGCGCAGTTCGCGGCGTTCGACACGACGTTCCACTGGCCGCGAAAGCTTCGCTTGGTGGCAACGGGACAAAAGGTCGAGGAACGCGAGGAGGGCGACCGGCGCATGGGCCGCTGGCGTTCCGAGGGGCCGGCCGTGATCGCCGGGTTCAACTTGGGTGACTACCAAATTGAAGATATCGAGGCCGTGGAAGGCGTCAAAATCGAGATGGCTATGAATAGGGCGCTCGAAAGCGCCCTTGCCAGCCAGCTCCGCTCGCCGACAACCGAGGGGCCGATGATCGCTGGCCCGATGAGACCGAACCGGCGCCTGCGTCCCCCCGTAGCTTTCTCCGAGGACCCGCCTGCGTTGGTCACCGGCCCGCTAAAGGAGCTTGGGCAGGAAATCGCCGGAGCAGTGCGATTTGGGAAACTCTGGATGGGACCATTCCCGTTCCAGCAGCTCGTGGTGTCTCAAGTTCCAGGGACATTCGGGCAGGGCTTCCCGGGACTCCTCTATTTGCCCTCTCTTTCTTTCTTAACGGACACAGCGCAACAACGCGTCGGAATGAGCGGCAACGCAAAGGAGGCCTTGAACGAAGTCATTCCTTACCACGAGGTCGCACACCAGTGGTGGGGGAACATCGTCGGCTGGGACAATTATCGCGACCAGTGGCTCACCGAAGGATTGGCGAATTACGTCGCGCTCGCCGGCGCCGATGGGGAGAAACCTGGCGCCCACCTGCTCACGCACTGGCTCGACGGTTATCGCAAGGACCTGACTTCGCGGGTTTCGGGCCAGGAAAGCGCGGTGGATGATGCGGGTCCTTTGGTGCACGGATTGCGCTTGAATTCTTCGCGCGACCCAGCCGCCTACGAAAAAATCATCTACGGCAAAGGCTCTTGGGTATTCCATATGCTTCGCATGATGATGCAGGATCCTGCTTCAAAAAATCCTGACGAACGCTTTATCGGCCTGCTGCACGGCCTGCTGGAATCGCATCGCTATCGCGCCCTGAGCACCGAAGACCTTCAAAAGGCGGTCGAACGCGTCATGACGCCCGCTGCGCTCGACGGGAGTGCCCGCCTACGAATTGGAGTACTCGGTGCGGCCTGGCCCAAAAGGTTTCGTCGTGCGAGGCAAATTGATTCAGAAAAATGTTCCGGACGATTTCGTTCTCCGCGTTCCGATTTATGGGCAGGCGCAAGGCTCAAAGCCGGCGCTCCTGGGTCATGTCGTCACTTCGGGAGACGAAACTTCGTTTCAGTTCGTGAGCGCTACGCTCCCCAAACGCCTCCTCATCGATCCACAAATGACCTTGCTGTGCGTGTCGCCTTCTTCCTCCCCAGCGGCCCCCGAATAGCACGTTGTACCGTTGCACAGTCGCAAGCATGCTCGCTTTCGACCCTTCAACTGTTAACTTACTATTTATGTTAATCTGCGGTACTCAACGTCGGAAGCATGTGGGCCACTAACGAGCACCTGGCATCCCGACGTGCACTCTCGAAGGCTCAAATTGAGGTCCTATGCAGCGGAAAAAGGATTCGG
>WNFF01002430.1_pt1 | contig 16329 bp, 13 predicted proteins | sample 5400441 | NCBI WGS metagenome assembly WNFF01 (sample SAMN13153345, study PRJNA577476) | soil metagenome | isolation source: 120 cm saprolite under Douglas fir tree site 2 hole 3 replicate 1 | place: USA:California | collected 2015-04-18 | reverse complement strand
GCAATTGCGCCGCATCCGCTCCGACTTCCGCGCCGCCAAACAGCCACATTGCCGGCTTGTTGAACGCCAGCAGACGTCCCTGCGCATCGATCACCAGGGCGGCATATTCAGACGTGTCCAACGCCGCCCTCAGGCAGAAAACCTCGGTTCCGTCTTCGATGGTCAAAAGCGCCAGGCGATGTCCCTTGTGCACGACATGCAGTACTCGCAGCTGCGTCACTCGCAGCTCGTTCGCGACGCGGATGACGGTCAACGGCGCTCCGCCGTCCGAACCAACGATGAGTTCGTGCACGATGTCGGGATACGAGAAGCGCAGCGCTTCGAACAGATTGCAACCTTCGAGCGGCGTTTCTTCGGCCCGCAAATAAGCGGTCGCGGCGTCGCTGGACGCGACGACCCGCAGGCTGGCCGGATCGATCAGCAGAGCCGGCAGAGGCAGCCGCTCGATCAGGCTGGCCCACAGCTCCTGCCCGCGCTCGGCTTCGGTTCGCGCCCGAGCGGTATGCGCGTTCAGCCGCTCGAAAAGGATGCCGACATATTCGGCCGCCACCGCACATGCGAACAGGCCGACGGAGAATACTTCGAGCAGTACGATCAGATAACTCGATGGCGCATAGAATCCCGAGAAGGACGGCTGCGTCGCCGTGCTTTGACGGCCGAACAACCAGGTGAGCCACGCGTCGCCGCCGAGCAGCCCGCTCGCGTACCAGCGCAATTCCGGAGCCTGGGCGAGAGCCACAACCCCGACGACGCAGACACTCACCGCAGCGATGAGGTACGGGTGCCAGCGTGAAAGAAAAATTGCACCAATCACCGGCAGCGCAAATACCATTAGAAACGTCGGATTTTGCAGCGCGCCCACGTGCTGCCAGATGACGCCGATCAGCATGACGCCGATCACATCCAAGAGCGTCAACGCAGGATCGTGCCACCGGCCGTACGATCGAGTTCGAGACGGCAGGATGGTAAACGCGATGTGAATCCCGCCCAGTGCGAGCAAACCCCAACTCGCTGCTCCGACATCCACCTCAAAGCCGCTGACAAACCAGGGAACGCCCGTGGCCAACCCGGGCGCGGTATCAACTGCGTGCTGCCGACATTCATTCTCACTGAATCACCCTTAGTGCGGATTGGGCTGCGCGGCGACGGTCGCGTTGCTTCCGCCGACCGGACTGTTGCCGAAGTTGTTGTTCTCCAGGAACGGTTGCGACAGCACTTTTTTTCCATTGGGTGCCTGGAAATCCTCGACGTGCAATGGGAATGCATGGGCGCGCAACACCTGGTTGCGCCGCAAGATCGGCGAGTCGCCGATCACATCGATTCCGTTGAACTTCGGCTCGATGATCGTGTTGCCGACCGCCGTGCTGACGCCACGACCATCCCCGAGCACGAAGGCGATACCGTAGCCGCAGTTGTGCAAGCGATTGGCCCTCACCAGCGTGTTGGACGACCCGCGCACCATCACGCCGTACGCGGTGAGCCCCTCCAACTCGTTGTCATCGATGATGGCGCCGCGGGCGTTCTCGGCGACGATGCCCATCGAGGCGCCGCCATTGATGCGGTTCGCCCGGATCACCGCCCCTGCACCGACCAGGTGAACGTCAGCCTCCCGGGCATTGATGAAGTCGTTGCGCTCCACCAGTACCGAAATATTGCCGGCGACGATCCCGATGCCGTCGTCCGTAAACCTATTGTCATGGATGCCGATGACATCATCGTGCGAATCGGGCGCGCCGCGCACGGCCCAAATGCCGGCATCCTTGTTTTTCGTAAACTCGTTGTTGGCGACTGCCGAATTGCGGCCCGCTGCCCCGAAGCGCACTCCGAGGCGGTCCTTGATGAAGTGGTTGCGCTCCAGCAAGGTATCGCTGGCATTTTCGGCAACTTCCACGGCGACGTCGCACGAATCGATCGTCGACGCGGAAAGACGAAATCGCACGGCGCGTACCAGGATCGCGGCACCGGTACAATTTCTGATCACGATGCCGTCGATCGAAGTATCGGGACCCGAGATATCGAGCACCGGTCCGGCGCCGAGTGCCTGCGCATCGATCTGCACCCCCGAGGCTTGTCCCCCCGAGGCTTGTCCTCGTAGCTTGACGCCATGCCCGTTGACGAATGCCGGCAGCGGCGTTTCGAGATTGATCTTGGGCACTTCGATCGAAATACTGGTCGGGCCGGTTGCGGTCGCGACGACGAACAAGGCTTCGCGCAGCGTGCCGGGTCCTCGGTCGCCGGCGTTGGTGACATGCACCAGGACCGCTTTCTCGGTGGCGCGCAGCGGCTGTGCCTGAGCCCGTTGGGTTTCATACCAGTGGCCGAGCGCGACCACGGCTGCAAGCAACACGAAAACACCAACAGCTGCTATCGAGCGGCGCCTGATTTCCATGGTCACTCTCCCCGATTCTTGACTACGAACACGGCATGCCACGAGCGGGTCACCGCGCGGCGCCCGAAGAGCGCATCGATCGGCAATGAAAGCGCGGTCGCGAGCGCCAGCAGGCCGAGCGACAGCTTGCCGGGCAGTGTGCGGACATAGGGCAATAGCTGCGTCCTGAAGGGCGCCGGATCAACGCCCGTCAGCGCCCGCAGATCCAGATCGCAATCGCGGATCAGATCCAGATAAACGTCGCGATGACGCGCCCTGAACACCGTCGTATCACAACGGTTCACCAGGCTGGTGGGCGCCGCCTCGAGCAGAACCATGCGTGCGCCCGAGGCGAGATGGGCGGCCATCGCCGCGAGCGCGGCACGCAGTGCGCGCGGATCGAGAATGTGCTGAAGCACGGTGACGCCCAATACCAGGTCGAACCGTTCGCCCAGATCGAGATTCGACACATCCTGTACTCGAAAACGGCAGCGGTCGGCCACACCCTCGGCAACCGCTCGCCGCTGGGCTTGCGCGATCATGGTCGGACTCAAGTCCACGCCCAATACATCGGCGCCGCGTGCAGCCAGCAGCCGGCTCCAACGACCAATGCCGCACCCCACGTCCAATACGCGGGTTCCTGCGTCGACTTTCAGCCACGGATCGAGCGCCAGCCGCTGCTCCAGGTGAATCGCACGATTGTAGAATTCGGGCATCCCGTACGCACATACCGCCGCCAGCCCCTCGCCTTCGGCCGCGAATCGCCGCGCGCGATCCTCCCAATACAGACTGGGGCTATACAGCTGGGGTGCGGGAATGCCTCGTACGGTCATTCAAACATCCTCGCTTTTTCCGCGGCGACTCGGTTCCACGGCATTCTCGTAGTGATCCTGATAAATGCGCCGTCCAAACAGCCTGAGCGCAAAAAAATTACCGAAGCCCACCGTCATCGGCACGATATGCGTGACCGCGTAACACAGGTACAGCGGGACGATGGGCGCCGTATAGGCTCGCTCCGCTTTCGGCACGCAGGTGAAGAGCGCGATCACGCCGAGCGCGAGATAGCTGCCGATCGCAGCAGTGAAGTATTCGGGATTGCCGAGAGTCCCCTGCGGCACGAAATCATCCAGCAGTAACGCGCCCATCCCGCCCAAAAAGCTCAGCAGCAAGAGCACGGCGCTCACGATCTTGATCAGATGAATCGCGAGCGACAGGCCGCCGATATAAACCAGGTAGTGATATGCGGCGAAGGGCGAGCGGAGGCCGATTCGCAGCACTTCCGAAAAGCGTTCGACGTAGACCTTGACGAGACCGTGGTACCAGCCGACGCGCTGCGAGAACCAGTGCTGCAAGGTTCCCGGACCTTCCGTGCTCACCACCAGGCGTCCGTCGTAATAGATACGCTCGCCATGGCTGAGGAGAATCAAAGCGTTCTCGAAATCCTCGGCATAGACGGAGAGAGAATGTTCGCTGAGCGCACGTGCCAGCGCGCTGCGGCGGTAAAAGGACGCGCCGGAGGTGATGCTGAAGTCTGCGAGGCTCTCACGCCCGACACGGAACGCCAGCGCGTATTCGAAGGCCTGGAATCGCGCCAGAAATCCGTCAGGCTCGATCATGATCCTCGGACAGGCCGCGGCTGCGCCGGATTGCTGGAAGTCGCTGATGAACTCATCCATATCGATCGTGCTGCCATCGTTCAGCCCGCGTATGCGGATGTCCGGATCGATCACCATGACGGTTTCGATATGCGCCGGCAGATGCTCGAGCAACCGGCGCAAAGCGCCGGGTTTGCGGCGGTTCACACCGTCGTCGAAACACCGCCATCCGGCCTGGCGCAGGCGCAGGACGGTGTTGTCCGTCGACCCGTCGCTGATGAGCCACACGCGGTGGCGGTAGGGCCCGAACGCCTCCATGAACTCTTCGAGGCGGTCCTCGAGATTGAATACGGAAGCAATGATCGCAAATGGCAATGCGGGGACGGCACGCCTTCCGTCAGGCGGTAAGATGGCGGCGAGATTGACCGAGAGATTGCCGTTCCGGTTGCCTTCGGGGACGCCGCCCGGGGCGACCGTGTGGCGACGCCGCATGTACAAGCGCAAAGCGAAATCGAGCGCGTCCGTGTACACGATGAGATTGGCGACAGCCAGCACGAGGATCGAGAATCCAGCGGCCCGAGCGTTCGCGACGCACAACGCGATCCATCCCGCCAGCAGCCCGCATACCGCAAGCGGCGCGACCACCGGCCATGTCCGCCGAGTTCTCACGCGGTAGCGGCGGCAGGCATCGCCGCCTCCGTCCGGAGCCCGGGAAGCCGGGCGTACAACTCACCCCGAACCTCACTCTCATCGGCAATATACTGACCGCGCTCCGCCATGATCGGCAGGGAACTCGAGATCCATAGCAGCGACCGCAGTCGCGACGGCAGATGCGCGACTTGCCGCTCGAGCGGGCCGAGCATCGATTCGAAGCTGCGTTCCATGCGCAGAATCGCGTCGGTGACGTCGGGATCTATCGGCAGAATTTTCACCGGCTGTTGCCAAGCGATGTCGGTCCCCGCGACGTGCCGGCGGGCGTAGTGCGTGTGAGGCAAGAGACTCGGATCCTTCGCAAGCATCGCTCCCGAAAAGGGAATGACGTACGGATACATTCCGATCTCGCATCCCTGACGCAGCCAGCGGTACGCCTCGCGCAACGTTTGCGCAACGTCCTCCAGAGCCGCATGCGGCGAGCTCAGGATCAGATCGAGAAACGGAGTTATCCCGCTCGCCAGAGCGGCGGAGAGCATCGGCTCGATATGACGATGGATCTGCGCCTTGTTGAACTCTGCGAGCACTCTTGGCGAAAAGCTCTCGATGCCGAAGCCCAGCACCCGAAAACCCGCCCGCCTCATGGCCGTCAGGCGCTCGGCCGACATGGCGTCGATCCGATTCGTGCTGATGAATTGCAGGTGCGCCGGAATCCGGCCATTCTGCTTCGCCGCAATGATTCCCTCGCACAGAGGCAGAATTCGCCGATCCCGCGTGAATGTGAATATATCGTCCTGAAATATGATCGTGCGCGCGCGCGGATGCGCCGCCATGATGCGCTCGATCATGGTCAGACATTCGTCCGCCTCCAGACGCGCGATGGATGCAACACTCCCCTCCGCCTCGTGCAAGAAGTTGGTGGCGGAACAGAACGTGCAGCCCATCGGGCAATAATTGAGCGTGATCAGCCGCACCGAGCGAATTTCGGCAAGGTGCGCTTCGCGCGCGGCCTTGCTCGGCAGCGCCCCAATGCGATACGCCGACTCCAGGCGCTCCCAGTAGGCCGAATACGGCATCTCGTCGTAGGGTGTGTTGTAGATCGCATCGCGAAGCTCGCCCCGATTCAGGGCACGCTGCGGTATGGAAAAGATATTGCCGTCCTTGCTCCGCGATGCCGTTCCGGCGATGCCGCCTGCCGGCTGACCCGCACGCAGACGCGCCACCAACTCCAGCAGCGGCCGTTCGCCTTCGCCGAGAACGATCAAGTCGAATGGGCCGAGCTCGAACATCAGATCCGGACGAAAGGTTGCTTCCATGCCGCCCGCAACAATCAGCGCTTCGGGCCGCACCCGGCGTACGATGTGCGCAAGCTCCAAATCGAATCGCAGCGTCATCCCCGTGGTAGAGACACCCACGATGTTCCATGGACCGCCGAGGAGCTCGCGCTCGAGCGCGCGTTGCGGCGGCTCGCGGCAGCAGTTCGGATCGAAGACCTTGGTCTCGACTCCGGACGATTCGAGTACACCCGCTAGCCGCCAGACACCCAGCGGCGGGGCGAGGAAGGTATATTCACCGCAATGCGGATCGTAGGGACCGATCAGCAAAACCCTGAGTGAGCCTGAAGTCATTCTTGGAGGCTGGCCCATGGCGGTTTCTCGTATTCCCCCGTGTTTTTGTTGATAAAAAAATGCGCGTTTCGCGGGAAGAAATCATCAGGTAAACACCTCAGCGACCGGCGACAAAATCATCAGGTAAACACCTCAACGACTGCAGCGCCGCAGTCTCCACTCTCCCCAGCGGCGTGCCACACAGTGGCGCTTCACATAACTTTACGTGCCGCACAACTGCGGCTAACCGAGGCCGCGCAGACTATTCATCGTGTTCCCACCACGATGAGAGGATTGACCATGACTACCCCATTGCCGACCCCCGGCGGGCCCTCGTTGCGTCGTCTCCTGTTCAACCGCTACACCCTGGTTGCATTCGTCGCCGGTGCCGTCCTGGCCGCCGGCGTCGGCGCCTCGGCTCTCAGCGGCATGGGCGGCTGCCATCACGGAATGATGATGGACGGCACGCACAGCGCCGCCGATGTCTCCGCCCACGTCGATCACATGCTCAAGCACTTCTATGTGGAAATCGACGCCACCGATGCCCAGAAGGCGCAGATCGGTCCGCTGGTGAAACAAGCCGTGGACGACCTGATGCCGCTGCATGCGCAGCTCCACACCGCGCATACCCATGCCATGCAGGCCCTGACGCAGACCGCCATCGACCGCGGTTCGCTGGAAGCCGCGCGCGTGGAACATCTGCAGCTCGCCGATCGGGCCTCCAAGCGCATGACGCAGCTCATCGCGGATGTGGGCGACGTGCTCACGCCGCCGCAACGCAAGGCACTGGCCGACCACCTGGAACGCATGCACGGAATGCCGCATTCGTGACATGCTCTGGTGTACTCGTCCCACAGGCTCTACAGTCGTTGCCTAGATGGCCGAGCGCATCCTGTTGGTCGAAGACGATCCCCGCCTGGGCGAAATGCTCTCTGAGTATCTCGGCCAGGCGGGATTTCGCATAACGATCGCCCCGCTCGGCGCCAAAGCCCTGGAGCTTTTGTCCGGAGCGGAGTACGACGCCGTCGTGCTCGACTTGATGTTGCCCGACATGGATGGCCTGGATGTGTGCCGGCAGCTGCGCGCCACATCCGACACGCCGGTGCTGATGCTGACCGGGCGAGGCGACGCGATCGACCGCATAGTCGGGTTGGAACTCGGTGCCGACGACTACGTGCCGAAACCCTTCCAGCCGCGCGAACTGCTCGCGCGGCTGCGGGCCATCCTGCGGCGCCGTGTCCGCGGGCCAAGATCCGCCGAACCATCGCTGCACTTCGGCCGGTTGGAAATCGACATCGCCGCGCGCGCCGTGCGCCTGGACGGCGTACCGTGTGAGCTCACCGGTTATCAGTTCAATTTATTGGTGGCGCTCGCAGAGAAGGCCGGCCGCGTGCTATCGCGCGAAGCGCTCATGGACCTGGTAAAAGGGGAGCGCCTGGAAGCCTTCGACCGCTCGATCGACGTGCACATGTCGCGCATCCGCGCGGCGATCGAGGACGATCCGAAGAAGCCGCGGCGCGTCATCACGGTACGGGGGACGGGCTACGTGTTTGCCAAAGTGCAAGACTGATGTTGCGCCTGTACCTGCGATTTTACGTCGCACTGGTCGCGAGTCTCCTCCTGTTCGTCGTCGCGATCGTGGCATTGTGGAATTTCACCGGCGGTCCCGTGGAGCAAGCAAGCATCACGCTGGGCAGGCTGGTGCAGAGTGTGCTCCCGCCGGCCGATTCACCGGTTGCCGAACAGCAAGAGGCGCTGCGGCGGCTGGCGACGGGACTCAATGGCGATGTGACCTTGTTTGACCGCGACGAATCAACCGTCGCCGCAATCGGCCGCCCCCTGCCCCCGCCCGGGCCCAAGCGCCGCGGGACGTCCATGGCTCATTCGGACCGGGGACCCGTCTCTTACGTCCGACTGACCGACGGCCGATGGTTGGCCGCGAGCGTGCCGATCGGGTACGGACACCGGAGATTCATATTCCATATCATGTTGGTGGTGCTCGCGCTGGCGATCGGTGTCGGCGCCTTTCCCATCGTGCGGCAGATCACCCGGCGTCTGGAGCGCTTGCAGCGTGGTGTCGAATCGCTCGGCGCCGGCGACCTCACGGCACGCGTCGCAGTGGAAGGCCGCGATGAAGTGGCGCGGCTGGCCGCGAGCTTCAACCGCGCCGCTGGTCAGATCGAGCAGCTGGTGCAAGGCCACAAGGCTCTGCTGGCCAACGCTTCGCACGAGTTGCGCACCCCGGTGGCGCGCATCCGATTGGCCGTGGAGCTGATGAAGGATTCCGCCGACGCGAAGCGCAAGATTGGCCTCGAGCAGGACATCGCCGAGCTCGACTGGCTGGTGGACGAGATCCTGCTGGCCAGCAGGCTCGACACCGTGACCGAAGCTGTGGCGACCGAAGAGCTCGATCTCTTGGCGCTTGCCGCCGAGGTGTGCGCCCGCTATGACGACGCCCAGCTCGAGGGCGCAATGATCAGCATCCATGGCGATGCCCGCTTGCTGCGCCGACTGTTGCGCAATCTTCTGGAAAACGCCCGCCGGCATGGTTCCCCGCCCACCCGGGTGCGGATCGCGCGCGATGCCGCCGCCGCCATCATCACGGTATGGGACAGCGGTCCCGGCGTGCCGCCGTCGGAATTTGAAAACGTATTCCGGCCCTTCTATCGCCCCAAGGATGCTCCCGACCGCGGCGGAACCGGGCTGGGTCTGGCATTGGTACGGCAAATCGCGCGCCGCCATGGAGGCGATGCTCGCTGCAAAGTGATGGACGATGGCCGAAGTTGCTTCATCGTGACCCTGCCGGCGTGACGGACCCTGCCGCTGCCGGTTCCAGGTACACGAGTGACAGGGGACGCAGGGTCGCGGTCGTCGCCAAGAGCGCGCCGGTCGAACTGATGTTCAGCAGGCGCCCCGCCCCGGTGATCCCAGACATGGCGAAGAAGCGCACCATCAGATTGATAGGTTGTCTTCGGCCCCAGCGATGTTCCATAAAGCCTCCCGCGCATCAAGTAGTCGTTGCGATGGGGTCATCCTGGCATCGGTAATTTTGAGTAGCTTAGCGCGACGACTGCGCCAGCGTTGTAGGGAGAACGTGACAATTGGCGCCGGGGATATGCGCAATTGGCGACGCCCTCCGGGCGTCCAAAATCGCTGCCGCGATTTTGTCGAACTCAAGCTTCGATTGGCGGAGAGGGCGAGATTCGAACTCGCGATCCCCGTGAGGGGATGCCGGTTTTCAAGACCGGTGCATTCAACCGCTCTGCCACCTCTCCGTATCTTAGCAATCAATTAGTTACAGTGATTATCGCATGTTTTTCTTTATGGGCTGGGTAAAATCTTACCTGACATGCGCCGGGAGTGCGCGACATCGCCGCCAGTAATCCGCGACGTCCAGTGCGAGCCTCTTATACTGCCGGGTCGAAAATCAGTAGGGGTGTGGAATGCGGATCGTCAACCGCTGCGTCTTCGGGTTCATCGCGGCTTCAGTGTCCGCTTTCGCGGGTGCGCGGGACTTGCCGCCGGACCAGCCGCCGATATGGAGTACGAAACCCGACGTCAACGCATTCGAGAAGATCGAGAACGACAGGCTCGACGCGGCACATCGGTGGATCGGCAAGATTGCCGCGGTCAAGGGGCCGAAGACCATCGGCAACACCCTAGCGAACTACGACGAGGCTCTCAGACAACTCAATGCCGCTCTCTATTTCTCAACGCTCATGGAGGCGGTGCATCCTGACGCAGCGTTTCGCGACCGGGCCATGGCAATGACCCGAAAGGTGAGCGCTGTCCAGACGGCTCTCTCCCTGAATCGCGGCGTCTATCAGGCCCTGGCGGCAGTTCCCATTTCCCAGGCCGATTCCGTTACTCAATACTACGTGCGGCGTCAATTGCTCGAATTCAGGCTCGCCGGCGTCGACAAGGACGATGCAACCCGCGCTCGTTTGAAGGTGCTCAACGATGAACTCACCGAAGAGCAATCGGCCTTCGAACGCAACATCAGCGACGGACAGAAGACCGTCGAGGTTCGCGACGCAGCCGAGCTCAACGGTTTGCCGCGGGACTATATCGACGGCCACAAACCAGACAAGGACGGCGTCATCCACATCACCACGAGTTTCCCGGATTACCTTCCGGTGATGAATTTTGCGGCGAGCGACGCCCTTCGCCGCCGTCTCTACCTGGCCTTCAATACGCGTGCCTACCCGCAGAATCGCGATGTGTTGATGACGATGCTGCGCACGCGCTACGAAATCGCCTCGTCGCTAGGGTACAAATCCTGGGCGGATTACAATGCTGCCGACAAAATGATCGGTAACGGCGCGCGCATTGCAGAATTCGTTCGGGACCTCGATAAAGCGGTGCGCCCGGTCGCGGAGAGGGAATTTCAAATGCTGCTCGCGGAAAAGAGAAAATCCGACAGCCAAGCCGTCACCGTCGGCCTTCAGGAGAAGAGCTACTATCAGGAACAGGTTCGCCGTTCGAGCTTCAATTTCGATTCGCAATCGGTGCGTCCGTATTTTCCGTACGCACGGGTCAAGCAGGGAATTCTGGACACCGCGGCGACCCTGTTTCACGTCACCTTCCGGCAGGAACAAGGGGTCCCGGCCTGGGATTCGTCGGTGGAGACCTGGCAAGTGCTGGACGCCGGCAAAGTCATCGGGCGCTTCTATCTGGACATGCACCCGCGCCCGGGCAAATTCTCCCATGCGGAGATGGCGCCGCTGCTCGACGGCATCCGCGGCAAGCAACTTCCGGAAGCAACTCTCATTTGCAATTTCCCGCGGCCGACCCCTGAAGACCCCGGGCTCATGGAATATGGAGACGTGCAAACCTTCTTCCACGAGTTCGGACACCTGATGCACGCGATTCTGGGAGGCCAACAGCCCTGGGCCGGGATCAGCGGCGTCTCGATGGAAGCGGATTTCGTCGAGGCACCTTCGCAAATGCTGGAGGAATGGATAGCGAGCCCGCAGGTTTTGGCGTCGTTTGCCCGGGACTACCAATCAGGGAAGCCGATCCCGGCCGATCTCGTGCTGCGGATGAAGCGGGCATCGGCGTTCGGGCGCGCCAGCTACGTCGGTCAGCAAAACGGCTTCACGGCGCTGTCCTACGCGATCCACGACGCCAATCCGCAGGATGTAGATCCCGATGCGATCGCCGCCGCTGACACCGCCAAGTACACCCTTTTCGCGGCGCTGGCGGGGACTCACATGTACGCCTCGTTCGGACACCTCGCGGGGTACTCCTCCGCCTACTACACCTACATGTGGGACAAAGTCATCGCCGAAGACTTCTTCGAGCAATTCGACTCCAAGAATCTGCTCGCCGGCGATACGCCGCTGCGCTATCGGCGAACGGTGCTGGAACCGGGCGGCTCGGCATCGGCGAACGATTTGGTCAAGAACTTCCTCGGCCGTCCACAGTCTATGGGGGCATTGCAGCGCTGGATGGCCGCGGAATTCGACGCCGAAACACGTTGAAGGCGCGGCCGGCGCCCCCATACTGCAGCATGCCAGGCTAATTCAGCGCCCCTGCCGCAGGGGTGCTAAAATGCGCCGGCGAGTATTACTGGAGGATTACGTAACATGGCCAATTTCCCAAGCAACAACGCCGCCTTCCCGGGCATTCGAGCGGACGGCCGCAGCGCGTTCATCACGCGCACCTACACTCATCTGGTGGGGGGCATCCTCGGATTCATCCTGGTCGAGCTGGCTCTGTTCGAATCCGGCCTCGCGGGTCAGATCGCGCAGTTCATGCTCGGCTTCAATTGGTTCCTGATTCTCGGCGCCTTCATGCTGACCGGGTGGCTGGCCTCGCGCACCGCCCAGACCAGCTCGTCGATCGGAATGCAGTACTTCGCCTACGGGGCGTACGTGGTTGCGGAAGCACTGATCTTCGTGCCTCTCCTCTACATCGCCGACGCAAAGGCTCCCGGCGCGATCGATAGCGCCACGCTGGTGACGGCAATGGGCGCGGGTGGACTCATGTTCGTCGCGCATCGCACTCGCAAGGATTTCTCCTTCCTGCGCGCGTTACTCATGTGGGGCGGCGTCCTGGCCTTGGTCGCCATGATCGGCGGCGCCATTTTCGGCTTCCAGCTGGGCACCTGGTTCTCGGTGGCGATGATCGGCTTCGCCGGTGTGGCGGTGCTCTATGACACCTCCAACATCATCCACAATTACCCCGAGGATCGCTACGTAGCAGCCGCCATGCAGCTGTTCGCCTCGATCGCACTCATGTTCTGGTATGTATTGCGCCTGATGATGGGCAACCGCAACTAGTGAGTCCCCGCAGTACCGTGGCGCGGGCGATCTGAGCCGGCCGCGCCACGCGTCGTTCCTTACGTCGCGCGAAACTCACCGCAGCGCGATACTCACTGGAGCAGAGTCGCTCCCCCCATGTACGGCGCGAGCACGGTCGGAACCCCGATGCTGCCGTCCTCCTGCTGATAATTTTCCAACACGGCGACGAGCGCGCGACCGACGGCGACGCCGGACCCGTTCAATGTGTGTACCAACTCCGGTTTGCTGGTGGCAGGATTGCGCCAGCGCGCCTGTAAGCGGCGCGCCTGGAACGATTCGCAATTGCTGCAGGATGAAATCTCGCGGTAGCGCTGCTGCGAAGGCAGCCATACCTCGAGATCGTAGGTTTTGGCACTGCTGGGGCTGGTATCGCCGGCGCAGAGCGCCAGCACGCGGTACGGCAATTCCAATGCCTGGAGTACCGCCTCGGCATGTCCGGTAAGCTCCTCGAGCGCCGCGTAGGAATCTTCAGGACGCACGATGTGCACCAGCTCCACCTTGTCGAATTGGTGTTGCCGAATCATGCCGCGCGTGTCCTTCCCGGCTGCGCCCGCCTCCGAGCGAAAGCACGGCGAATGCGCCACGAACTTGAGCGGCAGGCGCTCGGGCGGAAGTATTTGATCGCGGACCAGGTTGGTCAGGGGCACTTCGGCCGTGGGGATCAGGTAGAAACCAGGATCGCCGCGCACGGCGAACAGATCCTGCTCGAACTTGGGTAGTTGTCCGGTGCCCATCAGCGCCGTGCCGTGCACCAGATAGGGTACATAGGTTTCGCGGTACCCGTGATCGGCGACGTGCAGGTCGAGCATGAATTGCGCCAGAGCGCGGTGGAGCTTCGCCAGTCCTCCCATCATCACTACGAACCGCGCTCCGGAAATGCGCCCCGCGGCCTCAAAATCCATGCCGATCCGTTCACCGAGCGCGACATGGTCCTTGGGCGTGAAGTCGAATTGCCGCGGATGACCCCAGCGCCGCACTTCGACGTTGGCTGACTCGTCTTGTCCATCGGGAACGCTCGAGTGCAGGATATTGGGCAGTCCCAACTGCAGACTCGATACCTGCGCCTGAATTGCCTCGAGCTGTTTCTCGACCCCCTGCAGTTGCTCGCCCAAGGATTCGCCCGCAGCCATCAAGGCGGCCGCGTCCTGGCCCTTGGACTTGGCCTGTCCCACCGCTTTGGCATTGGCATTGCGCTCGGCGCGCAGCCGATCGGCTTCTATTTGTACGGCTTTGCGCTGCTCCTCCAGCGCGGCGAAGGTCTCGACGTCGAGCACAAAGCCGCGCCGCGCCAGCGCCGCGGCTACCCCGGTCAAATCGCTGCGCAGCAGCCTCGGATCGAGCAAGATGAATTCCTCACTTTATATAAGACCTTAACCATATCCGCAGGTCGGACGACGTTTCCGCGGAAACGTCGCGGTCGTCCGAAGGCCGGATGCGTCAGCGTTTCCGCGGAAACGCGCACCGTTGCATTGTAGGCGATCGCGTAGGCAAGATGCCGAAGCAGTGGCCCGCCAGGACGCGCCCGTAGGGCGAGCGCCAGGATGGCGCGAGTCAACGCGTAGGCAGGATGCCCAAGCAGCGGCCCGCAGGATCACGATCCACCGGCATCTCGCACCTGCCGGTCGCGCTCTCGCCTTTGCTTGAGCGCCTCGCCGATCTTGATCTCTAGCCCGCGCGGCGCCGGCGTATAGTAACGCCGGTCCGGCATCTCATCGGGAAAGTAGCGCTCGCCCGCGGCGTAGCCGCCCGGCTCGTCGTGCGCATACCGATAGCCCTTGCCGTAGCCGATTTCCTTCATCAGGCGGGTCGGCGCATTGCGCAAATGCAGGGGTACCTCGAGCGAGCCTAAGCCGGAGGCGTCCTCGGCTGCCGCCTTGTACGCCGTATAGACGGCGTTGCTCTTGGCCGCGCAGGCCATGAACACGATGGCCTGGGCAATGGCGAGTTCGCCTTCGGGACTGCCCAACCGTTCGTACACTGCGCAGGCCTCCAGCGCCATGGTGAGCGCGCGCGGATCGGCGTTGCCGATATCTTCGCTCGCCATGCGCAGCGCGCGGCGCGCGATGTACAAGGGATCGCATCCGCCGGCCAACATCCGGCACAGCCAGTACAGGGCGGCGTCCGGATCGCTGCCGCGAACCGATTTGTGCAAAGCCGAAATCTGGTCGTAGAAGTTCTCGCCGCCCTTGTCGAAGCGAACATAGGTGCTGCCGATCACCGCGCGCATGGTGTCGACATCCAGCCGGCGGCCCGAGTCCGCGGGCGAACTTAAGTCCGCGGCGGTTTCCAACAGATTGAGCATGCGCCGCGCATCGCCGTCGGCGGCGGCCAGCAATAGCTCGCGCGCGCCGGCATCGATGTGCAAATCCAGCTGCCCTAGACCGCGTTCCCGATCCGTCAACGCACGATCGAGCAATTTCGAGAGATCGGCGGCATCGATTGACTTCAGCACATAGACCCGCGCCCGCGACAGCAGCGCGTTGTTGACTTCGAAGGACGGGTTCTCGGTGGTCGCGCCGACGAAAATCAGCGTGCCATCCTCCACATAGGGCAGAAAGGTATCCTGCTGCGCCTTGTTGAAGCGATGCACCTCATCGAGGAACAGCACGGTATCGCGCGTGCCGCGCAAGGCCCGCGCCTGTTCCACGACCGCGCGGATATCCTTGATGCCGGCCAGCACCGCCGACAGCGCGATGAATTCCGCGTGGCTCGAATTGGCGACCAATCTTGCCAGAGTGGTTTTGCCGGTTCCCGGCGGGCCCCACAAGATCATCGAATGCGGTCGGCCCGACTCCAACGCGCGGCGCAGCGGCGCACCGGTGCCCAGCAAATGAGATTGTCCCACGTACTCATCGAGCGACTGGGGCCGCAGCCGGTCAGCCAGCGGGCGGTACGTGCCGTCGCTGACCGTCACTTGCCGTCGCGTCCGATCACGTCGACCCCCGGCGGCGGCACGAATGAAAACAGATCCGGCGCCAAGGGGAGATTGCGTTTCGAGTTGGAAAAGGTCAGCTGCGTGATCTGATTGAGCTTGTCGGCGAGGAACATGGACCGCAATTCACCCTTGTCGAAACCGATCCGCACGACCTGAAAATCCGTATCAGCGTGCTTGGGAACCAGTTGGAACCACTGCAGCCCCGCGCTCGGCGGCAGGGCCGTGACGGTGAACTGAGCGCTCACCGAGCCCACGCCCGACAGCAGACTCGCGGGGGTGTTGGCGAGACTCGCATCCATGTCGCGCACGTTGGCTTGCGCAAGATCCTTGTCGTAAAACCAAATCTGCTTGCCGTCCGCCAACACCAGCTGTTCGGAGGGCTGCGAGTAATCCCAGCGAAACTTGCCCGGCCGCTGCAGGTACAGCCGCCCGGCGGCGCTGCGCAGCACATTGCCATGGCCGTCATCGATGGTCTGCTCGAAATCGGCGGACCAACTGGCGAGCCCGCTCAAATATTTATCGACCACGGCCGCGGGCGACGCAGCCGCAGGCGACGCGGCCGCGGGCATCGCGGCCCAAATCGCCGTCAGCAAGATCAGACTTGCCGCCGAGACCGTCCGGCTCCATGCCGCGAGTTGAATGGTCATGCGCCTGTCATTCGTCGGGAGGTGCGGCGCCATAGATCTCGCGGCCGCCGTTGGACTGCAACGGGCCCACGAGGCCAGCCGCCTCCATGGCCTCGACCAGGCGCGCCGCCCGGTTGTAGCCGATCTTGAGGCGGCGCTGCACGCCGGAGATGGACGCCTTGCGCGTCTCGGTGACGATGCGCACCGCCTCATCGTACAAGGGATCGGCTTCGGCATCGGCG
>WNFF01002945.1_pt1 | contig 16339 bp, 11 predicted proteins | sample 5400441 | NCBI WGS metagenome assembly WNFF01 (sample SAMN13153345, study PRJNA577476) | soil metagenome | isolation source: 120 cm saprolite under Douglas fir tree site 2 hole 3 replicate 1 | place: USA:California | collected 2015-04-18 | reverse complement strand
TGAAATTGCCAGAGGTTCATCCGTTTGCGCAGGCGCCCACGGGGGTGGTCCCAGAGTGGATTACTTTCACGCCAGACAGCAAATTTGTTTATGTTTCGAACTCAGGAGCGAGAACAGTTTCAGCGATTGACGCCAAAACGTTGACAATAGTGGCGCTCATTCCGGTAGGAGAGGTGCCCAAACGGATCAACACGTTGGTTGTCCACTGAATGGACGGGGCCTCAAACTGCTTGTCTTCCGGCAGCTGTCAAAGGCGAATGACATGTCATGGACTCGACCGCACTGAACATTTTTTAATGCTCATTTAATGTGCATTTCATGTTCATCCCCGCTTAATGAGTGTGGCATCTAGCAGACCCGATGCGGGGCAGCTTGATCCTGTTTCTATTTTGACCGCATCAGCTGCAATCTGAAGATATTAATTTTTGATCGTCTTGTTTTTCAACATCGGAGGCAGAGTGAATAAAACGAAAGCAGTGCTTTTGCCCGTATATGTTCTTGCATTGATACTCAGTGGTTGGGCACAAAAAAAGGAACCTCTTGCACTCTCGCGATCTACCCCATTACCTGAGCTCCATGATGGAGATTTCGACCACTTTGCGGTGGACCTTCCGGGAAATCGCCTCTTCTCCACGGCAGAAGAGAACTCGAAAGTGCTGGCTTTTGATCTGAAAACGAATAAGCTCATTCACACAATCAGCGATCTCAAGGCGCCCCACTCGATGTTATATCGGCCCGATTTGAAGAAGCTTTTCGTGGTAGACGGCGACCTTGGCGAGGTTAAGATTTACGAAACCGATTCTTACAAGACCGTGGGAAGCATAAAGTTGAAGGAAGGTGCGGACTCGAGTGCCTATGATCCGTCCACCAAGTACATGTATGTTGTGAACGGCGGTAAAGACGCTCACTTACCGAGTGCGTATATTAGCGTCATCGACACCAACACCGATAAAACAATCGCCGACATCAAGATCGACTCGAATGACGTGGAGGGGATGGTCCTGGAGCAGTCGGGTCCCCGGATCTTCGTTGTTATAAGAGGCAACAACACGATAGAGGTTTTTGACCGCACAAAACGAAACCTGATGGCGATCTGGTCCCTAGCCGAAGTTGCGAAGAAGCCGACTGCGATAGCTCTTGACGAACGTGCTCACCGGTTGTTTGTCGGCACTCGCGATCCCGGAAAGTTTGTTATCCTCGATACTGATTCGGGAAAAGTTGTGAGCAGTTTACCCGCGGCCTTAATGGTCGATGACATCGCTTACGATGGCGATCATAAGCGCATCTACTTTGCGGGGACCGAGTTCATTGATGTGTTCCAGCAGCACGACCCAGATCACTATGATCTCATCGGACACATTCCAACTTCGTTCCGCGCGAAAACGGCTATTTTGATTCCTGAACTGAATCGCTATTATTTGGCAGTTCCCCATCACGCAAGCCAAACTGCCGAGCTGCGCATGTACAAGGTGTTGCCCTAGATTCATGTTGCGCAAGCATTCATGTCAGGTTAAGGGTCCCACCATGCGTATGCTGCTAGTCGAAGATGAGCCTAAGGTCTCGAGTTTCGTTGCCCGCGGGCTAATGGCTGAGCGCTATGCGGTGGACGTGGCCCGGGACGGCCAGAGTGGCCTCGAACTGGCGAATACTTACCACTATGATCTCGTCATTCTTGATTTAATGTTGCCAGTCATGGACGGCACTGAGGTACTTCGTCGTATTCGACATAAGAATTCCACTGTTCCAGTTCTCATCCTCACCGCCCGGGACGCAGTCTCTGACAAGGTTGGCAACTTTGAAGCTGGAGCCGATGATTACTTGACCAAGCCTTTCGCATTCGCTGAACTCCTGGTCCGAATAAAGGCGCTGTTGCGACGAGGGCCGGTGAGCCGGAGCAGCACGGTCCGAGTGGAGGATTTGGAGCTTGATCGTCTTTCTCAACAAGTAAAACGCAGCGGCAAACGAATCGACCTAACCTCAAAAGAATATGCGTTGCTTGAGTATCTGATGTCGAATGCCGGAAGAGTTCTCTCTCGAACCATGATCATTGAGCATGTCTGGGACCAGAGCTTCGATGGAATTACTAACATAGTCGACGTCTATGTCCGGCACCTGCGTTACAAAGTGGACGATTCACATCAACGTAAGTTGATCCGAACCGTACGCGGCGTCGGTTATACCATCAGCGATGGAGCGCAGTCGTGAACCCTCGTTCGCTTCGTTTTCGAATGACAGCATGGTATGCGGGACTGCTCGCAAGCGCTTTGGTGCTTTTTGGGGTGTTTGTCTACACCGGTCTTCAGAGCTACCTGGATTTCAGTTTACAGAAAACATTGACGGAACAATCCCGGTCTATCGGGACACAGTTGCTGGCTAGTATTTCGTCCAAACGACCTGGTTGGCTTGCGTCAGGTCAGAAATTAATGAGGCCTACGCCCCGGATGTCAATGGACACTTCATTCGTGTCACGGGAGCGGACGGAGAAATCATCTACCTCTCAGGTCCGCCGAAAGATAACAGCTTCGATCCCTCTCACGTTCCCTTGTTTACTACCAATGGCAAAGAGGAGTATTTGAAGCGCTTTCAGATGGCGGGCGGCCATCGGTTATTCGTGAAGGGCATGGTTTTCACCAATCCCGATGGAAGCCGTTTTCTCGTCGAGAGCGGAGCGCCTTACGACCCTATAGAAAATATTTTGCATGGATTACTCGTGACCGTTGGGATTTATATGCCGTTGGTGGTTTCTTTGGCGATAGGTGGTGGTTATTGGCTGATGAGGCGATCTCTCCAGCCTGTCGACGAAATAACTAAACGGGCAGAGGGCATAACCTCCACGAACCTGAGCGAACGCTTGCCCACAATCAAGACCGGTGACGAACTGGAGCGCCTGTCGACTGCGCTAAATCGCATGATTGCCCGGTTGGATGAGGCGTTCCAGCATATCAATCGCTTCTCCGCCGATGCTTCGCATGAATTGCGGACTCCGCTGACCATTCTCCAGTTGGAATTGGAGGGAATCGTTCAGCACTACCGGCTTGATCCGGAGTTGGTTGACCAAATTGGGAGCGCTCTAGAAGAGACCCACCGCTTGTCCAGGATCGTTGAGAATCTCCTGGTGATTTCGCGTTTGGATGCAGGGCAGGTACAAGTCGAAAAGATGAAATTTGATTTGGGCGAGCTGACGGTCTCAACTGTCGATCAGATGAAGCTACTAGCTGAGGAAAAATTATTGTCGATGCATTGTCATGCGGCGGCCGGGGTATACATTGAGGCGGACCATGCGCGTTTGAAGCAGGTAATCGTAAACTTGATCGACAACGCCATTAAATATACGCCCCCGGGCGGCGAGATAAGTATTGATGTGTATACGAACCAAAATCTAGCCACCGTGGAGGTATCGGACAGCGGCGTTGGAATCCCCGCAGAAGTTCTCCCGCACGTTTTTGAACGCTTTTACCGAGCCGACAAGGCACGCTCCCGGGATTCTGGCGGTGCGGGTTTGGGGCTGGCTATTGTGAAAGCCATCTGCACCGCGCTGGGCGCTGAAATAAAAATCGCGAGTACGGAGGGCGCAGGTAGCAGTTTCATGGTCAAGCTGCCTCTGGCACCTAGTCAGGGCGGCGAATCCCCTGACACTACAAGACTAAGGGTAACGGTTCCGGAAGAAAGGTCGTAGGCGGGTATTATTGGTTCGAATTCAGATTGTTGAATCGAACCTTATCTTTCATTTCGTCGCTGCGTGGATTAGCGCGCGGTGCGATGCTTTCATTCAGTGTGAATGAAGTTTCATTCGGAGTTCATCTTTGCTTAATCTCAATCACAGACGATTGCGCTCCAAGATGCCGATGAAAACTCCGATATTTGCATTTTTGCTGCTGGCGTGGCTGGCGCCTCTGTTTGCCCAAAATGCAATCAAAGAAAATGACCAGACCGCCATCCGTGCTGGGCGGCTTTTTGACAGCAAGTCCGACCGGCTCTCGACCGATCAAGTCATTCTCATTCGAGCGGACAGGATCACGGAAATAGGACCAGCAGATCGGATCAGGATACCCGCCGGGGCGCGCGTCATAGACCTTAGCCACGCTACAGTTTTGCCTGGCCTTATTGACGCCCACACCCATGTATTCGGCAACGGGCCTGATCTGGAAACGCAAATCCTACGAGATTCCTGGCAATATCGAACCCTAACTGCACTGGCAAACGCACAGAAAGACATGATGGTTGGTTTCACGACCTTGCGCGACCTGAAGACTCTCGGAGCGATGTACAGCGACGTGGACCTGCGGAACGCGATCGATCGAGGCGTGGTGCAGGGTCCTCGAATGCAGGTTGCCACCAGGGGCATTCAGACTACGGGCGGATTCATAATGAAGGGCTACTCGAGCGAGGTGCCGGTCCCTACCGCGCTGGAAGTGGTGGACTCGCCCTGGGCTGCGCGCCAAGCTGTGCGCGAACAGGTCGCGCGTGGCGCCGATCTCATTAAACTGTATGCGGCCTACGACTTCACGTTCTCTGCCGACGGAAAAATGGTGATCCCTCCAACTTTCACCCTCGAAGAAGTACAGGCCATTGTGGATGAAGCGCACGGCAAAGGCCGGAAGGTCTCGTGCCATGCTTTTGGCGGCGAAGGCTTAAATCATTGCCTGGACGCGGGTGTCGATTCCATCGAACATGGCGTCGTTCTGGACGATTCGGCTATAAAAAAGATGTTAGACAAGGGCATATACCTCGTGCCTACGCTGTACCACTACCAACTGGACAAAGAGCACGATCAGAAAAGATTCGCGGGACATAGTGTCGCCGATGTTTCGGAACCGAGCTTTCGTAAGGCGGTTGCGCGCGGCGTGAAAATCGCATTTGGATCCGGAGTGGGTCCATTTCCGCATGGCTCGCAAACCAAAGAATTTGAATACATGGTTAAATTTGGCATGACTCCGGCGCAAGCCATTCGGGCGGCCACCTCGGCAGCGGCAGAGCTTATGGGATGGCAGGACCGCGTAGGCACGCTGGAGGTGGGGAAATTTGCGGACCTGGTTGCGGTCTCCGGCAATCCCCTGTCGGACATTACGGAACTTGAGCGCGTTAAATTCGTAATGAAAGGCGGACAGGTCATAAGAAATGATGTTAAGTGAAAGGAAGAGGTTGCGGAGGATGCAGATCAGGCCATCACTATGAAGAGGCGTGATTTCCTCGCAGCATCGGTCAGCGCCGCGGCATTCGCCGGCGGGGTTACTAGAACAGCAGCATCGCTCAACGGTCCCACCAATCAATCGTGTTCGACCTCGCCGTTTCCGGAAATCAGTGGGCTGACGAAATATGTCGCCAACTTCGTGGTGAGTACCACATTCTCAGACATTCCAGGTGATGTGGTTGAGTTGGGCAAGAAATCTATTTTGGACGGTCTGGGACTCGCACTCAGCGGTTCCAGAGCAGAAACAGCCAATCTGATCCTGACTTACGCCAAGTCTTTTGGGTTCACGAATCACGGAGCAACTGTCATCGGCAGTTCGGCCAGGCTGCCACCGCGATTTGCGGCGCTTGCCAACGGAGTTGCCATTCACGTGGACGATTTTGACGACACCCAACTTGCGGCCGCCAAGGATCGCGTCTATGGCCTGCTGGTGCATCCGACGGTTTGCGTTCTACCCGCTGTCCTTGGCACTGCTGAGACGGCCGAAGGTGTAACCAGCGGCCGGGACTTGATGCTGGCATACCACGTTGGAGTGGAAGTCGAATGCAAAATCGCCGAGGCTATTGCACCGCGTCACTACGAGGACGGCTTTCACTCGACCGGAACTTGCGGCGTTTTCGGCGGGACAGCAGCATGCGCAAAACTGCGGCATTTCGATAGCGAACATATCGTACGCGCGTTTGCTATCGCCGCAAGTCACTCTGCCGGACTGCGAGAGAATTTCGGCACAATGACGAAGCCGCTTCAGGCTGGTCACGCTGCTGAAAGTGGCATTGTTGCGACAGACTTCGCTGCTCTGGGGTGGAGCGCAGCCGATCAGATTCTAGAAGCGCCGCGCGGTTTCTTTCACGCCTATGGGGGCAGCTACGATCCCACTTTTATTCTCGACAAGCTCGGAAAGCCCTGGACGTTCTTCTCGCCCGGAGTTTCCATAAAGCCGTTCCCTTCCGGTTCGCTCACTCATCCCGGAATGACCGAACTTCTTCGTCTGATCCGCACCCAGCACATCTCAGCCGTTGACGTTGTGCAGGTGGAAGTCGGAACGAATCACAACATGCTTAACACCTTGATACATCATCGGCCAAGAACTGGACTGCAGGCCAAGTTCAGCATGGAGTTTTGCATGGCCATCCTTCTGCTGGAAGGTAAAGCAGGCCTGGCTGAGTTCACCGATGCTGTCGTGAATCGTCCCGACGTGCAAGAGATGATTGGCCGTATCAAGTTCTATACCGATCTGGAGGCCGAAAAGGCCGGATACGACAAGATGACAACGATTATCAAGCTCCATTTGAAAGACGGGCGCACCGTATCTGGTCGTGCCGATTTTGGCAAAGGTAGCCCTGCGAATCCCATGAGCTATGACGAAGTCGCCGACAAGTTCCAGCAGTGCGCGGCGTTTGCCAGCTGGCCCCAGACAAGGGTCAGCAAGACTATTGAAACCGTCCGAGAGCTCGAACATCTCGCTGACACGCGCGCTCTCACTTCGCTCTGCAGCGCGTAACGGTACATCGACAGAATTTCCGTATGACTGTGAGGAACTTTGAAGCGCTACAAAATAGCGGTCATTGAAGGCGACGGCATCGGACGGGAAGTCGTTCCAGAAGGCCTCAAGGTTCTAGAGTCCGCCGGTCGGCGATACGACATAGATTTCACCTGGAAACATTTCGATTGGAGCTGCGAAACTTATCTAAAAACCGGGCGAATGATGCCCGAAGATGGTCTTGATCAACTGCGCGAGTTCGATGCCATTTATCTGGGAGCTGTTGGATACCCGGGAGTGCCCGATCATATTTCTCTGTGGGGCTTGCTGATTCCGATCCGGCGGGCCTTCAGTCAATACGTCAACTTGCGTCCGATAAAGTTACTGGAAGGCATTGAAACGCCAGTCAAGAACTTTGAAGCCGGTGAAATCGATTTCTGCATTGTTCGCGAGAATAATGAGGGTGAGTATTCCGAAGTGGGCGGCCGCCTCTTCCGCAACACCGACGCCGAGCTGGCGGTCCAGGAAACCGTTTTCACTCGCCGGGGCTGCGACCGCATCATGCGCTATGCGTTCGAACTAGCGCGAAAGAGGAAGAACCATGTGACTTCGGCAACCAAGTCTAATGGAATCGTCTTCACCATGCCTTATTGGGATGAACGCTTCGCCCTAATTGCGAAGGAGTTTCCCGAAGTTAAGACCGATCAATTCCACATCGACATTTTGAGCGCCCATTTCGTTCGGCACCCAGACTGGTTCGATGTCGTAGTAGGCTCCAATCTTTTTGGCGACATATTGTCAGATTTGGGTGCGGCGGTTGTAGGTTCGATGGGGCTAGCGCCCTCCGCTAATCTCAATCCCGAGCGCGAATACCCTTCGATGTTTGAACCTGTCCACGGTTCCGCTCCGGACATCGCCGGCAAAGGAATCGCGAACCCAGTGGCGCAAATTTGGTCAGGGGCGATGATGTTGCAGCACCTCGGGGAAGCGGATGCCAGTCGGACTGTCGAAAAAGCGATTGCGACCGTCCTTGCAAGACCGGGTCCCCGGACCTCGGACATTGGCGGCAAAGCTTCAACCTGCGATATGGGCGAAGCAATCGTCTCAGAAGTATCGGCAGTCCCGGCCCGAAGATGAGCTCTACCATTCTGCTTCCAGTCGCACAGAGCGCAAGGCGGCGGATCGCATGCCGTCTGTTGCCCTTTCTCTGGTTGCTCTACGTGATTGCGTTTTTGGACCGGGTCAATGTCGCTTACGCCGCTCTGGAAATGTCGCACGATCTCGGTTTCAGTGACCGGGTGTTCGGGCTAGGAGCGGGCATTTTCTTTATAGGGTATGTGCTCCTTGAAATCCCTGGCGCGGTAATTGTGGAGCGCTGGAGCGCACGGCGGTGGATCGCCCGCATTATGGTTTCCTGGGGGCTTATCACTATCCTTGTAGCGTTTGTTCACACGGCAGCTCAGTTCTATACGGCGAGATTTCTGTTGGGCGCCGCCGAAGCTGGATTCTTCCCGGGCGTGATCGTCTATCTCACCCACTGGTTCCGCGCCGAAGACAGATCGAAAGCAATCGCAGCATTTCTGACGGCAATTCCTCTTTCAAACATTATAGGTTCGCCACTTGCAGGGAAGATCCTGCAGGTTCATTGGTATGGGCTGGAAGGCTGGCGCTGGCTTTTCATTCTGGAAGGAATCCCGGCGATCATTCTTGGTTTTGTTACTCTCTTTTACCTCACCGACCGGCCTGGCCAGGCCCGCTGGCTGCCGACGGATGAAAGCGAATGGATCACGGGCGAACTAACGAGAGAGAAGGAACGAAAGACGGCGGTGCGCTCGTACAGTATCTGGCAAGCACTCCGTCATCGGGACGTACTCGTTTTGACTATGACGTATTTCCTCGGGGGCACCGGTCTTTATGGATTTACGATTTGGTTTCCCACCATTTTAAAGCGAGCATCGGGATTCTCGACGATGACTGTTACATTGCTGGCGTCTTTACCTTACATCGCGGCGCTGCTAGCAATTCTGATCAACGGCTGGCACTCCGATCGTACAAGGGAAAGACGGTGGCACTCCGCCGTGCCGCTGTTCATCGCCAGCTCAGCGCTTCTATTGGCGATCAAGTCCAGCCCACACATTTGGATACAATTGTCATTTTTTGTGTTATTTGCGGCGTGCGTTCATGGCTACCAGCCGAGTTTCTGGGCGCTGCCTAGTACAATCCTCAGCGAGTCGGCGGCCGCCGCCTCCATCGGGCTGATTAATTCCGTAGGAAATTTGGGGGGCTTCGCTGGACCGTTCGTAATTGGCTACCTAGTGACCAGAACCGGATCATTCACTCCCGGTTTGGTTTGCCTGGTGATTGATCTTCTGCTCGCCGGCGTGCTGGTTCTTTCGCTACGGATCAAAACTGCTCCTGGCTAGATTTCCGGCCTGATCGGAGACCGAATGACAGTCGCCCAGACCTCTGCCATGAGAAGGCCAACGCGGATCCGCTGGGCGATCATGGCCTGTATCACCATGGTGACGGTCCTTACCTACCTGGACCGGCTCAATCTCGGAATCGCGGGGAAATACATTCAGGACGAACTATCACTGAGCACTCATACCATGGGGTGGGTGTTCAGCGCCTTTCTCCTGGGATATTCCCTTTTCCAGATCCCAGGTGGCTGGGCAGGCGATCGCTACGGACCCAAGAACATCCTGACCGGCGCAATCCTGCTGTGGTCTCTCTTCACTGCCTTAACCGCTCTTGCGCCAGACCTGGTACTGCGCCGTTGGGTAGGAGTCGCCGGCTCACTTATGATTGTGCGCTTTCTTGTGGGTGTGGGTGAGGCGGCGAACTCCCCCAATAATAGTAAGATCATCGCGAATTGGATCGGCTCCGATCACCGCGGGATCGGCAGCAGCTTCATGGTGATGGGTATCGGCATTGGAGGAACTCTCACCCCTCCCCTGATCGCCTGGATCATGCAACAGTGGGGTTGGCGCTCTTCCTTTTATCTTTCCGGGCTTCTCGGTCTGTTTGTGATGTCGATTTGGAAGTGGTACGTGACCGACACTCCCGAACAACACCCTAGAGTAAACGCTGAAGAGTTGGCGCTGATTCACCACCGGCCCAGAGGCAAATTAACAAGCGTTGAATTAAAGAAACCTCCGTGGAAGCAAATGCTTGCCAACCGTTCGGTTTGGGGACTTTCACTCGGTTACCTGTGCCAGGGATTTCCAATTTACTTTTACCACACCTGGTTCTTTATCTACCTCGTGCGGGTTCGGCATCTCAGCATTACGCAAGGTGGATTCTGGGGATCGACGCCTTACATTGCGATCGCCGTCCTGGCCCCTCTCGGCGGTTGGTTTTCAGATGCCGCCGTGCGGAAACTTGGAAAACGGATCGGTCGCCGGCTGGCGGTTTGCGTGGGAATGTTTGGCTCTGCCGTACTGCTCTGGGCTGGCGCGGGCATCAGTAGCAGTGCTTCTGCGATTGCCCTGCTTGCGCTCGGGGCTGGCCTTAACATGTTCGCGGCGACCACGTTTTGGGCCACTTGCATCGATCTGACCGAGAACTATACGGCGTCACTCTCCGGCATAATGAATACGTTCGGCAATCTCGGAGGATGGTTATCTCCGATCGTCTCAGCTTACGTAGCCACACGTTTCGGTTGGAATCGAGCTCTGGGTTGCGCTGCCGCGGTTACCATCGCGTCCGGATTATTCTTTTTGCTGGTTCAAGCCGACCAAAAAATCGACCAAGCAAGTAATTTTACTCCCGCTCCACAGACTCCTGACTTAACAGTTGCGACTTGAATTGTTCCGAGTCAAAACTAGGAGTTTCGCCCACCCAAATGCCCAGAGCAGTCAGCGGAACATTAAAGACTCGGACCTTCTGCGCCGACATCTGGTTACGCTAACGTCGCATGTGCGAGATCCTCATGGCAAATGAAGTTGAATTTGGTTGTTACCAACGTCGATGGGCCCATCCCGCCTGGCTGGCCTGCTCTTACGGTCAAGGAGAGTTCTTCCAAATGAGGGAAACACCATGCCTTTGAACCATGTCGCGTCGACACGCCTCAAGTCATATTCTTCAGGGTAGCTTTTCAAGAACCGCTCCGTCGATTGCTCGCTGATGCGTCCTGACCGGACAAGCAGCCACCCGTTTTCCACCCACTTGCGAACCGTCTTTGGGCTAACTCCGAGGAGTTCTGCTAACTCAGAATGAGAGTAACCTTCTGTGATCCGCGAAGACAGGTTCAGTCGAGAACAAAGAGCTTTTACAGAGTAATAGCTCCGACCGAGCTTGCGGGCGAGGATGGCTTTGCTGAGGCTGCCCAAGTTCTCGCGCACCATATTAATTTCCGCCGCAGACCATGCCTGTCTCCTGCAAGAACTCAAGCCAAGTTCAGAGGCACGCGAAAGAACAACTGATCGGGTGAAGCCACTCACACGCTGAACGTGATCAATATTTGAGGTTAGCTCGAATCTGCTGCTCACATTCTGATATGCACGTCTCAGGGCCACGTCGTGCTCGGCGGTCCAGAAGAATCGTTTGTTTGGGTTGGGTCTGCTGGCGAGCCGGCAGCGGTTACACAAACCGTCTTTGGGATACCCCTTTACACTGCCACACTTCGAGCAAGTTACGGGATGAAGTGGAACGCCGCGCATAAGTCTTATCGTCTCCGTGGTCGATCGCCGCAACCAATGTCGTCTCTACGCGTCCTTCGTCATTAGCGAAGAGGTAGATTTGTAGCTCAGCAGTTTGACCCTCTTGACTCGGTGCTGCCAACACACTCGCGGGCGGGCGATCTCGCTGCATTGGTCGGATAATGCAAGCGCGTCTTCGTGGTTCGGTGCTGCCTCACGACAAATTGTTCGACGCATGGGCCACATGTTGCACCGATCTGTCCTAGACCCAACTTCATGCTCGTATAAAATTCTTAACAATTGCTTAACCCGAGATAAAAATGCATTCATTTGACGCCCGGTTCGTGACAGGCACAGGCACAATCTCAACTAAGTTTTTGACCCCGGCTCCTTTCTCCGAGATATAATGCCGCCACCCACTCGTCAGACTGCAGAAAATTCGCGATTGTCTTGTCCACACGCAGCCGTGGAATTCCAGAACGGGAGTTCATCTGAATGCGCTTTAGAGCATTTGTCACCCTTTTCTTTTCCGTGCTCTTTGGAGCGACTCTAGTCAGTTGCGGAGGCGGCGCGACTTCTGTAAGCACCCCGGCTCCCTCTAACGCAACATCTCCCTCGATCGCGACACAACCGACTACCGCCACGGTAACCGCAGGTGAGACGGCAACCTTCACCGTGATGGCAATGGGTACGGCTTGATTCGGCGAGTGCACTATGTTTTGGCGAATTACAACGGGTGTGGTTCGCCGCAACTCCGTCCGAGTCAAGGTCCTTAAGTCGTAACTTTATAGCGCCGAAACACGAAGCAAGGCATTGTAGCAGGGAAGAAAAGACGGCGAATAAAGAGCGAATCATTGTTATCTGAATCGGAATGGGGGAGACAGGTTCGCTGGCCACCGATTAGCGCTCCTGGCGTGCCTTTCAGCACCACCTCTCTTTTCGGACGAAAACCGCTCCTGGCCCTTGACAAAACGATTCTCTGGGGATTTACTACTTGGCAGCTTGGCGACCAGAAGCGAGCGATCCGGGTTCTGGTTCCCCCTCAACGAATCCGCTTGAGCTTCGGTCTTTCACTCCAAACGAATCACAGGACTAGAGGTTTACCATGGCCCCTGTCCAAAATCTTGGATGGCAGTGCTCGCACTCCTTTTCTGACTGCAGGATGTGCACAAGCCCGCGAATTGAAGTTTTGGTCTCCAAGTCAGCGGCTTTTCGTCGCAGACTGCAACTCAATCCGGCTTGCCGGAATCGTTGTGCCGTGCATTTGGCGATTGCTTTTGAGAGCTGGTTGCGGGAGTCCGCCCCGGCGAGGAAAGTCGCAGGATGGCACAGCAGGCACGGTGCTCGTTAAGGAAAACCTGCAGTGTCTTAAAGTTTACGAAAATCGGTCTACCTGGTTTCAGCGTTTGCAGAATGGGCCGGTCAACCACACGGAACGTGACCAGCCGTCTAGTTGATGGCTCCAGAGCTGTAACCAAACCCGTATTCAGATCGATGGTAGTGATCTTGCAAGAAGGCTCGGAGGCGACTGTGGGAGCGGTTAGGATGGCGGCTAAGATAAGGGGAAGGCAAACCTGCATCAGGAAGCTCTTACTCGTGCCGCTCTTCGCCATATGCCCTGCCGTTGACTACGGTTCAACCAGGCCAATAATGTCGCTACTTAGGCCGGGGGATCCGCCTGCCAGTTCCACAATCCTGCCACGCGGCCTCCCATATTTCTTTAGGAAGTCTTGAATTTTTCCTAAAGTTTTTCTGAATTCCTTATGAGCCACCCGATTAAGCGTGCGTTGCAGTTTGGCCCATATTCCTTGGATCCCGATAATCGTATTCTCTCCCGCCAAGGAGTCGCGATCCATTTGCCGGGAAAGGCATTTGATCTGCTCGCATTGCTAGCCGAGAACCAGGGTCGCCTGCTGGACAAAGACGAACTGCTTGAAAAGCTTTGGCCCGGCACATTCGTCGAGGAGGGCAATTTAGCTCAGCACATCTCCACATTAAGGAGAGCATTGGAGGGCCAGGGTGGCAAAAACGGTCAAACCTTTATCGAGACCGTCCCCCGGCGAGGGTATCGGTTCATTGCCGAGGTTTGCGAGTCCAAGCCTCTGCCTGACGGATCGGATGTTGAACCAACTCCTGCACCCGGAAGGGTCGGCCCGCGCCCTGGGGCCAAACGCCTCATTCGTGCGGCGGCAACTGGCCTCATCGTTACAGCTTTGTTGAGTCTCACGTGGTACCTAGTCCACCGTGTGCGCGCGTCATCGCCTCCCATTAGGTCCATTGCCGTCCTTCCGCTTTCGAATCTTTCTGGAGATCCTTCTCAGGAGTATTTCGCAGAGGGTCTGACGGATGCCTTGATCACAGAGCTTGCAAAGATCCATTCCTTACGCGTTATCTCTCGAACTTCGAGTATGCAGTACAAGGACCAGAGAAAGTCCTTGCGGCAAATTGCGCGGGAGCTGCACGTCGATGCGATTCTAGAGGGCTCTGTGATTCGCTCTCCCCAGCGAGTTCGCATCTCAATCCAACTTATTGATCCTCAGCAAGATCGTCACCTTTGGGTAGAGACTTACGAGCGTCCACTCAGCGATCTGGTTTCGCTGGAAGGCCAAGTGGCAACTGATATAGCCATCGGAATCAAATCCGCGCTCACTTCGCAAGAGCTCGCCCGGATTGGAAAATCGTCCTCGACCAATATTGAAGCGCAGGAGCATTATTTGCGCGGGCGATTTTTCTGGAACAAACGTACAGAAGCGGGCTATGTCACCGCCATTGAGTATTTCCGCAAGGCCATAGCTAGTAGTCCCTCTGACCCCCGGCCCTATGCTGGTCTAGCCGACGCCTATGCCCTATTAGGCTCCATGGACAACAGTGAAATACCACGCAAAGAGGCAATGCTCAACGCACGCGAAGCTGCATTGGCTGCCCTGCACCTGGACGATTCTCTGGCCGAGTCACACAGTTCGCTGGCGTTCGTGAAGATGCATTATGAGTGGGATTGGGTGACAGCAGAGCGTGAGTTCCAGCGCGCTATCGATTTGAATCCCAGCTACGCGACTGCACACCACTGGTACGCTTATGACTTGATGGCGATGAGGCGGCCCTCGGAGGCACTCCGTGAAATTCATCGTGCCAGGGAGCTTGATCCGCTTTCCTTAATCATCAATACAGATGTTGCGGAACTCTTGTACTATACCGGCCAGATGGAAGAGGCCCTCCGCGAAGTACGCGGCGTGCTCGCCATGGATCCGGATTTCGCCCTGGCGCATCGCGTCCTGGGCTTCGTTTACCTGCAGAAACGCGAATATGCCAAGGCGATATCAGAGTTCAGGCGGCAACAGGAGCTAACCAACAGCAGCGCTTGGGCTGGCAGTGAGCTGGCAGTCACCTACGCTGCGGCCGGCGACTTGCCCGCAGCCGAAGCTATACTAAACACGATACTTTCGATTTCAAACCGGCGCTTTGGGACGGCTGGGGAGATCGCAGGGATCTATGCGGCGCTGGGGCGCAAGGACGAAGCTTTCAAATACCTGGAGCAGGCCTACGTCGAACGTAATGGTGGCCTTATTCTCCTTGACTGGGATCCCACCCTTGCCAGCTTAAAAACCGATCCCCGTTTCGCCGCTCTGGTACGCCGAATCGGTCTGCCCCCATAGCGGCTTTCTTGTTGCTAAAGCTCTTCAGAATTCATTTAGAAAAAATTCATCCCGCGTTCAAGACTCTTAGCACGTGACCAGTGCATTCCTTTACCCCTGAGCCGGTTGTGTAACAGACTTGGCCTTTCTAAAACGGACTTGGCGTTTTGGGCATCCTGACCGGCGGGGGGACCAAATGTTTCGGCGTTTAGGCATAGCCACCTTTCTTACCGTGACCCCCCGCCCAAAATCCCGGATGGTGGTGATCGCACTCCTTTTCTGGCTGCTCACCGGCGGTGTCGTTGCTTCCGCTCAAAGCGTCAAACTTTCGCGTAGCAGTCTGAATTTTGGCAATCAGGCCGTGGGGACCACCAGTCCCGCCTTCAATGTGATCCTCACCAACACGGACAGCACGACGCCGCTGGCGGTTAGCGGGATAACCGCGAGCGGGAACTATTCCGAAAGCGACAACTGCGCCGGTAGCGTCGCACCTACTCTCAGTTGCACACTGTTGATCACTTTCATGCCAAACTCGGCGGGCCTTTTGAGCGGTGTCATCACCCTTAACGACGACGCTAGCAACAGCCCGCAGCTTATAAGCGCTAAAGGAACTGGAGTTGTTCCTCTTACAGTCGCCCCTTCGAGTCTGGCATTCGGTACGGTTGCGGTGGGCGGCACGAGTCCAGCCCAGACCGTAACCCTGACCAACAATCTGACTAGCAACGTAACGTTTAGCTTCACAACGAGCGGTGACTACGCCGCGACGGGAAGCGGCGCCAATCCCTGCGGCAGTAGCCTCGCCGGCCACGCTTCCTGCACGCTTTCAGTCACCTTCGCTCCAAAAAACAACGGCTCGATCAATGGCACACTCACTGTCAACCAAACCGTCAACTCGACGCCACAGATAGTAGCCCTTTCGGGAAGCGGAACCGGTGGCACGGCTGGACCGCTCGGCTTCAGCCCGGCTAGCTTGTCTTTCCCCAGCACCGCTGTCGGCATAACCAGCGCCAGTAAGACCGTAATAGTGACCAACAAAAGCACCAAGACGGTGACGATTTCCAGTTTTCCGGCGAGCACTGATTACGCCTCGGTGCCGGGGAGTGCTTCGCCCTGCGGCGGACCCCTCACCGCAGGCAATCAATGCACTATCACAGTTACATTCAGCCCCACCCAGTCAGGCACGATCACGGGCTCCGTCACATTTAAGGATGACGCCGCCATCAATCCCCAGATTCTCGATCTCACCGGTCAGGCGATCGCTCCGGTAAGTGTCTCGCCCACTAGTCTCGCCTTTGCTGCCCAGGCACTGGGAACCACCAGCGAACCACAGACAGTGACCGTTACCAACCACGAGAACGCGACTCTAACCATTAACGCCATCGTTGCCAGCGGTGAC
>WNFF01002172.1_pt1 | contig 16339 bp, 15 predicted proteins | sample 5400441 | NCBI WGS metagenome assembly WNFF01 (sample SAMN13153345, study PRJNA577476) | soil metagenome | isolation source: 120 cm saprolite under Douglas fir tree site 2 hole 3 replicate 1 | place: USA:California | collected 2015-04-18 | reverse complement strand
CTGTTGGCCGCGTTGCCCAACGATGCAACGAGCTGCAACGTCCTCAACTTCATCCCAACCGAGGTCGGCTACGCGGGGGGCGCTTGGAATCTGCAGATCTTCCATTGGAAGCCGGGCGTCAGGCCAGTCGAGTTGAGCACAGATGACGATATCCTGGGAGCGGTGGCGGCCGGGCTTGGAACCCTCGAAGTCACAGCCACCCTGGTGCGGTGCCCGGTGATCAACTTCGCCAACCTGCGCTAGGGTGAAGACTGAGCACGCGTCGTGCTGACCGCATGGTGCCACCCATCGTGCCAACGCCGGCGCTGGCCGTCGCCCGTGGGCGACGGCCAGCGCGTGTCGCCGTCGCGGAGACACCAACCGGACCGAGGGCTTCGAACGAGTCGAAGATTGTGACGAACTCACGTCGCAATCGTGGCAGGCGCACAACGACCGGGCCAACCGTGACTCCCAGGAACGCGCCGAGGATGGTCCCCATCCTCCCAAATCCATGCCCGATGTGGATACCGAGCACCAGACCAACGACGAGACCAACAAGCTCGCACAGGACGGCTTCAAAAGCGGGGTAATCGCCCCGATGTCTACGTGGCCCGTATGAACGTATCGATTCACCCATAGGTGTTCCGGGCCTCGTAGGCGCGGGACGCGCGGCGTTAGGCTGGCTCCCAGCTATCCGGAAGAAGCGTAGTAGGAGATGAGCGCGAGTGCGGTGAGCACCACGCTGCCGATATTCAGAAAGACGCCTAGGCGCGCGGCCTTACCACCCTGCGCCGCGGCTGGTCCCCCCACGACATAGCCTCCCACCAGCGCGACGACCCACTGAAAGAACACCGCGGCGATCATCGCGAGACCTTCCGTGCCGGTCCTCTGATGGCTCAGGAACCAGGCAGCGGCTCCGAGGAGAGTGGCCGCGAGCCCGCAAAGGATGGACAGCGCGCCCAGTACGCCGAGCGCCACTTTGACAGCGGGCTTTGGCTGGTCCACGATGAGGAGACTACGGTCCCACGAAACGGATGTTGTGCACGGGATCACCTTCTGTTGGTTCCATCCGACGCTACTTCGTCCGTCTTGAGTCGTAGCTGGCCGCGTTCCGACGCGCGTTATGCAGCTAGAGCGCTACTGTAAGCCGAACGTCGCAGCTCCCCCCGGTTTCTCCTACATCCCCGCTTTGTCGCTGTTGAAGACATCGTACTGCACCTTCCATTCGCCGTTCACCTTCTTCCACGCCACCACGAACTTTCCCATGTCCTCGATGCGCCTACCCTTGGGACCATCCACGCCGTCCTTGTAGGTGCCGGTCTCGTACGCGATGTCGCCCGCACGCGAGACCAAGACCTTGGTGGGCTCGAAGGTGAGCCACATGCTCGGGGCCTTGGTGAGCACGGCCCACGCCGACCGGATGGCGGCGCGGCCGCTGACGAGTGGCGCTCCTTGCGGGAGGAATTCTGCGTCCTCCGCGAAGATGTTGCCGATCGCCATCGTATCCCGCGCGGCCACTGCCTCGACCCACTTCTTGTCGAGATCACGGATGACCTTTTCCTCGGCGGCAGTGTCCACCTGGGGCGTGCACGCGCCGACGGTGGCGACCAACGCGACCGTGAACAAGGCGGTTGTCGACGACATAACGCGCTCCGGTCTAGGGGGCAGCAACAATAGCCCCTGACGCACCTGAGTCAATCACGCACAGGAAACCGCGAACACATCCCAACTGAGCCGTCGAAGGAGGGTACGGCACGCAAGCTCGGTCCACCCAGCCCTTCCTGATCGACGGGATGCGGAGCGACCAATTTTCAACTACCTGAGTCCGGGTCGGTCAGAAGCTGATCGGCCCGGCCACGAGGAAGAACAACCGCAGCGCCATCAGCCACCGACGGGACTGAACGAAGGTGCTCGCGCGCAGATTCGCGGGGCTGCTCTCCAATGCGCCATCGGCAGCCCTTAGTAGCGCACGTTGAGTCTCAGGCCCAGGACCGTTGCCGGTCCGCGGTCGCGGTTGTACCCGGGATTCCAGATTTGCTGCAGGTCCGGGCTCACCTGGACGTACTTGCCCAGCTGCACACGGTAGTAGGCCTCCAGAATCCGCTCGTGGCCGTAGGTCAACCGCCCATCGCCGAGGAGGAAGCCGGACCCGCCGAGCGCGAGGTACTCGCGATGCTCGTTCGAGAGTCCGTGATCCACCAATGCGATGCCCAGGACGTCGAGGCCTCGCCACCAGCGCGCGCCGCAGATCTGGATCCCGACGCTTGCGTGGCGTTCCACTTCGGTGAACACGAAGTCCTCGTTCTTGCCGTCGGACCATCCGAGGCGCGCGAACAATCCGGTCCGGCCGGAATCCGCCAGGGGGTGCTCCAGGTTCACCCCGACACCGTACTTGGTGCGCCCCGGCGCATCGTCCTTGACGATGTCCGGCGGTTGGCCCGTCTGCTGCGCCGCAAGGATCGCGGCCGCGTACCGTCCCATCCGCCCGTGGTTCAGGAATCCCATCACGCGGACCACCGTACCAGCGTTCGTGGGACCAAGCGTCACCTCCACCTCATCGCCGCGCGCGTGCGCCACGTCCCAGTCGAGGATGTTGCCGTTCGCGAACGTCGGCATGAGAAAGGACGCCGCTCGCAGCGACCAGCGCCGCTCGATCCACGCGGCAGCCACGCCGACGGAATAGCCGCGCGTGTCGGCCGCGTAGTCCCACGCCGAGTTCTGGAACAGGGCCCAATTCGCAAACTGGAGGCGGGTGCTGCCCGCGTACCGGTTGACATCGATGAGGTCAGTCACAGCCAACTTGCCGGCGGTGAGTTCGAGACGCCGGGAGGAGGCGACCAGCGGGCCCTGGTCCGGGGCCGCCGCGAGCGTGTCCAAGCCCGGACCGCCCAGCGGAACGACGTAGCGCAGGAAAGCGCGCGCGACATATGGCGTCTTAGGAAGGTCGACGCTGCCCTGGCGCAGTACGTCACCGTCGGTCGGTCCGCCGAGGCCGGTGGTGTTGCTGATCCCGGTCCCGGCGATCCATTCCACATCGAGGTATGCCTGGAGCCGGGTGCCGATCCGGCCGCCCACGTACACGCCGTACGCTTGGCTCATTTCCCGATCGCCATACGGCCATAGGCTGTTGCTGCCGGAGTAGGGGCTGCGCAGGGGTAGCAAGTCCTGCGCGATGTAGTTGATCTGCGCGCCGAGGACCCAGGCTTGCCATCGACCCGGGCCTGCGCTCGAGGTAGCGGCGCCTGTATCCTGTGCGTGTAGCGCGCGCGGGAGGGTTGCGCCCGACACCGCGACGAGGAACGCAAGGCCTCCCAATCCGCGGGGGCCGCCGCGAACCAGCAGGGCCAGCCGTGTGCCGCCCGTTGCGGCGGCCGCTTTTGCGAGCGCCTGGGAGCTTGTCAATTGTCGAGCTGGCCGCTAGTTCTTGGGCCTTTGATACGGCGGCACCTCCGGCAGCACCCGGCCGATCGTCACCAGGGTCGCGCCTTTCCACGTCGAGGGGACGCCGCGGATGAAGGTGACGACGCCGGCCGCGGGCGAGCGGACGTCGCCCGTGGCACGCCCGAGGTAGTCCGTGGTGTAGCCGATCGTCATTCCTTCGGCGACGTACGTGCCCCGACCAACCGTTGCGAAGAACATGCCTGCGGAATCCGCGGCGATGCGCGTGCTCGCATCCAGCCACACCGGCCGCTCCACCGGCCGCACGGGGCGATCGATCATGCGGAGCGCGCCCATCACGTTCAGCACCCCGTCGATCAGAAGCTGGAGCTCGTCCGGTGCCACCGTGCCGCTGCGCCCCGCTTCCGCCACGAGGACGGTCTTCCCGAGGGACATGGCATAGCCGCCCAGGTTGCGTCGGCTCGCCGGATCGCCCAGGTCGAAGTCGCGCACGATGATGTGATCGAGGCCGAAGGCCAGCGCCAGCGCGCGGGACGCGGAGTCCTGGGCGGGCCGCCCGCCGCGAAACCAGTAGCTATAGGGCCGGAGGTCTTCATCGAGGTCGCCGCCATGCAGATCGATCACTACGTCGGCTGGCTGCACCACCTCCGCGGCCACTCTCGTAAGCGCCCGCTGTGTCTGGGTACCCCCCGGGTCGCCCGGGTATTGAGCGTTCATGCCCTTGCCGTCGATCGGGTTCAGGTGGACAGTCATCTGGGTGAACGAGGCGACGTTCAGCAGGGGGGCGACGATTACCGTTCCCGAGATGACTCGGGGATCGAGCTGCCCGATCAAGCGGCCGAGCGCTACGATCGAAGTGTATTCCGTCCCGTGACTGCCCGCTACCAGGGCAAGCACCGGCCCCGAGCGCGCGCCGTTGACGACCGCGACGGGAAGGTTGGTGGCTGAATCGACTGCGGCGGCGATGCGGAGGGCGCCATAGGCGACTTGCCCGCGCCGGGCCACGGCAGTTCCGACCGTGACGGTCGCGTGGAGATCCTGCTGCTGGGCGAACGCTGAAGGCGCGGCGACTACGAGTGCCCCGGCAATGACGAGCCGTCGTCGCATCGGAACCTCCTGGAGGGGGCCTTACGTACCTCGCCGCGACGGCAGCTTCGAGTTTCGCTGACATCGAAGCGGTGCCAATTCTGGTGCGAGGCGGTCGCGCAGGAGCCGCGCTGCAGGCTGTCCGGCTGCGCATCGCGCGGGTAAATTGTTGTCGAGGCGCGCAGGGTGCGCAATAGGCGAACGTCGCGAACGACGCGGCGCTCGAGATTGGATGGCCTTCGGCAGGCCTCATCCGACAGGTGGCCGCGAGCCCCTTTCCTCCGACCTTTCGTAAATGCCAGTCAGCTCGAGCTTCCGAACCTTCATCGTCGACCAGCTGAGCCGGGCCGTCCCACGTGTCCGCGCCCGGAGCATGTTCGGCGGCGTCGGTATCTACGCGGGCGAGCTGTTCTTCGCCTTGATCGCCGACGATACTCTCTACTTCAAGGTCGACGAGTCCAATCGAGCGGACTTCGAAGCACGCCGCATGGGCCCGTTCCGGCCCTACGGCGACAGCGGCGAGACCATGGGATACTACCAGGTGCCCGCCGAGCTGCTCGAAGACCCCGAAACGCTACGCCCGTGGGCGGAGAAGGCCATCGCGGTGGCGGGACGGAAGAGAGTCAAGCGCGCGCGGCGCCGCGGCACCTAACACCGGGGCTTCGAGGCGACGGCGCCCCAGTCATGCCCGGAATTGCGGTTGTGCACTTTAGACGCTCGTCGCGTCGCAGTTCACCCACGCGTCGGAGGATCCATGAGAAGCGCGCTGACGGCGACCTGGCTTGCGCTATTGCCGCTGTCCTTGCTGGCCCAAGGGGCACCGCCACAAATCGCTGCTGACCAGCCTTACACGATGGAGTACTACTATAAAGTGCAATGGGGCCACCAGCAGGAGTTCTTGCAACTGTTCCTCAGGAACCACTACCCGGTGCTCAAGAAGGGCGTGGAGAGTGGCCGCATGGTCTCCGTCAAGATTGAAACGCCTGCCAATCACATGACGGAAGATGCGCGCTGGGACTATCGGGTGACGATCCGATTTAAGAACTCGACCGTGGCGACGACAGCCAATCCTCAGGAGGAGGCCTGGATCACCCAGGTGTGGCCTGATCAGGAGACCTACAAACGCGAAGAACAGCGCCGCTTCGAAATCTTACTGGCTCACTGGGATCTCCCGGTGACCGATATCACGCCCGCAAAGAAGTAGGCAGATTGAGGCTGCGCGCGTCCCCGAGCGGGTTGCGCGAACCAAACCTTGCACGAGGTCTGAGTCCCATGTGTCGGAACATCAAGCGGCTGCGGCACCCCGATCACGCGCCGACGGACCAGGAGCTGCATGATGCCGCGCTCCAGTTCGTGCGCAAGATCAGCGGCTTCCACGCGCCCTCACACGCGAATGAGGCCGTGTTCAACACGGCCGTTCGGGACGTCGCCACGGCGGCGCGCGCCTTATTTCGCGCGCTGCACGTTCGGGGTCACACGGAGGCAGCGGTCTAACCCACGCTCGCAGGGCGGGCGCGTCGCGTGCGCCTGGAGCGCGGTCCGGTGGGCAGCCGCGCGGAGTGGTGCGTGCACCGCATCCGCCGGCGGCGCTGCAGCCAGGAAGCGGGCTGGCCCCGTGGGCGTCAGGGCTTGTGAGGGTTCGCTTGGGTGGGGCGGTTCGGGGGAGGAGGAGAGCGAGTGGTCGCGCCCTGCTGCGATTCCGATTCCTCGACTTCCCTGGTGGCCTCGGCTGGCGTGGCGCCCCGCGCCATCCCCACCTCGACCTCATTCGGTAAGTCGAGCAGCTCGTTCGCATCTTGGCGGGCCTGGATCCTGCGCTCCATCACCTGCAGCCCCTGCTCCGGCGGCACGCCCAGTGCCGTGAGCGTCGCAGCCACGTGGAGCGTGAGCGCCGGGTCGTAGGAGGGCCGGCTCAAGCGCACCAGCTCGCGTACCTGCGACGCGGTGAGCCCCGCAGTTAGCGCGTACGCACCGGCCTCCACGACTTCGGGCCCAGGAGTCGCAATCCCGGCCTCGCGCAACGCCCCTTGCGCCTCGTCGAGGCGCCCGGCGAGCACGCGCACGGCCTCGACCACCCGCTCGGTCGGCACACCCTTGGCGCTTCCCTCGATGGCCTTTTGGAGCAGTGGCTCGACCGGCAGGCCGCGCGCCCGCGCGCCTTCGGCGATGGCTTGCACCGCGCGCGCCACGTCGGTCGCGACCCGCCCGTCAAGACGGGCCGCCACGTCCTGCGCTGCCAACCCGCAGGGAGACGCCGCACCCAGCGTGATCGCGAGGGCGAGCCCGAGCGCTCTCACAACGTGCGGGCCCCCTGGGCGGTTACGGCGAGGACGCTGTTGCGGCGGCCGAAGCCGTCGTCCACGGCTGGCGCGGCCGGATCCGCGATCCAGCGCCGACCATCGACCACGAACGCGTACTGATGCTGACCGACGGGGAGCGCGAGGGTCGTCGACCACACGCCACCCGTACCAGCCGGGACGAGCGGCGCGGCGGTCTGGTCCCACTGGTTGAACGTACCCGCTACCGCCACCCGCTTCGCGCCGGGCGCATACAACACGAACCGCACGAACACGACGTTTGGCGAGGCGTCCCGCGCCGCCACGGCGCCCGCAGGCAGACGCGCCGGCGGACGTGTGAGGAGCAGCGCGAGACCGGCCGCGGCGGCGAGGCCACCGGCCCAGGCGGCCCAGGGCCGGACGCGCAGCCGCAGCTCGACGTCGCGCGGAGTGGCGAGCCAACGCCACACCCGCCGCGTACGCGACGTGGCATGGTGACGCACGGTCGCCATCACTCGCGCATCGAGCGTCGGCGACAAGATGACCGGCGTGCGATCCACACCCGCCACGAGGCCGAGTGCCTCCTCGCCCTCCGCGCGGAGCTCGGGCGGCAGATCGGCCAGAGTGAGCTCACCGTCCAACAGCTGCTTCACCGGCCGGGGATAGTTCGTCTTCATACGTGCTCCTTGAGCAAATTGCGCAATCGGTCATAGGCGCGGTGCATCCGCATCTTCAACGAGGCCACCGTGGCCCCGGTGAGCCCTGCGATCTCGTCGTACGACAACCCTTCCACGTGCTTCAGCACGAACGCTTCGCGCTGCTCCGGGGTCAGCTCTCCCAACGCGTGCTCAAGCGCCTGCACTTGCTCTCGGCGCTCGACCGCGCCATCGGAGCGCTCGGGCCCCGCAACCGCCTCGTCCGCATGTTCCAGTGGGCGTCCCTGGCGCTGGTTCCGCCGCCGCTCGGCGAAGCAGCGGTTGCGCAGGATCAGGAACAGCCAACCCGCAAACTTCGCGGGCTCCCGGCAGTCGGCGAGCCGGTCGAACGCCCGGACCAGTGCGTCCTGTACGGCATCTTCGGCGGCATCGCGCGAGCCCAACATCCGAGCGGCATAGCGGGCATAGCGGTCGCGGTAGCGCTCGACCAACACCGCGTACAGCTCCACTTCGCCCGCGAGCACCGCCCGCACGATCGCGTCGTCCGCAGCCCCGTTCCTCGAATCCACCCGTGCCCCTCGCGTCGGCGGTGATGCTATGATGCTAGGTGCAACGCGCGGCACCGGCAACTGTGGCCACGCTAAAGAGTCGCCGCGCTTGACCTCAGTAACGCCCTGACCTAGTGGAACTTGACCCCAGTGGGGCTTACGGTGCAGATCGTTACCTTTGGGCGGGGACGAGTCTCTTTACACCGCGGTACGCAGTCCCCTGTGAATGGAGGCAGCACATGGTTCGGAGGATTCTGGCAGTCGCGGCGACCTTGGTACTACCAGCGATGCTGGTGGCCCAAGCCCGGCCCGCAACGAGCACGGCCAAGGCCGGCGCCGTACATCCGTCCGCGACCCAGCGCCAGGGCGACGTCGTGCGGCCGACGGCGGCCGCCCGCCCGGCGGGAGATGTTGATCACAATCAGGCAACTGGCGACAAGGATGAACAGCAGGGCCCGGAGGCGAAGGAGGGCCCCGAGGCACAGGAGGGTCCCGACGCCGACGAGGGTCCCGATGCCAAAGAGGCTCCTGAGGCGAAAGCCGGCCCTGACGCCGACGAGGGTCCCGACGCTAAAGAGGGTCCAGATGTCAAGGAGGGCCCTGACGTGGACAAGGGCCCGAACGTCGAGCGCAGCGAAAAGGGTGACGATACGCAGGGTGAGAGTGAAACGGGCAAGCCGGTTGCACCCGCAGCAGCGGGGCACGCCAGCCGGATCGGGAGTCACAAGCCGTAACCAGTCGGGAGTCACAAGCCGTAACCAGTCAACTAGCGGTGGTCGAACAGCTGTGTAGGGGCGCAGCGTGCTGCGCCCCTACACGTGTTTCCCCCTCTCGCCAGCTTGCGACGGCCGGCGGCGCTAGCGCGCGCCGAATCGTCGCCCTGATCGTGGCGCTGGGCACGGCAGCCGTGCCAGCGCTGGCCCAAACGCGTGCCTCGCTCGGACTAGGCGTCGGCACCGTACGCACCGAGGGGGGGACGAACTTCAGTTCCGCGTCCATATCCCCCGCGCTCTGGTACGCGACGCCGTCATTCGAAGCGGCGGCCTCGGGCTCCTTCGCCTCGCTTCCCCTCGGAGTGTGGGCGAGTCACGGCCGGCTGGACCTGTGGGGCATTACGCCGCGCCTGGTCGGCCAGTGGCGCGTCGGCGCCGAGGGGATCCTGGTGGGGACGACTCGGACCGATGGCGGCGGGACCTCGGCGGCACATGGACTGGGAGAGGTGCTGTGGGCCGCGCCGAAGTGGGGGGTCGGGCTCGGGGCTGGGCCGTCGGCCGGATGGATCGCGAATCAGCCGTCGGTGCTGGCGCTCCATACCCGCGCGCGCGCCTGGTGGCGCCCGAGCGGCAGAGCTGGCGGGACCGAGTGGCAGGTGACCGTTGAGCCAACCAAGTTCCCGCTCGACTCGCTCGGCGCGTGGTTCACAGACGTGACCGCAGGTGTAACGATCGACCGGGGACCGGTCGTGCTGTCGCTCTCGAGCGCCGCCCGCTGGTCGACCTTCTACGGCTCGACCGGGGCAGGGAGCGCGTTCCTGCAGTGGTTCGTTGCCCCGGCGGTGTCGGTCGAGGTCGGGGCCGGCAGCTATCTCCGCGAACCCTACCAAGGGTTTCCGCGCGCCGGCTTCTTCGTCTTGGGCGTGCGGATCCATGGTGCGCCGCGCCCGGTCCGCCGCGTGCTCACCAACCACTGGGCGCCGCTCGTCCCCGAGGCGCGGGGCGACAGTCTCGTCGTGCAATTCCGGTTCCCGAGCGTGCGGGCCGTCGCGATCGCCGGCGACTGGAACAGCTGGCAGACGCGCCCCCTGCGCTTCGTCGGAGGCGACCTCTGGGAGGGGACGCTCGCGCTGGCGCGCGGCGTGTACCACTTCAACCTGCTGGTCGACGGCCGGGACTGGGTGGTACCGAACGGCGTGGCGACCATCCCCGATGGGTTAGGCGGGATGGTGGGGGTGCTGCTCGTGCGGTAGGCGAGCGCGGGTCTGAGGAGGTAGTATCACCGACCCGTCGCCCGGACTCTCGCCATGCTCCTCGAGCTGATCGCTGCCTTCTGTACCGCGCTGTTCGCTGGCGCTGCGCTCTACATCAACCTCGTCGAACATCCTGCTCGCCTGGAACTGGGGACGGCGGCCGCTCTCCGTGAGTGGCGCCCGAGCTATCGCCGTGCCACCGTGCTCCAAGCGAGCCTCGCCGTTGCCGGCGCGCTCGCAGCAGTCGGCGCGTGGATTCAGGGCCGCGGCACCCCGGTGCTGATTGCCGGTGTCGCGCTGGGATTCGTCGTGCCCTTCACGCTCGTGATCATCTTCCCCACCAACCGACGCCTGTCGGACCCGGCGCTCGACGAAGAGTCAGCGAACGCGGTGGCCCTGCTGGCCAAGTGGAACCGCTTGCACGCCGTGCGCAGCGCGGCCGCGCTCGTTGCGCTGGTGATCCTGCTGCTCCACCTGGGGGCGCTGGCGTGAGGCGGCGGGCGCCGGCGCCCGCGCCCGATCGGCTCCCCGGGGGCGTCATGCCACGCGTTGGCCCGCATCACTCGCGCACCACCTCCGTGCCCACCGCCCGACTCAACGCGTACGCCGCCAGCCAGTAGTCGTGCACGGCCCCATAGTACTCGGTTCGAGTCTCGCCGTAGGTCCGGATCGCGTCGAGCAGCTCGAGCAGCGAAATGGCGCCCTGCTGGTAGGCGAAGCGCGAGGTTTGGAGCGCGGCAGTCGCCTTGTCGAGCAGGCCGCCCTGGTAGCGCTCCGCCAAGACACGCGCCGCGCGAAAGTTCCCCAGGGCGACCGCCACATCGGCCTCGAGCTGCACCCGCACCCGCTGCAGCGCGACTTCGGCGCCGGCCACGCCCGCGTTGGCGCGCTGGCGCTCACCACCGTTCCAGTAGAACAGAGGCACCGGTAGCGCGATCCCGAAGGCATATCGCAAGCCGGACTCGAACGGCGCGTTCTGGTAGACGACGCTCACCACGGGCACCGGAAACAACCCGGCGACGGCGAGTGCCTGGAGCGATCGGCTCTGGTCGACCCGCTCGCGCGCCCCGGCCATGTCCGGGCGGGTGGCAAAGGCAAATGGCAAGAGCGAATCGATGGGGACGGCGAGCTCGGGGGCCGACTGCAGCTCGCCCGTGACCGTGAAAGCCGTGTCCGGCTGCGAGACCCCCATCAGCGCCTGGAGCACCAGGCGCGACGCCCGCGCGGCCGCCTCCGCCCGCGTCAGGTTCGACTCGGCGCGCGCGAACTCGAGCTCGCTCTTGACGAGGTCGCGCTGCGGCAGATCGCCGGCCCGCAGGCGGACGGAATCGGCGCTCAAGAGCTGCCGGAAGATGTCCCGTTGCTCGAGCGCGATCTGGCGCTGGGCGTCGGCGAGCAAGAGATCGTAGAACGCCTGGCGCACCCCGAACAGCACTTGGCGAACCACGTCCCGCTGGTCGAACGCGGTGGCGTCTTCCCCTTGCTTCGCGGCCCGGGTGCGATAGAGGCGCTCGGGGCTCAAGTCGATCGGGAGGGCGACGCTGTACTGATATGGGGTGCTGGGGATCCCGGCGTACACGGGGTTGGGCAGGGCCCGCGCGATCCGGCGCTCCCCGTGAGCGGAATCGACCCGCAGCCGGGCCTGCCGGATGTCGGGGTTGCGCTGGAGGGCGATATCGACCACTTGACGCAAGGTCGGCGCCCCTTGCGCCGCCGCGCCCGAGGCAGTGCCAAGTTGCACGCACAGAAGCAAGCTGAACCAGCGCCAGGCCTGCCCTGAAGGGCGCGATGGCCTGCGCTCTCCCGCGCTCGCGCTGGACCAGGTCTGCGGCACCTGCTTCGGCAGGTCAGCACGTGGCCCCGTCCGGCCTGCCAGGGGACGCGCCGACCAGCGGTAGCCCGACGCTCCGCGGTGCTGCATACCCTCACCCTCACCGCTTTGTCCTGGCATACGCGCACTCCCGTTGTTCGGGCTGCGAAACAGCGTCCCACTCCGTGTGGAGCGAGGTCGCGGACCTGAGTGTGAACCGGTTTTCGCGCGAAGCGGAAGGAAAATAACGCACCGAGCGAGGAAGAAGACCCGATCGCGCGTGTTCTTTGTGAAATCTTAAGGCGAATTGACGTTTCTTATTGTTGATTCTTGCGCGACGCCTCACCTATCATTGCGCGGCGTCCCGTACTCCCCGCGGCAGGAGCCATGTCGCTACACCCCGATCACAGGCACGCTGGTGCGAGGCCGGCATTCTTGCGCCCATTCGTCGCGGCAGTGGTCGGCGCGGCAGTGCTCGGGGGCGGCGCATTCCTCCTGAGTGTCACGGCGTGCTCGGGGGATGCGCCCGGCCGCGCCGCGGCGAAGACACCCACCTCCGCGCTCGACAGCGCCACGCCCCCGAGCGACGTCGTGCTGCGCGAAGACGCCCGCGGCGTCGCGACGGCCGCAGTCGGAGCAGCCGAGCTGGCGGACTATATCGAAGTCCCCGGCCGTATCCAGGCCGACCCGACCCGGGTGGTGCGGGTCTATGCGCCGGTCAGCGGGCGACTCATTTCCCTCCACGTGCGTCCGGCCGACGCAGTCGAGCAGGGTCAGGTACTTGCCGTGCTCGCGAGCAGCGATGTGGCGGCGGCGCGGACGGCCTACCGTCAGACGCAGGCCGACGCCCAAGTCAAGCAACAGGCGCTCGAGCGCTCCAAATTGCTCTACGAGAACCACGTCGTCGCGTTGCGGGAGTACCAGCAGGCACAGGCGGAAGCGCGGATGGCCGCCGCGGCACTCGAGAGCGCCGTGGAACGGCTCGAGCTCCTCACCGTGGATACCGCGGGCTCCTCGGATCGCGTGTCCGTGACGGCGCCGCGCGCAGGTGTGGTGATCGATCTCAGCGCGGCACCGGGCGAATTCGCGAAGTCGCTCGACAACGCGAACCCCCTGTGCATCATCGCGGATCTCCGGAGCGTCTGGGCCGTCGGCGACGTCTACGAAAGGGATGTCGCGCGGATCAGCGTCGGCGCGGCGGCGGAGGTGACGATAAACGCGTACCCGGGCGAGATCCGTCGGGGACGCGTGACGGCAATATCGAGCACCGTCGATACCGCGACGCGGGCGCTCAAGATCCGCGTGGAGCTCGACAACCCCGGCCTGCGGCTCAAACCCGACATGTTCGCGGCCATCCGGGTCGTGCGCGCCGTGCGCTCAGCCGTCCTCGTGCCGGCCGCGGCGGTGGTACGCGAGGGGGCGTCCGCGTTCGTGTTCGTGCAGAGGGCACCGGGCCATTTCGAGCGCCGCACTGTCTCGCTCGGCCGGGAGGCCGAGGGGAATCGCGTGGAAGTGACATCGGGCCTCGCGGTCGGCGACACCGTGGTCGTCGAGGGCGCCGAGTTGGTGCGCGCGGCGGCACGGGCTTCCTGACGCGGGATGAAATCCCTCGTTCTCGCCCTGCTGCGCTATCGCGCGTTAATGGTCGTAGCGCTCGGGGCCTGGCTCGTGACGGGCTTTTATGCGTTCCTGCGGCTCGACGTCGAGGCCTATCCCGACCCGTCACCACCCCTCGTGGAATTCATCACGCAGAACCCTTCGTGGTCCGCAGAAGAAATGGAGCGGCAAGTCACCGTCCCCATCGAGACCGCGCTGTTTGGCATTCCCGGCCTCGAGTACACGCGTTCGATCAGCCTGTTCGGCCTGAGCGACGTCAAGCTGTATTTCGACTACGGCACCGACTACTTCAGAGACCGGCAGGAAGCCCTGGACCGGATGCAGTTCGTCAGCCTCCCCAGCAATCTCACTCCGCAACTCTCGCCGTGGTCGCCCGTTGGCGAGATCTACCGCTATCGGCTCGACGGCCCGGGCTATTCGCTGAACGAGCTGAAAGCGGTCCAGGACTGGTACGTGCGGCGCGAGGTCAAGCAGGTTGCCGGCATCATCGACGTGACCACGTTTGGCGGCACGACGCGACAGTACCAGGCCGAGATCGACCCCCAGAAGCTGCTCGCCTACCACGTCACACTGCCCCAACTCCTCGCCGCGGTCAGTGCGAGTAACGCCAACGTGGGTGGCAACTACCTGACGCTCGGCAGTCAGAGCGTCAACGTCCGCGGTGTGGGGCTGCTGCAGACGCTCGACGACATGCAGCAGGTGATCGTCGCCGAGCGCAACGGCGTACCGGTGTTCCTGAAGGACCTCGCGGCGGTGCACGAGGGGTTCCAGCCGCGGCTGGGCCGCGCCGGGATGGACGGCGACTCGGATATCGTCGAAGGCATCGTCCTGCTGCAGCGCGGCGAGCAGTCCCTGCCGGCCTTGCGTCTCCTGCGCCCTCGCATCCAGGCCTTGAACAGCCGGCGGCTGCCGCCGGGGATGCGGATCCACCCGATCTACGATCGCACCGACCTGATCCACGTGACGACGCGCACCGTGCTGCACCTCGTGCTGCTGGGCCTCGCGTTCGTCACCGGCCTCCTGCTGGTGTTTCTCGGCGACGTGAGCACCTCGCTCATCACCGCGCTCACGATTCCCGTCGCCATCGTCTTCGCGTTTGGGCTGATGGTCGTGACCGGCAATTCGGCGAACCTGATTTCCATCGGCGCGATCGACTTCGGGATCCTGGTCGATGCGTCGGTCGTGGTGGTCGAGAACATCTATCGCCGGCTGACGCGGCGCACGGCCGCCGAGCCCGTCTTCGAGGTGATCGCCGAGGCGACGGCTGAGGCAGCGAAGCCGGTCCTCTTCTCAACCCTGGTGATCCTCGTCGCCTTCCTCCCGCTCTTCACGATGCACGGCGTGCCCGGCAAGATCTTCGCGCCGATGTCGATTACGTATGGATTCGCGCTGACCGGCGCGCTGCTGTTTGCGCTGGTCTTCGCCCCCGTGCTGGCCTCCTGGACCGGCGGCACCGTCGGCTCGCGGCCGCCGCACACACCGGTGGTGACCTGGTTGTACGGCACGTACGCGCGTCTCTTGCCGGAAGTGCTGTATCGCCGGTGGGCGGTGCTCGCGACCGCGACGGGCGCCTTGGTCATCACCCTGTTCCTGTTGCGGCTCACGGGCGGCGAGTTCATGCCCAAGCTCGAAGAGGGCAACCTGTGGGTGCGTGCCACGCTGCCGGTCGACATCTCGTTCGAGGCGTCGTCCCGGGTTGCCGAAGACGTGCGCCAGACGCTGCGCAGCTTCCCGGTCGTGACGCACGTCGTGTCGCAGCTGGGGCGCCCCGACGACGGCACGGATGTCACGACGTTCAACAACATCGAGTTCCTCGTGCAGCTCGAGCCGGCGGGCGACTGGCCCCGCGGCTTAACAAAGCCGAAGCTGGTGCAGCAGATGGATTCGAGGCTCAGCCGCTTTCCCGGCGTGACGTTCGGCTTCTCGCAGAACATCGAGGACAACGTCGAGGAAGCGATGTCGGGCGTGAAGGGCGAGAATTCCCTCAAGCTCTCGGGCGACGACATCGAGGTGCTGGCGCAGAAGGCCGCCGAGATTCGCGACGTCATGGCGCGCGTGCCCGGCGTGCGAGATCTCGCGGTGCTGCAGGAAACCGGCCAACCCCAGCTGCTCGTCTCGATCGACCGCCCGGCGAGTGCGCGCTATGGCTTGGCCGCAGCGGATGTGAACGCCGCCGTGCAGGCCGCCGTCGGAGGCCAAGCCACCACGCAGGTGCTGCAGGGCGACCGTCGCTTCGATTTCACCGTGCGCTACACAGAGCGCTACCGTGCGAACCCCGAGGCGATCCGTAACATCCTCCTGCCCACGCCCGAGGGCGGCCGCGTGCCACTGGGGCAAGTGGCGCACGTCGAGCTCAAGCCGGGCGCCTTCATGATCTACCGCGAGAACGGGCAGCGCTACATCCCCCTCAAGTTCAGCGTCCGGGGTCGCGACCTCGCGGCGACCATCGAGGATGCCCAAGCTCGGCTGCAAGGGCTGATTCACCTGCCGGCGGGCTACTACTACGAATGGGCAGGGGAGTACGAGAGTTTGCAGCAGGAGGAACGGCGGCTCGCCGTCGTGATTCCGGTCAGTCTCCTCGTGATCCTGGGGTTACTCTATACCTTGTTCAACTCCTGGCGCGACGCCCTGATGGTCCTTGGCGTGTTGCCGTTCGGGGCGATCGGCGGCGTGCTCTCGCTCCTCGTCACCGGAACGCCCTTCAGCATTTCGGCGGCCGTGGGCTTCGCGTCCGCGCTCGGGGTCGGGACACTCGGGGGATGCGTGTTCCTGTCCGGGATCCGTCGGGTCGAGCGCACGGCTCCACGAGCGCTCGGAGAATGGAGTCCGGCCGCTCGCGCCCTGGAAGCGGTTCAGCAGGGCGCCCTGCTGGAGTTGCGCCCCATCCTGATGGCCTGCCTGGCGGCCGGGTTGGGCCTGCTGCCGGCGGCAATCTCGACCGGGATCGGCGCTCAGGCCCAGCGCCCCCTGGCTCGCGTCGTGGTCGGCGCGATGATCACTAC
>WNFF01002075.1_pt1 | contig 16346 bp, 11 predicted proteins | sample 5400441 | NCBI WGS metagenome assembly WNFF01 (sample SAMN13153345, study PRJNA577476) | soil metagenome | isolation source: 120 cm saprolite under Douglas fir tree site 2 hole 3 replicate 1 | place: USA:California | collected 2015-04-18 | reverse complement strand
CGTTTCGCCATCTCGGCCGCGAGCACGACGGAACGGTGCTTCCCACCCGTGCATCCGAAAGCGATCACAAGGTGCATGCGGCCCTTCTCGTGGTACAGCGGCATGAGGTCCGTCACCATCCGGTGCAGATCGTCAAGGAGCCTGGCGGCGGCCGGCTGGCTCAGCACGAACTCGGCGACGGCAGGGTCGTGGCCGGTCCGCTCGCGCAGCTCGGGAACCCAGTACGGGTTGTCCAGGAATCGGGCGTCGATGAGAAGGGCGGCGTCAGCGGGCGCGCCGTTCTTGTAACCGAAGGCAAGGCAGGTGATCAGCGGGCGCTTGCGGCTGCGCAGATGGTTCGCGAGCTCTGAGAGCTCGCCGGCTTCGACCCGGTGGTGTGCGCGCTCGTACGTGCCTCCTGAGTGGCCGTCGCTCTGGCCCTCGTGGACCAGCACGTACTTGAGACCGATCTGGTCGGCGTCGCGCAAGAGCTCGGCGCCGCCACCGGCCACACCGAGCACAGCGTCGCCCTCCGGAATCGTCGCCATGTCGCGCAGGCGTCGGAAGCCGGCGGCCTCGAAGACCTCGAGATCGTGGTCCAGGCTGTCGGGTGTCGAGACACCCAGCACGACTAGGGTCATAGGGTCTCCTTCAGTCTGCGCGCCAGTTTCTCAGGCACGCCGACGGCAACGATGTCCTCCACCGGCGCTTCGCGGATCGCCTGCACCGACCCGAACTGGCGCAGCAGCGCGCGCTTCCGCGCCGGTCCGATGCCTTCGATCGAGTCGAGCGGCGATGACAGCGCCTTGCGCGACCGCACCTTGCGGTGGTGGGTGATCGCGAACCGATGCGCCTCATCGCGGATGCGCTGGACCAGGAACATGCCGGGGGAGTTGTGCTCCTGCACGATCGGCTCCGCCCGGCCCGGCGCGAAGATCTCCTCGCGCTCCTTGGCCAGCGCGAAGGTCGGGATGTCCGCGAAGCCCGCCTCCTCGAGCACCTCCAGCGCCGCGCCAAGCTGGCCCTTGCCTCCGTCGATGAGGATGAGGTCGGGACGGCTCGTGAACGATCGATCGCCGGCGGCGTCCGCGTCCTCGCGGCGGAGCGATGACTCGAGTCTCTCCAGGCGGCGCTTCAGCACCTCCTGCAGCATCGCGAAGTCATTGGGTCCAGGCACGTACTTGATGCGGAAGTGCCGGTAGTGGTCGTTGCGCGGCCGGCCGTCCTCGAACACGACCATCGCGCCGACCGCTGAGTCGCCCTGGATGTTGGAGATGTCGTAGCACTCGATTCGCTTCGGCGGCTCCTCGAGGTCGAGGGCCTCCGCAAGCGCGGCCATCATCGGTTCGGTGCGGCTGCGGTCGTAGTCGGCCTGGATGCGCAGCTGCTCGAGCTCCTGCGCCGCCGTCTCGGCGAGCTGCATCACCAGCGCGCGCTTGCGACCACGCTGCGGGACGTCGATGCTCACCGGCCCGCCGCGCCGCTGCGTCAACCAGTCGCGCATGAGGTCCGGGTCCTCGACCGGCCCTGGCACGATCACGCTGCGCGGCACGTGGGTTGCGCTCGTGTAGTACTGCAGCAGGAAGCTTCGCAGCAGCTCCGATTCGCCGGCGTCGCCGGCCCCGTCCAGCGGATGGCCGTCGTGGCCGACCATCTTGCCCTGGCGCACGTAGGCGACCTCGACGAACACGTCGTTGCCCCTGCGCGCGTACGCGATCAGGTCCTGGTCATCGCGGCCATGCACGAGCACCTTCTGGCGGTCTGCGATGCGTTCGATGGATTGCAGCTGATCGCGATATCGCGCGGCGTTCTCGAAATCGAGGCGGTCGGCCGCGTCGCCCATCCGGCCCTCCAGTTGGCGCACGAGCATGTCGGAGCGACCCTCCATGAAGAGCGCCACCTCGTGGATGCGCGCCTGGTAATCCTCGGGGCTGATGCGCTTCTCGCATGGCCCAGGACAGCGCCGGATGTGGAAGTCGAGACACACCTTTCCCTGCTTGAAGATCTCGTCGGAGCAGGTTCGAAACGGCAGCAGCTGGCGGATCGATTTCACGGTTCCGCGCAGCGACTGAGCGGACGTGTAAGGGCCGAAGTAGAGCGCGCCGTCGTTCTGCACCCGGCGCGAGTAGTGCACGCGCGGGTACTGCTCGGTGACGGGCAGCTTCAGGTAGAGGTAGTTCTTGTCGTCCTTGAGCCGGATGTTGAATCTCGGCCGGTAGTTCTTGATGAGGTTGCACTCGAGGACCAGCGCCTCGACCTCGTTTGCGCACTGCACGAACTCGAAGTCGTAGATGCGCCGCACCATCTCGTCGACGCGCGCGGTCTGCGCGTACCCGGGGGTGAAGTACTGGCGCAGGCGGTCGCGCAGGCGCAGCGCCTTGCCGACGTAGATGACCTGCGCTTTGGCGTCGCGGAACAGGTACACGCCGGGATCGTCCGGCACCGCGCGCAGACGCTGTCTGATCGCCTCTTCCTGCTGTGTCGCCACCGTGAAGGATTGTAGGAAGGCGGATTAGACTGCCCTCGTGAGCACGCCTCCGAGCGACATCCCGCCGCCGCCCTCTTCGCCGCCGCCGCCGCCTCCGGCCACGCCGCCAACACAGATCGTCGGCCAGCAGTCGGCGCCGTCAACCGCAGTCCCGCACACGCCTGGCCTGCAGCCCCAAGGCGTGGGGATGGCCGGTCAGACCAACACGCTCGCGATGGTCAGCCTGGGGGCCGCTATCGGGTCGTTCTTCGCGCACATCATCCCCGGGCTGGGCGGCTTCACGGTGGCCCTGGTTGCCGTCATCACCGGCTACATGGCCCGCAATCAGATCAAGCAGACGGGCGAGTCAGGGTGGGGCATGGCCACCGCGGGGATGATCATCGGGATCGTCCACATGATCATCATCGTCCTGGGCGTGATCGTGCTGGTCATGATCTTCATCTTCGGCATCGCCCTGTTCGGGATCGCCGCGAGCCACTCCTCCGGCTAACTGATCCCTCCCCACCGTGGGGGGAGGTTAGGTGGGGGCTTTAGAAGTGGATGCCTTTCATCAGGTACGCCATTGCGGCCGCCTCGACCGAGATCTCCTCTTCCGCCGGTTTGGGCCGCTCGCCGTCCTTGCCGGCGGTCTCCGGGAACACGTGGTACGCGCCGGTCATGACGAACTGGAGCAGCCCAGGCGCCACCGCGTTCACCGTCTCGCCCAGCTTGCCCAGCCGAGTCGATACCTCGGGCGCGCGCGTCAGGATCGCCGAGGCTACCAGCTCAGCGGCCTCCTCGGGTGAGCTGGTCGGGAAGTTCTTGTAGATCCCGGTCGGCGCGATCATCGGCGTGCGCACCAGAGGCATGTGGATGTTGGTGACGGCGACGCCGTCGTCGACGACCTCGGGGCCGATGCAGCGGCTGAACGCCGCCAGGGCCGACTTGGATGCGACGTACGCGCTGAACCGCGGGGGGAACGCCTGCGTGCCGATGCTCGAGATGTTGATGATGTGCCCGCGCCGGCTCTCCCTCATCCCGGGCAGGACCGCGAGGATGAGCTTCACCGGTCCGAAGTAGTTCAGCTGCATCGTGCGCTGGAAGTCGTGGAAGCGGTCGTAGGAGGCCTCGATCGAGCGCCGGATCGATCGCCCCGCGTTATTCACCAGGATGTCCACGCGCCCGTGCTCGGCGAGAACGTCGCGGATCATCCTCTCGCACGCGTCGGTGTCCGACAGGTCGGTGGCATGGACGAACGCGCTTCCGCCTCCGGATTCGATCTCTCGTTTGAGCTCGTCGAGCTTCTCTTTCGTGCGTGACACGAGCACCACCCGCGCGCCGTGGCGCGCCACCAGCGAGGCCGTCGCGCGCCCGATGCCGCTCGACGCGCCCGTCACGACCACGACGCGGTCCTGGAGCGCCACCCGCAGGTTGCGCTCGGTCAGCGCCTCGGGGTCGAGGTGGCGCTCCCAGTAGTCCCAGATCTTCCATGCATATGTATGCAGCGGCGGGCACTCGACGCCGGTGCCGGCAAGCGCCGCCTGGGCGTTGTCCGATGTGAACTTGGCTCGGCTCAGCACGTACTGCATGGCGGCTTCGGGAATGCGCACGCCCTCCAGCAGCCGGCGCTTGAGCGTCTGGGCCACGCGCCAGTGCTGCAGCATGTCCTTCGCGTCCTTCGGCAGCATGCCCGCGGCCCGGCTGTCGACCCGCAGCGTGAACTGCGGCGCGTGCGCCGCGCGGCAGAACTCGTTCGTGACATCGCCGAAGCTCTCTGCGTTCGGGTCGGTCAGGTGGAATGTCTGCCCGTCGAGGTCCGGCTTGTGCGCGATGGCGTCCATCGCCCGCGCGACAAAGTCGACAGGCACCAGGTTGAGCTGGCCGCCCTCGAAGCCGATGAGCGGCACCCATGAAGGGAGCGCCTGGCGCAGGCGCTGGATGAGCTTGAACGCGTAGTAAGGACCATCGGCGCGCACGGCCTCGCCGGTCTCAGACGACCCGATCACGAGCCCTGGCCGGTAGATGCGGTAGCGGACGCTCGACTCGCGCACCAGGCGCTCCGCTTCGTACTTCGTGCGGTAGTACGGGTGGTCGAGCTTCTGTCGCTCGGCAAACATCTCCTCGGTGAACTTGCCCTTCCACGTGCCGCCGGCGACCGCAATGGAGCTCATGTGATGCAGCCGCCCGCCGAGGCTTTGCGCAAGGTCGACGACGTTGCGCGTGCCCTCGACGTTGGCGCGCTCGTCGGCCTCGGCCGGCGCTTCGAGGTCGTAGACCGCCGCGAGGTGAAAGACCTCGGCGCCTTTCAGCCGCGCGCGGTCCCCAGCGCTGAGGCCGAGCATGGGCTGCGTGATGTCGCCGGCGACCGCCTTCATAGAGCGCGCGCCTAGCGAGGCGATATGGGCCTCCAGCGCCGCCCGCGAAGCCGGCCGGACCAGCACGTATGTCTCGCCGTCGCGCCTGGCCAGGGCGCGAAGTAAATGCCTGCCGATGAAGCCCGTGCCCCCGGTGACCAGCCTCACCATAGGCGCCTAGGGTAGTTCCCGGCCCGAATTCCGGGCACGCCGATTAGGATTGGGCGCAATGTCTGACATCCCCCCGAGCAATCTGCCGCCGCCACCGCCGTCAGCGCCGCCGCCCGCTCCTCCTCCCGCCCAGCCGCCGCCCCCAGGCTATGCGCCTCCCCCGCAGGGGTACGCGCCGCCTCCGCAGGGCTACCAGCAGCAGATGCCTCCGGGCATGCCGATGGCCGTCGCCGCCGGTGGAGGCATCAGCCTCATGCAGCAGTTCGGCGGAGCAGCGGCCTGGTCCATCGGCCTCGGGATCGTCGGCATCATCGTGCCGATCGTCTCGACCTTCTACTTCCCGCTGCTTCCGATCGTCGGGTTCATCAACGCGGTCCGGGCGATCCAGCGAGGCCGCATGATCGGCGGCATCGTCGGCATCGTCGTCAACGCGCTGGCTGGTCTGGTTGCGCTGATTGCGAGCGGCCTGATCGGACGTTAGCGGCCGGCTTCTGTTCTCCCTGTGGGATCGTCAGGAGTGGGAACACGCCCGCGATCAATGCGAAGGCCACCGCGGCCCACAGCGCGACGTTCAATGAATGTCCGATGAGCGGACCGGCGAGCGCCGAGCCGATGGGTGTGCCGACGAAGTTCAGCGACATCGACACCGCGAAAGCGCGGCCGAACCACGCCGGGTCGGTACGCCGCTGGCGCAGCGTGAACATTCCTATGTCGAACGGTCCGCTGGCCATCCCGGAGACCAACATGACAACGGCCACGATCCAGTAGGACTCAGCGAACGGCAGCGCCACCAGCGCGACTGCCTGGACCAGGATCGCGCCCAGCATCAGCTGCCTCTCGCGGCCCTCCGTCTTGATGCGTCCGGCAACCAGCGTCGCGGCCAGGCCGCCGACGCCCATGAGGCCCCACACGAACCCGACGGCCGCGGGCCCCTGGTGGAGCCGGCTCAGCACGAGCACCGGGACCGCGATCTCGAGGATGCCGAAGCCGACGTTGAAGGTGCTCAAAGTGATCGCCAGGCCGCGAAGGGTCGCGTTCCTGGCGACGTAAACGAGGCCGCTCCAGGCGTCGCCGAGGATCGAGCGGCCGGTCGCGCTTTTCTGACTTGGATCGTGCAGCCCGAAGATCGCCAGGGCCGAGACCGCGAAGAGCGCCGCGGTGAAGGCCAGCGTCCACTCCGGGCCCACCCAGCCGATCAGAGCGCCGGCGAGCGGCGCCCCCACGAGCGCGGAGATGAGGTAGCCCGAACTGTCCAGCGCGTTGGCTCGCTCCCACAGCTCGCGCGGCGCGACGATGGGAAACAGCGAGCGCAGCCCGGTGTTGCTGAGCGGGTTGGTCAGTGAGGACACGCCGACGATCACCAGCAGCAGCGGCGCGGGAAGCGCATCCCGCGCCGCGAGCCCGGCGATGAGCAGCACCGACGCCGTCGCGACGATGTAGTCGAGCGTGATGAAGCGGACGCGCCCACGCCTGTCCAGCAGCGCGCCCGCGATCGGCGACAGCACCAGGCCCGGAAAGATGGCGAGGAACGCGGTGAACCCGGCCAGCTGAGGCGAGTGATACCGCGCGAGCACGAACAGGATGAGGGTGATGCCGAGCATCGCGCCACCCAACCTTCCGAGCAGGAGGCTGACGTAAAGCTGCGCGAAGCTCGGCACGCGCAGCAGGGCGCCGTATCCGCGTTGTTTCTGTACCAGGTTCGTGCTGGCCCGGCTAGCCGACGGCCACGCGAGAACGAGCTGCCTGACGCGCCCCGCGCCTCGTGCGCAGCGAGCCGTTGGACCTGGCGCCGCGCGCGGCCTTCTTGCCGGACCGAGCCAGGACGGGCTTAAGGAACTGACCCGTCGAAGAGCTCGTGTTGACCGCGAGGTCCTCGGGCGTTCCGACCGCGATGACGTATCCGCCCTTCTCGCCGCCCTCGGGGCCGAGGTCGATGAGCCAGTCGGCGGTCTTCAGCACGTCGAGGTTGTGCTCGATGACGACCACTGTGTTGCCGTGATCCACCAGCCTGTGCAGCACCTGCAGCAAGCGCTCGACGTCCGCGTAGTGAAGACCGGTGGTCGGCTCGTCGAGCAGGTACAGGGTGCGGCCCGTGTCGCGCCGCGACAGCTCCGCCGAAAGCTTCACCCTCTGCGCCTCACCGCCTGACAGCTGCGTCGCCGGCTGGCCGAGCCTGATGTAACCGAGCCCCACGTCGTGCAGCGTGCGCAGCTTGACCCGGATGCGCGGCACGTTTTCGAAAACTTCGAGCGCCTCATCGACTGTGAGCTCGAGCACGTCCGAGATCGAATGGCCGCGGAACTTCACCTCCTGCACCTCGCGCGAGTACCGCGTGCCGTGGCATACCTCGCACGGCACGTACACGTCCGGCAGGAAGTGCATCTCGATCTGGATGATCCCGTCGCCCTGGCACGCTTCGCAGCGCCCTCCACGCACGTTGAAGCTGAATCGGCCGGGGCCGTATCCGCGCATCTTCGCCTCGGGCAGGCTCGCGAACAGCTCACGCATGTACGTGAACATGCCCGTGTACGTCGCGGGGTTCGACCGCGGCGTGCGGCCGATGGGCGACTGGTCGATGTCGATCGCCTTGTCGAGATGTTCGAGGCCCTCGATTGCGCGATGCGGCCCCGGCTTGTCCTTCGCCTTGTAGAAGTACTGCGCCACCTTGCGGCTGAGGATGTCCGTGATCAGGGACGACTTGCCCGAGCCGCTGACCCCTGACACCGCGACGAACGTGCCCAGCGGGAGCGAGACATCGATGTTCTTCAGGTTGTTCGCCTTCGCGCCCTTGATGGCCAACTTCTTGCCGTTGCCGGCCCGCCGCTTGCGGGGAAGCGGGATCTCCTTGTCGCCGCGCAGATAGGCGGCGGTCAGCGAATGCGGGTTGCGCAGCACCTCCTCGACCGTGCCCGCGGCGATGATCTCTCCGCCGTGCTCGCCGGCAGCGGGCCCGATGTCGACCATGTAGTCCGCGGACCGGATGGTCTCCTCGTCGTGCTCGACAACGATGAGCGTGTTGCCCAGGTCGCGCAGGCGCACAAGCGTGTTGATCAGCCGCCGGTTGTCTCGCTGGTGCAGGCCGATGGACGGCTCGTCGAGGATGTAAAGGACGCCCATCAGCTTGGAGCCGATCTGGGTCGCGAGACGGATGCGCTGCGATTCGCCGCCTGACAGGGTGTTGGCCGCGCGGTCGATGGTGAGGTACTCGAGGCCCACGTCGATCATGAACTCGAGCCGCTCGCGGATCTCCTTGAGGATGCCGCGCTCGATGATCTGCTCGCGCTCGGTGCCGCCGAGATTTGCGAAGAAGTCGATCGCGTTGCTCACTGAAAGCATGCAGACGTCGGCGATGCTGCGATCCGCGATTGTCACCGCCAGCGACTCCGGCTTCAGGCGCCGGCCCTTGCACGCCGGGCACGGCTTGTCGGACATGTACCGCTCGAGCTCCTGCTTGAGGTACTCCGACTGCGTCTCTTCGTACCGGCGCTGCAGGTTTGCGACCACGCCCTCGAACGGCGCTTCGTACCAGCGCTCGTGCCCGTACTGGTTCTTGTAACCGAACCTGATCTTCTTCTCGCCAGTGCCTTCGAGGAGCACGTTCTGCTGCGGCTTCGTCAGCTTCGACCACGGCTTGTCCATGTCGATGCCGAAGTACTTGCTCACGGTCTCGAGCAGCTCCGGGTAGAAGAACTGCGAGCGGCTCCACGCCGCGATCGCGCCTTCCCTCAGCGAAAGCGACGGATCTGGCACGACGAGGTCGCCGTCGACAACCAGCTGCGACCCGATGCCCGTGCATGTCGGGCACGCGCCGTGCGGGCTGTTGAACGAGAAGTTGCGAGGCTCGGGCTCGGGCACGCTCGTGCCGTCGTATGGGCAGGCGTAGTCCTGCGACATCTGGATCTCGTCCTTTGTCTTTCCATCTACGGGCGCGATGATCACCGAGCCGCCGCCGAGCCTCGCCGCGGTCTCGATGGAGTCGACCAGACGCGTGCGCTGATCCGGTCCGACGACGATGCGGTCGACCACGACCTGGATGTCGTGCTTCTTGTTCTTGTCCATCGGGATCGTCTCGCCGATCTCGTAAAGGCTCCCGTCGACGCGCACGCGCACAAATCCGGACTTCCGCACGTCCTCGATCAGCGAGCGGTACTCGCCCTTCCTGCCCTTGACCACCGGGCCCAGGACCATCACCCGAGTCCCCTTCGGCAGCTTCTCCACCTGGTCCGCCATCTGCTCGACCGTCTGCCTGCGGACCTCGCGGCCGCAGAGGGGACAGTGCGGATGCCCGACGCGCGCATACAGCAAACGCAGGTAGTCGTAGACCTCGGTGACGGTGCCGACGGTCGACCGCGGGTTCTTCGACGTGCCTTTCTGGTCGATCGAGATCGCCGGCGAAAGACCTTCGATGACGTCGACGTCAGGCTTCTCCATCTGGCCGAGGAACTGGCGCGCGTACGCCGACAGGGACTCCACGTACCGCCGCTGCCCCTCGGCGTAGATGGTGTCGAAGGCAAGGGACGACTTGCCCGAGCCCGAAAGACCCGTGAACACGATCAGCCGATCACGGGGGATCGACAGGGTCACGTTCTTCAGGTTGTGCTCGCGCGCGCCGCGAATCGTGATCTGGTCAGTCGGCATCCGGACTCTGAGTTATTCCTTTTTCTCTGGTGACTGCAAACGTCGCGCTCGCTGTGGCGATCAGGCGCCCTCCCCTACCCTCGACGCGGCATTCCGTGACCATCGTCCGCCGCCCGGCGTGGACGACACGGCCGGTAGCCCGCAGCGTCTCTCCAATCTTCGCGGCGGTGATGAAGCTCAGTTTCAGGTCGAAGCTCATCGCCCGCTCGACGCCCGGCTCGATGGTGCGCAGCGATCGGCCCATCGCCGAGTCGGCCAGCGTGCTGATCATCCCACCGTGCACGAAACCGGAGTGGTTGGCCATGTCTTCCGTGGCGGTCATCTCGACCGTCGCGTAACCCTCGCCGCTGTCGACCAGCGCCAGGCCGAGCCACCGCCAGGCTCGCGACGGATTGAGCAGGTCTGCCGTCCCCACCCGGCGCTGCGCGCCGTCCTCCCCACTCGGTGGGGAGGCGCCTTTCTCATTCACGGCCCTGTCCCTCGGGCACCGCCATGTTCGTGGACGAGGCGCGGGCCACGAGACGACCTCGCTCGTCGACAACGTCGGCCTCGCTGAACATGAGCGACTGCTTGATCTCGACGACGCGCCCGATCGCGCGCAAGCGACCTTCACGCACCGGACGCAGGAAGTTGATCTTCAGCTCGATGGTCGTGTTCCACACGCCGTCCTCCTGGAGTGTGGCCAGCGACATGCCCATCGCCGCGTCCGCGATCTGCGTGATCACGCCGCCCTGCACGACTCCGCCGCCGTGCCGGTGCTCCGGCCCCGCCACCAGCTCCAGGACAACACGGCCAGGCTCCGACTCGCTGATGCGCGCGCCGATGGTCTGCATCCAGCCGGCGGGCTCGGCGGTGAGGAGCTCGGCGGCTCTATTCGCGTTCTGGACCGTCAAGGGCCGCGGCGCGAACGCCGCCAGTTGCGAACCATCGTCCGCTGTTTGGGCGCCGCCGCGATCGCCAGCGACACCTCTTCGTCATCCTCTCCGCCGCCTGTCTCCTCGCCGGACAGGCGCTTGCGCAGCAGGATGATGCGGTCGCGCACCCTCGCGGCGTCCTCGAACTGCAGCTCCTTCGAGAGACGGCGCATCTCCTTCTCGAGGTCGCGCACGATGGCGAGGACGTCTTCGCGAGGCACCCCGGCGCCGACCATGAGCTCGATGGCGTCTGCCTGCAGGTCCTTCTCCTTGATCTCGAGCGCGTAGATCGCCTTCTTCACGCTCTCCGGCGTGATGCCCCGCTCGGCGTTGTAGGCAGTCTGCCTCGCACGCCTGCGGTCGGTCTCGTCGAGTGCCGCGCGCATCGAGTCGGTGATCTTGTCCGCGTACATCACCACGTGGCCTTCCACGTTGCGGGCGGCGCGGCCGATGATCTGGATGAACGATCGGTAGGCGCGGAGGTATCCCTCTTTGTCCGCGTCGAGGATCCCGATGAACGCGACCTCAGGCAGGTCAAGGCCTTCGCGCAGAAGGTTGATGCCGACGACCACATCCACCGCGCCCGTTCGGAGATCGCGCAGGACCTCGATGCGCTCCAGGGCGTCGAGCTCCGAGTGCAGGTAGCGGACCTTGACTCCGTACTCGCGGAGGTAATCGGCCAGGTCTTCGGCGAATCGCTTGGTGAGCGTCGTAACTAGCGAGCGATGCCCGAGCTCCGCGCGCTTCTTGACCTCGGCCAGCAGGTCGTCGATCTGCCCCTCCGTCGGCCGGACCTCGACAGTCGGGTCAACCAGTCCGGTCGGCCGCACGACCATCTCCACCGTCCGCTGAGAGCGACGCATCTCGTACTCGCCCGGCGTGGCCGAGACGTACACCACATTGCGCGCCCTCTCCTCCCACTCTTCGAAGCTCAGCGGCCTGTTGTCGAACGCGCTCGGCAGCCGGAACCCGTACTCGACGAGGGCCGCCTTGCGCGAGCGGTCGCCACCGAGCATCCCGCCGATCTGCGGCACGGCCACGTGGGACTCGTCGACGAAGATCAGCGTGTCGTCCGGCAGGAAGTCCATCAAGGTGTAGGGCGCCTCTCCCGGCTGGCGGCGCGTGAGGTGCCGCGAGTAGTTCTCGATGCCCGCGCACGTTCCTGTCTCGCGCATCATCTCCAGGTCGAAGTTGGTGCGCTGCCGCAACCGCTGAGCTTCGAGCAGTCGGCCATGGTCCTCGAACCACTTGCACCGCTCTTCGAGCTCGGCCTCGATGTCGCTGAGCGCCAGCCGCATCTTGTCGGCAGGCGTCACGTAGTGCGACGCTGGGAAAACCGTGAACTCTTCGCGCGTGCCGAGGATCTCGCCGGTCGTCGCATCGAGCTCCTGGATCCGCTCGATCTCGTCACCGAAGAACTCGACGCGATACACCTTCTCTTCATTGGCCGGCACCAGGTCGACGACGTCGCCGCGCACCCGGAAGCGCAGGCGGGCGAGGTCGTAGTCGTTGCGCTCGTACAGCATCTCGGTGAGCTTGCGCAGGAACACCTCGCGGCGGATCGACTCGCCTTTCTGGATCTTCAGCGACTCGCCCATGTAGTCCTCGACCGAGCCGATGCCGTAGATGCAGCTCACGCTGGCGACCACCAGCACGTCGCGTCGCGTCAGCAGCGCCGACGTGGTCGAGTGGCGCATGCGGTCTATCTCTTCGTTGCGGCTCGAATCCTTCTCGATGTAAGTGTCGCTGCGGGCGATGTACGCCTCCGGCTGGTAGTAGTCGTAGTAGCTGACGAAGTACTCGACCGCGTTCTGCGGAAGCAGCCGACGGAACTCGGCGCAGAGCTGCGCGGCGAGCGTCTTGTTCGGGCTGAGCACCAGAACCGGACGCTGCAGTTTCTCCACGGCCCAGGCCATGACGTTCGTCTTGCCGCTTCCGGTGACGCCCAGCAGGACCTGCTGGGACAGGCCGGAGTGCACGCCATCGACCAATTGCTCGATGGCCTCCGGCTGGTCGCCGGCCGGCTTGAAGGGTGCGTCGACACGAAAGCTGGAGGGCATGGGCGAACCTAATTCTAAGGCGAACGGGCGTTCGACAGGCTCCGTTGACGCCCCTCACCCCTGAGCCCTCTCCCCAGACGGGGAGAGGGTGCCTAAGGGAGCGACAGGATCAATGCTTCCACGATCGAGCCGGCGCTTATCCCCTGATCGCCGGGCGGCACACGCACAAGCGCTTGCGCGCCGGCCAGGGACATCAGGCGCGAAGACGACTGCGAGCCGGTCGACGTCGCCACGAGCTCTGCGCCCTCACGGCGCAGCGTCACCCGGTGGTACTCGGTGCGGTCACCGACCGCCTTCGCGTGAAAGCCCAGGCGCACGGGCAACGATGGCCGCTGCAGTTGAGCGAACCCCTGCATCTTGCGCAGCGCGGGCCTGACGAACACCTCAAATGTGACGAGTGACGACACGGGAAAGCCGGGCAGGCCGAAGGCCAGTCGACCCTCCGGCAGCGTCGCGAACGTGAACGGCTTTCCGGGCTTCAGCTTCACGCGTCCGACGTGAACCGTGCCCAGCGACTCGAGCAGCGGCTTCACGAGGTCGTGCGTGCCGACTGAGACGCCGCCCGACGTGACAAGAGCGTCGGCCTCGCGAAGGGCGGCGGTCACGAGCCTGCGCAGGGCTTCGGCGCTGTCCGGCGCGATTCCCAGCAGCTGCACCTCCGCGCCTGCCTCTCGAAGCGCGGCCAGCAGGGCCCACCGGTTCGAATCGGGGATCTGTCCCGGGCCGGGCGTCTCGCCCACCTCGACCAGCTCGTCGCCGGTCGACAGGAGCGCGACCCTCGGCCGCCTGTGCAAGTCGAGCCGCGGCACTCCGAGCGCGGCCGCGAGCCCGATCTCGGCGGGACCGAGCTGCGTGCCGGCCGAAATCACCAGCTCGCCCGCGCGAAGGTCGGCGCCGGGCCGGTGCAGGTTCGTCCCTGCGGTCAGGCCCGCGGGCACCGTCACCGCGTCGCCGTCCACCCGCGTGTCCTCGACCATAACGACGGTGTCCGCGCCTTCAGGAACGACGCCGCCGGTCAGGATGCGAGCGGCAGTCCCGACGTCAACCTGCGTGGCGAGGGGGCGGCCGGCGGCCGACTCACCGACGACTCGCAAAGTGCGGCCGGCGTCGGCTGCCCTGACCGCGTAGCCATCGACGGCGCTGGCGGTGTGCGGAGGCAGCGCGCTCGACGCCACCAGGTCCTCCGCAAGCACGCGGCCATGCGCATCGGCGAGCGCAACTGTCTCAACGCCAAGGACGGGCGTGTGTTCGAGCACGAGTGCGGCAGCCTCAGCCGCGTCAACTAGCGGGTAGGCGCTGGCCCTCACCTACTCATGATGCAGCGCTTTCATCGGCTGCTGGGCCGCGGCGCGAACCGCGGGCAGCAGGCCGCTGCCCATGCTCAGCAGGACCGCGAGGGCCAAAGCCCCGACTGCCACGAATACGTCGGGTCGGAAGACCTCGACCGCGTCCGCCGCCAGCACCGGCACAAGCGCATCGACCGCGGAGTTGCCCATCTGCGAGAGCACTGCCGCAACGACACCACCTATCACACCTCCCGCCAGCCCGATGACCGCGGCCTCGGCGACGAACAGCAGCATCACGTCGCGCGACCGCGCGCCAACAGCTTTCAGCACCCCGATCTCGCGCGTGCGCTCGAGCACCGCGGTGTACATCGTGTTGGCGATGCCGAGGCAGGCCAGGAAGAGCGCCACCACGGAAAGACCGATCAGCGCGACCCGCAGCCGGCCCAGCAGCTCCGCAAACGCGCGCTCCTGGTCGCCGGTGGCCGTGGCCTGGAAGCCCAGCAGTTCCACGCGGTCGCGAACGCCGGCCACGTTGGGCCCCGAATCGACGAGCAGCGTGATGGCAGTGAACTCGCCCGTCTTCCAGTTGTTGGCTTTGGCCGCGGCGGCCCAGTGATCGGTCGTCAGCTGGTACGGCGCCAGACCGCCGGCGACCCCTGCCGGCAAGCTCGCGTCGGCCGCCACGCCGACCACAGTCAGATACAGAAGGAGCGGCTTCTGGGCGGCGTCCTTGAACGTGATCGTGCTGCCGACTGCGTCGCGCGGAGTTGTGAATCCGAGCGCCACTGCCTCGCGCGCGCTCAGCACCACCTGCTGCGCGGTGTCGGAGGTTGGCATCGAGCCGGCGATCAGACGGACCGAGCTGTCCCACTGCGCGCGGGGGGCGAGCGCGATCAGCGAGTCGTTCGCCCCGCCGACGTTCGCGCTCGAGCTTGCGAACAAACCGTTCACCGACACCTGGCCCCATGCCGCCTGCACGTGCGGCAGGCTCGCCACCGCGTTCAGGGACTCCGCGGAGAAGGCAGCGGAGGTGGAGTCGGACGCGGGCCGCACGGCGATGACGTCGGTCCTTGCATGCGCGAACGCCGGAGCTGCCAGCGCGTAGTCGAGGCCTCCGGACAACGCGACGATCAAGCTCATTGCCGCGATCCCGATCGCCACGCCGGTGGTGGTGAGAAACGTGCGCAGCGGCCTTCGGCCGGCACTGAGCAGTCCGAGTCGCAGGGTGTCGCGCCACTGCAGGCGCGGAGCCGGCAGCAGCGGATCCTGCATGCGCACGTTGCGCGTCCCTGACCCCAGCTCGAAAGCGCGCCCGTCGACCATGCGCACCGCGCGCTGCGCGTGGCGCGCGACCTCAGGGTCGTGCGTGACCAGAACGACGGTCGCGCCTCGACGGTTCAGGTCTCGCAGCAGGTTCAGGACGCGCTCGCCCGCAACCGAATCGAGGCTGCCGGTCGGCTCGTCGGCGAGGACGAGCCCTGGCCTGTTCGCAAGCGCACGCGCCACCGCGACCTTCTGCTGCTCGCCGCCCGAAAGCCGGCCTGCACGCAGGCGCGACCTTCCTTCCAGGCCGACGAGCGCCAGCAAACGGCGGGCGCGAGAGCGGCGCTCCTCAGGCTCGACGCCGGCAAGCGTCAGCGGGAGGATGACGTTCTCTTCTGCCGACATCCCCGGCACGAGGTTGAAGGTCTGGAAGATGGTGCTGACGCGCTGCAGGCGGTAGTCGGCAAGCGCGTCGTCGCTGAGCTGGTCGAGCGCCACGCCCGACGCGTACACCTGGCCGGTGGTCGGCTGGTCCAGCCCGCCCATCATGGACAGCAGCGTCGTCTTGCCGCATCCGGACGGACCTATCACCGCGACGAACTCCCCTGGCCCGATTTCGAGCGAGACGTCGCGCAGGGCGGCGACCTTCATGTCGCCGGTGTCGTACTCCCGCGTGACTGAGTCGAGCCGCAACCCGATTGCCTGGCCGAGGAGGTCGTGGAACGGCTCGGGCGCGGCGGCCTCGGGCTCGCGCTCCAGGTCCCTGGCTTCGGTGGCGGCCGGTGCAACCGCCGCCGCTGCCAGGGCGGCCGCCTGCTTGCGCTCCCGCCGGGCCCGCACGGCGGCGGCAAGGCGAGATTCGGGCGGCTCCTCCACCGCGGGTGCGACAGGAACAGCCTCCGCGACCGGGATGGTGACGGCGCTTTCGGCGATCGCCTCAGCGCGTGCCCGGGCGCGGCTCCTGCGGCGCTTCCGCCCCTTCTCTTCCTCGCCCGGAGTTACCGCTGTCGCCATCATCGCCCGGCCAGTCTAAGCGTCTACTTAACGATCGGAGCCAGGCTTCGAAACCTGCTCGGTGAGCCATTTCAAATACGGCGGCGAGCCGCCGTCGATGGCCAGCTCGTAGATCTCCGGCACCTCGTACGGGTGGTTTTTCCGCAGGTATTCATAGACGGCTTTGGTACGTGATCTGACGGTCTTGATCATCAGCAGCG
>WNFF01005209.1_pt1 | contig 16349 bp, 13 predicted proteins | sample 5400441 | NCBI WGS metagenome assembly WNFF01 (sample SAMN13153345, study PRJNA577476) | soil metagenome | isolation source: 120 cm saprolite under Douglas fir tree site 2 hole 3 replicate 1 | place: USA:California | collected 2015-04-18 | reverse complement strand
AGCGCCCTGCAACCGAGTGAGTTTTGCGAGTTCGGATTCGATCGTCCGTCGCTGATCGATAACCTTGCTTGCGAGAGCCGCTTCGACGCGGTGGCGAAGGTCGGTAAGCCGACCTATAGTCATTGATTTCAAGTTCATCCGATTTCCTCCGACGATTTCCATGCAGTCAAACAGATGCGAGCCGCATAAGGCGCCTAACTTTGCGCGCGCATCTTGCGGTGCAACGGGCATGCTAAAATACGACTCAATTGTCAACAAATTCTAGAGCCTTGGTTAGCGTGGGAAGCCCGGCAAAACTGGCGTCCAACGACCAATAGGAGCCCCGCGTTTGGCACACTTCAGCATTGCCCAGACCGCCAGGCAGGTAACAAAGAAAGCACCCAGGAAGGGCAACAGGGCCAAAAAGCGATGACCGTTTCAGTAGCCGTTAGGGTGGTGCGCCGCATGTCAAAGTGACACTGCTCAATGCGCGGTTAACACCTTTATTCGCGACGTGATTACCCGCTCGCGGGCGCACTCTCCCTCTCCAAGCACGCGTCGGCAGGCGCGAGGCTACGCGCGTGTGGGGTCCGCTTGCCGGCAAACACGGTCGCAGCCGGAAAGAGCCGCTGGTGGCCGGCGCGCGTGCCCTTATAGTTGTCCAGGAATTCCAACGGACCTTCCGTCGGCTCCATGATCGCCACGTCGGCCGGCGCACCAATCTTGAGCGTACCGCGGTCATCAAAGGCCGGGGCAGGTCGGCTCGATGAAGTGCGCAAATCATGTTCGCGCCTGAAACTACTTTTGTTTCTCTTGTTCGGCCTTTTCTTGAGCGCGCGCCCCGCTGAGCATATTCGTCATCGAGTAATTCGTCTCATGGCACGTGTACTCGAAAAGCTCGTACCCGGGTTCCTGCGTGATGGGAAAGGCAATCTTCCAGGCTGCGGTGAAGATCCTCGGATCGTCAACGGTCAGTTCATAGTTCATCGTGTCAGGGTCGACGCGCGTGAAGCGTTCAACGAGACTAAGAGCGTCGCTCGTCGCTACGGCATTGCCACCGTTTCTCCCGATGCTCGTCGTACCATCTAAGAAATTCGTCGTCTCGACGACCAGGGTGTTGCCGTCCCAATGGCCCCGTGAGTCTCCCATGTAGCTGCGAATGCTCGTTCCGACATGCGGCCGTTGGTCCAGTGGGATAATGCGTGCCTCGTGGACCTTCTCGTGGAGAATCGTCACGAATCCGGGCGCCTGCACAATCTGCGTCCCGTTGCCGTAGCTCGAGGGGAGTATGGAACCTGCCAGGCCGCGCGAGATGCAGCGGATATAGAAGTCATAGTCTTTCCACGATGCAGGAGGTGCCTGAGCACTGATAGCCGTTTGTCTGATCTGCAACTGCCTCTTTCGACCTTCCGGCGTCAACGAAGGCATTTTGCCATTCGGCGGATCCACGATGAGCGATGTTTGCCGCGCCGGCCGTCTCGGCCGCTCTCCCCAATCAAATCGTGGGTCCCCCACGGTATAAACGCGAAGGCCCTGATCCCGCTGAAGGGTTCCCTGAAGCTCTGCCTCGGCTTGCTTTGCTAATTTCGCCGCTGCTTCGGCGAGTTCCCCTTCCGTAAAGTAGAACCGCTCTCCATAGGCCGTGGGCCGCTCAAGCGGCGTGTTCATGTAGTCATCGCTCGTGTATATCCCTTGCAGATCCGGGTCACCCCATGGTGTCTTCGGCGCCGTCCATGTCTCGGCCGCAGGCGTGGTTTTGGCGGCAGGCGCCGACGGGCGAGTCTGGCCAGAGGCAAGGACACCCGATATGAGTACCATTGCGACGGCCAACGCCGATGTTAGAGATCGAGAGCTCATACCTCATCTCCTTTACTTGTCCGCCTGCTTGCGCAGATGCCCGTAGAGCATTTCTTCGGTGAACTCTACGCATTTGAATTCGGTTACTTGTGCATTCATTTCCTTACGCCGATAAAGAGGCAGACTGATTTTCCAGGGGCGCGTAAAGACCGTTTTGTCATCGATGGTGGCCTCGTAGTCGAGGTGGTCCGGATCCGCGAATGCGTAACGCTCCTCAATGCGCACGTTCTCGCTCGCAAAATTTCCGGCGCGATCGAACCACGATTGGCCGTTTAACCCGGTGACCTCAATAACCAACGTATCACTTTCCCAATGCCCGTTCGACCAGCCCATCCAAGTGTCGACGGCCGGCGCTCGGTGCTTAGCAACATTAATCAGCCGGTTGGCAGTTCTGTATTCGTAGACAATCGCGAGATCCGTCTGCGACTGAATAATTTGAAAAGGAAAAGGCAAATAGGTGGCGCGCGGTACACCCGGCAGATAACATTTGATCTCCGGATCCAACGTCAGCCGGTTGGCGAAGTTCTCTTTCTTTTTTGCTGCTGCCCATGGCTGGTACGGAATCTCATTCCCGTCGACGATGCCTCGCCCGCCGGGAATGGCGCCGATCGCGCCAAGTTGATGGAACGGTCCCGCTTGAGGTGAATGGTCCTGAATGTCCCAGTGGGCGGTGCCGAGCGCCTGCCACACCCCAGTCAAGTTTGGCTTGCCGTCTGGCATCCGAGGAACAGATGCTGTCTGGGCCTGACCCGCAGCCACGCTGAATGCGAACAGCGCCACCGATACAAGAGCCACCGACGTTCCAGCCTTCAAGCTTCCTGGCCGCCTTGGCATATTGGATCTCCCTGACTACGCAATTTCAATGCTCGGATTCTGAGTGAAGATGCCGGATTCGGATCCGTTGCTCTAGCCTTACTTAGGAACGCCACTTGGCTCGAATGTATCAAGTTTTGTGAGACAAGTTGGGGTTTGTTTCGATTGTCGTGTCGATTTGCGTGGCCGGCGCGTTGAAGGCGCGAAGGGCAGGATCCGCGGGTACCGCTGGGATCCTCTCAAACGACACATCCGTCTTTTTTGCCGTCCCGGATATCACCGAGGCTGGGCAGATTGCAACGCATGCGTTGGAATCCATGGAGGATTGATCCAGAAGGGCCTCCTACGACCGGGCGCGCGGCGCAAACCTGGGCAGACACGTGGGCGCGCGGAAAGCCCAGAAGTACCGCGCAAATTCGCGTGCGCCGGTACTGCCGTCAATCGCTGTAAGTTGGACGCATGTATCGTCATCACTCGCCGCCCCACCAGCACCGTGGGGCCGCAGCTGAAGGTACGGCGGTCATCAAACGATGCCAGCGTGTCGTGATGCCGAGGATCGGATGTGGATTGGCTGGGAAGAGATCGAGCCGATTATCGAAGAAACGCTCGGCGTACAGAGTATTCCAGTTAGCGTCTACGATTTCTCATAGCGAAGTGGTGGCTGCGCCACGTGCAAACGTGAAGCGTTCAAAAAGTTGCGCCGTAGCACCGGCGCAGCTGTGGCACCACCATTCCCTGGGGCAGGAATCCGAGGCGCCGAACTCCGTGAACCGCCCGGCGGGCGGGCGGCGATGCCTGGAACTATTATGGATCTGAGTGAATTGACCGGCCAGATACCGCTGGAACAGGTCGAAGCCTTCCGTCAAGCGTCAGCCTGTCTCCGCGTGACGAAGGAAGCCAATACGAGCCAAATTGAGACGTGCGCAATAACAAAACGCTGTCTGATGAGGCCTCTGTCTTAGAAAAGAGATAGGAGATTTCTTTGGTCTCTAAAGCATCTCCACCCATGCATCAATGTGGCGCCGCAGCCTTCACGAGCGTGTTTCTAGCGTTCTTGCTTATCCATGAACTTCCATCGGCGGCTCAAAGCATTCAGACACAGGAATCGACAACAGAAAAGATCAAACGGACACTATCGGCCGGACCCTCAAGCATCACGAATGATGCCTCGGTTGCGGAGATCGACTCTGATGGACGGATGAAGATCCTACGTCAAGGAACAAACGATTTTACTTGCATGCCCGGCGATCCTACCGGAGTTGGTACGCCGGCAATGTGCGCCGATAAAGTCGCGATGCAATGGAATAGCGACTTCGAGCACCACGAAGCGAGGCCAAGTACGACTGTTCCTGGCATCGAATATATGTTGGCCGGGGCCACACAGCGTAGTGATTCCGATCCGTTCGACAAGACTAGCCCACCTATCCCCATTGGACCGCACTGGATGATCTTGTGGCCCTTTGATCAGAAGGCGACAGGACTGCCGACGACACACAAGCCGACTGGCGCATACATCATGTGGGCTGGCACGCCGTGGGCACATGTTCATATTATGGGAGCCCCATAAGGGGCGAAGTGGGTAAAAAAAAACGGGCGGCCCTTGCCGACCCGTGCTCACTCGCGCGTGGAGCGCCATCCCATCCCGGCTGGCACCAAAGAGGCAAAGGGGCACCACGTCCTTGGGTCCGTCAGGCCGATTAGTATTACTGTGTCATAAATTTCGTCTCTGGTTGCGCGGCAGGCGTATTACTGTGTCATAAATTTCGTCTCTGGTTGCGCGGCAGGCGGCGGAGGCAACACTGGCATCGCTGCAAGGTCGTTGCAATCGCAACGACCAACATGCGGCGGATTGTGGCGATCGAATTGGGGACGTGGCGCTGCGGCCGGATCGGGGGCGCCTCGGGGTCGATAACCACTGGGAACGGGAGATTTTTCGATTCGAGCGGCGGAATGTGGTTCTGAGGGGGGAATCCTCTCCCGTTCGGAGATCAGGAAACCGTAGGCTGCGATGCACAGCGTGCCGTGATGATGGAAACCCGGCCAGCCGCGGCCCTCATAATGTCCAAGGCCGATTTCCTGCTTGAGATCGCGGTAATCGTGCTCGATACGCCAGCGCAGCTTGGCGAGATCGACGAGGCGGCGGAGCGACATGTTCGGGTCGACGGTTGTGAGCCAGTATTTGGTGGGCTTGGCCTCGCCCTTGGGCCATTCGATGAGCAGCGTCTCTTCGGCGAAACGTGCTTCGCCCCGGATCGGCGCAGCGCGCACGCGCACACGGGCAAAGCGCGATCGCAGCTTCACGTTGGTGCCTTCCCGCCACGTGACGGTGCGCCAGGCGCGCTTGGGCAAGCTGAGCGCCAATGCTTCGACGCTGACGCGCGGCGGCTTCGGATCGTCCTCGCGCACCGGGCGTACTTTGACGGTCGGTATGATGGCTGCGACGTAGCTGAGCCCCAATCCCGTGAGGTCCTGGCGCAGCTTGCTGTTGTTGCCGTAACTCGCATCCATCAGCACCACGCCGGGAGCAACGCCCGCCTTCAGAGCCGCGCGGATCTGCTCCAGCGCAATCTGCGGCTTGGTCTTGAACCTGATCGCGGCCGGAACATGCGCCTTTTCGCGACGGGCCGCATCGTCGGTCCACACCCGCGGCAGATACAGCCGATAGGCGATCGGCAGGCTGGCATGATGGTTGGCGATCGACAGCGTCACCGTCACTTGGCAATTGGCCTGCTTGCCGAGCTGCCCGCAATACTGATGATGCACACCTACCGAATGCCGGCCTTGCTTGGGAAACGACGTATCGTCGATGATCCAGGCTTCGATCGGGCCGCGCCGCGTCATCTTCGGCACTACCTGTTCGCGCACTTTGGCCAGCATCTGCTCATCCGACCACGGGGAGTTGGCGACGAAGTGCAGGAGCTTTTGATGCTGCACTTGAACGTGCGCCGGATCCGTCACCACCGCGATCGGCTCCACGCTGCGCCGGCCTTCCGTCCCGAGCAGCCCAGAGCAATAATCCCGCAGCGGTTTCGCCCGGTCGGCATGCCCGACTGCCTTCGTCAGTTCACCGCCCGGTCGGCATGCCCGACTGCCTTCGTCAGTTCACCAAGGTAAGTCGCCAAACGATCCGCGACCTCCGTTCCGCTATCGAGACCCATCCCAGCCTCCCGCTGATAGGAACCTCGACAACCATCTGATTCTAAACCAACATCACATGCGACCAACCGACTCACCTAAATGACTCAGTAATATTAGGTCTTGTAGCGCTTCTCGAACTCGGCGTGCGCATCGAGCCCGATTAGCTTGTTGAAGTCGTCGAATAAGACCATACGCTGGAGCGCGCCGCGTGTATCGCCTTCGGTGGCGAGCGCCTCAAGATAGCTTTTCATGCCTCGGGCAGCAGCAAACGCCGTTCCGAGCGAGAAGATGGCAAGTGTCCCCTCCACGAGCCCGGTCTCACACGTGTGGCAGACACCGGTCCGGCACGACCATCGCACGGGGACGTCGCACGCTTCGGCAAGCTCGAGCACGCTGTGAAATTCAGATCGCCAGCGGACATTCAAACCACTTCGCGCGAACGAGACCAGCGGTTCCGTCCCGGGCGGTCCAGCCAGCGCGTGCGGCGGCGGGCGAGGCGAGCCGGCAACGCCCGGTGTCCTGGGCGGAGCTGAGCCGAAATTCTCGGTATGGATACGGCTTGCAGCAACGCCCCAGCCTGTAAGGCCCACTGTCAGATCGCCCATAAAGGCGGGCGGTCCGCAGAGGTAGAAGTCGGCGTCGCGTGGGATCTGCAGCTCCTGGAGCACGCGCAAATTCAAACGTCCCGGTGTATCGAAATCCAGACCTGCCTTATCCTCGAGACGGGGCGCGCTGTAGCAAATGCGGCCGTAGGAATGCACCAGGGCTTTAAGCAAGGTGCGCGTCTCCTCGGCAAAAGGATGCTCACGGCCGTCGTGGGCTCCGTACAGCCACCAGACTTCTCTGGCCGATGCGTCAGCTGCCAATGCGTGGAGCATGGCCAGCACGGGGGTCACCCCGATGCCGGCACTCAGGAAAACGATGGGCGCGTCACCCGGCCGAAGCGTGAAGCTGCCCCGCGCTGCGCTCACGTCCACTACATCGCCAGCCTGCAGCTTGTCATCGATGTAAGCGCCGGCGAGGCCATAGGGTTCGCGCTTGATGCTCACCCGATAGCGCTCGGCACTCGGTTCGCCTGACAGCGAATAGCTCCGCATCAGCGCCGCTGCATCGGGTGTTGGCTTCACTCGCAGCACGATAAACTGGCCAGGCAAAGCGGCGGCCAAGGGGCGCCCATCAACAGACTCGAGCACCAGCGAGATCACGTTGCTGCTTTCGCGAATCTTGCGCGACACCCGCAGCGGACGAAACCCCGACCACGCGGGAGCCTGGCTGGACGTTGCGGTAAGTCCCGCATTTCCTGTTGCGGTGTCCCCCTGCTCGATCAGTGCTTTGAAGGAGGCGCGCCACCCCTCGCTCAGCGCCGGGATGCGCAGCGCGCGCTCGATTTGGCTGCGAGGGTGACCAGGCATGTACAAGAGCGCATTGATCTCGAACACGCTCATGTGCTCGGGGGCCGCCGCGACCTGCACAATGTCGTCGCCGGCCTCCACCTCGCCCTCTTCCACGACACGGAAATAGAAACCGGGTCTGCCATGCGCGACCAGCAGCGCGGGCATCTTCGGTTCGTTCATGCGGATGCCCACGCGATAACAAGTGACACGCGGCTGCGTGACCTCGAACAAAGCCTGTCCTATCCGGTAACGATCGCCAATGCACACCTCGTGGTCAGACAGGCCGTCGACGGTGAAATTCTCGCCGAACTGCCCGTAGGTGAAATCGTCGCGACCGAGCTGGCTCTGCCAATAATGATAGGAGTCGATTTGATAGACGAAGACGGCCCGCTGTTCGCCGCCATGCCCGGCCAAGTCGCCTTGCCCGTCGCCATCGATATTGAGCCGCCGAACCATCCGGGGCCCCTGCACCGGGTCTTTCCACACACCGGTGTAAACTGTCCTTCCTTTCCAGGCCACGTTCCGCGGCTTGCCGACATTCACCGATAGTAGCGATGGCGTCTGACTTCTTCCGCGCTGATCGCCGTCGGGTTTTTCCAAAGGCTTGGTGGCGAGGTGTTTGACGGCGGCCTCGCCCGGCGGGGTTCCGCTGAGTCCGCTTTGGCCGCTGGCCGCGGATCAGCTTGCAGGCTGGTGGGACGGCCGCATTTCTGGGACTCCGGCGATGGCGGTCACGGCCGGCGTGCCGGCGATCGCCCCGACGGTGAGGTCTCGGTCAATACCATGCGAGATCACGGCCTGGCCCGGCTCGAGCCTGAGCTGGACGCCATCAAGGTGTATCGCGACCTTGTCCGGCTCGAACGACACCAAGCCGGAGATGCGCCTGACCTCGGTCCAGGCGTCCTGGTAAGACCAAGCCGCGCGGCGCGCGTCCCCGATGTCATAGTAGCTGGCCAAGCCCTTATAGGGGCAGAAGGTCTGGCCTTCGACTGGGGTCAGCGCTGACTCCTCGATGTCAGCGCGCGGGACGTACCAGCGGGGCGCGAAACCGGACTCGTACAGGACCAACGGACGGGTGCTGTCCGCGACGGGGCGTTCAGCGGAGCGGACTACCAGGTGGCGGCTGGTCTGGCGGATATCGATGCGGTGGTAGCTGTCGGCGGCGTGGCCAACGATCCGTTCGTCTTCTTCGTAAAAAGCGTCCATGGCCGGCCACGCGAACGCCACCTTTCCGTGCAGCTCACTGGCGGGGGCAGGCAGCTCGGTGTGTTGCCACGCCGCACGCGGTCTGCTGTGCTCGCCGGCGCGGACGGTGTACCAGGATGTGAGCCCGAGGTCGCGGTGGTGGGTGGTGTACTCGCCCGGCTGCAGCGCGCCGGCGGCGACGCTGTGCTGCGGGAAGTAGGCGACCGGGTAGCGGCCAGGCTCATGGAGCAGGACCACGTCATCGCTATCGACGATCCAGGCGCCGCCGAAGCGCACCCGCATGCGCCGGCGCAGCGGCTCGGCGTAGAGCAGTCTATCCGGCAATGGATCTGGAACGAGGAACCGGCCGATTCTTCCTGGTGAAAGCGGTCCTTGCTGCCAGGACAAACCCATTGTTCTTTCCTTTCGGTGAACTCCAGCCAATGGCCCGTGGAGGTGATCTGAAATCGCAGTGAGCCCGTCTATCCTGAAGTCCCCGAGAACTCGCCACGGTGTCGAGTTCGCTTTCGATCAGCAAGCGACCGCTGTTCGATCAAGCGGAACTCGGCTTCGAGCATCGTGCGCGAATGTGAGAAACTGTCCGGGTCTGGGACATCTGCGGCTTCGATCGATGTGAGCGCGCAACCCCTGAGACAGAAGCCCTCGGACAAGCGCCCACGTCGTCTTGCGGGCCACGCACGAAGGGCGCTCTCAACCACTGCTCGCTCACCGAGCTCAAGCGTTTCGCGGCATGCCACGCGCGATGAACGCGGTCATCCCGATGGAAATCATCATCACACCAAACACGACCTACATCCTGTTCGACTCCTCGACGACGCATCGCAGCGTTCCCCGGAAAACTGCCCCCAGTCTCGAAATCCGATCAATCTTGTAGCAAACTCGTGCTCTTGAAATTGAAGTCGACTGTCTGACGGCTCCACCATTCGTCACTGGTCGGACGCTTACTTTCAGTGTGTCGAATGTTCTTAAGATCTTCGACGAGCCTTTCACCTAATTTTGAGGACAGATCAATCTTACCGCGGATCTTCTTGAGCAAACCAATCAATTGCTCATGCTTAACTATACGAACCTGTTGGTCGGTGTACATCTCGATAACGCGGGAATACCAATCAAGGTCCGAGTTCGTTTCTTCAACGACAGTATAAAACCGTGTCAGTCCTTTGGAAATGGTGCTTGGAAATAGGCTAACGTTAATTTGGCGTTTGTCGAAGCTCTGTGCATACTTGCCGATGCGGACTTTTTCGACCTCAATTATTCCTGTCCTTGCTTCCATAATGCGAAGTGCATTCTCGATTGCACGTATCAAGAATTCATTGTGCAGCTCGTTCAGAATTACGTCAATCACGCCAATATGCGCTGACGCAATTTGCTGTTTCTTAACACCGACCTTTAGGTCCTGCTCCCATCGTTGGGCCGCACGTTGCCTGGTAGCAACTATCGTCCGATTCAAAATCGTCAGCGCTGCTGCGATCGATGCTAAGCTAGCTGCAAAGATAAGCGCGACGAAGAGAGTCTGCTGCTTCGACAAGTCATCTAGCCAACTGGGGAATCGATCCCAAAATATCAGAAAGGCCAGCGTAGGGGCCAATCCAACGATGGCGGCCAGCGTGAAAACTGCGGACGCAACAATGTGCATTGGTTGGTTCCGACCATGCAGTTCGATGCCGGCAAACCGAGAAATACGTCGGATCCGCAGGATAATGACCGAGCGGGGCGTTGGTTCCCTCGAGCTTATACCAACCACTGCACCGCGACTGCCGTGACGGAGAAATCGAGATGTTGTATGCGAATGATCCAGGCGAAAAAAGCCTTCGACAAAGTTCCCCATTTGGCCACTCGAGGCGGCACGAATGTGGTTACATCTGGGTTTTCAATTGCGGCGACGACCGGACAAGGGGACAAGGACAGCTACCACTCGGACCTTTGAGCCGCCAGCGTACTCGGCCAGGAATGGTTAAATCGCTACCGGATGACGCGCGCGGCGCGTCAGCGTCACCTCGAAAAAGCTCGCACCAAAGTCTTGGTCTGGCCCCCGAGGGAAAGCGTCTATCGAAGACCTGCCAGCGACGTACCAAGTGACGAGATGCCGGCGGCAACGATGACGAAGCCAATGACGCAGCCAATGACCAACAGCGCACCTTTCACAAAAGTCATCTGACGGCGGACGGTGACTATCTTTTCGCTATCCTTGCCGACGTCCTCAATCAACCTGTCGACTTTGGAGGTCAGCTTACCGATTTCAGAAGTGACAAAGCGAATGTCAGATGTGGGCTGCAGCTCCCGCGGCTCAGTCGTGGTTGCCTCTGATAATGCCCTTGGACCAGCTGGGGACTCCGACTTAGCTCGCTTCCACTCCCATATGTCGCTTGGTGCGAATCCCGCAATCCCGTTGCTCTGGATGACGATGCCCTGGACACCTTCAGCGCCAAGCCCCGTTGCGTTGAGGCCAATCTTTTCTCGGACCTGAGGGGGTGTGCCCGTATCCACAACCAGCCACCCGTCTGGCGGGAGCTCGTACACATCGGGATAGAGGGACTTAATTTTCGCGCCGAGTTTCGCAGGCTCCCTGTGAGCCACGATGCAGTAAATCGTCATAGCCCGACCAAGTCTTCCTGCCCGTCTTCGCTGCAGTCCCTATTTGTCAAACCTTGAGCTGTTCGTAACCCATTCTATAACCCGCCCAGCAACCACCAAGTTCCAAAATAGTAAACGCCCGTGAAGATCCGGCAGCGAAATCGGGGCCGCAGATAGCAAAAAGTTGCCAACGCCGGAGTGCGCAGGGTGCTTGGTTTCGGAATCGGTCCGCGTTGCCGCTGCTGAATTTGGTCTTCCTAAGTCGACGGACGGACTGACGGCAATAAAACATGGTGCTCTCTGCTGCCCTGCGGCTTGCAGCGAACGCGTTCCCCGGTAATGCCGGCGGCGGGCACGGTGCATTTATGGTGGCGACGAAGCAACGACTGATCCGCACCGCAGAACTGCCAGCGGAACTTTCGGAAATGCAGGGCAGCAAGAAAGACCCCCGGACCACGTCCGCGACGCGAACGAACGAGGCGATTAGCAAAGTTCTGCAAGGGAAGTATATCAGGGGGCACGTCGAACGAGAGGTGACCGACGGCACAAAACATTTTATTCGGAGCCGACGAGAACGCCGGTTCCGGTGCAGACAAGGCCGACGAGGAGAAGCGCTGACAGCGACCGCCCTGGATCCTCCTGATCGAACTTCTCGTCATCGCTCTCCTTGGGTTTGGTGACGTCCGACAAATCTGCAGAAAAAGCTGATGAGGATGCTGGCTCTGATGGCGACAAGGTCCCATCGCGGCCACCGCCCTCCACCGATCCAGAATCGCCCGAGAAGGAAGTCGGTGTGGGCGGTCAGCAGGCTGCTATTGCAGCGCCATCGCGGCCACCGCCCTCCAGCGATGGAGAACCGTCCGATAGGGAAGTCGCTGGCGCTCAGGAGGCGGCTGTTGCAGCGCCATCGCAGCCGCCGCCCTCCACCGATGCAGAGCCGTCCGAGAGGGAAGCCAGCGGCGGTCAGGAGGCTGCTGTTGCAGCGCCATCGCAGCCACCGCCCTCCATCGGCCGAGAACTGCCCGAAAGCGAGGTGGGGAGGCAGGAGGCCGCTGCAGCGCCGTCGGCGGCACCGCCCTCCATCGGCCAAGAACTGCCTGAAGGCGAAGCGGGCAGGCAGGAGGCCGCTGCAGCGCCGTCGGCAGCACCGCTCTCCCTCGGCCAAGAACTGCCCGAAGGCGAAGCGGGACGGCAGGAGGCCGCTGCGGCGCCGTTGGTGGCACCTCCCTCCACCGACCAAGAACTGCCCGAATGCGAAGCGGGAAGGCAGGAGGCCGCTGCAGCGGCGTTGCAGCCACCGCCCTCTATCGGTCAAGAACCGCCCGAAGGCGAAGCGGGCAGGCAAGAGGCCGCTGCAGCGCCGTGGATCGAGCGGCTCTTGGCCCGTGGAGGGTTGTGGCGGCGGAGGCCAGAGGCCGCTGCAGCGCCATTGCTGCCAACGCCCTCGACCGGGCCAGAATCGCCTGAGACGGAAGTACCTGCGGGTGATAGGGCCGTCGGTGCAGCGGTGTTCTCATCACGGCCCCCCACGGGTCGAGAACCGCCCAAAGGCGAAGCGGGCAGGCAGGAGGCAGCTGGAACGCCACCGCCCTCCTCCGGTCCAGAGTCATCCGGGAGGGGAGTCGCTGCTGGCGCTCTGGCGGCTGCCGGTGCAGCGGCATCGCGACCACCACCCTCTACCGGTCAAGAACGGCCCGAAGGCGAAGCGGGCGTCGCTGAGAGCCGTCCGGCCGCGGCCTCCGAGGAACCCGTAGAACAAGCTGACGAGGACGCCCGCGCTCGCGACAAGGCAGCCGAAGAGAGCCGTAACCGCCGACGACCCTGGGTCCTGGCGATCGGGCTTGTCGTCATCGCGCTCCTCATTGCGGGGGGCCTGTATTACTGGTGGTCAACCCGCAACCTCGAGAGCACAGACGATGCCTTCACGGACGGCAGGGCCATTACCATAGCGCCGCAGGTTGCCGGCGAGGTCATTTCCCTCGACGTCAACGACAACCAGTTCGTGAAGCAGGGCAAGGCGCTGATCCACATCGATCCGCGCCAGTATAAAAACAGTCGGGACCAGGCCGAAGGTGCGCTGGCGACCGCCAAGGCCCAATATGCCGGGCAGCAGCTTGCCGCAGAGATCGCCAAAAAGAACTTCCCCGCTCTGCTCGAACAGGCAAAGGCGCAACTTGAAAGCGCCAAGGCCAGCCTCGCCAAAACGAAAGCCGATTATGCCCGGCAGATCAGCCTGCAGAAGCCGGCCACGACGCAGCAGGACGTCGATCAGGCGGCGACCGCGCGCTGGCAGGCAGAAGCGCAGGTCAAGCTGGCCGAAGCGCAGGTGAAGCAGAATTCGCCCGTCCCGCAGCAAATTGGCCAGTCCGAAACGCAGGTGAAGCAGCTCAAAGGCCAGGTCGAGCAGGCACAGGCGCAGCTCGACCAAGCCGAACTCAACCTGTCCTGGACCATCGTTACGGCGCCGCAGGACGGATGGGTTACCAGGCGGAACGTGGAGAAGGGCAACTACGTTGTAGCGGGGCAGCAGATCTTCTCGATCGTCACGCCGGAGGTCTGGGTCACCGCCAACTTCAAGGAAACCCAATTGACCCACATGCGGCCGGGGCAACCGGTCAGGATCAGGATCGATGCCTATCCGTCCCTCGATGTGCGCGGCCACGTCGATAGCATCCAGCACGGCTCCGGGTCGAAATTCACCGCCTTCCCGCCCGAGAATGCGACCGGCAATTTTGTCAAGATCGTGCAGCGCGTTCCAGTCAAAATCGTTATCGACAGCGGTATCCCCCCGGACATCACCATGCCGCTTGGGATTTCGGTCGTATCGACGGTGACGGTGCGATGATAGCAGGCTAATGGCATGCCACCCGCCCCGGACACGATGTGGAGACCGCGCCATAACCCTTGGCTCATCGCGGCCGCGGTCACGCTCGCGGCGTTCATGGAAATTCTCGACACCACGATCGTCAACGTCGCACTGCGTTATATTGCCGGCGACCTCGCGGTGTCGAACGATGATGCCACCTGGGTATTGACGTCTTACCTCGTCTCCAACGGCATTGTGCTGACGATCTCCGGCTGGCTTGGCGATGTGCTCGGCCGCAAACGATATTTCCTGATCTGCATCGCCATGTTCACGGTCTGCTCGCTCCTCTGCGCGACATCCACCAGTCTCGCGGAACTCATCGTCTTCCGGCTCGCGCAGGGCTTCTTCGGCGGCGGCATGCAGCCCAACCAGCAATCGATCATCCTCGATACATTTCCACCCGCCAAGCGCGGCGCCGCGTTCGGCCTCGCGGCGATTGCCACCGTCGTCGCTCCCGCGCTGGGACCGACGCTCGGTGGCTACATCGTCGACCAGTGGAGTTGGCGATGGATTTTCTTCATTAACATCCCGACCGGGGCCGTCGCCGTATTCCTGGTTTCTGTGCTGGTCGAGGACCCGCCCTGGCTGCGGAAGAAGAAAAGCCGCGGCATCGACTATATCGGCTTGTCCCTCATCACCATTGGCCTTGGCTGCCTGCAGATAATGATGGATCGCGGTGAAGACGATGATTGGTTTGGCTCGAACTTCATCCGGCTGATGGCGCTCCTGGCGTTCCTCGGCATTTTCGGCGCGATCGGCTGGCTGCTGATCGCCAAAAAGCCAATCGTCAGCCTTATGGTCTTCAAGGACTGGCACTTTTCCATAGGCTGCCTGTTGATCGCAGCAGCCGCCGGCATTCTCTATGCGAGCGCTGTCACCATCCCGCAGTTTACTCAAGAGGTGCTGCCCTACACGCCCCTCTGGGCTGGGCTGGTGCTGTCGCCCGGCGGGATCGCCATCATGGTGCTGATCCCCATTGTGACTGCCCTGGTGGAGGTCGTGCAAACCCGCTATGTAATCGTGTTCGGCTTTTTGGTCTTGGGGTTCGGGCTCATATTCACTAGCACCATCATCACACCGGATGTCGACTTCCACACCCTGGTGATGGCGCGGACGATTCAAAGCGCCGGTTTCGGATTCCTGCTTGTTCCGATCAACACCGTCGCATTTCTGACCCTGCCTCGCGAACTCAACAACGACGGCGCCGCGCTGTTTGCCATGTTCCGCAACGTCTCCGGCTCCATCGGCATTTCTCTGGCGACCGCCGCAATTACCGAACGCACCCAGGTTCACCAGAGCTACCTGTCGCAGTGGACAACCCCCCTCTATCAACCCTTTGAAACGCTGATCGGAACCTACGAACAAGCGCTGCGGGCAATGGGGCGAGCCGGAAGCGCTGTCCGCGATGATGCTATCGGTCGAATGTACCAGGTGTTCCGGATGCAGGCCGCGGTGCTCGCCTATGCGGATATCTTTATGTACGCGGCGATCGTGGCTTTCATCATGATTCCTCTTAGTTTCCTGGTGGCGCCCGTAAAATGCGGCCCGAAGCCAACTCCTCATCACGCGGGCGTTCGGCATTGAAGGCGTCGGAGGAGGGATGGGAGACTCGAGCGTTGGCCGGCACCCTCGATTGGCTTCCGCGGCTACGCCCGCGCGTTCATCCGGCCGGCCGCCACATCACATAAATTGTGTCAACCGGTCTCCGTCCACTATCGAATCGGTCTGTGCCCTGCCAAAACGAAAAATGGCGAATGACGGTAGAGATTGGCCTGGCAAAAGCTCGGGCCCGGCCCTGAAACTCTGAAAACTGGCGGCCAGAGACCGGACCGCCGGCGCTCCACCGCATTCGCGGTGTGAATCAGCTGGCTGCCGATGGCCAAAAAGCCGATTGTCAACCTCATCGTCTTCAAGGAGTGGAGCTTTTTCGCAGGCTGCTTGCTGATTACAGGGGCAAGCGCCATCCATGATTCTTCTCAGTTTCTTGGTGTGGGCCAAAAAAGGCAGCGGCGGTCCCAGCGGAGCGTCCTGATGGCGTCGCGGATCGCGCGATTTGCCTATGCGGCGCTGGCGGTGGCGCTTGCAGGCTGCGCGTTTGGCCCCGATTTCGTGCCACCGGCTCCGCAGTTGCCCGAAGGCTCATACGCCGAGCCTGCGACCGATCCGTGGTTGCAGCAAGCACCGGACCCGAGCTGGTGGGCGGTGTTTCGCGATCCGATCCTGACCGACCTCGAGCGTCGCGTCGCTGCCGAAAATCTCGATGTGCAGACAGCGACGATTCGATTGGCGGAAAGCCGCTTTCAACGCGGCGTCGCTGCCGCCGCCGCATTTCCCTCCGTGAATGGCGATGCCCAATACCAGCGCGAGCTCTACAGCATAAACGGTCCCTTTCTCAGCCCAAACGGCCCATTCGGCCCCCTCGGCAGCGCAGTCAACCGCCTTCTCCAATCCTCCGGAAGCCCCCCGCTTCCGCGCGTTCCAATACCGTTCAACGAATACTACATCGGCTTTGACGCCTCCTG
>WNFF01004350.1_pt1 | contig 16371 bp, 14 predicted proteins | sample 5400441 | NCBI WGS metagenome assembly WNFF01 (sample SAMN13153345, study PRJNA577476) | soil metagenome | isolation source: 120 cm saprolite under Douglas fir tree site 2 hole 3 replicate 1 | place: USA:California | collected 2015-04-18 | reverse complement strand
CGATCGGGACGTCTGTGTTGAAAATGTTTCGACCACTGGATCCTATACGTTCCAATGGAACGAGATTTCTGGACCGTGGAACGGTTTTGTCTTTGGTCTTGAATAGAGAACTCTTTTAGAGTAATCCCCCCAGCCGTGAAGAGAATCGGAGATTCTCATAGTTGCGCGAGCTCATCAGAATCAATCAGCCGTTTTTGGGAAAGGAGGAAATCGACTCGGCCGTAGAGGTTCTTCGAACCGGAGTTCTTACCGATAAGAGTGGGATGGGTCCTCGTGTTCTTGAGTTTGAGAGGAGTTTCGCCAAGTATGTCGGTGCCAAACACGCGATCGCTGTCGTGAATGGGACCGCGGCTCTTCATGCGGCATTGCTCGCGGCTGAAGTCGGGCCTGGAGACGAGGTCATTGTTCCTTCTTTCACATTTGTTGGTGCAGTGAACGCGGTGGTTCTAGCGGGCGCTACTCCTGTATTTGCGGATATTGACAAGGATACGTTTTGTCTCAGAACTGATAGCATTGAGGAGGTTGTGACTCGGAAGACAAAGGCGATTATTCCGACAGATCTGTTTGGATTGCCTTCAGATCTGAAGGCTGCTTCGGATATCGCGAACAGTAAGGGTATGATAGTTATTGAGGACGCGGCTCAGGCTCACGGCGCGCAGTATGAAGGTAGGCGGGTTGGATGTATTTCGGACATGACTATCTTCAGCTTCTACGCTGCGAAGAATTTGACGACGGGAGAAGGTGGTATGATTACGACTGATGATGATGAGCATGCTCAGGCTCTCCGAATGATCAGATCACACGGTGAGCAGCGTCCTTACTGGACCGTGCGGCTGGGCCATAACTATCACATGACAGAGATCGCTGCTGCGATTGGACAGGCGCAGTTGAAGAAGCTTCCCGCGTTCTTAGAGCGTAGACGGAAGAATGCTGAGCTCGCGACCCAGAAACTGGAAATGACTGGAAAACTAATCTTGCCGAAAGAACCGGAAGGACGCAAACACGCTTGGTACGTGTATACCGTAAGGTTGCGGGGCGTCAACGCGGCAAAGCGGAACAAGATAGTCGACAAATTATGGAACAAGAATATCGAGGCCGCCGTCTACTATTCTACCCCTGTCCACTCTACTCCATACTATCGCGAATCCAATCTGGCGAGGCGAGGGCGGCTTCCAGAGACCGAGAAGGCTTCACGCCAAGTCTTCTCCCTGCCCGTCCACCCGCGCCTTGGAGAAGAAGAGATGGAGTATATCGCGGAAACACTTCGCAAGACCATTGCTTGATAGATCTTGTCTCGCATTCCAGCATCTGAAGTCTCCCGTCCTAAAGTCATTTTTTCAATCGAAGGAGTAGGGGATGCTGCTGGAGAATTTCATAGGTTTGCTAGTCCCCGCACATCGGACGCCCTTCTGCGAAATCTTCCCATAGGGGGCCGGGTGGTCCGGTATGGTGAAGAAGTATACTTCCAGGTCTCGGTGAAGGCACCAAGCGAGAATCCGAAGAGTATTCTGGATATTGGGAGTATCGCGTACTGGCCAATGGGCGTTGCTGTCTGCGTTTTCTACGGTCCGACCAAGCCGTACAGTCCAGTAAACAAACTCGGCAGGATTACCGAGGGCTTGGATTTGTTCAGGAATGTAAAGGAAGGGACTGTTGTAACGATCCGAAAGGGTTAGGCGGCGGCGGGCTGGTAGATTCTAATCCTCGCGTTGCCGCCGACTAGAGTTACTAGTTTTCTTCTCTCAAGCTCTTCAAGCAGGTCTTTGGCAACGCTGAGTTTTACGTTGAACTGGCTTGCAAGGCTGTAGGGGGTGATAGCGCTCATCTTTCCAACTTCCCCGAGGAACTTTGGATCATTCATGTCAGGTGCTTGGAGGCCTCGCGACCTTTTCTCTGCAACAGTCTTGGCCTTGCCCCCTTTCTTTGGCTGTCCACCAGACTCTTCCTTTCCCTTGTCCGGCTGGTCCTGGGTCTTCTCCATCTGAGCCATGCTTCTCTTCTTAGCGCCGCCCATAATAGTCGAGAGACGCTCTCCCACCTCGGGATAAATACGTTTTCGAGTAAGAGAGGCCGAAACGCTTATTCGCTATCCCGAGAAGCGCAGTCGCATCTGACTTTGTTGTCGAGTTGATTCTTTGAAGCTTGTCACGGTTAAACTTCCGGAGAAGCTGATCACTGATGTGGATCAGCTGGTTAAGGCGGGTATCTATCATAGTAGGAGTGACGCGATAAGGGCGGCTGTACGGGATCTTCTTCGTCGGGAGCTATGGCACACTAGTCAGGGCTGAGAGTGTCAGCTTATTGATTCTCGTGCAAAATTGTACACGGCCTTCTCGGGATCGCTGGATCGGGTAATTGATCTTCCGATTATGAAAAAGTCTGAGCCTGCGTTTGAGGCTCGCAGAACCTTCCCTCCCTGGGTTCCTATTCCCGGTGAATAGATGTGTATGCCGTTGTGGAGCTTTGCCCGGACTTTCTTTACAATATCCGGCCTGTTCCCGCCGACGACAGCTCCGTCTGCTCCCCATAGATCTGCTTTCTCAGCGAAAATCTCGTACTGGGGCTTGGGTTTCCTGTGGGAGTTTCGAAGGACCAGTTGTCCGTAAGCTTCTGTTGCTCCGGGGTTACTCATGTAAACGAGGACTATCACTCCCTTTCCCGCGTTATGGGCTAGTTTGAAGACTGGTTCCAGTCCTCCCTTCCAACCCGCGATGGGGTTTACGATTATGCCATCGAAGCCCAGCTCGAAGTATGCATGGCTTATCGCCGAGTTCGTTTCGTCAATGTCCCCCAGCTTATCATCGATTATGGAGGGTAATTCGCTGGCGTGTGAGGTCGCGATTAGGGTCCGCGTTTTCTCCATTCCCAGGTTCAGAACGGTCTGGCGGCCGAGCTTGATCGCGCAGATGTATGGACCGGTTTCTTCGATTAGTTTCTTGCCTGTTCGGAGTAGTTGGCTTTGAGATGAGCCTTGGAGATCAAGGGCGAGGATAATTCTGCTAAAGTTGTTCTTTGAGGCCGAGAGAATATTTTCGCGAAAGGTACTACCGCTGTTGACGTGTTTCCTCAATTGTTCTTTGTGCCTTTCGCGAGAGAGGCTATCTCTTGCTTAAGGGTTTGGGCCGGTAATCGTTTCGGTGGAGCTTTGAATCCGTATGCGGAGACCGCGACGAGAGGACCGGTCTGTCCGTTGTCCCAGGCCAGTTTCGTCATTCTGATGACATCTGTTACTATGGCCGCGCATGCTGGTCCATCCTCTAGGGACATGCGCATGTCAAGGGAGAATTCTGTGCCGCCGAAGTATTCGCCTTTGATGTTGAAGTAACTTGTTCGGCGGTTCTCCATGAAATCGACAAAGTCAGAGGACCCTGCGACTATCGGGAACGGGTAGGGCACCGCGGCTGCGACGGCAGAGGTCTTGATGTTTCTCTTGATCTCGTATCGCTTCTTGTCTAGGGAAAGTTCTGATTCGGTTCCTCCACCTATATCGAGCTGGTAGGTCTCGCCGATTCGTACGCCGCGGTCCACCAAGAGTTCGAGGACGTTTCTGTGGAGGATTGTGGATCCGATCTGGTCCATTACGTCATCACCCGCGAGCGGAATCTTCTTCTTTCGATACTTGGACTGCCAAACGCTGTTAGAGGCAATTCGTGCCGGAGTAGCGTTGATGAAGGCACTCTTGGTTTGCAGAGCGGCTTGGGCATACATTTGACTCGCCTTTGACGCCCCGGTCGGCGTCAAATTCACTAACACTTCTGTTTTTGATTCAGTTAGGATCTTAGCCGTGTTGCTGGGTTTCGAGTCGCTGACAAGTATTTTCTCTCCGGCGATCGGAGAAACGCCATCGAGGGGCTGAGCCATCTGAACCTCAATTCCAAGGTTTCGTGGCTGGATGAACTTGCGGGTGTTGTTTGGTTCTTGGAAGATGGCTTCAGATAGGTCCTTGCCTACTTTGCGTTTGTCGATGTCGAAAGCAGCGACTATGTGAATGTCGGGAACAGAGTAGGGTCCGATCTTGGGCTGGGCTAGCCCGGTGGTTTTCTTTTGTTGTCGGTAGTATTCTATTCCTTGGACTAGGCTTGAGGCGCTGTTGCCTACGCCGGCGATTGCGACTCTGATCTCTCGGGGCATCGATTCAGACTCGATGTTGAGCGAGTTCGAACGGAAGAAAAGGGTTTGGTCTCCAGCCTTTGCTCTAGTTCTTTGGGTCGGTGAACTCCATTGCTAGTTGGGCGAGCGACGCGGATCCGAGCTTGAGAACATTCTCGTCGACCTTGAATTTTGGGCTGTGGTTGTGATAGATGCAGCCCTTGGCCGGGTTCTTCGTTCCAAGGAAGTAGAATGTGCCCGGGGCCTCGTGGAGGAATCTGGAGAAATCCTCTCCTCCAAGTTGGAGCGCTCGGATCTTGACCCTAGTGCCAGGCAGCTTTTTCAGAATATTCTTAGCCTTTTCTGTCACCTTTTCGTCATTGACCATCACCGGATACGCCTCCTTCTCGAATTCTACCTCAGCTTTCGCCCCGAAGGCTCGACAGACTCCCTTGGCCACTTCGGACACCTTCGCCTTGGCTCGCTTCCTTGTGGTTTCATCAAGCGTTCTTATCGTGCCGTGCAGGATTGCTTGGTCAGGTATGATGTTCTCTTTAGTGCCTGAGTGAATGCTTCCAACGCTTATGACGATTGGCTGGATTGGATCGATCATCCGGCCTGAGACTCCTTGGAGAGCGAGTAGCAATTGTGCGGCGACATAGATAGGGTCGACCGTATGCTGAGGATATGCCCCGTGGCCTCCTCTTCCGGTAATCCTGATCTCGAACGAATCTGGCGCGGCCATCGCGGGCCCTCCTCTGAAGGCGAGCACTCCTGATTCCACGTCGCCATCAATATGGAGGCCGAAGACAAAGTCAACTTTTGGGTTCTCCATGACTCCGTCTTGAATCATCGGCTTCGCTCCACCCTTGCCTCCGTGCTCTTCGGCTGGTTGAAAGAAGAACTTCACCATCCCAGCAAGGTCTTCCTTGTGGTTGGCGAGTAGTTTAGCGGTTCCGAGGAGCATTGCTACATGAGTATCGTGACCACAAGCATGCATCACTCCCTTCTCCTTCGATCTGAAGTCAACGTCGGCCATTTCTTCTATCGGAAGAGCATCCATATCAGCTCTCAGACCGACGACCCTTCCTTTCCTCCGCGCCCTTAGAATCCCGAGGACTCCTGTTCCACCAACCCCAGTCTTAACCTCTAGGCCGAAGGTTCGGAGCTTTTCAGCGACCAGCCTTGCTGTCGCTTTTTCCTTGTAGGCAAGTTCTGGTCTCTGGTGGATCTCCCTGCGGATTTCGATGATCTCAGGTTCGATCTTGCGAGCTTCTTTCAGAAAGTCTATCAAGAATCTGGATCACTCACCATGCTCACGGAATCATCTGCACTCTCGATGAATGTGACGAGTACATGATTCTATCTGAAGAGGTCAAACTCCTCGGGCCTCAAGAGATCCTTGACGCGGCCCCGGCCTCCAGGTGCTTTGTAGCCTCGAATGACGGCAACAGGCACTCTGTCGGCCTTGTTCATTACAAGCTCTGCTGCGGCTGCCAGCTCGTCTGCGACAGCGATCTCGGTGACTTGCAGAGTTCTTCGATACATGTCCTTGGTTCCGCGATAGTCGCGGATCGGTTTCATGCCTGAGATTCCTATCGCGAAGTTGACCTGGCCCATTCGCCACGCGCGGCCGAAAGTATCTGTAATGATTACTGGTACATCTTTTCCTGTAAGATGATGGATGGATTTTCGGATTCTGTCCGCTGAAGCGTCTGAATCACGTGGAAGGAGTGTTACGGAGTCTCGTTTTGTCCCGACATTTGACCGGTCGACTCCGGAGTTGGCGCAGATGAAGCCATGATTGGTCTCGGTGATCAGGTGGCCTCCTTTCATCCTGATGATTTTCTTGCTCTCTCTCAGAACGACCTCGACCTGTCGAGGATCCTTGCCAGTTTCGTTGGCTATTGTCTCGGCAAAGTCAGACGGCTTGATCTTCGAGAGAGGGAGCACTCTTCCCTCGGCTTTAGACACGACCTTCTGGGAGATTATGGCGATATCTCCGCGCTGGAACTCGTCTCCCTGATCTTCGACCTTCTCTACGATCATTTTCCCCAGTTCGTCTCCTTTCTTGATGTACGGAATTCCCTTTACAGGAAAGATGGACAGCATGCCGCTAGCTGGCTCCAGGAAAGAATGACTCTAGCTTCTTGGCTCCCGTGAGTTCTTCGTAGTCAAGTCCCACTGCGTCGAGAACTTGTTCAAACGTGGAGCGGATGTACTCGGTGTATTTTTCCAAGTCTATCTCGTGGATGCTGGCAAGTTGCACCGGTTTGACTCCAGAGCTACCCGTCACCTTCACGAAACTAACCAAGTCTCCAGCCTTGATCTCATTGCCCCTGTCGGTAAGCTGTTGGGCGGCCTTCACATGCTGGGGCGTCGTCTTCGTGTAGCCAGCAACCGCTTTGCCAATCATCATGTTGAACGCCAGGTCCGCCATCGAGTATTTCCTGCCTCGAAGCTTGCTGTACGAGTCTTGAACGAGGTCTTTGATCTTGATCCGAGCTTGGTCGAAGTCTGGGTAGGTCTGGACCTGCCCTAGAATCTCGACAAGCTGATTGAAAGTTGCTTTGATGAATTCAGGAGTGTGTCTCTTCTTGCCTGTCAGTCCTTTGATATCAACACGATTGTCGGGAAGGACGCCCAGATAGTTCTTCTTACGCTCGCTCAACGCGACATACCGATAATTCTTATCGACTTCCAACTCCATGCCAAGCTCCTTCTTGGACCAGCGTATCAGATCGTCCAGTTTTGACTTGTCCGGGGTCCCAAGAAAGAGGGAGTCAGTGTCGCCATAGAATACCTCGATTCCTAGCCGTTTCGCCTCCTGTATCGTGCTTGTGATGTCGAATCGTCCAACCGCAGCAGTTGACTCGGCCAGAGGTGGGCAGTACAGAGAGAACCTATCGCTTCCGAATACGCCGTAGCTGGCGTTCAGAACTACCTTGAGCGCGTTCTGGACGACCTGGTACCAACTGAGGGTTGAGGGGTCGAGCGACTTCTCCTTGGAACGTGGCTTGTACCATCTGATCCTCACGTCTCTGAGCGAGCCAACCAGCTGGCTCTCCATAGCCCGGTTTTTCCGGCAGACCCAGTGATCCGTGCCGGGAATCTTGTTAGTTCGGTCTTCTGGGTGGTTGCACAGAATTGTCTCGTAGCCAAGATTCCAAGTTTTGATTATCGAAGGGTATAGGGAAGCGAAGTCTAGGACCGCGACTTGGAAATGGACTCCAGGCGTCGGGTCGACGACCATTCCGCCCTTGTACTTCTTGCCTTTGATGACTGCTGTCGTACTGGTTGAGCCTTTCGATTCTGTAATCTCTTCGTATCTTGGAATAATATAGCCTCGAAGCCGGTGTTCTCGGAAGAGCATGCTCCTGATCCATCCTGAGACTCCTTGGCGGGACATGTCTTCGATTGGTAGGAAGCTGATCCTTGATAGCGCGGTGACCAGTTTCATCACTACTTCGCCATCGAATTGGGTGAGGTTCAGAACGAGCTGAGCGTCTTGGTAGCAGTATGCGGCGAGTTCGGAGTATGAGAGGCGGGAGATGGGCGTGGAGATCTCTAGCTTTCCGGTATCGAGCAGTGCCTCCGAGATAGCGTCGAGGGTGGATTCTCTGTATTTGCCGCTGAAAGCATAGACCTGGATTGATCTGTTGAAGAAGAACTTGTAGAGATCGAAATGGATTCCGTATTTGAGCCCGGCTGATTCTCGGCCCAGCTCGATGGGAATCTTGTCGCGAGTAAATCCTAGCTTCTCTGCTCTGTGGAAGAGATATCGGAGGTCAAAATCATCGCCGTTAAACGTCAGGACAAACGGGTAATCGTTGAGCTCCCTGAATATCGCAGATAAGAGCTCCTCCTCGGTTTCGTAGAAGTCCAAGAGCAGTCCCGAAGGAGCCTCAGCAGCCTCGACGTCAAGCCCTGGCCGTTTCAGAATGAGGGCTTTCTTCATATTATCGTTGGAGGCGAAACTTGCGCAGATTACTTTGTACTCTGCCTCTTGGGGGTCCGGGACTCTAGTGTCGATTGGCGAGTGCACCTCAATGTCAAAGGCCACTCTTCTGTAAGTTGGTACTGGGAAGTCTAACATGCGAAGCCACCGGTCTAGTAGGCTCTGATAGACTGGATCAGTCTCCTCGAAGACAGTCTGGATGTTTATTGAGCTACTTCCTGATTGAAGCGGGACGAGGTTACCGCGTTTAATGGAATAGGACATTCCGGGCTCGAGTCTACGATCATAGATGTAGTTCTCAGTGTATCGGATATCTGCTTCCCAAGCTTTGATGATGTCGCGGATGCAGCCAGTGGGGCGTCCTCCAATCGAGAGAGGGTCCCTCGCGTAGATCACTGTGACCGGAATCTCTTGGCCTTTTAACGCGTCGAATCTCTTGGATCTCTCGAACTTGACGAAGCCTGGGTGTCTCACGAGGTTCTGGTTCCTCTCCAGCGTTTCAGGCATCTCCTTGGAGAGGCAATATGGAGTGTGGCCTGTGTTGTCGTACCAGAAGTGTATTTTCTGGGATTTCGGCTCGTAGAGTTTGAGATATACGGCGCGTCGTTCGCCATCGTAGCCAGCGCCTACGAAATATGATTCAACTAATTCCTGCGGGATGCTTGGTCTGAAGTTCAGCTGTGCTTTAGGGTCCTGCCTCGGTCGGGGGGAGGCACTGGCTCAGGCTTTGCCATGTACTGGTCGAGGCTGGACATTAACGCGGACCTGATGATGAGAAGCATGAAAGTTAAACCTTGGTAGCTCCAATCCCCTTTTGAAAATGCCTTGTCATTTGGATTCTTGCTGCAGGTGTTGAACTGCAACTGACTCTAGGTAACGCCTTGTCTACGAGCACTTACCAACGACGAAGCACTCCTAGTCCGGCTAACCTAGTAAGGGAAAAAGTCGGTTCCGGAGACGACCTGCAAGAATCCAAGCGTGTTGAGAGCACACGTGCCACTGGTTCTGATCTCTCAAGCCAATTCAGACTTGCTTATCGGGCGTTATTGCTAGTTAGCAGAGGTGCTAGTGAGCGAAGTGCGGTTCAGCGGGCAGCAGCCTCCGACCCTCGTCTGATAAGCGTCAAGCGGGAAGCCTTAGCTCTGGTATTAGGGACAGTAAGCGAACAGGACGTTATCGACATTGTTGTGCGGAATGCACATCCCGAGGAAAAGATGGGGATGAGCGCTCTCTGCCTGTCTCGGCTGACGACTTACGCAACGCTCCGATTGGGCGCAAAAGGGGACATTAGACGAATAGAACATAGTCTCAGAGCGATTGCTCCCATTGATCTTCTTCCCAGACTCGAATTCTTCTTGGGAACTCTACCTGCCATCGACCCGGCTCAGCTTCTCTCCGGCTTGAGAGATTGTGAGAGAGTCGCTCTTGAGACACATCATCCTGTCTGGTGGGTGACTTACTGCTTCCGCATTCTTGGCCGCGGTGACGCTGTTGCGTTGTTGTCGTCGAGGCCGCGGCCAAGATATCTTCGGGTAAATCCTCTGAGGAACCGGGGGAGAATAACTCTGCCCAAGGATCTTGGGGTTCTGGCTGAGAGACTAACAAAGGTTCCGTCCACCCATGGTGTGTACATTCTCACTGGCTCTCCCTCCGCCTTCGCAAGATTCTTCTCGTCGGGTTTCTTCCCGATGCAAGTTCTCGCCTCATATCTGGCGATCGAAGCGGCGAATCCAATGCCCGGAGAGAAGGTCCTAGACTTGTGCTCTGCCCCTGGGGCGAAGACCGCTGCAATCGCGCAGTCGATGAAGAACCGGGGCAAGATTGTTTCAGTCGATTACTCTCCCGCAAGAATGAAGAGTTGGAGAGCAGAAGTCGAGAGACTCGGGGTAAAGATAGCAGACCCGGTGATTAGTGATGCTTCACGTCTCGGGCTTCATGACAGTTTCAACCTCGTAGTTATTGACCCGCCATGCACAGGGACCGGAGTTTTTGATAGGAATCCAAGAATGAAATGGCACCTCTCTCCCCAGTCGGTAGATCGCTATGCGACTCTTCAACGCCGCTTCCTCGAATCGGCGGCGTCGCTAGTGGGCAAGGAGGGCCGGATTCTGTATTGCACGTGCAGCCTGACGGTTGAGGAGAACGAGCATGTTGTCGCATCATTTCTGAAGTCTAATCCAGAATTTGAGACTCGACCTATCCTGAAAGAGTATGGGTCGCCGGGTCTGATGGGTCTCGCTGATTGTCGTAGGTTCTATCCGCACCGTGATCGGACAGCGGGCTACTTCATTGCGCGGTTGCAACGGACGAATTGAGGCGCGCCTAGTCTGCGGGTTTGGTGGGGATAGGTGGTAGTCTGGGCTTCTCGGGGCCTTCGTACATGATCAGATTCTTCGCTTCGAGTGTCTCCTGCAACTTGTTGACTGCGATGTGAACCTGGATCTCCTTCTTTGCGCCAGTACAGACTAGTTTGCCGCTGGCGAAGATTAGAATTACCACTTTTGGCTCGTCCATGCGGTAGATGAGTCCCGGAAACTGCTCAGGCTCGTACATTGTTTTCTTCAAACTGTAAACGACCTTCTCCAGGTCGATGGTGCCGCCAAGACCCGCGGAAGCTACGATGTTCTGGACGACGATTACCGGTCTGCCAACTATGACGATTCCGCCTTTCTTCAGTTCGTCAACTACTTTCAACACGGCCTTGTGGGCTTGGCGTTCCGATTTCGATCCTGTGCAGACCATCTTGCCAGAACTGAATATGAGCGTAGCAGTCTTCGGCTTTTTCAGACGATAGACCAGACCAGGGAATTGCTCGGGTCGATATTCTACCCCCGGGAAAATTCTGACTATCGCGTTCAGATCTATTCGTTGTTTCAGCGTGACTGATGCGACAACGTTCTCGATATTGATGAAAGCTCTTCCTTTGTCAGACAATGCAAATCACGTTTCTATCTTGAGGTGGAAAGATAATGAGTTTCGATTTATCTGAGCTCGGGGGGATGTCAAGTTCCACGATCAGACCTCTCATTTTAAGCGTTTATAAAGCAATTTAAGCTACAATGGAGTCGCTGATCGGAGCCAAGGATTTGCCCAGTGCAGGCTCGTGCTGTGTTACCTGAGCATTGGGGCCAGCTTCTCAATCCGGTCCGTCATTCTTAGCAAGTCTCTTGCCGACGCATTCTCTGCAATCCATGGTTTGCATCTAATGTTGATGGTGATTATGTCTCCACTCATTCGCTCAAGGCATAGGAACAGTGGAGGAATTGGAGAATACACTAGATCGTTTCCGCAGCTGGGACACCGGATCATGGAAAGGACCGCGTGCTAGTGATGAGAGCGGCTATTTGGATCGAATGAGTATCGGGGTCCACCGAGGTGAGTGCAAGTGTTTCGGATAGCGTAGTATCTGCCATTCACGTTTGCGAGGCAGACTGGCTGTCCCTTGTATTGCACGACCTTCATCTTATCCGGTGGAATCTCAGGGCTTGAGGCTACTCTTACGAATTCTTCCGTCATTCTCAGGTTGGACCTCAGATATTCTTGGCGATATTGAAGTTCTATTAGTTCCTTGCTTCCAAGCAACCCCTGCACTTGGTGGGCCGGAGGACTCTCCTTATGCTCAACACTCTTGACCGACGGTTCGTAGAGTGATCCAGCGATAGAGACGCTCGATCATGTAGAATCCGGTGTTACAAAGAAAATAGGGGAGTTGGCGGGAGTTTCGCTGGTATTCTGAGATGGCTATGCTCGCGTATGGGTCGGGCAGTGGCTTCCGCGGTCGTTGTGCGCGTCGGTAGCATTGGGGGAGGCGTGACTGGGGAGTGAAGTCGGATGGTCAAAGTCGCAAGGGGGTACGGTTGTTGGAGGCCCATTTGGATGATGGGAGTGGGCGGCTGCAGGACTTGCACCGGCTACCAACGATATCATTACTGGCGACATTGCGGCTATCAACGCGACCGCTAGCAGAGCTACGATTTTCGCTTTCATTCGTTTTCCCACAGGTCTTATCGTCTCATGAAATATAAATCAAGATTTTTGAAAGCTGTACAACAAGTCATTGTACGAAGCCGTTACACCTCCGCGTCAGTCCGCAGATGGCATGGTCAATCTAAAGCTATCAAGACCCTGTTCTCTCTCCACTATAGAAACAGCCGGACGTAACTGACCCATTTCTGTGCTCCGAAGCCCAGGTGAGAGAGCCCTATTTGAGAGGGCTCAACAGGGTGCGCAGATCTGGAATTGTCACTACATGGTTCATACCATTGCGATAGGGCGTTTTCTCGATCTAGTTCGATACTTGGAACCACGACCAGAGGTTACGAGGCGCTTTAGTCGTTCGCTTAGAATCTCAATCTCACATTCAGTATACCGAGAAGTATCTCATGCGATGCCCAAGAGTCACCTCTTACCTTCTCTTGCTCAGCTTAGTGACCCTTTCAGCACTATCGTCTACCAGTCTAGTTCCTAGAGTCCACGCTGACACTCCATACACTCTAAGCGCGGTGCCAGCATATGCTCAAGAAGGCAACACGGTGTCCCTCGTCCTCACCGTCAAGTTCAATCCTGTTTCAAGTACCACAACGTTCGCTTTCAGGTTCTCCGTAATGGATCCGGCGGGTAGAACATTCCAGTCGCAGCTGATCAACTATACTACTCTTCCAGGCCAGAACCAGTTCAACATATTAGAGGCCTACCCAAGTGTGTCATTCCCAGGGTCTAACTCGGTGGCGGGCCTGTACTCGACTTCTGTTGACCAACTGGCTCCTGTAGTAATGCCGAACGTGGCTAGCAGTTCGTTCTTTCTCGGCATTGCAGATAATCCTGCGTACGAGAGAACTCAAACTGTTAACATGCAGGGAATCAGGTACAACGCGTCGGAAAGCGTACGTGTGACCATCAGAACGCAAACGACCTCCACGCTCGTCTTTTCTCAGACAATCTTTGCGACGTCTTCTGGGGCTGTGATTGCCAGTTGGAAGATACTTGTGAATGCTACCATAGACAATTATGTCGTGACCTTGACTGGGACCAGCACAATCAAGCGCCCGCCTGATGTACAGGTCTTCTCCGTAAGAGCAGCGAGCATGTCGATTGCAGGAATCACATCTGTCAAGTCAACGTATCAGAGGACTGAGACAATGAAGTTTTCTTTCCAGCCAGTCTACCCAGACGGATCTCTTCCTACGACAGGAGTTGCCCTTCTAACTTTGGCCAGACCAAACGGTGGCAACATCACCCTGACGGCCACTTATGATGGTCTAGCTCAGACGTTTAACGCGAGCTACACGACTTCGATAAACAATCAGACAGGACTCTGGACCGCAATCCTCACCGGACATGCCTACAGTGATGCCTATGGGAACACTGGACCTGGAGTGAGGGTCACAAATAGCCCACAATTGGCGCCTGCTAGCCTGGGTATCAGCGTCACCGCCAATACCAGTATCGGAGTCGGCCAACAACTGAGGTTGAACGCGACCATTGCATATCCTGACGGAACGACATTCCAATCAGGTACAGTTGCCGGATACCTGCTCTACAGCGGAACACCAACAGTCAACGATTCCGTCCCAATGGTATTCGACACGAATCTGAGACAATGGATAGGCACATACACGACTCGCTCCTCGGACACCGGGGGATTATGGTCGTTAGTCGTTAAGGCATCAGACTCACAGTCTCCTCCCAACACCGGGACTGCAACAAGAGCGATCACCATACAGAACAACCCACCGGCTAGCTTCCCGCTCTACTACTTCGGAATCATAGCGGCGATCATCGCAGGACTCCTCCTAGCATTTTTCTTGGTTTTCAAGAGACGTAGGGTGACGCACGCCAGGCTGAAGATCGACCTCGAGGCAGTCCATTCGGAAGCTGGGCGGATAGAGAGTTCAGACTTCTTCAAATCCGTGAAGGATCAGGTTAGGAAGGAAAAAGAAGAATAGAGTATTTCTCTAGACGCCATTCCCGCCGAGTACATAGCGGGGTCATGCGGACTTTTTTGCTGCTGATGTCAGGTAAGCTTTTCCACCGTTGTTGTGGATTCTGGTTGCAAAATATGCGTCCTTGATGTAGTTGATATTGAAGAGTGGGGAGAACGTCGCTACGATTTCCTCCCTAGTAATCCTTCGTGGTCCACCCCAGTTGGTGGGCTCCTTGTCGCTGAAGCAGAGCATGAAGTATCCACCGTTGGTCCTTAAGATTCGAGCGATCTCATGCGCGAAGGTCAACCGGTCATGATCGTTGAAAGTATGGAACAGTCCAGAATCGATGCAGTTGTCGAAATGGCCGGCTTGGAAGCTCAGTGAGAGCGCGTTTGCTATTCGGAAATCGACTCTCAACTTCCTCTCAATCGCCTTCTCCTTCGCCGCGACAATCGCGCGGTTCGACAGATCGACCCCGACGACTGAGAATCCGTTCTCTGCGAGATAGAGAGCGTTCTCGCCGGTTCCGCATCCGATGTCAAGGACAAGGCCCTTAGTGAGTTCGCCCGCATGGACGAGCTCTACGAATGCTGGCTGCGGGCGGCCGATATCCCAGGGCGGTGTGGTTTTGTAAGCGTCCTCCCAACCGCTCAGTCCGGGTCCTCCCTTACTAGTTTGAAAGCTAGCGAAGCTGGCTTCTCCAATACCTCGGAACCTTGCTGGAAAATTCCACTTCCTTGGCTCCCAGAAACTCTGAAAGGTCCTCTACTGCCGCTCCTATTTCTAATGCCACACTCTTGTCCGTAGGAGCCTTTCGCTCGGCGTGTAACGCTTTGATGAGTAGTTTTCCCTTCTTTCGGTCCATGAACGGATCCAATCGGCCGATGAGTTTGTCCCCACGCAGGATGGGGAGCACGTAGTATCCGTATTTCCGCTTGTGTTGAGGCGTGTAGATTTCGGTGGTGTAATCGAAGTTGAACAGAAGCTTGGTCCTGGTTCTGTCGCAGATCAGGTTGTCGAAGGGAGAGAGCAATGAGACCCTTGGCACCCAATCCTCCGACTCTAGCTTCTCGAGAAGCTTGATGTCTTGGGAGTGAATGTAACGTTCGCTCTTTCGAAAGGGCCCGTCAATAATATCGACGGGCTGGATCTTCGAGTCGGCTTGTAGCTGTTTGACAGTGTCTTTCAAGGTTCTATAACGGCCGCGGAGAAAATGCCAGCTAAGTTCGGACTCATTTGCGATGCCCAGAGCTCTGAGGGATCGCTGAACGGCTTCGTATTCGACCTCCCGTTCTGAGAGTTCCTCTTTCTTGACCCATCTTGGGAGGAATCTCTCAGATAGATCCCATACCTTCTGTTTCCCCTGGCGTCCGGATACCATTATTTCTCCCTTGAAGAAAAGATGGAAGATCATCCGGGACACGTCACTCCACGACTCCCAGCCGAAACCGCGGGGTTTGGTTCTGGTCTTGTCCTCGAACTGACGAGACATCAGGGGTCCTCTTTGCATAAGCTCTGTCAAAACGTAATTCTTGAGTTCCGAGTTTTTGCTAATCCATTTCTTGACCCTCTCTTTCCAAACCGGCCCGAGGGATCTTAGGTACAAGTCAGGGTACTTTCTCATCATGTAGTAATAGAGAGGGAAATCCTCCATGAGAACGATGGATGCTTGATGAGCCCAGTATTCGAACAGCTTCTTTTCACGCCAGAGCAACTTGTCCAGATCGGAAGGGTCGAAGTTTCCGAGTCTGCTCCAGAGAACAATGAGTTGGCTCGGTGCTACAACGCTAATCGGGTCTAGCTGGAGGCAGCCTAGGGTTCGCGTTACTTCTAGAATATCATCAGAGTTCGGTCTGCCGGGCAGCTTTCCTGAGAGACGCTGCTTTACGACGGCAAGACGTCTCGCACTCTCGAGAGTGGTAGTGATTCTCCTAGGCACAAGGAGTGACCTGTGGCGCCTGTTTCATAAGGGTCTCTCATCAGAAACCTCACAGATGAGTCCTTCACGACAAGTCAGTAATGCATTATGACCGAGCCCCATTACCCGGAAGACTTCACCAACTTTCTAGAATTTCTGTGTGAGAAGTATGATGTGGATAGAAGGCGAGTATTCATCGAATACAGTTCAAAGCCTCCCCCTGCCGTAATGGGAACCAGGCCTGGCTATTACGACGGCCTACTATCGTATCGGCAGAAAAATGGTCAAGTTGAATTTCTCATCACCGTTTTCGCAGTGGCGCAGAATCCGCTCCTGACCATGGGGCATGAATTTGCCCATTTGGTCGAAGATTTGAGGTCAGGGAGCATCGGGAAGCATCTAGGTCCTCCTGATGACGCCCGAGAGGGCAAGTTTGACGACCAGGCTCGACTAGATCTCAATCAATTCTGGATGCAAAAGAA
>WNFF01002295.1_pt1 | contig 16382 bp, 15 predicted proteins | sample 5400441 | NCBI WGS metagenome assembly WNFF01 (sample SAMN13153345, study PRJNA577476) | soil metagenome | isolation source: 120 cm saprolite under Douglas fir tree site 2 hole 3 replicate 1 | place: USA:California | collected 2015-04-18 | reverse complement strand
TCGCCCATCAACTTGGCCCAGCCGTAGGTATTGTCGGCATCATTCGGGCCTTTGGTGAGGTCTTCCGTGAGATAGATCTCTTTCTTTGTGTCCGATTGCAGAAAATTCGGATAGACGCAGCCGGAAGAAGCGAACACCACCTTTTTTACTTTGGCTTTGAGCGCTTCGGCAAAGACCAGGCCGTCCAGGAAAAAGTTCGACGCCGGGCCGGCTTGGTGAAGGTCCACATAGCCGCGCCCGCCGTGGTCTGCGGCGAGATGGAAAACGGTGTCGACGCCCTGCATCGCGGCCCGGGCCACACCGGGTTCCCGCAAATCGGCCTGCAAAAAATCGACCTTGCCGGTGCCCATGTGCTGGCGGATATTGTCGAGATGGCCGCTGCTCAGGTCATCGACGATGCGCACCTTTTTCGCGCCTCGCGCCAGGAGCTGATCGGTAAGCGTCGAGCCGATGAACGATGCTCCGCCCGTTACAAAAACAGTCTTTCCCGCCCAAAATCCATCCGCCGTCGTCACGCGCGCGCAGCCTCCTTGATTTTCCCGTCGACCGTCAGGTGATCGATGATTTCGACAAATTTTTGCAATTCCCTGACTCTATCATAATCGGGAGCGGCGGCCCGCGCCGCCTCGCCCATGGCCTTCAACTTATTTGGGTCAGAAGCCAGGGCGCGCACCGCGTTGACAACTTCCGCGGGGCGGTCCGGATCCGCCGCTACCGCGAAACCGCGCTGAATCCCGAGCGACACCACATCTACATTTTGCTGGGCACCACCACGCCTTCCAGGCCCCGCTTCACGGTAATGACGTGGGCATCGGCGGCCGCGAGCACCGACGGAATTTTGCTCGCCGGGAAAAACTCCAGAAAACGGATATTGCCGGAACCCGCGGCCACCGCTTCGATTTGCGAGCGCTGCGCGCCATCGCCCACGAACACGAGGCCCACACCCTCACTCGCAAGGTTGCGCGCAGCGGTGACCAGCGTGTTCCAAGCGCCGTAGAAACCAAGGTTGCCGGCGTGGACAAGAACAAACGAATAATTCCCGCGGATCGCGCGGACAACTTCGGAATCGGGGGCCGGAAGAGGCGTATTCCGCGGGAAGATTTCGGTTCCGTCGCGAACGATCAGCACCCGGGCGGGTTCCACACCTTTGGCGATGATGCGCGCGCGCATGTCTTCACCGAGAACGATAACGCGCGTCGCGCGGCGCAGCGCCCAGCGATGGAGTCTTTCCCATATCCGCGCGAGCCTGCCGGGTTCAACGATGGAGCCTCCCACGGCCATTTCCGGATACATGTCGCGAATGTTGTAGATGTACGGCTTGCGTTTCAGCGCGGCGACGATCGCGCCAACGATTCCCTGAAACGGCGGATCGGTCATTGCCACGACCGCGTCACAGCGCACAAAAAGCGCGCGCGGTATCGCCAGCGCGACGTAGCTGAGATAATTCACCACCCGTTTTTTCATGTCGAAGCGCGGAAAGTCCGTCGAACCCGCACGAATGATGCGCGCGCGGCCTGCGATTTCCGTTTGGTACGGCCGCCACGCGCGGCGTGCGGTGGGATCGTAGGAAGGCCGCCCGCACAGCACCGTCACGCTGTGTGAGGTGGAAAGAGCATCCACAACGCTGCGCGCCATCTGCGCGGTCGCGGAAGTGTCCGGCGGATAATAGAGATTGAGCAGCAGAATGCGCACCGGAGGATTGTACAGAGTTCCGTCGCTGCGCGCGGCGCGGTGGCCTAACGGTTCTAAGTAGGTTTCTTAAAGACCGGCGCAGCCGCCCGATTCAGCTCATGCGCGGTTGGTTTCTTCTTCGGCGGTTTCTTGACTTCGCGTTTACCTCTGTCCTTGTTTCCCATGCCCGATAGCTTGCCACATTTCGATAACTCTGGCTAGAGGCTGCGGAATCCAAACAGGACAACTAATAGTTAAGGGCGCGAGATGAGGAAATCGCCGAGCACCAGTGCATCCATCTGCGTGCGCAGGAAGCAATCGATCGCTTCTTCGGGGCGGCAGACAATCGGCTCGTTGTCGTTGAAGGAAGTGTTGAGCACCACGGGCACCCCGGTGAGATCGCGGAAAGCGGAAATGAGCGCGTGATAGCGCGGGTTGGCTTCGCGGGTGACGGTTTGCAGCCGGCCGGTGCCGTCCACGTGCGTCGGCGCGGGGATCTTGTCGCGTTTCTCGGAACGCACGGAGTAGGCCAGGGTCATAAACGGCGAAGGATGCGACTTCTCAAAATACTCCGCGGTCGCTTCCGCGAGGATGGAAGGCGCAAACGGGCGAAAAATTTCCCGGTGCTTGATCCGGCGGTTGAGGATTTCCTTCATTTCCGGGCGGCGCGGGTCGGCGACGATGCTTCGATTACCAAGCGCGCGCGGGCCCCATTCGGCGCGGCCCTGAAACCAGCCGAGAATTTTCCCATCAGCGATGATCGCGGCGGCACGCCGCGCCAGCTCTTCTTCGCGCAGTTCGGCGATGGAATAGCCACTCTGCGCCAGTCCGTTCCCATCGATTGCGCGCCGGATCTCTTCACGCCTGTATCCTGGTCCCCAGTAGGCGTGATCCATCACGAAGGAGCGCGGCTTGCCGAGTTTCTGATGCCAGACGTAGTACGCGGCGCCGACCGCCAAGCCACCGTCTCCCGCCGCCGGATGAACGTAGACCTGCTCGAACGGCGTCGCGTCAAAAATTTTCCCGTTCGCCACGCAATTGAAAGCTACGCCGCCGGCAAGGCAAACGGCCTTGAGCCCCGTTCGCTCGGCAAGTTTTTTCAACATGCCGAGATAAACCTCTTCGAGCCGCGCCTGCAACGAGCAAGCCAGATTGCGGTGCCGATCTTCCAGCGCCTCTTCGGGAGCGCGAACCGGCCCCAGGCGCTTCGCCATTTCATCCGAAAACATTTTGCCCAGCGTCGGCGTCTTATCGGCTTCGGCCCAGGACATCTCCGGGCCCGTGCGGTGATGCAGGAAGTAATCCAGCCCCAGGCGGAAGCCGTTACTGTTGGAGCCGCTATCAAAACGCAAGATGTCGCGAAAAGCGTCGAGCTGTTCCGGGTGGCCGTATGCGGCGAGCCCCATGACTTTGTACTCGTCTCCGAATTTCAGGAAGCCGAGATACTGCGTCACCGCGCTGTAAAACAGCCCCAGCGAATGCGGGAAAGCTACCGCGCCGTCGATCCGCATGCGGCTGCCCGCGCCGGCGCCCCACGTAGTGCTCGCGAAATCGCCGAGTCCGTCGGCGGAAAGCAACGCGGCGCGTTCGAACGGCGAAACGAAAAAGCTGCTCGCGAGATGCGCCCGGTGGTGCTCGATGCGGTGAAACTTTGCCCCGAGTTTTTTGGGATCGGCATCGAAGGCCGACGCCAGCGCCTCGGGAATGCCAGTGAACTTCGCGAGAACTTTGAAGCGTTCCCGCGCGAACGACGGCATGCGCAGCGCGTAAAAAAACTTTGTGCCCAGCCTCGCGTACGGGTTTCGCGGCACGGCAACGTGATCGATATCCTGAAGAGTGAGCGCCGCTTCCTTCAGGCAGTACCGAATCGCCTGCGCCGGAAATCCCGCCGCGTATTTCACGCGGTTGAAGCGTTCTTCCTCGACCGCGGCGATCAGCCGGCCGTCGCAGACAATCGCCGCCGAAGCGTTTCCGTGGTACGCATTGATACCAAGAATATTCATCTCGCGAGTTGTCAGTGTACCTCAGCCGGAAGATTATTCGGCGAGGTGTCGGCGGCACCATTCGTTCAGGACATACAAGGACCAGGGGCGCGACCAGGTAGTTTTCCCGGCAAGAAAATCCGTCCAGACCGAGCGAACGCCTCCGGGGCGAAGATAAGCCGCCAGCGGCGGCGCGGGGTCGGCCATGCTCGCCTCCACCCGCGCGCGCAACGGTCCGCGCAGCCACTCCTCCCACGGCAGCGTAAACGTGCGTTTTCGCTGCGATCGAATTTCCTGAGGCAGCAAATCGCCGAGCGCCTCCACCAACAGCGCCTTTTGTGCAGCGGGTCGGCGGCGCGCCGCATCCGGCAGTGAGCCTACAAACTCAACCAGGGGCGTGTCGAGGAGCGGCACGCGAACTTCCAGCGATTGCGCCATGCTCACGGCATCCGTGTCGCGCAGCAGCGTGTTCGCCATGTAATTGCGCATTTCCAGCCAGGAAACTCCGGCAACCGGTTCCAGCTTGCGCGCTTCGTCCGCCGTCCGTTCGAGCCAGCCGAGCCAGGTCGGCTCGAGCGTTACGCCGTCGGCGTTCACCGTGCTCGGCCGAAATCGCGGCTCGATGATTCGTTCGAGCTGCCCCGGCGGGAAGAGCGTTCGCGCGAAAAAATAAGGATGCGGCAAAGCGTCCGGGTAGACCCACGCGGACGCGGCCTTGCGCGCAGCGTCGGGCGAACCTTGCCGCGCCGCGAGACCGGCAATCAGTGGAGCCGTCATTCGCCGAATTGCTGCAGGCACATACCATGCGCATCCGATCAGTCTCGAGAAGCGCGGCGTATCCGCAAAAGTCTGATAGCCCGCGAAAAGTTCATCTCCACCCAGCCCCGATAACGCAACTTTCAGCCCAACTTCTCTCGCGGCCCAGGAGACAAAGTAAGTATTGATTCCGTCCATGGTGGGCTGGTCGAGAGCGGCAAGGGCTTCATCGAGCCGCGCAAGGACCGACTCTCCGCTCAAAGGCACTTCGGTGTGCTTCGTTTTGAATCGATTCGCTGCCAGCCGCGTTAGCTCCGCTTCATCGAATGCTGTGCCCGGGAACGTCAGTGTGAAGCTCTGGATTCCGCTCCGAGCCTGAGCGGCCAGCGCCCCGATCGCGCCGGAGTCCAGCCCGCTCGAAAGAAACAAGCCCACGGGCACGTCGGCGATGAGATGCGCGCTTACTGCATCTTCCAGAAGCGGCCGCAACTTTTTCGCCGCCGAAGAGAGATCGCGCGGTTTACGCGGTTCGCGTGCCGCAGGCGAAACCGCGGGGTCCCACCAGGGCCGCGCGCGCGGTGTGCGCCGCCGCTCCGGTACGTGCAGCAGCATTCGATGTCCGGGAGGAAGGGAAAACACTCCTTCCAGGAGCGTCACGGGCTCCGAGACGCTGCCAAAAAGCAGATAGGCGGTGACCGCGTCTTGCGACACGCGTTTGGGCACGGCACCGGAGGCGAGCAGCGCGCGAACCTCCGAAGCGAATGCAAAACCATCCGGCGTCTGCGTGTAATAGAGCGGCTTGATGCCCAGCGGATCCCGCGCCAGGAAAAGAATCGGTGCCGTGGCGTGACGCCCGCGAAGATCAAGCAGCGCGAAAGCAAACATGCCGCGCAGTTCGGTCAGGGTGTCTTCGCCCCACTCCTCCCACGCATGGACAAGAATTTCCGTGTCCGATTGCGTGACGAAGCGGTGCCCGCAGAGCGACAAGCGCTCGCGCAGGTCGCGATAGTTGTACAGCTCGCCGTTGAAGATGACGGCGACGTCCTTGGTTTCGTTCCAGGCGGGCTGGTGGCCGCCGGCCACATCGATGATGCTCAGCCGGCGCATCCCCAGTGCAAGTCCTGGCGCCCGCGCATCACCGGCAAGAAATCCTTCTTCATCCGGCCCGCGATGTTCCATCGCCGCGGTCATCGCCCGCACGCGAGACTCGGCATGTGCATTGCGCGAAGCGAAGGCGACGCCGCATATGCCGCACACGCTACTGTTTGACCTCCGGCGCGGAGAGGAAGGCGGCGCCGGCTCGCATGGTGTTCGCCCGCAAACGGAAGCGCGGGATTCTCAGACGGCTGTCTGCATACCAGGCAAGCAGGGCCCGCAACAACAAAAAGAACATTGTCGCGGCAGCGCAGAGTACGAGATAGAAGAAAGATTCGCGTTCCAGGAACAGCGTCAAGTCCACAGATTCATCCCATCCAGGGTAAATGCCGTCCAACAAGCGCCGGAGATGCACCTCTTCTAGAGGCAGACGCGCCAGCCGCACATGTTCGAATTGGTCGTAAGTGTACTCCCGCGGATAGTTCGGGATGGCGCCGGCGGCCTCGGAAAACACGGCAGGATCACGCAGCTCGCTGCGCGTCAAATAGTGGCCCCGCGAATCCTTCATGATGACCCGGTAGGTTGCATCGACGACGATCCAGCGTTCGTCGATCAGAACCTCGGCGACCACATGTTTCGTCCTGCGATCGGGAGTCAGCAGGAGCAAGCGGCGCACTCGCAGATCGGAACTTCGCGCTAGATTCAAGAAGGCATTCGTCGCTGTACCGCAGACGTTCAACAGTTGGCGGTAGGTGAGCGTCATCTCCGGATCGCGCCCCGCAAGTGCGGCGGGATTCGTCGTGTTGGCTCGCGATGGCTCGGCGCGCATCCAGTTCAAAATGGCTTCGACCTTTTGTTCCGCGGGCAGGGTATTGGGGACAATTGCGTCCGAGAAGCCATCGAGATACCGGCGCACAGAATGTTCCCGAAGGCAGGAGTAAAGCATCGCAATGAACGCGGTGGCCAGCAGCAAATTGCAACTCCGCCAGAAGACGCGAAAAATTTGATGTTGGCCAGTTAGCAAAAAATTTACTCCACTCGCTTGAATTCTGGCCGCGGCGCGTGCTGTGAGGCAAGCGTAGCGTATAGCGCTTCCATGTCGCGAACGGGTTCATCCCACCCCAGACGTGACGTGACCACGGCGCATCCCGCCGCGAGTCGCGAGCGTAGTTCCGTTTCGATGAGGATCCGTTCAAGCGCTATCGAAAGTGCCGCCGTGTCGTGGCGCACCACCAAGCCAGCCACGTCCGCAAGCAGTGGCGCAACCCCGCATTGCTCGGTCACGATGACCGGAGTTCCCGCAGCCACCGCTTCCGCCGCTGTATTCCCAAAATTCTCATTCTGCGAGGGAAGTACGAAAACATCTGCATCCCTATAGGCCGCCCACTTGGCCTCGCCGAAAATCGGTCCCACGAATTGAACCTTCGTTCGAACGCCCAGTTGCGTTGCCATTTGTTCCAGTTCTGCTTTTACGCCGCTTTCGTCCGGTCCCGCGAAGACTAATGTGATGGGTATTCCGGCGAAGCGCCCTGAAAGTTCCGCGAATGCCCTTAGGAGCAAATCCGGACTCTTCTTGACCGATAGACGTCCCAGGAAAAGAACAAGTTTCACATCGTCTGAAATACCGTGCGCACTTCGAAACGTGCCTCGTTCCGGCCACGACGCAGGCGTTTCCACTCCGTTTCGCCGCAGCACCACCCGCGTGCGAGGAACACCGCCGGCGATCAGTTCTTCGGCTTCCTGCTCCGAAGTAGCGATCACCGCGCTTGCCCCCTCGAGTAGCTGCTTTCCCCAGCGCGCATGATACATCCGTTTCAGCCAAAGATTTCGCACAATTGGCACGAACATCCCGATGGGCTCGAGCACGTACGGCAGGCCTCGCTTGCGGCAGGCCGCGGCCACCGCCGGGCCCAGCAGGTCGTAAAGCCCGAAAATGTGCACGACATCGAAATTCTGCAGCCGCGCCCGGCAGTAACGCTTGACCGCTGGATTCCAGCTAATGCTACGATAACGTAACCATGTAGGTATATAAATGGCTTGCACGCCATTTTCTTCCCGGCGCCAGCCGAAGGGAGACCGCTCCGCTGTGATTTTTTCTCCCTGCGCTTGCAAACGTTTTTCCAGATCCCAATCGGCCGTGAGAACCGTCACCTGGTGGCCTCGCCGCGCCAGGCCTTCGGAAAGCGCGCGCACCTTCACCGGGGGGCCGCCGAATTCGAAAAAGGGAGCGTACGTTTCCGTGACGTTCAGGATTCGCATTGGTCGCGCAGAATTTTCTTCAGGGATTTGGCGAAGGCATTGAAGCGGAATTCGTGCTCCGCGCGCTGCCGCCCGCGCGCGCCCATCTCCTTCGCGTGCGCGGGGTCCGCAAGCAGCGCTTCAATGGATGTGGCGAGCTGGATCGGATCGCCGTGCGGCACCAGGTACCCGGTCACGCCGTCCTCGATGACTTCCGGTGCGCCGCCGTGTGCCCCTCCGATGACCGGTTTGCCGCACGCCATCGCTTCCAGATACACCAGGCCGAATCCCTCGCCCCGGCTGGGCAGAGCGAAAATTTCGCACGCGGAGTAGCACGCGGCAAGTTCCGTGTAGTTCAATCCGCTTAAAAAATGCACGTGGCGATGCACGCCATTTTTTTCCGTCAGTTCTTCAAGCCAGGCGCGGTCGTCGCCGGTTCCCACGAAAACGAGTTGCAGCTCCGGCCAGCGCGTCAACAATCTCGGCAGCGCCGTAATCAAAGTGTCCATGCCCTTGTATCGTTCCGTCGCCAGCCAGCGGCCAACGGTCAGTATGGCACGCCCCGCCGGGAACTCGCCCGGCAAAGCGGTTCGTGAACCTGGCGCGAGCAACGATTCGAATTGCGGATCGAGTGCCCAGGGCAGGATTCGAATCCGTTCGCGGGCGACCCCTTGCTCCGAGGCAACGTGATCGGCAGTATCCCGGCTTGGCGCCAGAACCAGATTTGCGTGACGCAGCGCGCGCCGGCGCAAACCCCCCAGCGGCTCCCAGACATCAATCCCATGCGTGCAGATAATGCTCTTCAGACGCGGCGCCACAAACTGCATCGCCTGCACCACCGGACCCAGATTCGGGTGCGCGGCGAGGACCAGTTTTGCTTTGCGCCGCGCTGCCCGCAGTGCCGTCACTGTGAATCGCCCCTTGGCGTGCTCGCAACCCGTGAACACAAATTCCCGCTCTCCCACCGTCATCCGGTGCAGCTCCGGCGAGTCATTCAAGCTGATCAGGCGGCATTCCATGCCGCGGCTGGAGGCGAATTCCGTGAGCACCGCCGCCAGGTGGCGGCCCACCCGCTGCACCCCGCCGGGTGCGTCCAGTTCTGGAAAGAGGCCAATGAGCACGCGCAAAGTCTGCCAACTGGCGCGCCCAATGGCAAGTGCGGATGCATCGAGTTGTGAGGAACGCTTGGTCTGATGGTCGGGGCTCTTTGTATTGCCATGGCGGTCTGCGGGACGGTCATGAAATATGGTCGACTAGCAGCGGGACGAGATCCGTGAGGCGATCCAGATAAATGTCGGCGGGGTAGGCGGCGCGGTCGTGCGTGCCGAAGCCATAATTTACGGCCACAGCGGCAGTGCCGGCGTTGCGGGCGGTCTGCACGTCAACTTCGGAATCGCCGATCAGGAGGGCTTCGGCCGGGGTGACGGCGAATTCGCGAAGAATCGTCCGGGCGCCAAGGGGATCCGGTTTTTTTGTTTCAAAGCTGTTGCCGCCATAGACGGTGCGGAAATATTTCGCCAGGCCCAGTTCTTCCAGAATGCGCACGCTGATGCGCACCGGCTTGTTCGTAAGGATGGCCATCGGGAACGCGGCGAGACGCTCGAGCGCTTCGGGAACTCCTGGGTACGGGCACGTCGAATCCATTTTGTGGTCTTCGTAGTAAGCGAGGAAAAATTTCAGCGCGCGATCGCGTTCTTCTTCTGTTGCGGCATTTCCCAGAGCGCGGCCGACCAGTTGCGGCGCGCCGTGGCCGATATAGCTGGAGATGGTGTCTTCGTGCAGCGGCTCGCGGCCCATTTCCTGGAGCATGGCGTGGACGGAGCGGATCAGGTCGCGCTGAGAATCGATGAGCGTACCATCCAGATCGAAAATCAACGCGCGCACGGAAGAAAAAGTCGGAACTTTCATGAACCAATAATTGTAATATGACCGCACTTTTTTCGGCAGTCAGCCATTTCGCGTCAGATTCCAACCGAAAGTCGGCCTTTTGCGTTTTTCGAAATTCCAGCGTATTCGCGTAAACTAGAAGGCCACGCAGGCAGCACAAAACGATTCCGGAGATTCCATGGCCCAGGTTTATCCCTTTCGCGCTTTTCGCTACGACCCGGAGCGCGCGCCGTTCGACCGCGTCCTGACGCAGCCTTACGACAAAATTTCTCCGGCGATGCAGGAAAAATATTATGCGGCGGACCCCCACAACTTGATTGCGGTGGAGAAGGGCCGCGCGTACGCCGGAGACACGCCGCAGAATAATGTTTATACCCGTGCGGCGACGGCGATCGAGGATTGGATTCGCAAGAGCGTGGTGGTGCAGGATCCCGTGCCGTCTTTCTATGCCTACACGCAGGAATACACGGCGCCGGGGACGGAAGAACGCCGCACGCGACGCGGATTTATCGGCGCGGGCAAACTCGAGGAATATTCGGCGGGAGTGGTCTTCCGGCACGAGCACACGCTTTCCGGGCCGAAAGCGGACCGGCTGGAACTTCTGCGGCATACGAAGACGCACACGGGGCAGCTTTTCATGCTGTATTCGGATGCCGAGCGGCGCGTCGACACGATTTTGGCAGAAGCCGAAGCGGCCGCGGCGCCCGCCACCGAAATGCGCGATGAATACGGCGTGCTGCACCGGCTGTGGGTGATTGCGGACCCGCAGCGCGTGGCGGCCATCCAGAAGGCGATGGAAGACCAAAAGCTGGTGATCGCCGACGGGCATCACCGCTACGAGACGGCGCTGAATTATAGGAACGAGCGCCGAGTCGTTGCTTCGGGGCTCGGGGCAAACGCCGGAAAGATCGATCCGGACGCGCCGTACGAGCGCGTGATGATGACGTTCATCAATACGCGGAGCGAGGGGCTGACAATTCTGCCGGGGCACCGCGTGGCTGCGAACGTTCACGATTTTTCCTGGGGCGGCGTGCGGCGGTATCTCGAGCCATGGTTCACGGCGGAGGAATTCCCGTTCTCGGGCAGCGGGGAGAGGTCCGAGGCGAAAAAGAACTTTCTTGCGAAGCTCACGAGCGCGCGAGAGAAACGGGCCATCGGCGTTTATCCCGCTCCGGAGGCGCAAAAGCGGGCGTTCTACGTGTTGACGCTGCGCAAGGGCGTCAACCTGGCGGACCTCCTGCCCAATGTTTCGCCGCTGCAGCGCGAACTGGACGTGGTGCTGCTGCACGAAGGAATCCTGGAGCCGGCGCTGGGAATTACCCCGCAAGCGGTGACTGCGGAGGCAAACCTGACTTATGAACGGGAAGCCGCGGCGGCGCTCGATGCCGTGGACAGCGGACGCGCGCAGATTTCGTTTTTGCTGAATCCCTGCGACGTCGAGCAGGTGGTGAAGATCGCGACGGCCGGGGAAGTGATGCCGCAGAAGTCGACGGACTTTTATCCCAAGCTGATGAGCGGGATCACGATGTATCGGGTGGAAGGCTGAGCGGGGAATGAAGTAACGAGGTAAGGATATAAGGAAGTAATGAAAAGAAAGAGCGTGTAGTCGGCCGCCGTAGCGGACTCCCGCGGGATAGAGACGCGTTTTGGTATTTCTAGTTAACAATAACTGGACCCCTCCCCCATGTTTTTTGTAAGTGTTGCATCTAAAGGGTTTAGCTATACCGTAAGTCCCTTGTTTGCAACACTTGCGGGGAGATTCATAAGTGTTGCAGCTAAAGGAATTAGAGAAGAGGCGGGAAGGAAGTAACGGGGTAAGGACATAAGTAACTAAAGAAATGGACGCGCCCGGCTCCGCGGCGAACGGGTGAAATAAACGAGTTTCAAACCGGGAAGCAGAGCTATATACCCGGCAGTTTTTAGAAAGAGTGCGGAACTGCTTGATTGCAAAAGAGTTGTGAAACACTCTTTGCGTAAAGAGTGAAAAGTGCGAACCAGGAGCGGGTGACACCCGGCAGTCTTCGTAAAAGCACATTCTAAAGGGGTTACGAGCGTCACGGTCAAGAGTCAGAGTACAAAGGCTTGTTTTTGAAGAGGTTAGCAGGGGCTGTTTTTCGTCACCGACGTGACTGTGACGGGATCCTAGCCGAGTTGGGAGACTCCTGGGAGAACCGAACAAGAGCGGCCGAAGTGCCGCACGGGGGGCGAGGGAGGCGGGTCGAAGATGGGCTCGAACTATCAAACAAGATGGTAGCACGATGGTTAATGGTTTTCAAGGATAACTTGTTAGTGATTCGAATGGATGTGGCAGGGTTGACACAGTGGGGTTCAAGTTGGCCGAGGGAAAGGGTTTGCGGGAGGGTGGCGTTCGAAAGAATTGTGGAAATCTGTGGAAAGGTTAAAAACCCGACACTCGAAACGGCTACCGAAGGCATCTGTCGCCAGAGTCGTACAGGGATTTCCGGAGTGTTGACACCGGTACCGTGGCTCCCTAGACTTTCCATTTGAATAGAAAGAAGGAGGCGCGCCAATGGCACTGGATTGGTCGAAATGTCCCGCTTTAGAAAGCGTGCCCGGAAAAGTCAGCGGCGCGTGGGTTTTTCGTGGGACGCGCCTGCCCGTTGCCACCATCTTTGAGAACCTAGAGGATGGGATGAGCATCGAGGAAATCATGGAGCAGTTCGACGTGACGCGCGAACAGGTCAAGGCAGTACTGGATTTTGCGACGCGGAGCCTTGAAGCTCCAGTACGGCGTTAATGCTGGTGTTGTTTGACCACGATGAATACGGACGCAGAAAAATCACAATTCAGAAGCCCCACCTTTTCGCAGAAAGCGCGAAAAGACGGGCCACCCGCCAACGCTGTCCGGAGTATTGCCATGGCGGTGTACCCAGACGGCACCGATCCACATTTCATGCCGACTTGGATTCGAACGTCGGCCGAGGCGGAAGCCCTTTCGCTGAGTAATTGAATGAGGCGAATCTCAGCCCTATTTTTCGGCAGCAAGCACAGCGCGTAGCTGATCCTTTCCCTCGCCAGAAGTAGCATCAACCGTCACATCAGCCTCTTTGCGGAACTGATGGAGCGCATAGTCGTGTGCATCCAAGTAAGCCTCTGTTTTGGGGGAAATCCCGTTCATCACGACTCCCACTCTCTCGATTCTCGGTCGCCCCTCGAATAAGGACTCCTCTCTGATACGACCATACTGCCAAAAGTTGTGAACGATCCGGTTCGCTTTCGCCACTGCCTTCGCAGGTGTCATGACACTCAGGTCGATCCCATCGACCACCACGATTTTTGAAGGCTTCTTAATTGCAAACGCCACAGGGTTGATATTGGGCAGAGTCATGCCAAACAAGTCTAGAGGCCGAGCATTACGAATGATCGTATTCACCGACCACGGTGCGATTTCACTTAGAAAAATCCGTAAGTGTTCAGAGGTCGTGGCCTCCGCATGGGAAACTTGAACAAGTTCCTTTTGAGACTCTTTGGCAGGGAGCACAAATCGTTCCATCAATCTGACCCTTTTGTCCGAAGTCAACGGAGTAGCGACCGAGCGCGCCTCGGAAACTACTAATTGAGGGGCACATCGACGGAGAGTGATCTCCACTGGTTCACGCGAGCGGCCAAGAGAGTCTTCGAGATCGTGCAGATAAAAGCTAACAAGTTCTGGCTCAAAGTCGGGCGCTACGCATCGTAGCTTCTTGAACTTGGGATCGGATACAACCGTAAACTTTCCATCTTCCTCCAGCAAGATGCCGACACAGACGCGGTCTCCATCTTCCGGGTCAGGCTGAAAGTGCAAAAGTCGGTACTGCCCACTCTGCCTTTTTATTTCTGTTGCCATACTTCCCCCGCAATCTCAGTGATTCGCCCGGCCCGACGAGACACTGCCTCAATACTATTGTCCGCCCAAGCGACTGGCCCCAACTTGCTCACGACCGAATCAATTATTTCCTTACACCTCGGCTGAGTGACTTGCCTTATACGATCCACGATTTGTTGCGGAGGCTGGAGGGGCTTTGTTGCCTTAAGTACCTGTCCCAGTTCACCAGTGGGCCACAGCGACTGAGGACTCATCATACCAGACTCAATGATGGGATTAGGTCGAAGAGCTTTTGATTTCTCAAAATCGATCATTACCACCTCAATTTCACTGCCGTGCGTTGAGCGCCCCAGAACGTTGCCGAGGTTTCTATCGACGTTCCCAAGCCAAGCATCCACCACAATGACAGCGTAGAGTTCATTTCGGTTCCTGATCTTTTCTGGTCGCTTTAGCCATGCCGCAACGTCTCTCAGTGAATCTGCCACCTTTCGGCTGCCACAATACTTCTCATCTCCGAAACTGCAAACCGCAACCTCAGGTACGATCAGCCCTACTTCTATTGCGAGGGAGCAGCCTGTCAACTCCGCAAAGGCAACTTCAATGTCAGGTCCTTTGACGAAATAGGAGTACCCGTCGATGCCCTCAGCACGCCTCGGTGAGGTACTGTACACGATGCCCTCTGGTGCGCTTACTACACTGTCGAGGGTGAGAAGGTCGGTCTCGTGAACCATGGCTAGAAATTGCTCGATAGTATTTGTTTCCGTGACCGTTAGTCAGCTTTAAGCACTGTAACTGGATGAATTACTCTTTTTCACTCAAAGAGTTATTCTGTATTGCTTTAGGTACCCCTCGATAAGGCGTGGACAAAATCTATAAGCGAGGAACAAAGAGCACGCCCCAACAGTAGAATGAGTGCTATGGCTCGGAGTTTTTTCATGTGTGGAAGAAAGGGAGTTTAGCACGGGGTTCGCGACAGGGGAGGCAGGGGAGAACGGGAAGGCGGAGGAGGAAAAACTAGAAACTAGAAATCAGAAACTAGAAATTGGAAGGCAGAACATTCAAGAGAAGATGGCGACGTGAAGTCGCCGCTACAGAAACAGAGAGAAGAGAGATTCCTCTCTGCGCAGGCCGACGCTTTCGCAGGAGCGAAAGCGGAAGAAAAAGTCGGCCCGCTCCGTTCGAAATGACGGCGCGCGGGGTGGCTGATGGAGTCAGGCGGCTTTTTGGAATTTGAGTCTGGCGGTGTAGCCGAGGGAGTAGAGGAGCGGGGCATAAAGGCAGTTAACTATGGTCAGTTGTCAGTGGTTAGTTTCGGAGGGGAGAAAGAGAAAGTAGAAACTAGAAAGCAGAAATTCGAAACTCGAAGATGGAAAATCGAAACTCGAAATTAGAAATTCGAAATTAGAAAAAGTGGGGCACGATGTCGAGCGCGTCCTTTTTGGGCGGGTGTGACGGGCTGTTTGACAATCGTGGCCGGGCAATCCGTTCCGGGAACGTGGGCGCCCTCATAAAATTGCTATACTGAAAATAGAGGAAGCGATGACCGTTACCCTGAAACTGAAGCCGGAAGTCGAGGCGGGGCTCTTGGCGCAGGCGCAGGCCAGCGGAATGACGCTGGAGGAGTACCTGCTTTCCATGGTGGAAGGGGCTGTGCTTCTGAAGGCGCAAGAGAGTTCGTCGGCGGAAGAGCGCGCGGCAGCGTTCGAGGCGTGGTCCGCGGGGCATCGTCCAACCCCGCTCCTCTCTGACTACGCGGTCAGCCGCGAAGCGATGTATGAAGGCCGCAACGACTGATGCGCGTCCTGGTGGACACGAATATTCTGCTCCGCAGTGTCCAACCGAATCACCCACTTTGCGCTCAAGCTACTCACGCGGTTTCGAAGTTAATCCGGCAAAAGGATGCGGTCTTTTTTTGCGCGCAAAATATCGCCGAATTCTGGAATGTGGCCACGCGTCCGGCTGAGCGGAACGGGCTCGGGTTGTCGCCGGAAGAGGTGTTGCAAGAAGTCCGCAGCATTGAAAAATCACTGACGCTGCTGCCGGACATTCCAGCGATCTACAGTGCATGGAAGCAAATCGTAGCGGTTCACAAGGTGCAAGGCGTGAAGGTTTATGACGCCCGGCTGGCCGCCATCATGAGTGTCTATACAGTCGAGAGCGTGCTTACGTTTAATTCGGTTGATTTCGAGCGCTTCACCAACATCCGCGCGATACACCCTTCGTCTGTGCTTCCTTAAGATCGCCATTCTTCACTGAGCGAGTCCGGCGTAACGGGCTGTTTGGCAATCGTGGGCCGGCGAAGAGTTCCGGAATCGCTGGCGTCCGCATAAAATTGCAATACTGAAAATAGAGGAAGCGATGTCGGTTACGCTAAAACTGAAGCCGGAAGTCGAGGCTTGGCTAAAGCAATCCGCGAGGGCGGTCGAGGTTAAGGAGTGGATGTGGACGCGACGGGATCGAAGCCGGGGAGGTTGACGACGACGGGTTGGGGACCGCTGCGAATGACGATCCAGGTGACGGTTTCGGCGGTGGGGTTAAGTTCCTGGTGGGGAAGGTGGGCGGGAATGAAAACGAAGTCACCGGGGTGCACGGTTTCGGAGCATTCGCCGTGGCGGCCCCAGCGGACTTGTCCATTGCCGGCGAGGACGTAAATGATGGTTTCCTGGTCGCCGTGGTGGTGCACGGAACTGGCGGTGTGTGGCTGGGCGATCATTATGCCGCCACAGATATGGGAGGAGCTGGAAAGATCGCGGTTGATGGCGGCGAGACGCAGAATGCCGGCGGATTGCGGCGTGTTGCGGTCGAGGCGATCGCTGCGGGTAATGCGAACGTCGGGCATCCTCCGCCTCCGGAATTTGGATGCCAGGACGTGAAGGCACGATGCACATTGCAGGGACATTGGGGCGGGGGGAATCGAAGGCGTCCGT
>WNFF01002132.1_pt1 | contig 16394 bp, 15 predicted proteins | sample 5400441 | NCBI WGS metagenome assembly WNFF01 (sample SAMN13153345, study PRJNA577476) | soil metagenome | isolation source: 120 cm saprolite under Douglas fir tree site 2 hole 3 replicate 1 | place: USA:California | collected 2015-04-18 | reverse complement strand
CATCGCGGCGCTGATCCATTTCATCGAGCATTTCGAGCCGCGGTAAATCTATCCCCGCCTCATGGTGAGGAGCGACGCGAAGCGTCGCGTCTCGAACCATGAGCCACATACGCAAGCGGCGCCGCACGCAAGTCGGGCCTGTCTTACTGAGTCAGAAGGTCGCGGGCGACGGTTGTTGAGAATCAAGTATCGAAGGAGCCTCACGTTTCAGCATTTGGAGGCTGACATGGGTCTCGGAGCGGTGGGCGATAGTGAATCGCGGTTTGCGGGTTATGTCGAGGGACTTGCGAGTGTTATTTGCGGGTTATGTCGAGGGACTTGCGAGTGTTATCGGGCACGCGGACCGGCAAGGGCCGCTGTGGGATTATTGCGTCGGGTTGGTCATGCCGGGCGAGCGCAAGAGCGTGGAGCCGATGGCGGCTGTGACGGCGCCCGGACGGGTGGCGGCGCAGCACCAATCGCTGCTGCATTTTGTCGGCCAGTCGGAGTGGTCGGATGAGAAAGTGTTGAGCAAGGTGCGCGAGCTGGTATTGCCCGAGATGGAACGCGACGGGCCGATCGAGGTGTGGATCATTGATGACACCGGTTTGCCCAAGCAGGGAAAGCACTCGGTCGGGGTGGCGCGCCAATATTGCGGGCAGCTTGGACAGGAGGGCAATTGTCAGGTGGCGGTGTCGCTGTCGATTGCCAATCACCATGCGAGCCTGCCGGTGGCGTATCGGCTGTATCTGCCGCGCGAGTGGGCTGCGGACGGCGCCCGTCGGCGCAAGGCCCGTGTGCCGGCGCGGATCAGGTTCAAGACCAAGCAGGAGATTGCGCTCGAGCAGATCCGCTGGGCGTGTGAAGCCGGGATTCCTCGCGGGATCGCACTGATGGATGCCGATTATGGCCGAAACGCCGAGCTTCGCAGGAGCATCACGGCGCAGGAATTGACCTATGTGGCCGGCATTCAGTCGAGCCCGCTGGTGTGGAGGCCCGGCAGCGGACCGAAGCCGGGTCGCAAATGGCCGAAGTGGGGACGGCGTGGCAACCCCGATCTGATCTCGGTCAAGGAGGTCGCGCTCGGTCTGCCCGAGGCGGCATGGCAGACGATCGAGTGGCGGGAAGGTACGGCCGACTTGCTGTCCTCGCGCTTTGCGCGCCTGCGCGTTCGCGTTGCCGACGCAAATGCGTCTGCTGACGAGCTTGCCGAAGAATGGCTGCTGATCGAATGGCCCGAAGGCGAGGATGAGCCGACCAAATACTGGCTCTCAACCCTGCCGGAAGACATCTCGTTCCGCGATTTGGTCGACATTGCCAAGCTGCGGTGGCGCATCGAACGTGACTATCAAGAGCTCAAGCAGGAAGTCGGGCTCGGGCATTATGAAGGGCGCGGATGGCGCGGCTTCCATCATCATGCCACGCTGTGCATCGCGGCCTACGGATTCCTGATCTCCGAGCGGGAGACGATTCCCCCCTCAGGATCTCCCTCCGCCGTGTTCTTCCCGCAACTTGCCGTTCCCGCTTGTTATCGACCCAGAGGCTCCGCCATTGCGGCCTGAACGGCACATGCCAAACTCGATCGCGACCGTGCGCCGACGCCTGATCGCTGGGCTTGTCAGATACCTGCCGCGATGCCCATGCTGCGCGGCTCCCATCGCGAGATACTCGCGGCAATGAAGGGAAATGACGCAGTAGGGCCTGCCCGACTTGCGCATTCATAGTGCCGATCTCGGGTAAACCCGAGATCGGTGCGCGGCCACCTCAGGGTGACGGATCGGCGCATCACTTATATGCCTTCGCCATCGCGGCGATCGCGGCCGGATCGAACTTGTTGATCTCGTCGATCAGATCGTTGGTGATGAGATCGCCGACCGGCATCTTCTCTTTCAGCACGCCGTTCTTCACGAGAAAATCGACATAGGCGCCGTAGTTGGCCTCCGAGTTGTAGCCCCATTTGGTGACGCCGCCCGCCTCCAGCCGCCAGTTCTTCGCCCGCGCCAGCAGCGTGTTGACGTCGTCGCGCAGCGCCACCTCCTCGGTCTTGCCGGTCGGCTTGGTCTGCGGAAACACCTCCCACAGCATGCGGATCGCTGCTTCCGGATTGTTGATCGCGAAGATGGTGCCCTTGGCGTAGCCCTGCCCGAGCGCGACCGCCTGCGCGCGCTGGTTCGCCAGCGTGTCCTCGAGCGCGATGAAGCCGTTCGAGGGAAAGCGCGAGATCACCGCGTTGTCCTGGTCGAGCGTGCGCACCTTGACGCCCGCGCTTTCGGTGAGCGCGTACTGCGTGTCGAACTGCGAGAGCGCCTCGACCTGGCCGGAGCGCAGGAGCGCGGCGGTCTGCGCGACCTCGCCGACCACCACGATCGAGATGTCGCGGTCCGGGTTCCAGCCGTGATTGGCGGCCATCGCGCGCGCGATGATGACGCCGGCCGACGCCATCGAGGTGACGCCGATGCGCTTGCCCTTGAGCTCGTCGAAGCTCTTGATCGGGCTGTCGACCGGCACCGCGATGCCGTAGATGTTGCCCTGATAGGCGGTGTAGTAGTTCTTCACTTTCACGCCCTGCGGACGGATGATGGCGAGCGGCTCGATCGAGGGCAGCCCGTATTGCACGTCGCGCGTCGCGACGAGCTTCACGCAGTCGGTCGAGCCCGGGAGCGGCACCAGCTCGATCTTGTTGCCGCCGAACCATCCCATCTTGGTCGCGATCGCGAACGGTGAGGAGGCCGAGCTGACTGTCCGCGCGCACCAGGCCACGCGCACGGTGCTCTGCGCGGATGCCGAAGTTGCCGCATTGCCGATCGCGGCGGCGGCGAGCAAGCCGAGGACGAAGGCGCGTGTCATGACAGACCTCCTCTCTTCGCCGGCTCAGCGGCGTCGAGCTTCTGCGATGGATCCCAGAACAGGACGCGCCGCCGCACCTCGGCGACCAGGCTGTTGAGCAGCAGGCCGAGCACGGACAGGATGAAGAGCACGGAGAACTGCCCGGCGACGTCCATGGTGAAGTTCATGCTCTGCATCAGCATGCCGAGCCCGGCCTGCGCACCCACGAACTCGGCGACGATCGCGCCGATGAGCGCGAAGATCATCGCGATCTCGAGCCCCGCGAAGATGTAGGGCAAGGCGTTCGGCAGCTGCAGCATCCAGAAGATCTGGCCGCGGGTTGCGGCAAGCGAGCGCATCAGGTTGATGCGGTCCTCGTCGGCCGAACGCAGTCCCACGATGGTGTTGACCATGAGCGGGAAGAAGGCGACGAGCGCGGCGCTCACCACCTTGGAGGTGAGCCCGAGGCCGAACCAGATGATGATGAGCGGCGCGAGCGCGACTTTCGGCATCGCCTGGAACATGACGATGAAGGGATAGAGGAAATATTCGACCCGGCGCGACAGCGCGACCGCGATGCCGAGGCAGAAGGCGAGCGCCGTTCCGAACGCGAAGCCGAGCAGCGTTTCTTCCAGCGTGATCCAGACATGGTCGACATAGAGCGACGAGGCGAAGCCGCGGTAAAGCGCCGTGAAGATGCTCGACGGCGCCGGCAGGATAAAGGCCGGGATCGCGAACAGCACGACCAGCCCCTCCCAGGCCGCCAGGACGGCGACGACCAGCAGGAGCCTGAGCAGGAAACTCGCGCCTGAGGGTTTCATTCGATTCCTCCGCCGCCGCTGAGCACCGCGCGGATGCGGCGCGTATGCACCCCGAACGCTTCCGTCGTCATCACGTCGAGCGAGCGCGGACGCGGGATGTCGACGGTGAGCATGTCGCCGATGCGGCCGGGCCGCGCCGTCATCACCAGCACGCGGTCGGCGAGAAAGACCGCTTCGGTGGTCGAGTGCGTGACGAACAGCACGGTCTTGCGCCGCTCGAGCCAGATGCGCTGCAGCTCGACATTCATGGTCTCGCGCGTGAGCGCATCGAGCGCGCCGAACGGCTCGTCCATCAGCAGCATCGCGGGGTCGTGGATGAGCGCGCGCACCAGCGCCACGCGCTGCTGCATGCCGCCCGACAGTTCCCACGGATAGCGATGCTCGAAGCCGGTCAATCCGACCAGCGCCAAGAGCTCGTAGGCGCGCTTCGTCATCGTCTCGCGGCCGAGCCGCTGCACGTCCACCGGCAGCAGCACGTTGCCGAGCACGCTGCGCCAGGGAAACAGCACCGGCGACTGGAACACCATGCCGATGTCCTTGCGGGGGCCCACGATCGGGCGGCCATTGAGCACGGCCTCGCCGTCCGATGCCGGAAGCAGCCCCGCGAGGATCTTGAGCAGCGTGGATTTGCCGCAGCCGGACGGGCCCACGATCGAGATGAATTCGCCGTCGGCGACCGAGAAATCGATGTCGCGCAACGCCACGATCGCGTCCGGCCCGCCGCCGTAACGCTGCGAGAGCCGGCGGACCGAGATCACGTCACGGGCAGACGGCGCCCGCGCAGCCACTGCCTGCGCGCCTACGATCAGAGCACTTCTCCCCTCACTTCGACCGGAATTTAGCAATCCCGAATGCGGTCCTTGCAGGACGCGTCTTGTCGCGGAGTAGGCTATTGTGGGAAGGCTCTTCCGGTCAACGGAAAGCCGGCGCGCCCACCGGGTGCCGGCTGGATTCATGTCGAAGATAAGGTGACGAACCGATGCGATATCGCTGCGCAGTTCTCGATGATTACCAGAACGTCGCTCTTTCTCTTGCCGATTGGTCGAAAGTCTCAGGAGACGTCGACATCAAGGTGTTCAACGAGCCCTTCAAGAGTACCGATGAGGTCCATCGCGCCCTGCAGGGATTCCACATCATCGCCATGATGCGCGAGCGCACGCCGTTCCTGCGCAACACCATCGAGGCGCTGCCCGACCTCAAGCTCCTGATCACCACCGGCGCCGGCAACAAGTCGATCGATCTCGCGGCCGCGGCCGAGCGCGGCATCACCGTCTGCGGCACCGGAACCTTCGGCAATCCCACGGCCGGCATCGCCTTCGGCCTGATCCTCGAACTGACCCGCCGCATCGGGTTCGAGAATGCCCGCATGAAGGCGGGCGCGCCCTGGCAGGTGACGATCGGCTACGACATCGAAGGCATGACGCTGGGCGTCATCGGGCTGGGCAAGCTCGGCCGCCGGGTGTCCGGCGTCGCCAAGGCGTTCGGCATGAAGGTGATCGCGTGGAGCCCGAACCTGACGCCCGAGACCTGCAAGGAGGTCGGCGTCGGCTACGCCACCAAGGAGGAGCTGCTGCGCAACTCCGACTTCATCACCATCCATGTCCAGCTCGGCGACCGCTCGCGCGGTCTGCTCGGCGAAAAGGACCTCGCGCTGATGAAGCCGACCGCCTACCTCATCAATACATCGCGCGGACCGATCGTCGACGAGAAGGCCTTGATCGCGGCGCTGCGCGACGGCCGCATCGCGGGCGCCGGGCTCGACGTGTTCGACATCGAGCCGCTGCCGGTCGATCACCCGTTCCGCAAGCTCGACAACGTGGTGCTCACTCCGCACCTCGGCTACGTCAGCGTGCAGAACTACAAGGTCTATTATCCCGACATCGTCGCCAATATCCGGGCGTTCCTGGATGGGAAGCCGGTGAAGACGATCACCGCGCGCTGATGAGCGCACCTGCCTGCGATTGTGCGGCGGAGTTCCTGCGACATTGTCTCGCCCGTCCGGCGCCGGGTGCGACAAAAATGACCATCCGCTCGGCGATGATGCTGGAAAACCGCGCATTCTCGCGTGCGCACCGCGGTGCACAACCGTTTGCACCGGCGGCGAGTTCCCGCGTTAACCGCACTGGCGTGGAGCGATTGCGATGGATCGAGCCTGCGGTTTAAGTTTATAAGAATTTTACGGGTCCCGAGAAGAAAGCAATAGGGAACCGGGGGCAACAGGGTCGGTGAGTAGGGAAGAAGCGCGGCGCACCATCCGGTCGAGAATTCGGGTATTCGTCGACTTCGACGGCACCATCTCGATCGGAGATACGACCGATCGCATCCTGGAGCGTTTCGCGGATTCCGCCTGGAAGACCGTCGAAGCCGACTGGGTTGCGGGACGGATCGGCTCGCGCGAGTGCCTTGCCCGGCAGATCGATCTGGTGCGGGCGAGCCCCGAGGCGCTCGACGCTTTCCTGCACACCGCTGCGGTCGATCCGGATTTTCGGCATTTTGTATCGCGCTGCCGCGATTACGGCGTGCCGGTCACCGTCGTGTCCGACGGCCTCGATCGAGTCGTCACAACCATGCTCGCCCGCGCCGGCATCGAGCTTCCATTCATCGCCAATCGCCTCGAATGGCTCGGCGGCGAACGCTGGCGGCTCGGCTTCCCGCATGCGCGCGACGACTGCCGCGCGGTCGCGGGAAATTGCAAATGCGCGGCGATGAGCGCGGAACCCGGCACGCTGCGCGTCCTCGTGGGCGACGGCCGCTCGGATTTCTGCCCGGCGCAGAGCGCCCACCTGGTCATCGCCAAGGATGCGCTGCTCGAGCACTGCCGCCGCGAGGATCTCGCTTACGTGCCATTCGAAGATTTTGCCGGCGCCTCGCTCGTCCTCTCCAACCTGGTCGCGGCGCTGACGCATCGCGTCCCGCGCGCCATCGAGGATTTGGTCCATGCTCCGCCCACCGCTTAAGCTCGCCGCGCAGACCGCGACGCGGCCCGACGCGACGGCGGACGAGGCCGAGCTGCTGCGCCTCGAGGCGCTCTATTGCTCGCACGGCGACACCGTTCACTACACCGACCCGCCGAAGATCTTCGAGCGCTGCGAAGGCTCCTTCATCTACGACGGCGCGGGCTGCGAGTATCTCGATCTGCAGATGTGGTACTCGTCGGTCAATTTCGGCTACGCCAACCGCCGGCTCAACGACGCGCTCAAGCGCCAGATCGACCGGCTGCCGCAGGTCGCGAGCCAGTATCTGCATCGCGAGAAGATCGAGCTCGCCGCCCTGATCGCGCGCGATGCGGAGGCGAAGTTCGGCCTCAAGGGCCGCGTGCATTTCAACGTCGGCGGCTCGCAGGCGGTGGAAGACTCGCTCAAGCTCGTGCGCAACGCGTCGAACGGCAAGAGCCTGATGTTCGCGTTCGAGGGCGGCTATCACGGCCGCACCCTCGGCGCCTCGGCGATCACCTCCTCCTATCGCTACCGGCGGCGCTACGGCCACTTCGGCGACCGCGCGCAGTTCGTGCCGTTCCCGTATCACTTCCGCGGCCCCAAGGGCATGAGCAAGGAGGAATACGGCCTCCATTGCGTACGCCAGTTCGAGCGCCTGTTCGAAAGCGAATACAACGGCGTCTGGGACCCGAAGGCCGGTCAGGCCGAATACGCCGCCTTCTACGTCGAGCCCATCCAGGGCACCGGCGGCTACGTGATCCCGCCGAAGAATTTCTTCGTCGAGCTCAAGAAGGTGCTGGACCGCTACGGCATCCTGCTCGTCGTCGACGAAATCCAGATGGGCTTCTTCCGCACCGGCAAGCTGTGGGCGATCGAGCATTTCGGCGTGAAGCCCGACGTGATCGTGTTCGGCAAGGCGCTCACCAACGGCCTCAATCCGCTGTCCGGCATCTGGGCGCGCGAGGCGCTGATCAATCCGACCGTCTTTCCGCCCGGCTCGACGCATTCCACCTTCAACGCGAATCCGCTCGGCACCGCGGTCGGCCTCGAAGCGATGAAGATGATGCACGAGGAGGATTTCGCGACCTCCGTGCCGAAGAAGGGCGCCTATTTCCTGCGCGGCCTCGAGGAGCTCAAGCGCCAGCACAAGATCATCGGCGACGTCGACGGGCTGGGCCTGGCGCTGCGCGCCGAGATCTGCGCCGAGGACGGCTTCACGCCCGACAAGGCGATGGTCGACCGCATGGTCGACGAGGCGCTCAAGGGCGACCTCGTGCACGAGGGACGCCGCTACGGCCTCGTGCTCGATATCGGCGGCTACTACAAGAACGTCATCACCTTGGCGCCGGCGCTCACCATCAGCTATGCCGAGATCGATCTCGCGCTGGCGCTGCTCGACCAGCTGATCACCCGCGTGAGCCGAAACACATGAGCGCCGTCGATCGCAGCTTCACGATCGGCTCGGGTCCGACCGGCTTCCTGCTGGTGCACGGGCTCGGCGGCACGCCGCTCGAATTGAAATTCGTCGCCAAAGGTCTCGCCCGCAACGGCTTCACGGTGCACTGCTGTCAGCTGGCCGGCCATTGCGGCGAGGAACGGGATCTGCTCGCAACCGGATGGCAGGACTGGTACGCCAGCGTCGAAGCCGGACTCGACGTGCTGCGCGCGCGCTGCGAGACGGTGATCGCCGGCGGGCTCTCGATGGGGGCGGTGCTCGCGCTGCATCTCGCCGCGCTGCGCAAGGACGACGTGCACGGGCTCGCGCTCTATGCGCCCACCCTCTGGCACGATGGCTGGGCCATGCCGTGGTACCACCGGCTCCTGAATTTCGGAATTTTGAGCCGGATCGGGCACCGCTTGGTGAGCCCGTTCCATGCCTACACGGAGGCCGAGCCCTACGGCATCAAGGATCCGGCGATGCGTGCCGTGGTGGTCGCGGCGATGACATCGGGCGATACGACGCGCGCCGGCATCCTGAAGACCCCCGGCCGGTCGATCTATCAGCTCTGCCGGCTGGTCGACGTGGTCAAGCGCGAGCTGCCCTCGATCAAGACGCCGGCCATGCTGATCCAGGCACGCGAGGACGACATTTCGAGCCTGCGCAATTCCGAGTACCTGCAGCGCCACCTCAGCGGGCTCGTCAACGCGCTCATCCTCGACGACAGCTATCACATCGTCACGGTCGACCGGCAGCGCGATTTGGTGATCGACAACTCGACCGCGTTCGCGCACGCGCTCGTAGCCCGCCGCGCCAGCGCGGCGCAGGACACGGTGCGGCCGCTCCGTCCGCTGGGCGACGTGGACGGCGAGACGCCCGCGAGCACGCGCGCGGCGGGCTGACGCTCAGCGCTTCGACGGCTTCTTCCAGATTCCGCGCTTCTGCATCAGCTCGACCTGCTTCTCGATCACGTCGCGCTTGTAGCGGGCGTGCTTCGGCGGCAGCTTCTTCATGTAGCGGTTCTTCGGATAGATCGGCTGCTCGTAGATGATCTGGGCGAGCTCGGCGCGGACATCCTTCATCCAGTTGGTCACCTGCGCGGACTGCCGGTGGTGGCGCAGCGCCTCGATGTTGATGACGCCGGCCACGAAGGTCGAGCCGTTGGTGTCGCGCTGCTTGCCGACGAGCTGGCCGCGATAGTCGACGATCATCGACTGGCCGCCGCCGGCGTCGATGCCGATCTCGCTGTCGGGGTAGAGGTGATAGCTGCCGATGTTCGGCGCCACGATGTACATGTTGTTCTCGAGCGCACGCGCCCGGTTCGAGATCTCGAAGATGTCGTTTTCGGTGAAGGGCGCCGGCATCGAGGCGCGGTAAACCACCTCGGCGCCGTTCATGGCGAGGCCGCGCCCGTTCTCCGGATAATTGCCCTCCATCGCCATCATGATGCCGAGCCGGCCGATCTCGGTGTCGGCGACCGGCCAGAACGCATCGAGCGTGCGGCCGTGCTTCTCGATCCACCAGTCGTAGACGTCATGCGGCGACACCGAGCGCTCCACCGGCAAGAGCGCCGAGAGCTTGTAATGCTGCAGGATGATCTTGCCGTCCGGGTCGACGATGAAGCCGATGTTGAAGAAGCGATCCTTCCAGTCCTTATGGCGCGCCTTCGCCTGCGCCATGATGAAGACCTTCCACTGGCGCGCGAGCTTGCCGATGTCGTCGGTCTCCGGTCCCGGAATGTCGATGCAGCAGGTGCGCGCATATTCGGCGTGATCGACGTCGAGCACTTCGTCGTTGAAGCCCATGAGCGCGCCTTCCGGGATCGCCAAGAGGCGCACCGGGATGTCGAGATTGGAGAGCCAGAACGCCGCCTTGGTCAGGCTGTGCAGGTGCTCGAGATTCTTCTTGATGTCGGCGCGGCGGCGGATGCCCCAAAAAGTGGGGATCAGGCCGACCGCATTGTAGGGCTCAATCATGGCGCTCCCCCTTCACGTCATGTGTGGAGTTGCAGTTGGATTCGTCCGTGTTCGTCGCGGGACCGACGACGCCTGCCCGCCGGCCGGCGTCAGGCGGCGATGCTCGGCAGACCGGCGAGCGCCATGGCGAGCTCCTTCTGGTCGTAGTCCTGATCGACCAGCTTGCCGTCGAAGTAATTGATGTAGGCCTGCATGTCGAAATGGCCGTGGCCCGACAGGTTGAAGAGGATCGTCTCGCCCTTGCCTTCCTTCTTGCAGCGCAGCGCCTCGTCGATGGCGCAGCGCACCGCGTGCGTCGCTTCCGGCGCCGGCACGATCCCCTCGCTGCGCGCGAACTGCACGCCCGCCTCGAAGCAGGTCTTCTGGTGATAGGCGCGCGCCTCGATCAGGCCGAGCTCGTAGGCGTGCGACACCATCGGCCCCATGCCGTGGTAGCGCAGGCCGCCGGCGTGGAAGCCGGGCGGAATGAAGGTCGACCCAAGCGTGTGCATCTTGACGAGCGGTGTCAGATGCGCCGTGTCGCCGAAATCATAGGCATACTTGCCGCGCGTGAGCGACGGGCACGCCGCGGGTTCGACCGCGATGATGCGACGCTTGCGTCCGCCGCGCAGCTGCAGGCCGAGGAACGGGAAGGCGAGCCCCGAGAAATTCGAGCCGCCGCCGGCGCAGGCGATGACGATGTCGGGATCGTCGCCCGCCATCTCGAACTGCTTGATCGCTTCCTGGCCGATCACGGTCTGGTGCAGCATCACGTGATTGAGCACCGACCCGAGCGAATATTTCACTTGGCTGTCCTTCGCCGCCACTTCCACCGCCTCGGAGATCGCGATGCCGAGCGAGCCGGGGCTGTCCGGATGCTCCTTGAGGATGGCGCGTCCGGAGTCGGTCTCCTTCGACGGCGACGGGATGCAGCGCGCGCCATAGGTTTCCATCAGCGCGCGGCGATACGGCTTCTGGTCGTAGGACACGCGGACCATGAACACGGTCACGTCGATGCCGAACAGCGCGCCCGCGAAGGCGAGCGAGGAGCCCCACTGCCCTGCCCCGGTCTCCGTGCTCAGCCGCTTGATGCCGGCCTCCTTGTTGTACCAGGCCTGCGGCACCGCGGTGTTCGGCTTGTGTGAGCCGGCCGGCGAGACGCCTTCATATTTGTAATAGATCTTCGCCGGCGTCCCGAGCGCCTGCTCGAGCCGGCGCGCGCGCATGAGCGGCGACGGCCGCCACATCCGATAGATGTCGCGGATCGGCTCCGGAATGTCGATGTAGCGATCCGCCGTGACCTCCTGGAGGATCAGTTCCATGGGAAACAGCGGCTCGAGATCGGCGGGCCCAACCGGCTGCTTGGTGCCGGGATGCAGGACCGGCGGCAGCGGTTTCGGAAGATCGGCCGTCAGGTTGTACCAGGACTTCGGGATCTGGGTTTCGTCCAACACGAACTTGACTTGATCGGACACGCAACTCTCCCTCGCCTGCATTTATCGTTGAGCGGCAACATACACGAACGGTCCCGAGGTGTGAACTTGGGGGCCGGGAGGCCATTGAGCGGCCCCGTGCTTGCGCGTAACCTGAACGCGCTAACGGATTCCCGCCCGCGCGGAGGCCTTCCATGATACGCAATGACCTGAAAGCAGCATCACTGGTGCTGGCGCTGTCGCTTGCGCCGCTCGCCGCGCATGCCGGCACGGTGCGCATCTACATCACGAACAGCGCCGGCGACAGCATCCATGTGGTCGATCCTGCGACCAACAAGGTCGTGCAGGAGATCAAGGGCATCGAGGCCGCGCACGGCATCGCGTTCTCGACCGACGGCGCGAAGGTCTTCGTCAGCAACGAGGCCGATACCACGCTCGACGTGTTCGATCGCGAGAGTGGCAAGCTCATCAAGAAAATCCCGCTGAGCAACCATCCCAACAATATCGCGGTGACGAAGAACGGCGATCGCGTCGTGGTCGCCGTCGCGCGCGAGCCTGGCGCCGTCGACATCATCGATACGGCGACGCTCACCCTCAAGAAGACGCTGCCGGTCAACGGCCGCCTGCACAACATCTACGTGACGGCGGACGGCAAATACGCGGTGATGGGATCGATCACGAAAAAGCTCATCACGGTGGTCGACCTCGCGACTGAGCAGATCGCCTGGGAACTCAAGTTGGACCTGGGTGTGCGTCCGATGACGTTCGACACCAACGCCGATGGCTCGACCAGGCGCATCTTCGTGCAGCTCTCGGACACCAACGGCTTTGCGGTGGTGGACTTCGCGGCGCGCAAGGAAGTCGCCAGAATCCAGCTGCCGGAGCCGGTGAGGGAATTCGAGATGGACGCCGGCCGCGCGACATCGCCGTCGCACGGCATCGGCGTCGCGCCCGACAACAAGACCTTGTGGGTGACCAGCATCCCGAACAATGCGGTCTATGTGTACTCGCTCGCCGACCTCAAGCTGATGGGTCATGTCATGCTGCCCAACCTCAAGCTGCCGGAGCACCAGCCGATCTCGTCGGTGGCGAACTGGGTCACGTTCACGCCGGACAGCAAGACGATCTACATCTCCAATGCCGGCATGCGCACCGTCACCGCCATCGACACGCAGGCGATGAAGGTCATCGCGACGATTCCCGTCGGCGAGGTGCCGAAGCGGATCAATACGCTGGTGATGAACTGACCACTTCGTAGGGTGGGTTAGGCGCGGAGCGCCGCGCCCACGCGGTCGACCGGTCAGCGTGGGCACGGCGCTTTCGCGCCTTTGCCCTCCCTACGACCTAATTCTTGCCGTTGATCCAGTCGGCCAAAATCTTCCAATCCGGATCGTCCGGGGAGGCGAACTGGCGGCCGCCGGAGTGGAAGACGCCGCCGCCGCCTTCGGGCGCGAGCGGATGGAGCAGCAGCCGGCTGGTGTCAGCACGCCCCGGATTGACGAGCTTCAACACCATCTCGAAATTCTTGCGCGACTGATCCTCGGTCCAGCTCGTATTGCCGGACGCGAGCTTCTGCAGACGGAAATTGTTGTTGCTTTCCGCGTGGCACACATAGCAGCGCGTATGGCCGTCCCGCTTCTTCAGGAAGATCGGCTCGATGCGGGTCCTGTAGGCGTCATAATCCAGCGTCGCCGCCACCGCGGCCTGCGAGCCAAGCACCACAGCGAGCGCGATGCCGACGATCAACGTTCCTCGAGCCCACATGCGCAACCTCCCGATGTTTTGGGAAGCTTACCACAAGCCGCCCGCGGCGCCACGACCTGCGCACGCGCGTTGCACGGCCGCAAAGTATCGCATTAGTATCCGCGCCTGGTCGCGGGCTAGCGGATGCCGTTGGAGATCGAGGGAACGCCGTCGCGCATGGATCGGTCGACGGACACCGCCAAGGCAAGCGGAGCCCGGCTGGAGCTGCGCAATCTGAGCAAAGCCTTTGGCGGCGTGCGCGCGGTGGACGACATCTCCCTCGACGTTCCGGCCGGCGCCTTCGTCTCCCTCCTGGGACCGAGCGGCTCGGGCAAGACCACCACCCTCAATCTGATCGCCGGCTTCCTGACCGCGGATGCGGGCGACATCCTGCTCGACGGCCGCTCAGTTGCCGATGTCCCTTCGCACAAGCGCAACATCGGCATGGTCTTTCAGTCCTATTCGCTGTTTCCGCACATGACGGTGGCGGAGAACGTCGCGTTTCCGCTGCGCATGCGCACGAAGCTGTCGCGCGAGGAGGCGCGCCGGCGCGTCGCCGACATGCTGGCGCTCGTGCAGCTGTCGCACCTAGCGGCGCGCTATCCGCGCCAGCTCTCCGGCGGCCAGCAGCAGCGGGTCGCGATGGCGCGCGCGCTCGTCTCGCACCCGCGCCTTCTCTTGATGGACGAGCCGCTCGGCGCCCTCGACAAGAAGCTGCGCGAGCAGATGCAGTTCGAGATCAAGCGCATCCACCGCACCGTCGGCACCACCGTGGTCTACGTCACGCACGATCAGTCCGAGGCGCTCACCATGTCGGACATCGTCGTGGTGATGCATCAGAGCCGCATCGCCCAGGTGGGCGCGCCGCGCGCGCTCTACGACGCGCCGGCGAACCTTTTTGTCGCGGACTTCCTGGGCGACTCGAATCTGCTGCCCGGCACGATCGTCGAGGCCGGCAGCGCCGGCGTGCTGGTCGAGGTCGCGCAGGGACAGCGGGTGAAAGTCACGCGCGCCGAGAAGGCGCCATCCGTCGGTAGCCGCGCCGTCGTCCTGATCCGGCCCGAGGACATGTCGGTGCACGCCGGACCGACGCAATCGGACGGCATGGATTCGCTCGCCGGCACGGTGCGCGACATCAGCTACCACGGCGATTCCTACAAGCTCGACGTCGCCGTGGGCGAGCACGCGCTCAAGGTGCGGCTCGCGCGCGTGTCCGGGAACGGCGTGGAATTGGGTCAGCGGGTGGTGGTGGCGTGGCGGCCCGATGCGGCGCGGCTTCTTCCGGCCGAAGACAGCGGCCGCGGCGCGGACGGACCGCAACCATGACGGCCCTCGCCCCTGCGATGGCCGCGGCGCGGCCCGGTCTCCTGTCCCGCCCGTCAACCGTGCCGGCGCTGCTGCTGCTGCCGTGCATGATCTGGATCGTCTTCTTCTTCCTGCTGCCGCTGGCGCTGATGTGCTGGCGCAGCCTCGCCAGCGAGGGCTTCTCGCTCGCGGCCTATGCGGTGCTGTTCTCCTCGCCGCTCTACGGCAAGGTCATGGGAACGACGCTCAAGATGGCCAGCATCGCCACGGTGTGCGCGCTCGTCCTCGCCTATCCGATCGCCTACGTGCTCACGGTCGCGGGCGGCAAGCTCAGGGGCCTGATCCTGCTGTTCGTCCTCATTCCCTACTGGGTCGACATCATCGTGCGCAGCTTCTCATGGCTGATCATGCTGGGCGACAACGGGCTCATCAACAAGACGTTGATCGAGCTCGGCCTGCTGCGCGAGCCGCTGCCGCTCCTCTACAACATGTTCAGCGTGCTCATCGCGATGGTGCAGATCGTGCTGCCCATCACCATCGTGACGCTGTTCGGCGCCATGCTGCGCATCGACCGCACCCTGATCGCCGCGGCGAAGATCCATGGCGCGAGCGAATGGCAGGCGTTCCGCACCGTGTTCTTTCCGCTCAGCCTGCCCGGCGTCTATGGCGCGGGCCTGCTCGTCTTCATCCTGGCGTTCGGCTTCTACGTCACGCCGGCGCTGCTCGGCAGCCCGAAGGAGACGATGATCGCGCAGACCATCATGATCGAGGCGAGCCAGCTCCTCGACTGGGCGCAGGCGAGCGCCGCGGGCGCCGTGCTGCTCGCGATCACCACGTCGATCGCCGCGATCTACAACCGCTACTTCAGCCTCGACCGCCTGTGGGGAGGCTCGGAGCCATGAGCGCGACCGCGGGACGGATTGGACTTTCGGCCGCGGTGATCGCGGTCATCGTCTACCTGATCTTTCCGGTCGTGGTGGTCGTCGCAATCTCGTTCAGCGCCGGCAATTTCCTGCGCTTTCCGCCGCCCGGCCTGTCGCTGCGCTGGTACGAGACGATCGCGAACGATCCCGAGTGGATCAGTGCGCTCTGGGTCAGTGTGCGCGTCGGGGCGATCTCGGCCGCGATCGCAACGCTCCTCGGCGTTCCCGCCGCCTTCGCGCTCACACGCTATATCATTCCCGGCAAATCGCTGCTGAGCGCCCTCATCCTCTGCGCGCTGGTGACGCCGCCGATCGTGACGGCGCTCTCGACCTACCTGTTCTTCGTGCCGCTCGGCCTCGTCAACACCATCATCGGCTTGAGCTGCGCCCACGCGGTGAGCGGCATGCCGTTCGTCGTCATCAACACGGCCGCGAGCCTGCGCAGCGCCGACCGCAACCTGGAGCGCGCCGCAATCGTCCACGGCGCACACCCGCTGTGGGCGGTAATGCGCATCACGCTGCCGATCATCTCGCCGGGCATCGTCATCGGCGCCATCTTCGCCTTTGTGCATTCGACGCACGAGCTCCTCGTCGCGACCTTCGTGCTCGGCGGCGTCGGCAAGCCGGTGGCGGTCAAGATCTGGTCCGGCGTGCAGGCGACCACCGACCCGACCATCGCGGCCGCCTCCACGATCCTGATCGGCCTTGCTATCCTCACCTTCGCGAGCGCTACCGCCACCCAGGCGCTCGCCAAACGCCGCAGCGCCTGAGGAATGCAGCCCATGACCGATCGGTTCGAGCGCGACGATGTGGAAAAGGCCTGCGCCCGCCTGCGCGGCGTCTTGATGGAGACGCGCGGCCTCGGCCGGCGCGAATTCCTGGCGGCGCTCGGCCGCGCCGCCGCGGGATCGACGCTGCTCGCGCCGTTCGGCGCGCTGACGCGCGCGGCCTACGCGGCCGATCCGCCGGTCACCGTCTTTTCCTTCGGTGGCGTCTGGAAGAAATCCATGATCGCCGCGTTCGGCGATCCGTTCA
>WNFF01002064.1_pt1 | contig 16396 bp, 12 predicted proteins | sample 5400441 | NCBI WGS metagenome assembly WNFF01 (sample SAMN13153345, study PRJNA577476) | soil metagenome | isolation source: 120 cm saprolite under Douglas fir tree site 2 hole 3 replicate 1 | place: USA:California | collected 2015-04-18 | reverse complement strand
CGCGCGCGAGCTTGGGCGGGATTACAAACGGGTGCATGGCGATGTCCGCGCGTTGGAGATGGCCGGCTTGTTGGAAGAAGATGAAACCGGACTGCGCGCGCCGTTCGCGGGGGTCGACGCGCAGCTTTCGTTCTCATGATACGAATGGGGGCCGAGAAACGCGCGCCCCGAACACGCCACGACGTTAGCCGCGCGGTGCATGGCAACCGCGTGCTGTTGCTCAATGACCTGGGGCTGTCACAGCGATGGTACAGCTGGGTGGACTCGAACCACCGACCTCTTGGTCCACAGCCAAGCGCTCTAACCAACTGAGCTACAGCTGCACGTCTCGCGGAAGGCGGCCGAAACCTAGGAGCCCGGTCCGGCTTTGACAAGCCCGGGGAGGGCGTTCGGCCCGCGCGAGACCGCACCGTCGAACGTTCCAAACAGCAAAAAGCCCGGGCTGAGGCCCGGGCTTGGTGGCAGAAGCCCCGGCGTCGGGGCGACAGGTAGAGGTCAGGCGACCTTCTTGAACGCCTTGCCGAAGCTTTCCTTCACCGGCTCGGCGGTCTCGGCGGCCACCTTCTGGGCGATCGCGACCAGCTCCTTGGATTGAGCGGTCAGCGCCTCGAACTGCTTGCGCGCATGCGAGGTGGAAAGCTCGACCACCTCCGACAGCGACTTCACCGTCATCAGCTGGGTCGCGTAGTCGAAGGCGGCGTTGGTGTTCTCGCGCGCCGCCTCGATCACCTTGAGGCCGTAGTCGGAGGCGCCCTTGGTCGCGGTCGCGTAGGTGTCCTCGAGCACGTCGGTCGCCTCCTCGGCGGCGGACTTCATCCTCTCGTAGGTCTCCTTCGCCTGGGTGACGCTCTTCTCGGCGATCTCGCGGAACGCCGCCGGAATTTCCATCCTGGGAATCTCGAAATTCGGCATCTCGAATTTCGGCATTTGGAACGCGGCGGCAGGCGCCTCGTACGCGGCGGCAGGCGCCGCCTTGGATCGGGATTTCGACCCGGTGGTCTCGATGGCCTCGGTCATGGAGTGGTCCTTTTTGGGGCGATCATCCGGCATCGCACGGATCTGCGCCCGCTACCGATCCGTGCCTGATGGACACACGGGGCGTCGTCCTGACAAGGAACGCCACACCCGTCTGGTCAATGACAGATATAGCACTTATTTTGGTGCACCGCAATAGGAAATATTGCGCTGCACAATCAACCACCTGGCTTGCGCGCGGCCTCCCCTGCCTTTTTCGCGCTCTCGCCCAGCTCCCGGGCCTGCTCCGCAAGCACCTGCATTTGCCGCTTGATGAAGTCGGCCTGCAGTTTCAATACGTCCTGCGCGTCCGTGGCCCGTACCAGCCGTTGGGCGAATTCGAACGAGCTCGCGATGTTCTGCTCCGCAAAGGCCATCGCCTTGTCGGTCACGTCCTTGGCGCCTTTGCGGGCGGTTTCGGCCTGGCCTTCGAACGCATTAAAGGCCTGGTGGGCGGCCGAAAGGAAGCCGTCGAAGGCCTGCCGCGCCTGTTCGACGCCCTTCTCGGCAAACGACCGCATTTCGGGGGGAATTTCGAAGCGATCGGCCATTGTCGTCTCCTGCCTTGGCCCTTGGGAGGGTGGGGTTGCAACGTTCCGTCGCGTTCATGCGACCTCGCCTGCATACTAACGCCGGAACCGCGGGAGTAGCTCCTCGACAGGGAGATTGCGGTTCGGGGCACGAGGTCGCAGACAGCAGAGCAGCACAGATCAACGGGAACAAGCCCCCCCATGCGTATCGTCGACATCCGCGAATGCGCGGTTCCGCTCAAATCCGAGATCAGGAATTCGAGCTTCGATTTTTCCGAGATGACGACCTCGGTCGTGGCGGTCCTCACCGACGTCGTGCGCGACGGCAAGCCGGTGACCGGATTCTCCTTCAACTCGACCGGGCGCTATGCCTGCGGGGCGGCGATGCGGGCGCGGTTCATTCCCCGCATCCTCGCCGCCGATCCGCGAGCCCTGCTCGATGACGCGAACGCGAATTTCGATCCCGAGAAAATTCTCGCGCTGATGATGCAGCGGGAAAAATCCGGCGGTCACAGCGAGCGCTCGATCGCGATCGGGACGATCGAGGTCGCGGTCTGGGATGCGGTCGCCAAGATTGCGGGAACCCCGCTGCATCGACTGCTGGCCGAGCGCTACAACGGCGGCAAGGCCGCCGGCAGGGTGTTCTGCTACGTGGGCGGCGGCTGGTATTTCCCGGGCCAGACCGTGCGGGATCTGCAGGACGAGATGCGCCGCCATCTCGACGCCGGCTACACGATGGTGAAGATGAAGGTAGGCGGTCTCCCGCTCGCCGAGGACGTGCGCCGGGTGGAAGCCGTCAAGGCGATCTTGCCGGCGGGCGCGCAGCTTGCGGTCGATGCGAACTCCAAGTTCGGCCGCGACGAGGCGCTCGCCTATGCGCAGGCGCTGGCGCCGTTCGGCCTGCGCTGGTTCGAGGAGCCGTGCGATCCGCTCGACTTTGCGCTGCTCGCGGAGATCGCCAGCCGCTATGCGCCGCCGCTCGCGACCGGCGAGAACCTGTTCTCGACCCAGGACGTGGAGAATCTCGTCCGGTTCGGCGGCTTGCGTCCGGAGCGCAACGACGTCATCCAGGTCGATCCGCCGCATGCCTACGGCATCGTGCAATACGCGCGCACCGTGGCCATGCTCGAGCGCCGCGGCTGGCCGCGGAGCTCGTTGTTCCCCCACGGCGGCAATCAAATGTCGCTCGCGATCGCCGCCGGCTTCGGGCTCGCCGGCGCCGAATCCTACCCCGGCGTGTTCGGCGCCTTCGGCGGCTTCGCCGACGACGCCGCATTGGACGGCGGCTATCTCGCGCTCTCGGAACGGCCCGGCATCGGCTTCGAAGGCCAATCGGCGCTCTATGCCATCATGCGCGAGCTCGCGGCGTGATGCGCGTTGCCGACGACTTTGGATCGGCTGCCGCCCGATTAACGTTATCCCTGCTTTGAACATGGGTCGCGCGGGCGTTGCATGGACGACGCCGGTCCCCGGCACTAGAAATCGCCATTCGGATGCGGGTGGCATTGCGCCGGATGAGGATGCGGCCGCGGAATGAGCGCGATCGGATTCCAGCTGTCCTGCCTGCGCGATCCTCGGCTCGCGCCGCTGGCAACCAGCGCACGGCCGGCCTGGCTCTGGAGCACGGACGCAAGCCGCGTGCTGTGGGCTAACCCGGTCGGCGCGGCGATGCTCGGCGCGCCGGATCCAGGCGCGATCGGCGCCCGCAATTCCGCCGAGCCTGCCGCCGCGCAAATTGCCCGGATCGCTGCGACGTTGCCTCCCGGCGCGCCGCCGCGGCTCGAGCGCCTGCGCGGGTTCGGCGCCGGCATCGGGCGCGCGTTGACCTGCGCCTGCTCGCATGTCGTGCTTGCCGACGCCACCGCCGCGATCCTGGTGGCCGCCGTCGAGCGCGCCGGTCCCGACTTGTCGCTCGAGGAGCGCGCGGCCGGGCTGGTGGCCCGTTGCGAGGAGCCGGTTGCCGCGTTCGCGGCCGATGGCCGTCTGCTCGCCGCTTCCGCGCCCGCGCATGCCCATCTGTCGGGCGCGACGTCGCTCGCCGCGTTCGGGGCGCAAGCGCTCGCCGCCGCGGCGCTGGCGAACGGTCGCGCCGCCGGACCGAGCGTGCGCGGCCCGGTCGCCCTCGACCGGATCGGCGGCGAGGCTGCGACCATGCTGCTCGCGTCTTTCGAGGTGCCCGCGGCGGCCGCGGAATCCGCACCAGAGGGGTCGACCGCGGCGGCGCCGGAAGCGCCCGCGGCCGCGCCGGTGCCGGAAGCCGCGGCGATGGGCGCGGCCGTGTCCGCGTGCCGGTCGCAACCGCCGCGCTCGCCGGAGCTGCCCACCGAGCGCCGCCATCCGCTCCGCTTCGTCTGGCAGATGGATGAAGCCGGCCGTTTCACGCTCGAGTCGGAGGAGTTCATCGCGCTCATGGGTTCGCGCCCGGCCGCCGCGCTCGGGCGGCCGTGGTCGGAGCTCGCAGCCGGGCTCGGCCTCGATCCCGACGGGCAGATCGCGCGCGCCGTCGCGAGCCGCGATACCTGGAGCGGGCTCGCCGTTCGCTGGCCAGTCGATGACGGCACGGAACGGCTCGCGGTCGAGCTTTCGGGCCTGCCCGTGTTCGATCGCGAGCGAACGTATCGCGGCTACCGCGGCTTCGGCGTCTGCCGCGATCTGGAACGTCTCGCCGCCTTGGCGGGGCGGCGCCAATCCGCCCCGGACTGCCCCGCGGACGTTGCACCACACGCAGCATCGGCGTCGGTCGCACAGCCCGCGCCCGACCACGCACCACCCGCGGCAGCCGCGGGCACCGAAAATATCGCGCCCTCCGCCGCCACCGCCGCCGAGCCGAACGTTCCGGCCCTGAGCCCGATCGAGCGCAGCGCCTTTCGCGAGCTCTCGCGCAAGCTCAGCCAGCGCCTGACCGCGGCGGGTATCGAGCACGAGAGTACGGCGCCGGCGGCGGGCGAGGATGATCCCCCCGAGATCGCCTCGGAGGGCGAGCCGGCCCACGCGCTGGTGACCGACGCTGGCGCGAAGCTCGCGCTCGCGCAAGCGGAGATCGCCGAGCTCGGGTCGATCCTCGACACCGCCACCGACGGCGTCATCCTGCTCGATCCGCAGGGCAGCATCGTGTCCGCAAACCGCAGCGCCGAGGCCCTGTTCGGGTACGAAGAGCTCGCCGGCCGCCCGCTCGCCGATCTGCTCGCGCCGGAGAGCGCCGAGCTCGCCCGCAATGATCTTGCCGGCCTCGGACGCGACGACGTCGCCAGCCTGCTCAACAGCGGGCGCGAGGTCACCGGCCGTGTCCGCCAGGGCGGACTGATCCCGCTGTTCATGACGGTGGGGCGGATCCGGGACAGGACCGACAAGCTCTGCGCCGTCTTTCGCGACATGACCCCGTGGAAGAAAGTGGAGCAGGAGCTCGTCGAGGCCAGGCGCTCGGCGGAACGAGCCTCGTCGGCCAAGTCCGATTTTCTGGCGAGGATCAGCCACGAGATCCGCACTCCGCTCAACGCCATCATCGGATTCTCCGAAGTCATGATGGAGCAGCGGTTCGGCCCCATCGGCAACGAGCGCTACCGCGACTACCTCAAGGACATCCACGCCTCCGGCGGTCATCTCCTGTCATTGATCAACGATCTTCTCGACCTCTCGAAGATCGAGGCCGGCAAGCTCGAGCTCACCTTCGCCGGCGTGGCGCTCAATGACCTCGTCCAGCAGTGCGTCGCCATCATGCAGCCGCAGGCCAACCGCGAGCGCATCATCATCCGCACCTCGCTGCCGGCGGGGCTGCCGCAGGTCGTCGCCGACGCGCGGTCGGTGCGGCAGATCGTGCTCAACCTTCTGTCCAATTCGATCAAGTTCACCGGCGCCGGCGGGCAGGTCATCGTCTCGACCGCGCTCGACGACGACGGCGAGGTAATCTTGCGCGTGCGCGACACCGGCGTCGGCATGAGCGAAAAGGACATCGTGACCGCGCTCGAGCCGTTCCGGCAGCTCGCGACCTCGCCGCGTGGCGGTTCCGGCGGCACCGGCCTCGGCCTGCCGCTGACCAAGGCGTTGGCCGAGGCGAACCGCGCCAGCTTCCACATCAAGAGCGCGCCCGAAGAGGGCACCCTGGTCGAGATCGCCTTTCCGCCGGGCCACGTGCTGGCGGGGTGAGCGACGCGCCGCGGGGCCGCCCGGGAACGGCGCGCGCCGCGCGAGCCGGAGCCGCGAGCCGTCTCGGCACTAAAGTATGTTTCGGTGAGTTGGGATCAGCGCGAGCGGCAGACTCGGTCTGCTCCCTCCCCCGCTTGCGGGGGAGGGAACGCACTGAGTATGCGGCGCCGTCGCGCAGCAATCTTATCGAAAAGTTCTTAGCGGCAACCGGTGGTGCACATGACCTGAATTTGACCGCCAGCCCGACCTTATTCGCATGCGTCGTGCAACGGAATCGGGCTATGCTGAGACGCTTCAAAGCCATCGGCGGTCGGCGCGATCCGATCCGCGGCGCCGCCATGGGGGGACCGCCATGATCCGCCTCGTTCGATGCCTGCTCGCCGTTGCCGTGCTGATCCTGACCGGGACGGGGCTTGCGCGCGCGGCGGAGCAGGTCGATCTCCTGCTGGTGCTCGCTTCCGACGTCTCCCGCAGCGTGGACCATCCGAAATTCCTGCTGCAGCGGGAAGGCTATGCGGCGGCCGTCTCCGACCCGCACGTGCTGGAGGCGATCAAGTCCGGGCCGCATCAGCGCATCGCGGTCTGTTTCGTCGAATGGTCGGGCTTCGGCGCCCAGAAGCTGGTGATCGATTGGACCATCGTCGACGGCCCCGCCGCGGCGCGGAAATTCGGCGACCAGCTGCTGGAATTGCCCCGCTCCTTCGCCGACCGCACCTCGATCAGCGGCGGCATCGAGTTCGCGACCGCGCAATTGGAGCATGCGCCGTTCGAGTCTGCGCGCCGCACCATCGACGTCTCCGGGGACGGCACCAACAATGCCGGCCGCGACGTGCGGCTCGCCCGCGACGAGACGCTGGCGAAGGGGATCGTGATCAACGGCCTCGTCATTCTCAGCGATCGGCCGGTGCCCTGGAACGCCGAGCACACCAATCCGCCCGGCGGCCTCGAGAAATATTACCAGGACAACGTCGTCGGCGGCCCCGGCGCGTTCGTCCTGGTGGCCGAGAATTTCAATTCGTTCGGCCGCGCCATCCTCAAGAAGCTGATCGCCGAGATCGCCTTGCTCTCGCCGGCGCCTGCGAACCTCATGCGCTGAGACGGGATGCCGCACATCTGCCGCGGGGACGGGACCGATCGCGATCGCAATGCGCGATCAAGGCACAAGGTATTTGTTTCGAACGGTTCTAGACCACGCACTGTCTGGAATCATTCCAAGTAATTGATTTCTCGTAATTAATCTATTTGACCGTGGCCGTTCGGCCGACTACGTCAAACGCTCCACCGCGGGAAGGTCCCTTCGTCGAGAGGAAGAGCTGCGATGAGCACGGTTTGCATGCGCGCGCTGGTGCGCAGCGCACTGGCGGTGAGCGCAACGATCACCGCGCTGGGTTCGGCGCTCGCCCAGCCGGGCGAAGTCAATGTCTACACCTATCGCGAAAGCAAGCTCATCCAGCCGCTGTTCGACGCCTTCACCAAGGAGACCGGCATCAAGGTCAACATCATGTCTGCGAGCTCGGGCCTCGAGCAGCGAATCAAGACCGAGGGTCAAAACAGCCCCGCTGATGTCCTGCTCACCGTCGACATCGGCAGGATCGAGGACGCCGTGCGAGCGGGAATCAGCCAGCCGATCAAGTCCGATGTGCTCGACAAGGTCGTGGCGCCGCAATACCGCGATCCCGAGGGCCACTGGTATGGCATCTCCATGCGCGCCCGGGTGGTATATGCCTCCAAGCAGCGCGTGCAGGAGACGACCCTGACCTATGAGGATCTCGCCGATCCGAGATGGAACGGCAAAATCTGCATCCGCCCCGGCCAGTATGTCTACAACAACGCGCTGTTCGCAGCCTTCATCGCCCATCACGGCGAAGCAAAGACCGAGGAATGGCTGCGCGGCCTGAAGGCCAATCTCGCCCAGAAGCCCTCGGGCGCCGACCGCGAGGTCGCCCGCGACATCGCGGCCGGCAAGTGCGATATCGGCGTCGCCAACACCTACTACTGGGCGCTGATGCTCAACAAAGAGGCCGACAAGAAGCCGTGGGCGGAGGCCACCAAGGTCATCCTGTCGACGTTCCGGGGCGGCGGCACGCATGTGAACCTCTCGGGCGTCGTGCTGGCCCGCTATGCCCCGAACAGGGAAAATGCCATGAGGCTGATCGAATGGCTGGTCGGCGAGCGGGCGCAGCACATGTACGCCGACATGAATTACGAATATCCCGTCCGTCCCGGCATCGCGATCAACCCCACCATCGCCGGCTACGGCCAGCTCAATGCCGATACGATTCCGCTGGCGAAGATTGCCGAGCAAAAGAAGGCAGCGGCGAATCTGGTGGACAAGGTCGGTTTCGACAACTGACCTGATGATCGACACTGCGTCAGCGGGCCGGCCATCCATGCCTCGGTGGCCGGCCCGATCTCTTGTGCCAGGGCCGGCCGTGCCGGCCGCCGCCGGCGCCATTGCGGTCGCCGCCGGGCTCCTGGCGATCGCACCGCTGGTCAGCCTGGTCATCATCGCGCTGGGCGAGACCGGCGACCTCTGGACCCATCTCGCGCGCCACGTCATTCCTGCGGCACTCGTCGAGACCGCCCTGCTCCTCGCAGGCGTCGCCGTGGTGACGATCGCGGTCGGCGTCGGCACGGCTTGGACCGTCGCCACCTTCGCTTTTCCGGGCCGCGATACCCTGGCCTGGCTGCTGGCGCTGCCGCTCGCGATTCCGACCTACATCGTGGCTTACGTCTATGTCGACTTGCTCGATGCCCTTGGACCCGTGCAATCGGCCCTGCGGACGATTTTTGGATGGCCCTCGGCCGCCGACTACTGGTTCCCGAACGTCCGTTCGCTCGGCGGCGCGGTCGTTCTCTTCGGTCTCGTGCTCTACCCTTATGTCTATCTGGCGGCGCGCGCGATGTTGCAGACGCAAGGGTCGCTGTTCGCGGAGCCCGCACGCATGCTGGGCGCGCAGCCCTGGACGCTGGCGCGGCGCATCACTCTGCCGCTGGCGCGGCCGGCGGTGGCCGTGGGGGTTTCACTCGCGTTGCTCGAGGCGCTCAACGACATCGGTGCGAGCGAATATCTCGGCGTGCCGACCCTGACCCTGTCGATCTTCACCACCTGGCTCAATCGCGGAAGCCTCGCCGGCGCGGCGCAGATCGCATGCCTCATGCTGCTGATCGTCGCAGCGCTGATCTGGCTCGAACGCTATGGTCGCCGCGGGCGCGATTTTGCAGTCTCGCCGCAGGATCCCCGGTTCGTCTCGCGGATTGCGCTCCCGGGGCGGCGGCGATGGGTCGCGACCATTGCCTGCTTCGCGCCGGTCGCGCTGGGCTTCCTGCTGCCGGCCGGCTATCTCATGCGCGAAGTGCTGGGGCGGGGGCTGCTCCTCGGTTTCGACGCAAGCCTGTCGCGTCACGCGCTGACTACCGTCGTGCTCGCCTCGACCGCCACTGCGATCACGCTGATGATCGGATTTGCCGCAGTCGCGGCGACGCGCTACCGCAAGCACGCGATGATCGCGGCGAGCGTCAACGTCGCCGGCATCGGCTATGCGGTCCCGGGAACCGTCCTGGCGCTGGGGCTGCTTTCGCCGCTGGTTCTCGTGGACGAGGGCATCAATGCCCTGGCCCGCCTCTTCGGCGGAAGAGGTGTCGGGCTCCTGGTGGCGGGTTCGGCGGCCGCCGTGGTCGTCGCCTACGTGATCCGGTTCCTCGCCATCGCGATCGGCTTTGCGCAAGCGGGGTATTCCCGCATCTCGACCGAGCTCGACGAGGTGGCGCGCATGTTGGGCGCCGGACCCGGCAAGATGGCGCGCACGATCCATTTCCCGCTCACCCGGCCCGCCATCTGGGGCGCCGCGCTCCTCATCTTCATTGATTGTCTCAAGGAGCTGCCGGCGACGCTGCTGTTGCGTCCGCTCAACGTCGAGACGCTCTCGACCTACCTTTATCAGTTCGCGACTCGCGGCAATTTCGAGGAGGGGTCGCTGGCCGCCCTCATCATCGTCACGGCGGGCATCCTGCCGGTCATCCTCATGACCCGCTACACCGATATGGCGACCATGGTCGGACGTGGAGAGAATTGACGCACGGATCCGGACCGCACCGCCGCACTGGACATTGCGGCCTTTGCCGCAGCGCGGTAGAAAATTGCGGGGGTGGCCTGCCGGACCGGGGGCCGGCGCGGCATCGTCCTTGAGCTCAACGCGGAGCGTTCATGAAAAAGGTCTATCCCGACGCGCGGACGGCGCTGGCCGGCCTGCTGAAGGACGGCATGATGATCATGGCGGGCGGCTTCGGCCTGTGCGGCATTCCCGAGCAATTGATCCTCGCGATCCGCGACGCCGGCGTGAAGAACCTGACCGTGGTGTCGAACAACTGCGGCATCGACGGCGTCGGGCTGGGCCTGCTGCTCGACACCAAGCAGATCAAGAAGATGGTCTCCTCCTACGTCGGGGAGAACAAGACCTTCGCGCAGCAATACCTCGCCGGCGAGCTGGAGATCGAGTTCAATCCGCAGGGCACGCTCGCCGAGCGCATCCGCGCCGGCGGCGCCGGCATCCCGGCCTTCTTCACCCGCACCGGCGCCGGCACGCAGATCGCCGAGGGCAAGGAGGAGCGGCAATTCGACGGCGGGCGATATGTGATGGAGCGCGGGCTGGTCGCCGACCTGTCCATCGTCCACGCCCATATGGGCGACAGCGAGGGCAACCTCGTCTACCGGAAAACCGCGCGCAACTTCAATCCGATGATGGCGACCGCCGGCAAGGTGACGGTCGCCGAGGTCGAGCACCTGGTCAAGCCCGGCGACATCAACCCCGACCACATCGTCACGCCGGGCATCTACGTGAAGCGCCTGGTGCACGTGCCGAACGCGGTCAAGCACATCGAGCAGCGCACGACCCGCAAACGCGCCGCAGCACCGGCAGGAACAGGAGGGGAAGTGTGATGGCCTGGACCCGCGAGCAGATGGCCGAGCGCGCGGCCAAGGAGCTGCACGACGGCTTCTACGTCAATCTCGGCATCGGCATCCCGACATTGGTGTCGAACTACATCCCCTCCGGGATGAGCGTGCAGCTGCAGAGCGAGAACGGCATGCTCGGATTCGGCCCTTTCCCGTACGAAGGAGAAGAGGACCCGGACCTGATCAATGCCGGCAAGCAGACGGTGACCGAGATTCCGACCACCAGCTATTTCTCGTCGGCCGACAGCTTTGCCATGATCCGCGGCGGGCACATCGATCTCTCCATCCTGGGCGCCATGCAGGTGGCCGAGAACGGCGACCTCGCCAACTGGATGATCCCGGGCAAGATGGTGAAAGGCATGGGCGGCGCCATGGATCTGGTCGCCGGGGTCAAGAAGGTGGTGGTGGTGATGGAGCATTCGGCCAAGAACGAGCCCAAGCTGCTCAAGCGCTGCACCCTGCCGCTGACCGGCGCCGGCGTCGTCGACATGGTGATCACCGATCTCGGCGTTTTCACCATCGACAAGAAGGCCGGCGGCGGAATGACGCTGATCGAGCTCGCGCCGGGGGTCACGCTCGACGAGATCCGCGGGAGGACCGAGGCCGCCTACCATACCTCGAACGCGCTGTAGAGGTCATTCCGGTGACGTGGAATCAATGCGAGCGGCAAACTCGGTCTGCTCCCTCCCCCGCTTGCAACCGAACTCGAGTTTACCCGAGTTCGGTCACTCAAATGACTGGCCGAAGTCGGATATATCCGACTTCGGCTGGAGGGTTGGGGTGGGGGTCGCGGGGTGTCGACCGTCAGCCCGGTTGAACAGGTCACGAGATAAACGGTCAATCGAGGCGCAGCCGATCGACCCCCACCCGACAGCCTTTGCTTCGGAAGGCGAAGCAAAGGCTGTCGACCTCCCCCTTGCAGGGGGAGGTATGGAGTCCGCGGCACGAGCTGCGGACTATTATTACAGGAGTAGCGCAAGCTTGCGGTGATCTCAGCTCACCGGAAGGCGCTATAGCCCCGCGCTGGCGGGCGAGGCAGCCCGGAACCGCCGCCGGCCGGCCACGAAAGCGTCACAGAGCGATTGCAAGCAATGAACGTGGGGCACAACGCCTTCGACCTCCCCCGGTAGATCGGCCGGCCTGACCGGCAAACCCTCGAGAAAGACGCGTCGTGATCGCGACCGTTGGCATCAAGCGCCTGGGATATGTCGGTGTGGCCGTGGCGGCCATCGCGATCGGCGCTTTCGTGATCCTGCGGTTCCTGATGCCGGCGGAAGTGGTGCGCGAGGCGGTCAAGGCCGAGATCCGGGCCGTCACCGGCCTCGAGCCGGCGCTGCGCGGAGGCGTCGCGGTATCGCTGTTCCCGACCGGCTCGGTGAGCTTCGACGAGGTGAGCCTCGCCGACAACCGCACCGGCGCGCCGGCGCTCACCGCCGATCGGGTGGGCGCGCGCCTGCGCTTCTTTTCCTTCCTGGCCGGACGCGTCGAGATTGCCGACGTTTTGCTGGTGCGCCCGACCATCGCGATCACGTTCAACCCCGACCGCAGCTCGAACTGGTCCGGCCACATCGAGACGCTGGCGCAAAACCTCAAATTCGGTCCCGGGCCGAGCGCGTCGTTCTCGGAGATCCGGATCGAGGACGGCACCGTCATCCTGCGCGACGAGGCCTCCAAGACCGTCGAGACGCTCGCGAACGTCGAGTTCGCCCTCGCCTGGCCCGCGATCTCGCGCAGCTTCGCGGCCACCGGCCGCTTCGCCTGGCACAGCGCGCCGATCGACGCCACCGTCAGCCTGACCGATTTCGTCGCCGCCCTGCAGGGCGACCGATCCGGGCTGAAGCTCAGGCTCTCCGGCGCGCCGTTCAAATTCGCGTTCGACGGCTATATCAGCCACCGGCCGACGCTCAAGATGGAAGGCACGCTCGCCGCCGACGCCGCGTCGCTGCGCGACGCCTTGCGCTGGGCCGGCCAGCAGCCGCCGCCGGGCGGCGGGTTCGGCCGCTTCGCGCTCAAGGCGCAGACCAACGTCGTCGGCGGAACCATCGGGCTCTCCGGCGCCAACCTCGAGCTCGACGGCAATGTCGCCGAAGGCGTCCTGACCTTCGACGGGCGACAAACCCTGCAAGGGACGCTCGCCGCCGAAGGGCTCGACCTCACGCCTTACATATCGACCGTCCGGCTGCTGACCAGCCGCGAGCAGGGTTGGGACAGCAAGCCGATCAGGCTCGAGGGCCTCGACGGCTTCGACGTCGATCTCAGGCTGTCGGCTGCCCGCGTCAGCGTCGCCAATGCCAAGCTCGGACGCACGGCGGTCGCGGCCACTCTGCGCGGCGGCAATCTCACCGTGGCGATCGGGGAGTCGCAGGCTTTCGGCGGCGTCCTCAGGGGTACCTTCGGGGTCGCCAAGTCGCCGGCCGGCGCGGATTTCAAGGCCCAGCTGCAATTCAGCAATATCGATCTCGAGCAATGTCTCGCCGAGATGTTCGGCATTCGACGCCTCGAGGGCAAAGGCAATCTCGGCTTCGCCGTCGACAGTTCCGGCGCCAGCGTCTACGAGCTGACCAAGGCATTGAACGGCACGGCGGCGCTCACGAGCCGCAACGGCGCGATCGTCGGGTTCAACGTCGAGCAGTTGCTCAGGCGCATCGAGCGCCGTCCGCTGTCGGGTGGCGGCGAGTTCCGCACCGGCAAGACGCCGTTCCAGACGCTGACCGTCAATCTGAAAATTACCCAAGGCACGGCCAATATCGAGGACGGGCGCATGGAGGGGCCGAGCGTCGGTCTTGCGCTGACCGGGTCGGCGTCGATTCCCGAGCGCGAGCTCGATCTCAAGGGAACCGCGAGCCTGCTCACCGTGGCGGCGAGCGTGCATGCGGCCGCGCCGGCGTTCGAGCTTCCCTTCATGGTGCAGGGGCCGTGGGACGACCCGATCATATTGCCGGACGCGCAGAGCCGGATTCAGCGCTCGGGCGCGGCCGCCCCGATTCTGGATGCCGTCCGCAACCGCGGCGCGCCCGATGCCGTGCGCTCCGCGATCGAGCGGCTGACCGGGGCGGCACCGGCGGAGCCCGCCGTCCCGCCGACGACGCAAGCCGCTCCGGCGCTCGCCGGCGCGTCCGCGCCGGCCGAGGCCCCGCCGGAGACCGCGACCACCGAGCCGGCGCCCGAGGCGCCGCAACCCGCGCGGTGATCGCGCATTTCCCAGCGGCTATGCTCCTCACACCAACGGCACTGCCTCTCGACCCGTCATGCCCGGGCTCGACCCATGGGCGCTAACCTAAAAGGCTCTCCACCCGGTCATGCGCGGGCTTGACCGGCGCATCCATCTTTTTCGCAAGAAAGTTCTTACGAAGATTGGATGGATTGCATCGGAACTCGGGCTTGCCCGAGTTCCGCATCATTGAGTGCCGCAAGTCGGGCAAGCCCGACTTGCGGTGTCAAGCCCGGCAATGACGAGAGCGAGAATCGGATTCCGGCACCGTTGGTATCACGCCCACGCGGCAAGGCGCGCCGCGCGCTCGCCGGCGATCTCGGCAACGTACCCGCCAGCCGCCAATGCTCCTCACCGCCCAGGGCGGCAAGGCTTTCTATCTAAAAAAGAGAATAGTCATATCATACACTATTTACTTGCAATTCGCTAGAATGTCAATAAAGATAGATCTTGCAACCCATCGTAGTCCCCGTCCCGCCGGATGGAATGCGCACGCTGCCGGGTGATTTGCGTCACAATTCTATTTTGGCCGCCGACACGGCGGAGGGGATCTGAGCATTTCAAGCCCTGCAAGAAACGTCTGATCAAACCAACGTGCCCGCAGTTCGGGAAATCATCCCTTCAAGGAGGCTCTGATGGCAAAGAAACGCAGATCGACCAGTCAACGCGGAGAGCGGACCAGAGCGGGTTTCATTCCTGCCGAATTGTCGGAGTCGGACATTCCGGATTATGTGGTGGTTGAGCTGCGCTATGAAGCGCCGGTGGCTTTCAGAGCCGCAAGGTTTGCCGCCCCTGCTGCCGCCGCGCCGCAGGCGGAGTCGCTCAATAATATTCTTGCCAAGTTCGACATCGCGGCGATGCGCTCGCACTTTGACCTTCCCGCGTCGGCCGTCAGGTCTCGCATCGAAGTGGCGGCCACGCTGCCCGCCGAGCCCGACCCCAAGAAATTCGCCAAGAAGGGAATGGACACGCAGTTCATCGAGAGCGGCTTCGTGCAGGTCGTGCCCAAGGCGAGCGCAGACGCCAAGAAGATCGCCAAGGCTCTCAACAGCCACAAGTCCGTCTGGAGTGCCTATGTCGCGCCGCGTCCGCTGCCTGCCATGCCTTCCGGTTCGGCTGCCGGCAGCCGCAACTTCGAACCTTCGCAGGGCTATCTTTACGATCCTCCGAACGGCATCGGAGCCGAGGAAGTCTGGAGTCTGGCCGGAGCCAAAGGCAAAGGCATCACGATCTGCGACATTGAGGGCAACTGGAACCGCAAGCACGAAGATTTGCCGACAGGGATCCCGCTGCTCGGCGGCACGGTGATCAACGATCTCGGATGGAGGAATCACGGAACGGCGGTGCTGGGCGAGATGGTTTCGATCTCCGACGGCAGGGGCTGCGTCGGCATCAGCCATCAAGCCGATGCCGTGGTCCACTCGACCATCATGAATGGGGTCTTCAACACGGCTGGAGCCATCAACAACGCCGCGAGCAACTTGAAGGCCGGCGATGTCATGCTCATCGAGCTGCAGGCCACCGGGCCGAACGGAAAATATGTCGCCATGCAATTCTGGCCCGACATCTTTTCTGCCATCAAGGCGGCGGTTGACAAAGGCATCACGGTTGTCGAGGCGGCCGGCAACGGAGATGAAAATTTCGATCTGGCCGTCTTCAACGGGACGGGCTTGCAGAAAGACAGCGGCGCCATCATCGTCGGCGCGGGGGTGCCGCCGACCAATCACGTGGATTTCGACGGTTTCGGCGCCGGGCTTTCCTCCTATGCTTCGCTCGGCGTTCCGCGCTCGCGCATCTTCTTTTCCAATTACGGCAAGATCGTCAACGTGCAGGCATGGGGCTGGCACGTGACCACGCTCGGCTATGGCGACGCGCAAGGCGGAAATTCGGAGAACACCTGGTACACGCTGCGTTTTTCCGGCACGTCCAGCGCCTCGCCAATCGTGACGGGCGCGGTCGCCTGTCTTCAGGGACGAGCCAAAGCCAAGAACGGCGCTCCTTTGACCCCGAAAAAGGTCAGGGATATACTGATATCGACAGGCACGCCGCAGCAAGCAGGCTCCGGCGTGCCGCTGACCCAGCACATCGGCCCTCAGCCAAACCTCGTTGAAGCGATGAAGAAAGTTTGAGAGCAACCTGAATGATGCCAGCCGTGCCGCTTCCCCAGAGCGCCGGAATCAAGACTCCGGTGGAAGTGAAGCTCAAGCCCAAGTACAGATATGATTCGAGCAGACGGGTGTTCGAATCTGATACCGGTGAACGATTCAAACCTTCCGGCGATCTTCCCAAGAACACCCGGATCGTCTACAAGGTGCCTGCGCTGGCCGAGGCGGACCCGGCCAGATTGTCCAAGCACGAGAAAGACCTTCGGCGCTACATGCAGGTGATATTGCCTGAAGGCGAATCACCAGCCGACTATGTCGAGACCATTCGCGCATGGCCGAGCGTCGAGGACGCGTGGGTAGCTCCCGAAATCAGCTTGCCGATGGCGCTCTGACTTGGATAGGCCGGGCGGCCAAGCCCCCCGTCCATGCGCGCTTCACC
>WNFF01007897.1_pt1 | contig 16401 bp, 13 predicted proteins | sample 5400441 | NCBI WGS metagenome assembly WNFF01 (sample SAMN13153345, study PRJNA577476) | soil metagenome | isolation source: 120 cm saprolite under Douglas fir tree site 2 hole 3 replicate 1 | place: USA:California | collected 2015-04-18 | reverse complement strand
AGGATCTGGTGGCGGTGGACCTGTCCAGTACGTACCCGCCGGAAATCAAATCGCTGCCAACGGTGGGCTACCACCGGGCGCTGAGCGCGGAAGGGTTGGTGTCGGTCAAGCCCACGCTGATTCTCCACGACAACAACGTGGGTCCCGAGCAGGTGATGCGCCAGCTTGAGCAGCTCAAGATCCCGATGAAGGTGTTCGAAGCCAAAGGCGTGGACATCCCGACCACCGAGGAGCTGGTGACGGAGATGGGGCGTTATTTCCATCAGGAAGCGCGAGCGCGGAGCTTGAATCAGAAGCTCGACCTCGACATGGCCAAGGCCCTCCGCCGATCGAATACCTATCGGGCCAAACCCAAGGTCGTGGTGATCCACTTTGGCCGGGCGAACAACGTCTACCTCACCATCACCCAGCCCAGCACGGCGGGAAAGATGATCGAATGGGCGGGCGGAGAGATTCCAATCCCCGGGGAACGCGGAATGGTGCAGATGTCCCCGGAGGTGATCGCCCAGGCCGATCCGGACGTGATTCTCTTGACCGATTTCGGCTACGACCGCTTGGGTTCCTCCGAGCAAGTCACCACCCTGCCCGGCGTGGGCCCGACCCGCGCTGCGAAGAACAAGCGGATTTATCGGGTCGAGGAGCACGACATGGTCTACGTCGGTCCGCGCACCGGTGAAAACGTTCTGAAGCTACAAGAATTGATTCATGCCGGCGAAACCGCTCGCTAGCCCATACGCGGGGATCACTCCGGTTCTTGCCTTGGCGCTGGTGGCCATCGTGGTGTTCTCGATCCGGTTTGGGGCGGTCGCGATTTCCTTTGATGACATGGCCTCGGCGCTCACCAAGGGGTTTGGCGCACCCGATTCCTTGAACCTCACCGAGCGAATCTTTCTCGAGATCCGCTTGCCCCGAGCGCTGGCCTGCATTCTCGTCGGGGCGAGCCTGGCGGTGGGCGGAGTGTTGATGCAAGCCCTGTTTCGCAACCCGATCGTCGAGCCGGGGTTGGTCGGCACCTCGAGCGGGGCGGCGTTCGGGGCGTCGCTGTACTTCGTGCTCGGAGCCGCGCTGAAGTTTCACGCCGGGGAGTGGACGCTGCCGATCGCGGCATGCCTCGGCGGCGCGGTGGCCACCGCTTGCGTCTTCCTGCTTGCGGAGACAGGGACCGCCCATACCGAGACGACGACCGGGCTCTTGCTGATTGGAATCGCCATCAACGCGCTGTTCCTCAGCGGCGTCGGTTTTCTGTCCTATATCGCTCGCGATCCGCAGGCGCGCTCGATCACCTTCTGGAGCCTGGGCACGCTTTCCGGCGCCAATTGGCGCGCGGTGATTCTCCTGGCCAGCTCTACCCTCATCGGTCTGGCCATTGCCTTGCGCCATGCCCGGCAGCTGAACGCTCTGATGATGGGAGAGGACGAGGCGCTCTATCTGGGAATCGATGTCTGGCGACTCAAGCTGACGATCATCGCCGTCAACGTGATGATCGTCGCGGTGGCCACGAGCATCACCGGGATCATCAGCTTCGTCGGATTGATCGTCCCACACCTTCTCAGGTTGTTGAAAGGATCGGACAACCGCTTTCTTCTGATCGGCAGCGTCTTTCTCGGCGCAATACTCTTGACCGCCGCGGACATCGCGGCGCGCGTCTTGCTACGCCCGGCGGAGCTTCCAATCGGAATTGTCACCTCCGCGGTGGGCGCTCCCGTTTTCATCACGTTGCTACGGAGGAGACGTTACCGGTTCTGATCCTCGATGCTCTCCGTTCAAGAAGTCACCCGCACGGTCGCGGGCAAATCTCTGGTCGATCGGGTTTCCGCGACATTCGAGCGTGGCCAACTCAGTCTGATCATCGGCCCCAATGGGGCCGGAAAATCGACGCTGATCAAGCTGCTCAGCAAGCAGCTGCGGGCCGACGCAGGCTCGATCGCCTACGATTCGGTGGACGTTCGGGCGATCAACCATCGGGAACTGGCGAAAATCCGCGCCGTGCTGTCTCAGAACATCGAGGTTTCCTTTCCCCTCCGGGTCTGGGAGGTGGTGATGATGGGGCGCTATCCGCACTTCGCCGGCAGGCCCGGACCCCCGGATGAACGGGCCTGCGAGGAAGTGATGCGGTTCTTCGACGTCTCGGAGATGGGCGACCGCGATTACTCCACCTTGAGCGGAGGAGAGAAGCAGCGGGTTCACTTCGCCCGGGTGCTGGCCCAGATATGGTTCGCCGTTCCCGGAAAGAGCCGGTACCTGTTCCTCGACGAGCCGCTGACCTTTCTCGATATCTATTACCAATTCGAGTTCATGGGGAAGGTGCGGGAGCTCCTGAAGGCCGGAGATCTGGTCGCCGTCGGCGTGGTGCATGATCTCAACCTGGCAGCCCGCTTCGCGGACAAGATCCTCCTCTTGCACGAAGGAAAAGTGCTCGCCTGCGGCTCAAAGACCGAGGTGTTGACGCGAGAGAACATCAAGACCGCGTTTCGATTGGAGCCCACGCTCGTCCGCACGGATGAAAAGTCCGTGCACCTCGTCTTCGACTAGAAGTCCCGCCCTGGCGCGGTGGCCGTTCTCCGGGCGAGCCTGCCTAACCGACGTCCCTCAATTCCAGGTCTGTCCGCCGTCGTGGCTGGCGAATGCGCTGTTGCCGCGCGTGCCGGCGAAGATCGTCTGAGGATCGACGGAATCCACCACGACATAAGCGACATCGCGATTGGTCAAGCCCTGATTCACCGCTGACCAGTTATCGCCGCCGTCGTCGCTCTTGAAAACGCCGCCCGCCGTTCCGACGTACAGCGTGCTGGGGACCGTGTAGTCGATCGCCAGCGCCCGCACCCCGAGGGTGGTCAGCCCGGTATTTGCCGGCGACCAGCTGTCGCCTCCGTCCGTGCTCTTGAACACGCCGCCGGTTGTCCCGGCATACAAGTTGCTGAACGTCTGCGGGTCGATCGTCAAAGAATTCACCGCGCGACTCGTCAGTCCCTCGCTGACTTCGGCCCAATTGTCTCCCGCGTCGACGGTCTTGAAGACGCCACTGGCGGTCCCGGCGTAAACCGTGTCTGGAGTGCCTGGATCGGCGGCGATCGCCCGAATCGTGGTGTTGGCAAGGCCGTTGCTCGCTCGCACCCAGCTGACCCCTCCGTTGGTGCTCTTGTAGATGCCTGAGCCTGTCCCCGAACCTGTGCCCAGATAAACCGTGCCTGGATCGCTGGCGCTCACGGCGAAAGCCGCGACGGTGCGATTGGTCAATCCGGTGTTGGCGGGAGACCAGGTCGCTCCGCGATCAACGCTGCGATAGGCGCCAGAGGTCGTCCCCGCATAGACGACGCTCGCGTCGCTCGGCGAGGCTGTCACCGTGGATGCAAACGGCCAGGAAATGCCTTGAACCGCGGGCGCCCAACTTGATCCGCTGTCCTGGCTCTGCGCGATGCCGCCTCGATAGGAAATCACGTAAACGTCACCGGAGCCTTGGGGGCCCACCGACATGAATGAAACAAACAAATGCGCGAGCCCGGTGTTGATTTCGGACCAACTGCCGCCGGCGTCAATGCTCGTGTAGACCCCACCGCCGGTGGCGGCGTAGAGGACGTTCGAATCGCTCGGAAAAACAGCCATGGCGTAAATGAAGGAGTGCGCCAAACCGCTGTCGGTTCTCACCCACGCTCCTCCGTCGATGCTTTTGTAGAGCCCGCCGATGATGCCCAGGTAAGCCGTTCCGGTGTTTGGATCGAAAGCGATGGCAAAGCCAAACGGGCCGCTCGGTAATCCCTGGTTGGCCGCCGACCAGCTCGCGCCTCCATCGGTGCTCTTGAAAATACTGCTCGAGGTGCCGGCATAGACGAGGTTCGGGTCGAGGGGATTGACGCCAATGACGAACACCGCCCGATTGGTGAGCCCGACGCTCGAGTCGGTCCAATTCGCGCCCCCATCAACGGTCTTGAAAATCCCGCCGCCGTTGGTAGCGGCGTAGACCGTATCCGCGGTGCTGGGGTCCACGGTCAGAGACCAGACATTGCGGTTGGTGAGGCCGTTGTTCACCGCGGCCCAGGTGACCCCATCGGTGCTCTTGAAAACGCCCCCGCCCAGCGAGGCGCCATAGATCGCGTTTCCGCCCGGGATGTCGATCGACAGCGCGTTGATCGACGATGGGCCGCTCGCGCGTGTCCATTGCTGTCCGCCGTCCGTGCTCCGATAGATGCCCCCGGCGCCACCCGCGTAGACGGTGTTGGAATCAGCCGGATCGATGGCAACCGCCCAGATGGAGCGATTGGTGATGCCCGAATTCGCCTCGCTCCAACTCGCGCCGCCGTCGGTCGTCTTGGCGACTCCACCGCCATAAGAAGCGAGATAGGCGATATTGGGATCGTTCGGATCCACCGCGATCCCCTCGCTGTCCGCGCCCGGCGGGCCAATGCTGGCCATCGCTTTGGCCGTCTGATACGCCGCGCACACGATACCCAGAAGTAAAAATCCAAGGATGCGCCTGCTCATGGTGAACCTGCGTCTTTCTCGTCGAGTCGATGCTGGAGAACCACCCGCCCGACGTTTCCACTACCTCAAGAGCAAAGCTGAAGTCGAGGCCGACAAGCCAAAGTCGGAGAAGAATCGAAAATCGAGTTTTCCCAAGCTCGAGGCCCGACCCGCTCGTTTGAAGAAGTCGACCGATACCTGGAATGCGGGCTTTCCTTGTTCGCGTGGCGAGCCGCTCTGCCGCAATCACCACTAAACATTCCTCACATCGCGCAACCCAAGCAGCGAGTACTTGTCATATACGTCGCGGATCCAAAGGGAGGTTGTCACCATGCAACGATCGTGCGTTTTGATGGCGTTTGTGTTTGCTGTTGTCATCGCGCTGCCCCATCCGGCAGGAGCTTGGAATCGCGGCGAAGTAGAGACCTTTGCCGTTCTTCCTGCCGGGTCCTCCGGTCCCGAGGGACTCGAGGTCGATTCCTCAGGCCAGGTCTACGTGACTACTTTCGGTTTTACCTCGGCGGGCGAAGCACCCGGGCCTGGCCAGCTCTTCGTGTTCAATGATGAAGGCGGGCTTCTGCGGCAGGTCGCGATTGCCGGCTCCACCTCGCACCTGCTCGGCCTGCGCTTCCATCCGATGAGCCGGGCGCTGCTGGTGATCGACTTCGGCGGGGAAAAGGTCCTCCAAGTGAATTCCGTCACCGGCGCTTCGCAGGTCTTCATCACGCTTCCGCCGCTTCCGCATCCGGAGCTGGGCGCTGGGCTCAATGACATCACCTTCGACAGGGCGGGGAACGTCTACGTCTCGGACTCCTTCCAGGGCATCGTGTGGAAGACCGGCCAGCACGGAGGCGTGGCGACAGTTTGGGTGGACAGTCAATTGCTGCGGACCAGCGGTGTACCGCCCTTCGGCGCCAACGGCCTGCGATTCAACAACGAGGAGACGGCGCTCTTCGTCGCCAACACCGGCAACAACACGATCGTAAAAGTACCCGTCGCTGGAGGATCCGCAGGCACTCCCGCGGTGTTCGTCAACGGCGTTCACGGGGCCGATGGCCTGCTGATCGATGAGCACAACAACCTTTGGATCGCCGCAAACCAGGCCGACGAGATCGTGGTCGTTGATCCGACCGGGCGGGCAATCGCCAAGCTCGGCGATTTCGACGGGGTGACCCGCAGCGGCATGCCGGTTCACATGCTCTTTCCCGCGAGCATCCGCTTCAGCGGGGAGGATTTGCTGGTCACCAACCTCTCGCTCGACCTGCGACTCTTCAGCCCGACGTTCGCCACCGTCGACTCCCAGTGGTGCTCGCGGGTTTCTCGCTACACGATCGTCAAGGTTCCGGCCCGCATACCTCCCATATCGGGATTGCAGGACGGGTCCGGTCGGGGCGATTGATCGACACCGCTGGATGGTGTTGACGTTTATACGCTTTCGCGAGAGCTCGCCTTCTTGACAGAGCCTCAATGCTCATACTGCCGGTGGCGGGCCGGGCTGGATTCTCTACGCGAGGGTGGGACATGGGCAAAATTTTCTTGGGGTTGTTCTTGATCTCCACTGGCACAGCAATTGACAGTGGGGCGGATGATTGCGACGGGATTCTCCCGAATGCTCTGCCGCCGAGTCACAGCATCGTTACCCCGCACCGAGACGGGGATGCCTGCGGCTATGTCACAGTGGATGGCGGCGGGAACGTTGCCAGTCTCGGAAGTGGCAGTTGGACCGTCGTTAGCCGGGATGGCGACATCCTCGGTGCCTTCGCGGTTCAATCAGACGTCATGCCTCAACCCAGCGGCTTCCAGGGCGTGTCGACGTCCGTCAGGTGCAGTGTCGAAGACCTGTGCTTTTATCATTACCACTTCAACCCTGATGGCACCGTCAGGGCAAGGTCGTACCTCGGGGCTGGCGACGCGTGCGGTGGAACAATCGGTAGAATCGTCGGAGGCGGCTCGGAGGTCCGTCGATTCTGTGCCAGCCAACTGAGCCTGCTGAGGTTTGACTCGGACGGCAACCTGGTTTCGAGCGGGATTGTTCGCTCGGGCGCCTTTTGGGTGGCGGTCGATACGAACGGTTTGAGCCTTGTCGTATATTCCGACGGCGCCGCTTTCGGATACGGCCCCGATGACTACGTCGGCCGCTGGTTCGACGAAGCTGTGAATCCAATATCCGATTACTTCCTGATTCTGACCACGCCTGGAACGCGACCGGTGCCGACGTTGCGGCCCCTCATTGGCGGAGGAATTGTGGTTCAGCTGGGAGGAGACTGGGTCGCCATGTCGCCCAGCGGAATGCCCGAGTCACGCCCAGCCCCAGACTGGCTCGCACCGTATTCCAACTACGACATCGAAATCGTTCGCAGCGGCCGCGCGCATGCGCTGATTCCGAAATATCCGGTGCCGGACCGAAGCACCGTTCCGTTGTATTCGGCGTCGGGAGCTCACTGCGGTGACGCTACCTTCCCTCTTCCTAATGTGACGGTTGGAATGGATGGAACGGCGATTTCGTCAACCGGCGACGATGCCTGTACGATCACCTGGTGGCCGCAGGTCTTGCTATAGTCCGTCTTGATCGCTCAGCCGGCTCGCGGAGCGAGCATCGGCCCGACAGATTCAAGCTGATGTCATGACGACATCGGGCCGGGAGACCGGAGCACGAGCATCTTGCGGTCTTCTTCGTAGTCGAAGAGCCGGGCGTAGCTGCCCCAGTTGACCAGCGTCCAGAACTTCGAAGGTGCTTCTTCAACGGGTACGCATAAAGACATTTTGCCGAGCAATTCGTCCGCTGAGGCTGCCCCGCTTCCAGCGCGGCGCATCTGAGTGCAGAGCCAGCGAATCGGCTTCAGGGTCGCCATCTGATGATGAAGTACGCGTTGGCGTTCCTGGGCATCGCCCTGGATCCAGGTCCGCCCGAGCGCGCTCAGCGACAGCTCACCCTCGTGCAACTTGACGAGCCCCAGCATCCTCGCTCCTTCGATGGTGAGAAACATCAGCCTGGCATGACCGAACTCGCGCGCCAGGTCGTGGACGTCGACGCAATCCCCGTACTCGTGGACGAGCTCGCAGATCCCGATCACCTCGTCGATGTCGATCAGGGGAAGCGTTTCGAGGTGCGACGCATCGCCTCCGCGCTCGCCGGTAAGCGGGGCGTCCATCGGCCTGGCGTCTTCAGAGAAGGAATCGGAGTGCGTCATGGCGGGGCTCCCGGTGGGAGAAGGTCTTCGGCACGTTCTGGAATGAAGCTATTCACGGTTCGCCGGCTCGCTGCGCTCGGGCTGTCTTTCGAGTGCTCGAGCGCTGAGCAACCGCCACGCCGGCTGCCCCCTCGCAGCCCATCAGGGCAATCGTGCCGGATTGAGCTTGGTGGGCAGAATGGCTCGAGGGCCGTGCTCCTCTTCTTTGTCACTAACCCTCCGGCGACGAGGCAGCAGTCGGGTGGAATTAAGGATGAACGCCAATTCCGATGAGACGTGGATGAAGGCCGCCCAGAGCGGGGTGAGCAACCCCAGCGCCGCAAAGAGTATTCCCAGCGAATCCACGAGGAGCGTCCCGTAGAAATTCTGCATGATGATGCCTCGACAGCGGCGCGCGATGCGCAGCATCTCCACCAGCACCATGAGATCGTCGCCGAGGAGCAGGATTCCGGCGCTCTCTTGAGCGATGTCCGTCCCGGATCCCATCGCGATGCCGACGTCGGCCGCCATCAGCGCCGGTGCGTCGTTGATGCCGTCGCCGACGACAGCTACCCGCCGGCCGGTGGCCGCAAGCACCCTCACCGCGGCCAGCTTCTGGTCGGGGAGAAGCTCGCCTCGAACGTCATCGACGCCCAGCTGCTTGCCGATGGCGGCTGCAACTGCGGACGAGTCGCCGGTCAGCAGCACTGTCTTCAACCCCAGACGCTTGAAAGATTGCACTGCCGCGTGCGCCTCCAACCGGGGCACGTCGGCGATTCCGATGACTCCCAGGACGCGCCCTTTGCTCGCCACCCAGACTTCGGAGAGATGGCCGGCCGGCGCCGGGCAGTCCGTCACCTGGCAAGTGATTCCGCCGCCTGGCGAGTACTGAAATGCCTCGGCCTCGGGGATATCCAGGCGCATCAATTTCGCCCGGTCGAGGATGGACCGCGCCACCGGGTGCTCTGAGGGCCTCTCGGCGATCGCTGCTGTCCTCACGATGGATTCCGCGGTTACTCCCGAGCAGGCGATGATCTCGACCACTTCGGGCCTGCCCAGGGTGAGGGTACCGGTCTTGTCCAGGACGATGGTGTCCACTCGCCCCAGCGCCTCGAGGTGACGGCCCCCTTTCACGATGGCGCCGAGCCTTGCCGCGCGGCCGATGGCTCCCAGAATGGCAAGCGGGGTGCCCGCCGCGACGCCACAGGCGCCCGCGACGATGACCACGGCGATGGTGGAACGCATGTTGCCGGTGGCGAGAAACGTGACCGCCGCCGCGCCGATCGCGAAATAGACCAAGAAGCCTGCCAAGCGGTCCGCGGTTCGTTGAATCGGCGCTCGCGACTTTTCCGCTTCTTCGACCGCCCGGATGATTTTCCCAAACGCGGTGTCTGGCCCAATCCCGCTTGTCTCTACTTGGAGAGTCCCTGACTGATTGATCGTGCCCGCGTAAACCCGCCCGCCCTGGACCTTCTCCACCGGGATCGACTCTCCGGTGACCGCGGACTGATCGACGAATGAATGGCCGGAAACGACCTTGCCGTCGATGGGCACCCGCGCTCCGGGCCTGACCAGGACGACCTCGCCACAGGAGAGCCGCGCAATAGGCAGCTCTACCGTCTCACCACCTCGAACCACGGTCGCCTGGCGCGGGAGAAGCTCGAGAAGATTCGCAATCGCGGTGCGGCCGCGACCAATCGTGAGGTACTCGAGAACTTCGGCAACGAGGACGAAAAGGATAATCACCAGTCCGGTGAACGACTCGCCGATGGCGAACGCCGCAACGATGGCGATGCTCATCGACAATTCCATCGTCATTTTGCGGGCGAGGAGAGCGGAAAAAGCCTCGCGCAGAATCGGCCAGGCACCGACGAGGGCGATGGCGATCGCCCACAGATCGACTTTGCCCGCCGGCTTCCAAAGACCAAGCCAGGTGGCGAGCGCCCCCAGCGCAATCAACGCAATCCGCGCCCATGCGCTCAGATGAATCGAGCGCTTGGGCGTCATCGCCTCGGGTTCCTGCATCGAGCTCCCCCTATCTCAAGTACACCTTGAGGACGTCGAGCAACTCCTGGGCAGCCTGCGCGCGAGCCGACCTCGGCTTGTCGTCCGGATTGACCACATGAAAGCGGATATGCCCTTCGATCAGCTGCCCCATCAGCCCGTTCAGCGCGCCGCGACAGGCGGAAACGAGCTGGAGCATGTCGGTGCACTCCTTCTCGGCAAGAAGCGCCTTTTCGATCGCGTCCACCTGTCCGCGAATGCGGCGAACGCGGTGGATGAGTTTGTCTTTGTCGCGGGTGATATGGGCCATCGCTCTCCATAACATGGGGGCCGTCGCCGGTTCCAGCCGGGTACCCATACCAGTACGGCTATGGGGCAAGCGGTGGTCGCATCAGGCCTGTTCCTAGAGCGTCAATACGGTCTCGAAGGGTCCGCTTCGCGCCATACCCACCAGGGTATCAAAAAATTACGCTTGACAACGTTGCAGAGCAGTTTTACTTAGCGCCCCAAAATCTGCGGGTGCTCTCGTTAGGCGAGGCGTCCGCGCGAACATAGGCCACTGTCCCGGAACGACGAGAGTCGCCAAGGGGTATACCAGGGCTTGCCGGATTAAGGCTTGCTCTAACGTGGCTGAGGAAGAGGCCGAAGGCCTCCTCTACGTCGCGCGGTGCTGAAGCTCGACTTGGGGAGCGTCATTGGCCGTGATCTCTCACGGCTTGCCGACTCTTCCCTTTTTCGGCCGTCACACGCGATGGCTACGCGCGGTGGAGGAGTCGACATGGGGAAGCGAAATAGAGCTCGGCACGCGAAGTGGACACCACGGCTGTTTGTTCTTGTCTTGTCTACGATGGGGTTCCGCGCCAGGGGGGCCGCACCGCCGACTCCAGAACCGCCGCCGAAAATCGTCAAGGCGGAAGGGCTTACCGACGAGCTCTTCAGCTTTCATTTTCAGGCGACGGTGGTGACACAGGCTCACCCATCCTTCTCCGCAGCATACTCGGGCAAAAACAGCATGCGGACCGACGCGGAGTCTGCCACCTCGATCGTGACCGACATTTTTGCGGGAATTCGATTGTGGAAAGGGGCCGAGCTCTATTTTCAACCCGAGCTCGCGGGCGGATTCGGGCTGTCGACGACGCTCGGCGTCGCCGCCTTCCCCAGCGGCGAGGTCTACCGGGTAGGCGACCCGCAGCCCGTTCTCATTCCAGCTCGCCTATTCCTCAGGCAGATCATCGGCCTCGGCGGCGGCAAGGTGACGGTTGAGCCCGGGCCCAATCAACTGCGCGTCACCCGCGACCGCGACGCTCTCACGCTGACCGTCGGCAAGGTCTCGACCCCTGACTTCGTCGACAAGAATCCTGTTTCCTGGGATCCGCACACCCAATTCCTCAGCTGGGGTCTCTGGGCTTCCGCGGCCTATGACTACCCGGCGGACACGCGTGGATACACCTGGGGTGCCGCTGCCGACTTGTCGATCGACTGGTGGTCGCTGCGCGGCGGCATTTTTCTGGAGCCGCAGTACTCGAATTTGATGCCGATGGAATGGCACATCAACAAGGCAAGGGGCTTGGTGGCCGAGCTCGAGGGACGGTACAAGCTGATGGGCAAGGATGGCGCAGCTCGCGTCCTCGTCTTTCTCAACGACGCGCGGATGGGGAGCTACCGTCGAGCTCTTGAGCTATCAGGCACCAACCCCGACGTGACGGCGACGCGCGCCTTCGGACGGACCAAGGCTGGCTTTGCGGCGAGCATCAACCAGGACTTCGGCGGCGGGCTCGCCGCTTTCGCGAGGGTCAGTTACGACGACGGTCAAAACGAGACCTGGGCATTCACCGAGATCGATCAATCCGTTGCCTTGGGCGCAACCCTGTCCGGCGAGCGCTGGGGGAGATCTGACGATCAGGCCGGTATCGCAGTCGTGGCGGGTGGCCTTTCTTGGGTTCATCGCCAGTACCTCACGGCCGGAGGCTACGGTTTCATCATCGGGGACGGCGCCCTTCGCCGCTACGGTCCGGAAATCCTGGGGGAGGTTTTTTACAGCTTTGCGGTCACCCACGAGATTTCCGCGGGAGTCAATTATCAGCCCGTTTTAAATCCAGCCTACAACCGCGACCGCGGTCCGATTCACATTTTCAGCGGGCGCGTGCACGTCGCCTTCTAGAGGAGCCCACCATGAAACGTCGAATCATCGTGCTATTGTTTGTTTTGGCCGCCGTAGGTTGCGCGACGAAGGCCGACAACGTCTGCCAAGACATTTCCTACTGTACAACCCAGTCTTCAGACCAGGAGCATGCCTGCGAGGCGCAAGCGAAACAGCTGGCGCGCGAGGCGGCCGCATCCGACTGCTCGTCCCAATACAACGCCTACTTCGACTGCGCAGCTGACAAGTACCAGTGCAACGGGAATGTGGTCAGCTTCCCCGGCTGCGAATCGGCTCGCGACGATTTGGACTCTTGCTTGAATGCGCAACGCGCAAATAACGCGTGCGGTGAGCTTGCCAGCAAACTGGACCAATGCCCGGATTTGACTCCACCTGACCCTGCTCCACCCGACCCGTCGGCGACGACCCCTCCGCCGTGCGGCGGGCCGGAGGTCTGTTCCTCGCGCTGCTACCTCGACAACGTCGCCAACGTGTGCCGTCCGCAACCAAACGAGCTGGCCCGCGCCGCTCAATGTGCTCAGCAGTGCCCGCTGTAGCGATGGGCCGCGCTGGGAGACTCGAACAGCAACCGGAGCCAAAGACCATGGATCAAGCATCCAATCTGACGCCCAGGGCCCAGATGAGCCTGACCGCTGGGCTCTTTTATCAATTCCGAAAATCGATCAAGGCCTTGAAGATGTTCGCGGTGATTGCCGGGCCGGGGATCATCGTCATGGTCGCCGACAACGACGCCGGCGGCATCACCACCTATACGGCCACCGGCGCCAAGTACGGAAACCATCTTTTATGGTTTCTCATCCTGCTCGGACCCGTTGCCTATTACGTTCAAGAGATGACGGTGCGCCTGGGCGCCGTCACCAAGCGAGGCCATGCCGAGGCGATCTTCGAGGCCTTCGGCTCATTCTGGGGCTGGTTCTCGCTTCTCGACCTCGTCCTCACCGATTGGTTGACGATGATCACCGAGTTCATCGGAATGACCGCGGCGATGAGCATCTTCGGCGTGCCTGCCTGGGTGACCGTCCTCGGCTGCTGGTTGGTCATGGGCTCGATGATCATGAGCGGGAGCTACTGGACCTGGGAGAAGCTCGCGCTCGTCTTCTGTGTCGGGAATCTCATCTATATCCCGGCCGCTTTCCTCGTCCAGCCGTCGGTGGGTGACATCTTTCGCAACGCCCTGATCCCACACTTCCCGCCCGGCGGATTCACCAACGAGCTGTTCTTTCTGCTGATGGCCAACATCGGAACCACCATTGCCCCGTGGATGCTTTTCTTCCAGCAGAGCTCGGTCGTCGACAAAGGGCTTCAAGAAAAGGACATCAAGTTTGGGAAGTGGGACACCGCGATCGGCTCATTCCTGACGGTCATCGTGGCGACTTTTCTGATCATCGTCTGCGCCAAGCTGCTGCCCGGTCAGCCGATTGACAGCGCCGCCGAGGCCGCCATTCGAATCATGCCGACGAACAAGTACGTCGGGACGATCATCGCCATTGGTCTTTTCGACGCCGGACTTTTGGGCGCAATTTGCATTTCCCTCGCCAGCTCCTGGGCCTTCGGCGAGGTCTTCGGTTGGGCGCATTCGCTGAATCACAAAATCAAAGAAGCTCCCTGGTTTTACGCTTACTACTTCTTCGACCTGGTGTTGGCCGGGATGGTGGTGCTCATTCCCCACGCCCCGCTGGTCCTGATCACGCTCTTTGTCCAGGTCATCGCCACGACGTTGCTTCCGGCCGCCCTGGTATTTCTCATCCTTCTTCTCAACGACAAGAAGACGATGGGCAAATACCGGAACACCGCATGGAAGAACATCGCCAACGTCACCATCGTGCTGGTGATCATCGTCCTGTCCACGATGTACGGCATCACCACGCTCTTTCCCAATTTGCTCCAATGATCGACTGTCCAGAGGTTTTCCGATGAATGCCTTCAGCGCGATATTCAAGAGCCTCGCCAATGGTGTGAGAGCCACCAACAAGAAGTACGCCAGGCCACAAATCGAGATGACGTTGTTCGTCAGGATTTGCCTGCTGACGCTGCGTCTCTATCTGTTCAGCTTGGTGGGTCTGATGATTTACAAATTTGTGATCACCCTCCGTCATTGACCGAGTCGAGCCGCAATGAGCAACGCAACCATCAATGGAAATGTTGTCCCCACCAAGTTCAACCTGAGCGAGATTCTGAATATGCCGGCGATCGCGAAGGGTGAGCGCGTCGGCACTCTCGATGATCTCGTCGTCGTCGATCGGGATAGGTACGCCGAAGTCACCCACCTCCGCATCCGGCGCCCATTCGGCCGGCCCGCACTGGTGGTCCCCTGGGAGAAGGTCGCCTCTTTGGGGGAGGTGCGGGTCGTCCTGGACATCGACGAGATGGAGGCTTTCGCCACCGCGCTTCCCCCGTCGGCCATCCTGCTCAAAGACTACGTTCTCGACAAGAAAGTGCTCGACCAAAGAGGCGGCGAGCTCGAGGTGGTCTACGACATCGGGATGACGCTCACCGGGAACAAGCTCCTGGCGGTGGACGTCGATCTCAGCAAGGCGGCTCTGCTGCGCAGGATGCGGCTCGCTTGGCTTTTGAAACTTCTCGCCAAACCCTCTTCCAGCCAGGGCAACGGGGATCGGGTTCCGTGGAGATACGTCGCGCCCTTGCCGGAGGACCTCGGCAGCTTCAAGGGCGCGGTGAGGCTTAAGGTACTCAAGGAGCAGCTTTCCGAGCTTCCGCCGGTCGACCTGGCAGATATCCTCGAGGAGCTGGCACACGAGCCGCGGATGGCGATCTTCGGCGCGCTCGATACGGCGAGGGCATCCGACACGCTGGAAGCGCTGGACCCCAAGGTCCAGCGGGACATCGTTGCTTCGCTCGACAAGGAAACAGTCGCACTGCTGATCAACGAAATGTCACCCGCCCAGGCGGCGGATCTGTTGGCGGTCCTGCCCTGGTGGGACGTCAAAGCACTGATGCATCTGCTCGGCGACCGTGAGAGGAAGGCAAAGCTCACCGCAATTCTAGAAGAGCAAGACGAGGAGGCCGTCCATTTCTCGACTTCGCGCTTCCTCAAGTTCCCACCGGAGAAGACAGTCGCTCAGGTCCGAGCCATGTTTCCCGAGGCTGCGAAGGGAAAGGTAGAGACCAGCTACGTCTATGTGGTGGATGAGGGGGACAAGCTTCTCGGAGTAGTCAACAGCAAAGCGCTGCTGCTGGCTGAAGAGAATGCCCGGCTGGACGAAATCATGACCACCAAAGTGATCGCCCTCGGTCGGCAGCGGACACTGCGCGATGCGTCCGAGCTGTTTTCGAGATACCTGTTCCGCGCGCTTCCGATCACGGACGATGGGGCGAAGATCCTGGGAGTCCTGCGCTATCGCGACGTCGTGGCGCTGCGGCATCGCTATATCCAATGAACAAAGTCATCACCCACAGCTCCACGCCGATGTGACAGCCGGCAAGAGAGCATCGGACACAAGTCTCTCGATTGCTGAAAGAAGGCAAGCGAGTCCGCATCCGGTTGGATGTCGACAATCAAATTTCGGCCGGTCCGGCGCGGTCTTCGAACGTCGTGGGCGAGATCCGCGGAAATGAGCACCCCGAACAGGTCGTCATTCTCGGAGCGCACCTGGATTCGTGGGACCTTGGAACCGGCGCAGTGGACGACGGTTTCGGCGTGGCCTAGCTGCGAAGACGCCCGTTTATCGAGGGTGTTCTCTCGGCCTGCCTTTGATCCTTTGAAGCAAGCCTTCCGCCCATCTCCTCCAGCGCTCGGACAGCTGGGGAACCGCAAGCAACCGCTCGACCTCATTGCGATCGCGCAGGTAGATGCGAAATACATCGCGGATGGTGACGTCGTGATCGGGCCTCTCGACAATTCGGATCCGATCCTCGGCGCCGATATCGCCCTCGACGATGATTCGCAGGTAAGACCCGGGTCGAAGAGCTTCGCCAAAGCGGCGCGCGAACGCCTTGTCCTGCATCCGGACTTCAAGCCGCCAGCACGGTATCCGCGGCTCGGAGACCTCGAGCACGGTCGTTCCGATCTCCCAACGCTCTCCAACCAGCGCGTCGTTCACCTCGATTCCCTCGGTGGTGAGGTTTTCGCCAAACTGGCCGTATGCAAGCGATCGACCGAGCTCCCGCTCCCACCACCGTGTGTCTTCGATCGCATACGCGTAGATCGCTTTATCGGGTCCCCCGTGCGCCTTGCGATCCGCCTGGTCGTCTCCGGCGAGGTTCACGCCTCGAGCGGCGATCCGACCGACGGCGGGTAACTTCCAAATTGCGCTCTGGGCAGGACGACCGCCGTATTCAAACTCGCGGGGCCCGCCGACGTTGACGGAAAGCACCTTTCCTACCGGATTTGCCATTGGCTGCTCTCTAACGTCCCGCGTCTTTCGGCGCATGAGACCGGGGTGGCGAGCTCACCCGCACCCGCAGCAGGACGACCGGGCGCGCGACTTGCAGAAGCCCCCGTTTCAATCGCAGGCAAAGGGGTCACCAAATGCGAGTCTGTGGGAAGGGGCGCGGTATTTTGTGGGCAGCTTCGTGGGCAAGCAGTTTGCTATTAATCACTTTCGGTGCACCTTGGATCTTGGGGTCGGGCGCGAGTAAGTCCCGGGC
>WNFF01010377.1_pt1 | contig 16402 bp, 15 predicted proteins | sample 5400441 | NCBI WGS metagenome assembly WNFF01 (sample SAMN13153345, study PRJNA577476) | soil metagenome | isolation source: 120 cm saprolite under Douglas fir tree site 2 hole 3 replicate 1 | place: USA:California | collected 2015-04-18 | reverse complement strand
AAGGCCGCGATCATCGCTCGCAAGCCAGACCGCCTCGGCCACGCAGAAGCCGCCGCGATGGCGCTCACCAGTCTCACGGCGCTGTGGGCCATTGAGGACACGGCGCGACTTAAATCGGGTGAGACAATCCTGATCCAGGGTGGCGCCGGCGGCGTTGCCGGATTCGGCATTGCGCTTGCCAAACATCTTGGCGCCACGGTGATCACCACGGCAAGCGCCGGCAATCATTCCTATGTGCGCGGTCTCGGGGCCGATCGCGTGATCGACTATCAGGTTGAGGACTTTGCTACGGCAGTTTCCAACTGCGACGTGGTATTCGACACGGTTGGCGGCGATGTCCGGGCCGGGTGCTACGCGGTGTTGAGGCCCGGCGGTCGACTGGTCTGGATTGCTCCGGCGCCCGAAGGGTTTCGGCCGCCCCGCAACGATGTTGAAACGCTGCGCCCAAACGTTAAACGGGACCGCGTCCATCTTGAACGGATGCTCGCGCTCCTCGATGCCGGCGCGGTGCGGCCGCCCACGATCGTCAGGTACAAGCTCGCCGACGCCGGCGAAGCGCATCGAGTGAGTGAGTCACGCCACCTGCAGGGCAAGCTGGTATTCGCGGTCCGCTGACGGCGCCACGCACCGCGGTGGCGGCACAGTTAGTCTTTTTCGCCTGGCCGCTCCGCAAGTGCGGCTGCACGCAAACGAACCGGGTTACGCTCGCCAATTCTTGCCGCTGCAATAATGCGTGCGGCGATGACTTCGCGCGCCACTCTCGGTTGGCCAGACTCGTCAAGTTCTTTGCACGCGGCGTCGAAAGCTTCACTCATCACCGCAATCACTTCCGGTTCGAACGCTCCGGATTGTATGAATGGACGAATTGGCATGGCCTGCTACCCCCCACCGCAGCTGAGCACACGTCCCAAAGTTGGAAATGGAGAGGCGGGATAGTCAAGTGCAATTCATGCAATGGCCGTCTCGTGCGATTCATTACGGTTGAAATCTCACCTCCAGAACGTGTTCCGATCAGATTGAACTACTTTCCGGAGTGTCATGGCCGCGTTACGACTCTCGCTCCAATCCCATCAGATCGGCTGAGGCGGAGCGACTAGGCGAGCAGGTAGGGCGTAATCATAGGGCGAGCGCCCGGCAGCGCCGAACGCTTCGCCTTGTTCAAGGCATCGCCGCGTTCTTCCGGTTCAAGTCTCTGCCACTGTCCTGTAGCAATGACCGAAATTGATACATCGTATTCGCCGCACTCCGGGCAAACAATGCTCACGCCGTCGATTGTGGCCGGGATTTGCTCTGCACTGGCGCCGCAGACGGGACAGTTCATCTTTTCGCTCCGCTGGTTGCGATTTGACGCGAATCAACACACGGTGGGATTGGCGGTTCCCTGCTGCTGCATTACGCAAAGATGCAAAAACGCACCGCTCGAAAGAAGCCCCGGCAACCGGGCCTGCGCGCAAACGATCTTAGTCCCTGGCGTTACTATCCCGGCATTTGCACGAGATAACCAGACACCCACATGGGAAGCTTGCTTTAATCTTGCCGTGGAGAGGGGTTCTGGACCGGATAAAGGGGGAGGCGATAAAGTAATGTCGCAATATAATAGATTCATGGGCGAATGCTTGGCGGGAAAAATCCCCTTCAGCGCGGACGCGAACGCATCAGTGGCGAAGTCGCCCGCCCGGGCGCACGCTTCTCGACAATAGCGTCGCAGCGCATCAGCCCTGGCATTGGCGAAGTCGCCAGCTAAGCAGAGATTCCCGGGCTGCCCAACGGATCGAGGTTCCGGATCACGTCGGCGATAGCTGTTTTGGTTGCCCATCCGTTGGCCAGCCGGCCGAATCCTGCTTAGTATGTGACTCTGACGTTCATTTCCAAGGTGTCATGCCCCGCGAAATTGGATGTTTCCGATTTCGCTCGCTTAATAGCTGCCGAAGTCGGCCAAGGCCGACTTCGGGTGAAATCGGGGCATCCCAGTATCGCCCGCGCGATCGAGGGAAATGATGCTGTGCCTAAAACGAAGGCTTGTGGTTACTGGATCGCCCGCTTTTCGAGTATGTGAAGGAATTACCTGGCCACTGGCCGCGGCCTGCTCCCTCTCTCCCCTTTGGGAGAGAGGGAGCAAACCCCTCATTTTTTTCACACGCTCTTTCGCAGGTGATGACAACAATGAGCGCCCGGTGGGCCTGATCCTGATCCCACCGTCAGCGCACGATCGGTACCAGCGACGGCCGCGGAGCGGGGTTGCGCGCCGGGGCAGGGGCCGGACGCGGTGGAGGCTCTGAGCTCTTGTAAAGGATGTACTGTTCGACCGCTTGCAGTTTGGTGATCTCGCGCATCGCCTGTTCCTGGCTCGCCGTAAGCTGGTCGACGGTGCGCGTCAACTGTTCTTGCGTGGTGGCGATGCGGTCGATGCTGCGCGCCATCTGCTCCTGACCGGCGACGATACCGGGGGCAATCCGGTCGATGCTTCGCCGCATCGCCTCGAGATCAATCGAGATTGCGTTGAGTTGCTGCTGATCGAAAGCAGGGGCTGCCGGCGCGGCCACCGCGACCGCAACGGGAGCGTTCTGCGTCACCGGTTCGCCTTGCGGCGCCAACCAGCCAAGCTGGGGGTGCGCGTTCGCGATCATTTCTCGCGCTGTGTCGCCATAGGACTGCCAAGCCAACGTTGCAGCGACACCGATGCAAAACGCGATCGGCAAACTGGAGAACGTGCGCAAAGCTCGCTTGCGGGGTGATTGCCGCCCATTCGGCGACCGGTCGTTCTTGAGGTCTGCCGGGCTCACAGCCGGCGCCTCGACGGGCGACACGCCGGCGTAGAACTCGGATTGTGTGGGGCTCGACATGGCATTCATCTCCACCTCCCCTTGAGGTTCTAAAGCGGTGCTGCGCTGATCCCGTTGGCTCTAAAGCCCCCCAGCCGGGACCGGGCTTCCGCCGAAATACTCGGCCGTGGCGTCGCCTGTTGTCGGTCGGCTTCTCGACACGTTCGACAAAGGAGGCAAGCGGCGTGTCCACCCTGCAACAGTGTGCAACACGCGATTGCTATCCGCGCGGCACGCCGCTCACGACCGCGGGCTTTAGCTGCGGGACCGGGACCTCGAAAGAGTCGCTGGCCCCGGCGCGGGTCCAGATCGCGCCGGAGCCGATTACGACTGATCGCCATTAGGAGCGCGCTAGCGTCAGTCGCGGTGGCAAAGCACCGCGAGATTTTCCTGTCGGTCGGCTTCTCGACGCGTTGGACAAGGAAGCAGGCGGCGTGTCCGTCCTGCAACACTCGTCCGTCGCCGCGTCTGTTAGTCCGACGTAACCAGCCTGCGTGCTTCCATCTCTGCCCAAATACCGGATGGCGATATGCCCTTGAGTTCGAAGAGTATGATTTTCGTCCGCTCCAGATCGCTCGCCATATTGATCAGCGCCAACCAATCCGGCGAACCGAAGTGATCGACTTCATTTTCGACGAGCCAGTGAGCAAAGTCCTTGTCCGATGCAAACTTCTTTCGTGCGTCAGCATATGCCTCGACGAGACCAAGCAAGTGCGTGACCCAATCCGCTCGGGCATACTCTGTGGCCTGATAGGCTTGCTGTATCTTTTGGTTGTCACTGCCGCCGTTACGTGAGGTCACCTTCGCAACGCGGGCCTTCTGTTGTTGCGCTTGTTTGGCGAGCGCTCTGCGCCTGTCGCGCCATCGTTTTTGCTTTTCGGCGTTGGTGAGTGCCATGGGCAAGCTCGTCGAACCGTATCAGGAAGGAATGTGAGGAGCCTTTCCTTATGCAAAGGCAACTAAGGAACTGCGTATGGCTAACAACGATTCCGAGTGATCGTTCCCGTCTCGCACGGCAATATGCGAAGCTTGGCTTGCGCCGGCTGTTCGCGGCGTTTCGGATCCACGAGACTGAAGTCGACGATACGTGGCCAGCCGAGGAGGTGCAGCTCGCCTGCAAATTGCCATGCAATTGCAGCCGCTCAACGGCTGCGTGCAAGCGCGATGAAAGCGACTGAATCGACACGAAAAGGCCTACGCGGGTGACGCTTGACGGTCGCCCCGGTTCAGCGCCGCGCCTAAACGAGCGCGGTGGCCGTCACAGCGCTCGTTGCCTGTCGTTTATGCGGCCAGTCTGCCGTCTTTGAGTGTCGAAGTCCGATTACCAGAAGCGCGCGACCCGATAAAATCGGTGCCTCGGGAAGTACGCCCCATAAGCGTAAGCCGGTCGATAATGCCGATACATCGGCCTGTACCCTGCGTAACCGTAAAACGGCCGATAATATCGATACCGCGGGAAGTACGCTGCGTAGGCATAAGGTCGATAAAATCGGTACCGTGGGAAGTACGCCGCGTAAGCGCGCGGGCAACCGCATCCGTAGCCGAACCGGTGGAAGCGGGCGTAACCGTAGGCCGCGGGCCAACCGGCGTAGCCGAAATACGGCCGACCCCAACCAAACGATTGAGCCTTAGCCGGAGTAGCCGCCGCAACTGCGAGACCCACGCCAAGGACCGCCAGTGCTGTGTACTTTCTACTATTCAACATGGTCTTATCTCCTGCGGAACACATTCCGCTTTCGAGTTGCTTGCTGGTCAACGTCGAAACGGGATGAACGTTTGTAGCTCGGTTGTGCTTTAGGGGTTGGCCCGAATGACGCAGCTACCTGGGTGGCGCTGGTTTTTGCGCCTTCGCGGTGCTCTCGCTGTGCCGGCTGATCGTGCGCTCTGCGTTGAGGCCGAGTTCCGGCCAGGCACCCCATTGTCTGCGGTCGTAACCGGTGGTTATCAGTTCCCAGTCGAGGTTGAGCCATGATAGCAACGATTCAAACACTTCTATTGCTGCTTGCAGTGCTGGTCGTCATCGCCGTCGTCGCACGCCGGTTCAACACCGCTCCCTCTATTCTTCTTGTCACTGCCGGCATCTTGCTTGCGCTGACACCGGGCCTGCCACGTATCGAGCTGGCGCCGGAACTGGTGCTGCTCGGAATCTTGCCGCCGCTGATCTACCTGGCGGGCGTGGCCATGAGCTGGCGTGAATTTCGTTTCAACCTGCGCCCGATTGCGCTCTTGGCATTCGGTTGCGTCCTGTTCACCGCCTGCGCGGTGGCCGCAATGGCGCACTGGCTGCTGGGCATGCCCCTTGCCGTCGGCTTCGTGCTCGGCGCCATTGTGGCGCCGCCCGACGCGGTCGCGCCGCTGTCCGTCATGCGCCAGCTCGGCGTTCCGCGTCGTCTCGCTGTCATTCTCCAAGGAGAGGGTGTCGCCAATGACGCCACGGCCCTCATCCTCTACCGCTTTGCTGTTGCGGCGGTGGGTACCGGCCTGTTTTCTCTCGCGGAGGCCGCAGGAACGTTCGTCCTGATCGTGGTCGGTGAAATCGCGTATGGGATCGGCATCGGTTGGCTGAGCCTGCGCTTGCGACGGTGGACGCGCGACCCTCGCGCTGAAATTACGCTGTCCCTGCTGACTCCCTATGCGGCTTTCCTGCTTCCCGCCCATCTCGGCGGATCCGGCGTTCTGGCGACGGTAGCAGCGGGCCTTTTCGTCAGTTGGAACGGGCCGCTGCTCATTCCAGCCGCGACGCGGCTGCAAGGAATCTTCTTTTGGGATCTGGTTGTCTATTTACTTGAAGGAATCGTGTTCCTGGTCACTGGCCTGCAGATGCGCACGCTGCTCGATCGAGCGGATACGATCTTGTTGCAAGATCTCATGTTCGCCGTACTGCTGACGGTCGGAGTGGTTATCGTTGCGCGATTTATCTGGATCTACCCGGCGACCTATCTGCCGCGCTGGCTCAGCCCCTCGCTGGCACAGCGGGATCCGCTGCCGCCCTGGCAATGGGTGTTCTCCCTCGCATTCGTCGGCGTGCGCGGCGTCGTTTCACTCGCGGCGGCGCTCGCTGTTCCGCTGACCACAGAAATCGGTACGCCGTTTCCCTACCGCAATCTCATTCTCTTCATCACGTTCGGTGTGATCGTCGTGACCTTGGTTGGCCAGGGATTGTTGCTGCCGAGCGTCGTGCGCTGGCTCGGGCTGGGAAGCCACGCCGCCGCCGAGCGTGAGCAAGAGTACAAGGCCGAGCTTGCTGCACGCTTGGCGGCACTGAAGATGGCGGAAAGCCGGCTGGAAGAGCTCGCGGCCGATCGCCGAATTTCTCCTGAGGTTGTGGCGATCTTGCGCGCCCGTCACGACTATCGCGCCGTGCGGTTGGCCGATCCTGCATCGAGCGAACTCGATCCCGCTTTGGCAGCGGCAGAGCTGAGGTCGGAATTGATCGCCGCTGAGCGCGAATACATCTTCCGCCTGCTGCAAGACGGCCAAATCACCGATGAGGCACGCAGGCGCATTGAGCGCGAGCTCGACTTGGAGGAGGCTGGCATCGCCAGCAAGAAAGCAGGCGGTGCGGATCCTCCACTTTAGCCGGATCGGCTCCCTTTTGCAGGCAGCGCCCGGATAGCCCCGCCGCGCGGCCGCAAGGCGCTCGAAAAGCGACGCCGGGCGCCACTGACAGATCGACGGACGCCGCGGCCGTGGCTACAATCCCCGGATGGCCCAGCGACCCATATCACGTGTCCGCACCGTGTCCTCAAATTCGGAGTGGGACATCTACGTCGTGCGTTCAACGCCGGCCAAGAAATGGCTCGGCACCGTGGAGGCGACCGACGTCGGTGCGGCTATCTCAGAAGCCGTCTGGCGGTTCGATGTGAAAGAGCCGAATAAGCTGATTGCCGTGCGACGCCGATAGCGTGACTCGCTCGGTTACGCGGCCCCCCTCGCCATCCGCACGGGACGCCTTGCGCAGTCGAACATAGAGTTCGTTCTCATTGCGGTGTCATGCCCCGCGAAGGCGGGGCATCCAGCAAGCCCTGTGCGCCGGGACGAACTGAAGCTGTGCCCAAGCGAAATCTCGTTGGTTACTGGATCGCCGGCTTTCGCGGGCGATGACGACTTGTGAATCGAGGGTTAGAAACGCAACACTGGCCGCCGCTCAGAAATCCGGCTTATCGGTCTGCGGGACCTCGGAGTTCTTGCCAGAGTACCATTGGAGGTTTTCCGCGCAGATTACTTCGGTCCACGGGCCCAGGTTGGGCCGGTAAGTGATGGTCGCCGTCCAGAGCGCGGTGAACACCGCGCTGTCCTCGACCGTAAAGTGGAGTTGCAGCACCTTGCCGCGGTAGTTGGGATCGATCTCCACGACACCCGTCGCGCCGGTGGCTGGGACGTACGAGTTCTCTTTGGCGTTGCGCTCCAAGGCGTCTTTGGCGTCGTCGGAATCGACGAGGCGGTAACGCTCGACGACGTGCAGCGCCGGACTGTGCGGGGTGCCATACATATCGACCATGGCGAACGGCCCGACCTTGATCCCCACCGTGTCAATCACCAGCGTGTCGCCTTCGTAACGGCCGACGGAATCCCCGTACCAGGACGGCGTGACCTGCGCCGGATGAGGCTCGTTCATCCGCACATAGCGCAATTCATGGCCTTGGCGGTAGACCATCAGGATGTGGTCCGGCTGCTGGAAGATTTGCAGCAAGAAATCCCAAAAGCCGGGCCAACACTGGTTGCTTGGCGTCGGATAGCCCTGGCCAGCCAATGAAATCTCGCCGTGCTTCTTCACGACCTCAGCCGCCCAGGGCTGCAAGATCGGGTTGGTGTAATCGCCGACCAGTTGCTGGAAGTTGGCGACGCCATCGCGGCGGCGCGACCTGTTGCGCACCGGCCCGGGCCCCGTTGCCGGCTGCTCAAAGCCTGTAAGATAGGGATGAGCCCAGGTGCCTGAAAAATCCGGCATGGAAGCCGCGCTTCGCGCACTGCTGCCGGCTGGTGCAGCTGCTGGCGACACCGCCTGTGTCCAGGCCGATGTCGAAATCGCGGACACTATTGTCACCAATAACAGGAAATCCCGCCGCTGCACATTCATGCCTCTCTCCCCGCGGTTAACCTGCGCTCATCGGGCGATGCCCCAAAAAGCCTAGCATGCCGATGCCTGCCCGCGTAAGCCGCAAATCGCACACGCTCCACTGCTACTGAAGCAGCCCTTCGAATATGGTGCCGCGGTCGAAACCCAGGCGCGCGAGCCTGAAGCTGATGCTGGTCTTTAGCACGCCGAATCCGTAGGCGATGCTGCGATACACATTGATGGAAGATGCGTCCGGGAAGTACTTTGCCGGGCACGAGATTTCGCCGACCTTGAAGCCGCGATAGATGACTTGCGATAATATCTGATTATCAAATATAAAATCATCTGAATTGCGCTCGAGTGGAACGGCTTCGAGAACAGCTCTCGTAAATGCCCGGTATCCAGTATGATATTCCGACAGCTTGTAGCCAAGAAGGATATTCTGGGCAAATGTGAGTACGCGGTTTGCCATATATTTGTACCGAGGCATACCGCCGGCCAGCGCTCCTACTCCAAGAACGCGCGAACCTAACACGACATCAAATAATCCAGAACACAGCATTGACGCCATCGGGAGTAATAATTTCGGAGTGTATTGGTAGTCGGGATGCAACATGATAATAATATCGGCGCCACGTTCCAGCGCCAACCGATAGCAGGTCTTCTGGTTTCCACCGTAGCCCTTATTGCAATCATGTCTGACCGCGAAAACGCCTAAGTTCTTTGCCAGCCGAAACGTGCCGTCCGTGCTTGCATCGTCGACCAAAATCACGTCATCGACGACATCGGCGGGAATTTCCCGGAATGTCATCTCGAGCGTCCGCGCCGCATTATAGGCGGGTAGCACAACGCAAATCTTGCGGTTTGCGAGCATGCGGCTTCCTCCCGATCTGTTGCGTCTGTGCTGATTGTTCCCGTCGATCAGCGCGCGCCAACTCGATGGCGGACGATACCTGAATGGCTCCGGTCGCAGAGCTCCGGTCGCCGCCTGGTAACTTCCCACCTTCCCTGGAAATTGTTAACATGAAATCGATCCGGGGACATCCTGGGATCCAAGGACATCCTGGGAATGTCCGGTTAGAAATCGGTGAGGGCGCCGGGCCATCGGCGACAGGGAGGGGCCATGGACGACAGGGTGGATGGGAGGCTCGCCGCCTCTCACGGAATTGCGGCACACATGCTACCTTCAACGGTTCCGCAAAGGGCGCTCGCATGACCGGCCAGAAAGCATCGACCGCCTACAGCGCAACCGCCCGCGCCCTGCACTGGATCACGGCCGCGCTCGTTCTGTTCATGCTGCCGCTCGGCGTGGTCATCACGAACGAGTGGGGCGGACCGCTGCAGGACCCTCTCTACGATCTGCACCGCTCGATCGGCACCGTCATCATCCCGCTCGTTTTCCTGCGGCTCGGCTATCGTCTCATGCACCCGCCGCTGCCGCTGCCAGAGGACATCCCGCCGCTCCAACAGTCGGCCGCACGCGCCACGCATTGGGGACTCTACGCGCTATTGGTGGTGCAGCCATTCATCGGCTGGGTCGCCACTTCCGCCTATCGCGCATCAATCATGGTATTCGGACTGTTTGAGCTGCCGCCGATTTGGCCCCAGGATCGCCCTTTGTCCGAACGTCTGTTCGTGGTTCATGCCCTGATCGGCGCCGCCATCGCCTGCCTTGCGGCCGTGCATATCGGCGCCGCGCTTTATCATCATTTCGTGCGCAAAGACCGCGTCCTGATGCGCATGATCACGGGATGACGACGCTCCGGCTCAAAATTCCCATCCGCCGATTCCGGGCTTTTGGTCTATCCTCGCGGGCAATTCGAAAACAGCACATGCGCCAGCGCAAAGCTCAAGTTATCCGGGGAGATCTTGGTCTTGTCTTCGCGTAGTCACTCAGATGATCAACTCGTCGCTACGCCGTCCAGCACGACCGCGCGCGAGGCCGCCATCGGGCGGTCGAACGTCCAAGTTTCGTCCGCCATCGACCGGCTATTCAAGGCGTGGCACTTTTGCGCCCTGATTCTGCTTATCTGTGGCGGCGTGGGCGTGTTGTCGGTCGCCCTCGGGCCAGATAACTACTGGGACCTCCGCTATTATCATCTCTATGCGCCGTGGGCATATTTGCACGACCGATACCTTTATGATGTTGGTCCGGCGCAAGAGCAGGGTTTTCTCAACCCCGTGGCAGACCTGTTCTTTTACGGGCTGATCTCCTCGTCCGTGAATGAAACTCCGCGCCTTATCGCGTTTATCATGGGCGCCATGCACGGCATCAATGCCGCAGTGCTTTTCGCCATCAGCTGCCATGTCATTCGTCCAATTCAGACGTTCGAGCGGTGGACGCTGACGGCGGCCGCCTGGTTGATGGGTGTGTCCGGGGCCGGGTTCGTATCGCTGGTCGGAACGACGACCAATGATCTCACCAGTTCGCTGTTCGTGCTGGGTGCGCTGTTGGGCGTTCTCAAGGTCGCCGGACCGCGAAACGAGCGCGCGGCCCGGCTCGGCTTTGCCGGATCGGGATTATTGGCCGGGATCGGTATCGGATTAAAATATACGTCGGCGATTTATATACCGGGATTAGGTGCTGTCGCTCTCCTTGTGGCGATACGGCGCGGGACGGTTGGCGGTCTGATCGCGTTTGGTGGCGGCGCCCTCATGGGATTTCTCGCGGTTGCGGGACATCACATGTTCATCCTTTGGCACGATTTCGGAAACCCGACATTTCCCTACCTCAATCAGGTCTTTCATTCGCCGTACTGGGAACCTGAAGCGGTTCGGGACGCGCGATTCCTGCCGCAAGACTTCTGGCAGCTGATCACCTACCCGTTTTATTGGACGACGGTCGACACCTATATCGTGGCGGAACCGCCTTTCCGCGACTGGCGCGGCGCTATTGCCTATGTGGCGATGGCGGCCGGACTCGCGGCGTTTGCTATGCGCTTTGTACGCAACGGTTACCGTCGGGCGGAGACATCAACACGGACGCGCGATCTCGATCTCGTTTTCATATTCGTCATCCTGTCGTACTTCTGCTGGGCGCTTGGCTTCGCCTACTACAGGTACGCCATACCGCTTGAAATGCTGACCGGGGTCGTCACGATCGGGGCGTTGATCTGGCTCTTTGAAGACCGCCGCCTGCGGATCATCTCCGCAATCATGTCGTTGATCCTTGCCGCCACCACCACCGTTTATCTTGACTGGGGTCGCGGCCGGTACGGAGATCGATACGTCGACGTACGCGTGCCGGCGCTGCCGGCGCACAGTGTCGTATTGATTGCCACTTGGGATCCGGTCGCGTTTTTCATTCCATTCGCTGAGCCGACCGCCCGATACCTGGGGATCGAGAATAATTATCTGGAACTGTCCCAGGATAACAAGCTTGCATCCGAGGTAAAACGCATCATGAGAACGCCCGGACCGCCGAAATTTATTCTCAGCATTGACGAACTCAATGCCAGCAAATTGAAGCGCCTATTGGGGGAATTTGATCTGCGGCTGAGCGCGTCGCCCTGTCAACCCATCTGGTCAAACCTGGATGGGCACGCCTTGAGCCTCTGCCGGGTCGCCGATGACTAAGGCGCGTTCTGATCAGATCGGATCACATCTCCGTCGTCATGAATTAATGAATCGCAGTTGATCGGAGTTCGGAACATGGACCGCGCCTTGGCGAAGGAACGACAGGGGACAATCAAGCCCGCAGCGATCAGCCGTCGCGTCAAACCTATTCTTTTCCTTCTGTTCTTCTGCTCGGGATTTTGCAGTCTGCTCTATCAGGTCGTTTGGGTCCGCATGGCCTTTGCGCATTTCGGTGTCATTACCCCGGTTCTGTCGGTCGTACTGTCCGTCTTCATGCTGGGCCTTGGACTTGGTTCGTGGCTCGGCGGCAAATGGGCCCAATGGTGGAGTTCGCGATTAAAGATTTCGCCGGCCTACTTTTACGGTGCGGCCGAGTTTGTCATTGCGACCGGCGCGTTCATCGTCCCGCAGCTGTTCCGGTTCGGTGAGGCCTACCTGCTCAGGGCCGGAGAAGCCAGTTCAACGGGCTATCTGCTCATATCGGCAATTTTTATTGTCGCCGCGATCCTGCCCTGGTGCATCATGATGGGTGCTACCTTTCCCCTGATGATGTCGTTCGTCAGGCAGACGGATCCTGCCAATCAGACGAGCTTCAGCTTTCTTTATGTGGCGAACGTCATGGGTGCAACGGCCGGCACCGCGATGACCGCTCTTGTTCTGGTGGAGCTCTTTGGCTTTAGCGAGACGTCTACCATCGCGGCGGCTATTAATTGTTTGATCGCCGCGGTCAGTTTCCTGCTCGCGTGGATTTACCGGTTTGAATCAGAGCGGCGTGCCGCACCGCGCTCACCAAATCGAACTCCGGTGCAGAGCGGATCGCGGGCGTCCAGGCATTGGCTCGAAGTTATTTTGTTCACGACGGGGTTCGCGTCGCTGGCCATGGAAGTCGCCTGGACGCGGGCATTTACCTTCGTGCTGAAGACGACCATCTACGCCTTCGCCATGATCCTGACGACCTATCTGCTGTCGACGTGGATCGGTTCCTATCTGTACCGCCGCGGCTTGAAGGGTGGATGGCTTATTTCGACGGAAGGCGTTCTCGGCGCATCGTGCGTGTTCTCGTTGCTGCCAATCGTGCTCAACGATCCGCGCCTGGGCCAGAACGTCGCTGTAACACTGTTTACGGCGTCAACATTGCTGGGGGAATCCTCGGCCCCCTCGTCGCCGCCTATGTGCTTCTCCCCACAATCGGCACCCACGCTGCGCTTCTCGTTCTCAGCGTTCCGATATTCCTGCTGTTCGTCTGGGCGATGCGGCGGGTTCTGCTGTCAATGCGGCATTTCGCCGGGACTGTCCTCCCGTTCGCCGCATTATTTGCTTTCTCGATATTCGTGAGCCGCGGCTACGAGGACGGAAGCTTTTACAACGGCCCGCACGAAGTCCGCCGCGATCATGTAGCAACCGTCATCGCATATGGCGAGGGAATGGATAAGCGGTTGCTCGTGAATGGCGTCGGCATGACGTTTTTGACGCCGATCACCAAGGTCATGGCGCATCTTCCGCTGGCGATCAACAACAATGCCAAGTCCGGGCTGATAATCTGTTTCGGCATGGGCACGACCTTCCGCGCCATGCATAGCTGGGGAATCGATACGACGGTGGTCGAATTATCTCGTTCGGTGACCGAGTCTTTCGGTTTCTTCTTTCCGGACTTCGAAGATGTCATCCGCGACCCGAAGGCTCACGTCGTCGTCGATGATGGCCGCCGCTATCTGCTGCGCGGCAACGGGAAATTCGACGTCATCACCTTGGATCCTCCGCCTCCGATCGAAGCGGCCGCGTCGAGCCTGCTCTATTCCAAGGAATTCTACGATATCGTGAAGGCTCATCTCGCACCCGGCGGAATCCTTCAGCAATGGTTCCCCGGAGGCGAAGAAAATATCCAGTACGCGGTCGCGCGCTCGCTACGGGAGTCCTTCCCCTATGTGGTCGCCTTCAAATCGATCGAGGACTGGGGCTATCATTTCCTGGCCTCCATGTCGCCGATCCACAACATTACGCCCGCAGAATTTGTGGCGCGTCTCTCAGGACCGGCCAAACGTGATCTCATGGAGTGGAATTCGAATATCTCGGTTGAGAGGATGGCGGAGAATATCCTGTCCCGGCGAACCGATATCGCCAAGGTGCTCCCGGTGGACGGCAGGAGCACGGTGGTCACCGACGATCTTCCATATAACGAGTATTTTGCCTTGCGCCGGAGCGGTCTCATGAACTAAGGCGTGTTCCGGTAAGGTTGAAGCCCAGCCGGCTGAATGCGCGCCCCTGGACCGGATCGATATCACGGCTTCGAGCATCGCACGTAAGTCTCTTTGCCGTTCTCGCTCGACCAGTTCAGGTTTGATCCGATGAGCTTCAGGCTGACATTGGCATTCCACGACTGCCCTCCCGCCGAGCATGCGGCCTGAATACGCCACGCCGTCGCAACCTCCCGTTTGATCGACCTGAAACTGCATTTGACGCTGTCGGTCTCTGCACCGCGTGATCGGATGACGAGCGGAGCGCCGACGCCCCGAAAGCGCTGACACTCCTCAACGCTCTGCGCCCAACCGCCGATGAAGGTGCTGGAGGCAGGGACGGTTTGTTTCGACAAAAGCCGCTGTTCGGTCTCCCGGTCCCATTTGTCGTCCTCCGCAAGCCCATTCATTACCTTGAAATCCCGTAACGCGTTGCGGGAGGCCTGTCCCCAGATGCCATTGCCGTTACTTGCGAAATAACCCAGATCGTGCAGCTTCGTTTGTACCCAAAGTGCATCGGAACGGTTTGACGGATTTCGCTCCGCCTCAGGCGGCGGCGCGATCGGGATCGCCGCCTCGCTGATCGGATTGGACGGCCGAACGCTGATTGCGTCTTTGGTTCGAAGTAGATCGGGCGGCCCGATCAATGGAGGTGGCGGGCCGCCGATATCGGGCGATTGCATTTCTACAACCGTCGCCGGTGCGGCCTCGACAAGAAAATTTGAAGGTGCGGCCCCCTTCGTTGCGGCCGCATTTGAGGCTGGCGGGTGGCTTGCTGGCGAATCGGCACCGGATGACTCCGACAGGCGCATCGCCACATCGTTCGGTGGCGGCAGGCCTTGCCGCGCACGCGCCGTCGCGGTGGGCACGTGCCGGCGCCGTTGGCTCACGTCGGCCGAAGCGCTCGGCACGGCGTCAGGCGACGGCGTTGCCTGTAAAGCATATGCGGGCGGAGGACTTGGCGGTTGAGAGACCCTGACACCCAGGAACGCGATCAGCGCGACCGCAGCGACCGCAGTGCTCCCAGCCGCAAGTTCGGAAAGAGAGAATGGCTCCTGCTCGTTGCTTAGGTTCATGCGTCGATCAGTACTTGAGTTCATGCGCCGATCAGTCGAATGCTCAACCCTGAATGCGAGTGGTTCAGCAGGGCGAACCTTGCGCCGCGGCGCATTTGCGTAGGGTGGCCCCGCGGTGCGTGCTGAGCTAGCCATGTGTGCGCACGGCCACCAGACGCTCAGAGCGCGTCACATGTCGCGGCGTAGCCAAGTTGCGCGGTCTTTGCACGGTGAGAGCGTCGCCTGCCTCATCGCGCTCGATCAACCATAGCAACAGGCGCCGCCTGATCGCCCGCCGTAACCCGTGGGCCAGGCCAGGGAGGCAGAGAAAGCTGACCGTCAACAACGCCAATGCCGCGCCGCTTACGAGCGGAGCGACCGCCGCGGGCGACGACCCATAGTAAAGCGTGTGAAAGCCTGCATAGAGAAAGATGACTGCCAACAATGTGGTGCCGCCGACAAGCGGGGCGACGGCGGGGCGACAGCTGGCCTGTTTCCTGCCCGGATCGGCGAACACCAACAGGAGAAGAGCGATGATCATCAAATGACCGATCCCATCCATCTTGCCGAAATCGAATGTTGCCGCAAACAGCAGCAGCGCCAGAGCGGCGGCGGCAAAACGGCGGACCAGGGGCGTCCAGAACAAGGCAAAGGCAAGGCCGAATTCGACGACACCGGCGGCGGTAATGACTGTGCCGACATCGAAGCCCAAGGTCAGCTCGGGATGCTGCGCCAAGATCGGCGCGATCCAGGAGGGATACAGGAATTTTTCCATCGACGGCCACATCAGCGAGAGAGCGACGGTCCACCGCAGGCAATCGAACCGGAAGGCACGGAGCTTGGCGTTCTGCGATACGGACAGCGCGAAATAAGCGGCGAGCCCAAGAAAAAACGGGTAGTCCAGCATGTGGAACAGACCATCGCTGGCAGCGCCGTAGCCGTAAAGCACGAGGATGCCGGTCGCCGCGGCCGGCAGCGTGGCGCGTGCGATCAAATAGAGCGGAATGAGCACCTGAATGGCCGAGAGCCAGATACTGCTGCCTTTGAGTTCCGGCGTGAGAATGCAGTCGCCATCGGCCCATAGCAGAGTGAAAGAGACGGCCGCGACCGCGCGCAGCAGACCGTCCGTACGCTGATGCAGGGGTGCGGTCCAACGATCCAGGAGCCTGGAGAGAGATGCACCGAGCTTCGTCTGTTCGATCGCACACCCGACATAGAGCACCGTCACGAACAGGGCCGAGAATAGCCAGAACGTCGGCGTGAATACCGCCTGCGGCGGAAGCGGATCATCGGCCGCATTGCACGTCACGAACCATTTCACATGGGCTGAGGCCGTGGTGGCCATGGGGATCGCACCGACCATGGCGCATCCGAGCCAAATGGCGGCGGTCGCTGCTCTTGATCCAGCGCCTCTGGATCCGGTGCGCCCGGATACGGCGCACTTTGCATCTAGCATCGGTGAATTGTCGTCTTGTCTCGTCGTATCGATGGTCATGGCCCCCACCCGTCACATTCCAATACCGACACACAGACTCCGCTTGTCACATGGCGGCGGTCCGACTCGCGTCTATCCGAACGCCGACTGGCAACCGACTAAGAACAAGGTCACTTTTCCGCCACCGAGAAACGGAACATCAAGCCCGTCTCAATCTCGAC
>WNFF01006982.1_pt1 | contig 16406 bp, 13 predicted proteins | sample 5400441 | NCBI WGS metagenome assembly WNFF01 (sample SAMN13153345, study PRJNA577476) | soil metagenome | isolation source: 120 cm saprolite under Douglas fir tree site 2 hole 3 replicate 1 | place: USA:California | collected 2015-04-18 | reverse complement strand
GCGCTGAAGCCGACGATCGAGCCAAACAGCGCGAGGTAGACAATCGCCAGGAGAGGAGCTCCGCTTGCGCCGGGGAGTGGACGGTCGCCGTGGATCAACGCCAAAAGAAGCAAGGCCGCGCCTCCACCGAGCATCTGGGCGGTGCTCGCCATCAAACCCTGAGGGAGATCCATCTGGCGGCTCCAGACCGAGCCCAGGGCCCAACTTGCCGAGGCACCGAGCAGCACTGCGGCGCCGAGCGGCTGCCCGCGGAAATCTCCCCCCAGATTGAGAAGGAGAACCCCGACCGTTCCCACCGCCAGTCCGAGCGTCTCCAGGCGACTGGGCCACCGGTCGAAGAATCCATTGAAGAGCGCTGCCCAGAGCGGAACCGAGGCGACCATCACCGCCGCCAGGCCGGAGGCGACCCACTGCTCGGAGATGGCCACTCCGCCATTCCCCAGAGTGAGCATGAGGATGCCCACCACGGCAGAACGCGCCCACTGCGAAAGCGACGGGGCGGCGACGCCGCGCAGGCGCAAGGCGAAGAACAGCGCACCGCCCGCGGCGGAAAAACGCAGGCCCGCCATCAGCAGCGGTGGAAATCCACCGAGAGCGATGCGCATCGCCAGATAGGTCGAGCCCCAGACGAGGTAGACCAGGGCCAGCGCGATCACCACCCGGATCCGGCTTGGGCCCCGTCGTTCGCGACCGCTCGAGGGGGCCGAGCTGATCACGCCCGACTCTCTGCGCGGGTCGGGGCCCGGGCGTGGCTCCGGGCAGACTCCAGCGCCAAGACGATCGCCTTCCTCTGCACACCCCAATGGTAGTCGCCGATCGCGCCCGTCTCGCGAATGACTCGATGGCACGGAATGAGATAGCCGATGGGATTGGCGCCGAGCGCCGTACCCACCGCTCGCGCCGCGGACGGAGCCCCGGCCCGCAAGGCGAGCCCACGGTAGGAGGTGACCTGGCCCTCCGGAATGGAAAGCAATGCTGTCCACACCTGGATCTGGAAGGGCGTTCCCTTGAGCACCAGACGCAGGGGCTTGTGGGTGAGGCCGCGCATCCGCCGAGCGACCTCGTTCGCGGTGGCCGCGGTCAGGTTGGCGTCCTCGCGAAGTCGCGCCGCCGGCCAGCGCGCCTGCAACTCCTCCAGGGCGGAGTTCCTCGCCTCGACGAAAGACAGACCGCACAGGCCCCGCGGAGTGGTGGCGACCAGCGCGTCCCCGAGCGGGGTCGGATGTACTGCCCAGGCGATCTCCAACCCCGCGCCGCTTCGTTTGAACTCGCCCGGGGTGACCGCTTCGATGCTGAGAAACAGATCGTGCAATCGCCCCGGACCGGACAGGCCCACGGCCAGGCTCGTCTCCAGGAGGCTTGTCGATGCCGCAAGCTGCCGCTTCGCGTTCGCGAGGGTGAGAAATTGCAAGAAATCCTTGGGGGTGATTCCCGCCCACCGCCGGAACAATCGTTGAAAGTGAAAGGGGCTCAGACCCAGGTGGTTCGCGACGTCGCTGAGCGAGGGCTGCTCCTCGACTCGAGACTCGATGAAGCGGATCGCCTCTGCAATCCGATGGTAGTCGCTGCCGAACATGGGGCGCTCACTCATAATCGACGGATCGTACCGTCGCACCGCAGTGTTGCTCGATTTCATGGAATCCTCCTGCGAGAAACATTCGCCCTCCGGAGGAAAGTAAACCACCCGATTCTTGCGCCCTTCTCGCTCTAGGTCCGGGCGCACCCAGCCCCGCGAGCTCCCACAAGGCAGCCTTGCGCGAGCCGCGGTCGTCAGCCGCCATTCGGGAACAGCCGATGCAGCGAGGCCTGATCCTCAATGTTCCAGATGCGGGTAAACAGCTCGCGCATTTCTCCCTCGGTTGCTCCCCGGCGGAAGAGGGCCAGCCGGATCGCCTTCTGCTCCAGCTCGTCCCGGGTGAGGGCATTGTCCGGATCGCCTTTCGGGACGTCTACTCGGGAATCGAGGCGGCGCCCATCGACAGTCCTCACCTCGATTTTGCCAATCCACCGCCGCGGGTAGGCGGCATTGACCTCGTCATCGGGCACCATGGCCACTTTGTCCCTGAAGCTTCCAACCCGGGAGTCGGTCAGCGCGAAGCTCTCGAAATCGGTCAGACTTGCACGACCATGCACCGCGATCATCCCGAGCACCGTCCCCATCGAGAACTTGGCCTGGTGCACCGTCTGCGGCTCGACCACCGGACCGAGGACGTCGATCGCCGCTTGATGCACCCGCGCGGTCACTCCAGCGATCTGCGAGTGAGACAGCTTCTCGGTCTTCATCAGATTCAACAGGGCATCCGCCGCTGGATGGGTGTGTCGGCATGACGCGTGCCATTTGAACGAAGTCTCGGTGATCGCCCAGCGGCTGCCGAGCCGATCGGTCAGCCGCGCCGGATCTGCGTCCCTGGACATTCCCGCCGCGATCCCCTGCGGTCCCTCGAGGATGTGCTCGGCTCCAGTAAAACCCTCGCGCGCGAGGTACGCCGCGAGCAACCCGTTTGACGCTGCTTTCGCGGTGTGCAACTGCTTCGAGTCCGCGGCGTCGCGGAGAAACTCCCACAACCCGGCGGCTTGTGTTCCAGCCGAGCCGAGCGCGCGCTGCATGCCTTTCGCATTCAGTCCGAAGAGTTTGGCGGTGGCGGCCGCCGCCGCCAGCGTGCCCGCGGTGCCGGTGGTGTGAAAAACGGCGTAGTGGGACAGTCCAAGAAACTCCCCGATCCGGATGCCCGCCTCGTAGCCGGCGATCGCGGCAAGGAGAATGTCTTTGCCTGACCTGCTCTCCGCCTGGGCGACGGCGAGCACGGGCGGGAACACCACCGTGCCGGGGTGAAGCACGGAGGAGTTGTGCAAATCATCTTGCTCGACCACGTGGGACGCAGCGGCATTGATCAGCGCTGCAAACCAGGCGCTGGTGGTCCGGCGGCTGGACAAAACCTCGCTCGGACCGGAGAGGGGACCCATCTGTTTGGCAAACGTCTCCAGCGCACGCACCGGACCCGAATCCTTGCCCGCCAGCGCCGAACCCACCCAGTCGAGGAAGAGCTCCTTTGTCTTTTCGATTGCCTCGGCGGGGACGTCAGCCAGCGTAAAAGCGGCGAGAAATTCTGAAAGCTGTCGAGTTGGATGGGAGCTCAGTGGTTGCATCGGACACCTCTAAAAGGAACGCGGCAGTCCGAGAACATGCTCCGCGACATAGGAGAGGATGAGATTGGTGGAGATCGGGGCGACTTGATACAAACGCGTCTCGCGGAATTTTCGCTCGACATCGTACTCGCTGGCAAAGCCAAAGCCTCCGTGGGTTTGTAGACAAACGTTGGCCGCCTCCCAGGAAGCCTTGGCGGCGAGATACTTGGCCATGTTTGCCTCCGCGGCGCAGGGCTGGTGGCGGTCGAAGAGCTGGCACGCCTTCCAGCGCATCAGATTTGCCGCTTCGATTTCAATGTAGCTTTCCGCGATTGGAAACTGCACGCCCTGGTTCTGGCCAATCGGCCGGTCGAAGACGATGCGATCCTTGGCATAGGCGGTAGCCTTGTCGACGAACCAATAGCCATCACCGATGCATTCGGCGGCGATCAGCGCCCGCTCCGCATTGAGCCCGTCGAGGATGTATTTGAAGCCCTTGCCCTCCTCGCCGATCAAGCTCTCCGCGGGGATTTCCACGTTGTCGAAGAAAACTTCGTAGGTCTCATGATTGACCATGTTGCGGATCGGGCGCAGCGTCAGCCCCTGGCCCAGCGCGGCGTGAATGTCGACCAGGAAGATCGACATCCCCTCGGACTTCCGCTTCACCTCCGCCAGCGGCGTGGTGCGCGCGAGGAGGATCATCAGATCGGAGTGCCGGACCCGGGAAAGCCAGACCTTCTGGCCATTCACCACGTAGCGGTCGCCCTTTTTCACCGCCATCGTCTTCAGCCGCGTCGTATCCGTACCGGTGGTGGGCTCGGTCACCCCCATCGACTGCAAGCGCAATTCGCCGCTGGCGATCTTCGGGAGATAGTGACGCTTCTGCGCCTCGGAGCCATGCCGCAAAAGCGTGCCCATGTTGTACATCTGCCCGTGGCAAGCGCCGGAATTGCCGCCGGAGCGATTGATCTCCTCGAGCACCACCGACGCTTCGCCCAGTCCCAACCCCGCGCCGCCGTACTGCTGAGGAATGAGCGCCGCCATCCAGCCGGCCTGAGTGAGCGCCCGGACGAAGTCGTCCGGATAGGCGCGTTGCTCATCCGCCTTCTGCCAGTAGCCGGAGTCGAACGTGCGGCAGAGGGCGCGCACCGCCTCGCGAATTTCCTGGAACGATTCCTCAGGCACGGTTATCGGGTATCTCGTGACAGTCGATTTGAGTCAATGGGTCGGGCGGAGAGTCGCGCAGACCGATTGGGTCAATCCGAATCGCCTCGCCGCCTGGAACGCCACCCTCGACCGGAGCGATCCTTTTCCGGGGAACGAAGATCCAGTTCCGCCCGGTTTTCATTGGACGCTGTTCAACCCGCTCACCCGCCAGTCGGAGCTTGGAGCGGACGGGCACGCAAAGCGCGGGGGATTCCTGCCGCCCGTGCAGCATCCACGGCGAATGTGGGCCGGCGGTCGGTTGCGGTTTCAACAAGCGCTTAGAGTGGGCGAGCGGGTCGAGCAGGTGTCGGTGATCGAACGCGTGGAGGAGAAACGCGGGCGCGCGGGGACGCTCGTTTTCGTGACCGTGCGGCATACCCTTTCCGGCGCGAATGGCCTCGCCATCGAAGAGGAGCAAGATCTTGTGTACCGGGACGCTTCGAAACCCGGCGAGCAGGCTTCCCGACCGGCCGACGAGCTTGCGCCCACAGGACAATGGCGCCGGCAGATCGTGCCCGATGACGTCCTGCTCTTCCGATATTCGGCGCTGACGTTCAATGGCCATCGCATTCACTACGATCGGCGCTACGTCACCGAGGTGGAGGGCTATCCCGGGCTGGTAGTCCATGGTCCACTTCTGGCGACGTTTCTGCTCGACCTGATCCGCAGGGAGCTGCCGTCGGCCGGTGTGGAGAGGTTCTCTTTCAAGGCGCTGCGGCCCACCTTCGACATCTCACCGTTCACCGTGGAGGGCGCCCCCGGCGACTCGGAGCGGCACTGGCGTCTCTGGTCCACCGATAATCGAGGTCAGCTGGGCGTCGAAGCCGAGGCATGGACCCGATGACGTCTCGACCGTCGCCCACGAATATGTCAAGCTTTGAAAATGAGGATCAAGACTGCACTCACCGCTCTGGCGACGTTCGCGCTGGTTGGCCCCGCCCTCGCCGGCGAATCGAAGACGGCCAAGGCGCCGGCCGATCCTCACGAGATGGACTGCGATCATCCGGCGGCCGAAGACGGACGCCCTTCGGAGAAGGTTGGATCGACGGCCACCATCATCCGGGGCAAAAAGATTGGCAAACCGGCGAATGTCAAACTGGTCGACCTCCTGGCTTCGCCCGAGCGTCAGCAGGGCAAGGCGGTGGTGGTCGAGGGAAAGGTTCGCCGCGCCTGCGAACGAATGGGGTGCTGGATGGAGCTTGCCGAAACAGACGAGGGTCCGGGCGTTCGAATCACCTTCAAGGACTACGGTTTCTTCGTTCCCCTGGATTCCGCGGGCGCGAAAGCTAAAGTGGCCGGAACGGTCAAAATCGTCGAGCTGTCCGAAGCAACCGCCGCCCACTACGAATCCGAAGGCGCCCGGGTCGCCAGGGATGCCAAAGGCTCCCGCCGGGAAGTACAACTGGTCGCCACTGGAGTCGAGCTGCGGCGCTGACGCCAAGGCTCCCGAGGCGGAAAAGATCGGTGCCTCTGATGTGGCCCTATCCCTTCCCGGTCAGCTGGGCCACCGCGTTTCTGATCCGCTCCTGCGTCATCGGGCTGAACCAGGCGTCCAGCCAGATCTCCATCTGCCGGCTGCTCTGCTCTTGAATCCTCTCCAGAGATGGGCCCCGGAGCGCCTGTTTGATCTGTGCCACCGCGGCCGGCGTTCCGCGCGCCAGCGACCGGGCACGCTCGATCCCCTGGGAGAGCAGCTCGGCCGCGGGGACCACCTCCTCCACCAAACCGAGCCGCTTTGCCTCAACCGGAGTGAGCAGCGTTCCTTCGAGCGCGATCGGGACCAGCGACGAAGCGGGCAGTTGCAGTCGGAGAGGCTCGATCACCACAGAGGGCAACCCAAGGCCGAGCTGCACCTCGTTCAATCCGATTTTTATCTGTGAGTCCGCGATCAGGCGCAGATCGCATTGGAGGGCGAGCACACATCCGCCGGCGATGGCATGCCCATTCACCGCTGCCACCACCGGCCGCGGAAATGAGAAGACGCGGCGCATCACGCTCTCGAAAAGCAGCATGAACGAGCTGAGCCCAGAGCGATCCAGCCCGACCAGCGAAGGCAGGGCGAGCCCGGCGCTGAAGAAATTCCCGTATCCGGTCACCACGACCGCGCGCGCGTCACTGGATTCAACTTCATCGAAAAGGCAGAGAACGTCTTCGAGGAACGACCCATCCATCGCATTTGCCTTGCCACCGCGCAGGCGGACCACCGCCACCTCTCCGTCTCTTTGCATTTCCATCCGGCCAGCATACTGCCGGAAGGGGCAAGTCGGCGCGATCGACGCTGTCCGGGCGGCATTTTCGACCGCGGTCGCGACTCTCACTCGTAGCGGAGGGCGACGATTGGATCCAGGCGGGCAGCCCGGAAGGCGGGGTAAAGCCCGAAGAAAATCCCCACCGCGATCGAGAAGAACGGCGCGATGATCAGGGCTTGAGTGGGAATGCTCATCGGCCAGTCCATCACCCGGCCGTAGATGATCGAGCTGGCGATACCGACGAATACTCCCGCTATCCCTCCGAAGAGGCTGAGTATGGTTGCCTCTCCGAGAAACTGCATTTGCACCGCCCACTCCGTCGCGCCCACCGCCAGCCGCAAACCGATCTCCCGGGTACGTTGGGTCACCGATACCAGCATCACGTTCATGATGCCGATCCCGCCGACCAGCAGCGAGATCGAAGCGATGCTGATCAGGAACAACGCCGTGTTCCGCTTCGTCTCCAGTTGGGCTTTGATCAATTCTTCCGGGCGACGGATGTTGAAATCATCGTCCTGATCGGCGCGGAGCTGATGCCGCTGCCGGAGCAACGCCCTGATCTCATCGACCGCCTCCTGGACTCGATACCGCCGAGCACATGATGTCGTCCAGCCAGGAGAATCCCTTGCCCCGAAGCTTCTTCTGGGCCGCGCTGTAGGGAAGCAGAATAAAGTCATCTTGATCAGAGCCGGAAGCGGATTGTCCCTTCGGCCCCAGCACGCCGATCACCTGAAAGAGCTTATTGTTGATCCGGATGTCCTGACCCACCGCCTTCTCCGGGCCAAAGAGCTGATCGCGTACCGTCTGACCGATGAGGCAGACATTGGCCGATTGCTGCACCTGCTCGTCGGTGAACGGCACCCCCTCGGCCACCTGCCAGCGCTTGATTTGGAGATACTCCGGCGAGACCCCGCGATAGGTCGTACTCCAGTTTCGATTCCCGTAGACTATCGACGCCCGCGAATCCACTTGCGGAGATACGCTTTTGATCTGTGGGACTTCGCGCTGGATCGCCTCGGCATCTTCCACGGTGAGGTTGGTCATCCCGTGCGTGCCGCTGCGCACGCCGTTCACGTTGCGAGAGCCCGCTTCGACCCAGACCAGGTTGTCCCCTAAGTTGCTGAGCTGTTCTTCGAGCCGGTCCGATCCCGCTCTGCCGATCGCCACCACGCAGACGACTGCCGCAATGCCGATGGTGATGCCCAATGCGGCAAGCCCGCTCCGAAGCTTGTTGCGAGAGAGCCCCCGGACTGCTTCCGACAACAACGTCGCCAGGACATGAAAACGTATGTTCAAAGCCATCCGGTCCGCTGAATGCACCAGTCCTAGCTCAGGGTCGGGCGCGCCGTCGAGCGAAAGCGCAATTCGTTGAGATTCCTCACTTGAGGAATGACTCCACCGCCCGACCAAACGTGTGGGTGCTGATCGGCTTGCTGAAATATGCGTCAAAGCCCAGCCGAATCAGTCTTTCCTCGTGCTGCTTGCCGGCGAGCGCAGTAACCGCCAGCACCGGCACCCGAACCGACTGCTCCCGGCTCCGGATGTGGTCGAGCAGAATCTCGCCGCCACCGCCCGGAATCTGCACGTCGAGCAAGATCAGGTGTGGCCGCACTGCTTCGATCTGCTGGCGAGCCTCATCCACCGTGGCTGCCTCGAAGATCTGATGTCCTCGATGGGTGAGCAGATCGCGGAGCAGGCGCCGGCTGGGTGGATCGTCTTCGACGAGGAGAATTCGCGCCGTCACGGGCGCGCCTCCTCCGATGGATCCGTTCGATCGCAGTTGAGCATCAGATCCTCGGCGCTCTTGCCGTTGGCGGGATACCAGAGGACGTCGATCCGGGAAGGTCTCATCTTCCCCACTGACCAGAGAAGCTCTTTGAGCCTCGTGCTGAGGCGGGTCACAGAGTCCTCATCCACCCCGTACGCCACCAGCGCGAGATCGTTCTCTCCGGCCAGCGCGAGGAAGTCTCCTGGCCTCAGCCGCGATTTCACCGCCGCAATCCACTCGATGATGCTTGCCGCCCGAGCCTGAGGGAGTCGCGCGGAGATGACCGCCACCTTCTTGGACTCGCCCTCCGCACGCAAGATCGCCGCGCGAAGGTGGGCAATCAGCTTTGACCGCGATGTCGGGGCATCGAGCTCAATCCCGTGCGCCACACCCTTGATCAGCCGAACCAGCCGCTCGGCGCGCAGCCCGTCGGCGCGAAGGACTTCGGTCCCTCCCTTCGAGGGGTCGCCAATTCGAGGCGAAGGAAGATCCACGATCCGGATAATTGGAAGTGAGTCCGGCGCGGCGCCGAGATTCAACCCATCGTCATCGGGGAGAACATTGGCCACCACCAGATCGACCGGCTGCGCCGCAAACTCGTACGGATCAAGTCTCGTCGTTGCCCGCAAATGACAGCCGGCGTCTCGCAGATTGGTCGCCACGGTCGCCAGATCGGCATTGAACCTACCCACGAGGAGGACGCGGAGGCCGTCCAGAGAATGGGTCTTCACCCCGACCCTCGCCAGGCACTCGGTCAAATCGTCTCGGGTCTGAGGCTTCACCAGATAATCCATCGCGCCGAGGTAGAGGGCTCGATTGGGCTCCGGGACGACCGAAAATACGATCACCGGGACATTCACGATCGCCGGATGATTCTTGACGCGCTTCACCATTGCCCAGCCTTCGTCGATCTGCGGAGTCTGGAGGTCGAGAATGATCGCCACCGGGCGCAGCTCGCCGGCGAGTTGAAGACCGGATTCCGAGCTGGCGGCGACCGCCACCGCGAATCCAAGCGCCCGGATGTGCCTGGCGAGCAATTCACACGCTCCCGCATCGTTGCCCACCACGAGGATCAAATCCTCCGCAATGGCCTCCAATTCGACCGGGAAATCCGCCAGGGCGGCGGTGCGCAGGGGAAGGGTGACCTGGAACGAGCTCCCTTTTCCCACCTCGCTGCGCACCGAGATGCTACCGCCGTGCAGCTCCACCAATGACTTGGTGAGCGCCAGACCCAGACCCGTCCCTTCATGCTCTCCCCCCGCGCGATTCCCGATCTGCTCAAAGGGCTGGAACAATCGAGAGAGCTGATCGGCGGGGATCCCGATTCCGGTGTCGTCCACCGAGAGATGGAGCTGGCTGGCCTCGAGGTGAACCGTGAGTCCAACCACCCCGCCCTCGGGGGTAAATTTGATCCCATTCGCTAATAGATTATACAGCACCTGTTTCATCCGGATTGGATCAATGAAAACATCCGGCAAATCCTCAGGAAGTGAGAGCTTCAGAGTCAGGCGCTTCTTCCTCGCCAGCGATTGCAGAATCCGGTCGACCGATTCGGTCACCTGGGCGAGCGAGGTCCACTCGCGGACCAGCTCCATTCTGCCGGCCTCGACCTTGGAGATGTCCAGGACGTCGTTGACCAGGCTGAGCAGATGTTGGCCGCTGGCGAGAATGTTTTGGACATATTCCTTCTGGCGCGATGACAAGGGTCCAAACAACTCCTGCTCGAGGAGCTCGGAGAATCCGATCACCGCGTTGAGCGGTGTTCGGAGCTCGTGAGACATGTTCGCCAGGAATTTCGATTTGAACTGGTTCGCCTGCTGAGCGAGTGCGGTTTGCTCCTCGAGCTGCAAGCTCTTCCTCTGCTCCTTTTCCAACCGTTTCCGCTCGGTGATGTCGAGGACGAAGTTGATCCGCTGCAGCGGATCGAGCATCGCCATTCCGGTCAAAACGGGGACGCGGCTGCCGTCCTTGCGGAGAAACTCCTTCTCCCAGAAAGGGGCGCTTCCCTTTGTCTTCAGCTGCTCGAGGACGAGCTCGTCGACCTGCCACCATTCGGTCGGGGTGAGCTGCGACAGCTTGACGTTGGCGAGCAGCTCGCCGCGCGAATATCCCAACATCTTGCGAACGGGTTCATTCGCATCTTGAATGGCACCCGACACATCGCAGATGAGAATTCCAATCACGCCACATTCCGCAAGCCGGGTAAAAAGCATCTCGCTGCGCCGCAGCTCCTCTTCTGATTCTTTACGATCGGTAATGTCCATCACCGCGCCGACCATGCGCAGCGGTTTGCCGGTCGGATCGCGTTCCACTACCGCTTCCTCGTGGACCCAGCGGGCGCTCCCGTCCCGAAGAACGACCCGGTGGTCGAGATGATAGGCAGCTTCGCCCCGGATGGCCTGTTGCCTTGCCTCGGACACCCTGTCCCGGTCCTCGGGATGAGTGAACGAGAAGAAGGCTTCTGGATTCCCATCGTAGGCGTCTGGTTTCAGACCGAGAATGCGATAGGTCTCTTTCGACCAGTGCATCGGTTGGCTGCCGTCAAGCGTATAGACCCAGCTTCCCAGGCGAGCGATTTCCTGCGCCCGCTCGAGGTATCTCTGCGTCTTCCGGAGTGCTGCCTCGACGTCATTTCGCTCCGCTCGGATGAGCACCCCTTTGAGCTCACGTCGAATCACTTCCCCCAGCCGGGCGAGATTTCCTTTGATCAGATAATCGCTCGCGCCGGCCCTGAGCATCTCGACCGCGCCTTCTTCACCGGCCGTTTCGGACAGCACGATGAACGGAAGGTCCTGGCCACTCTCCTGCACTTCCCGAAGGGCGGCAGCAGCGGAAAGCCCGGGGAGATTGTCGTCGCTGAGGATCACCGTGGGCTTGAACCCCTTGAGCGCATCCCGCAGCTGCACGATCGTCTCTACCTGAAGCCACTCAACGTCAAAGTCGGCCCGCCGCAGCTCGAGCTTCAGCTTGGCAACGTCATCAGGCGAATCCTCGACCAACAAGATCCTCAGCGGCACGGTCAATCAGGGAGCACCTTTCCAATGCGAAGTCCGGGACGAATCAAATCCCCGCGCATCGCGCATAGTCAACGAGACGGATCTTTCCACCACTGGTATAGCCGCCGCTGACGCAGGAGGTTGAATTCCTCCAAAAAAGCTATCGCCAGATCAGCGGGGGGGTACCACTGGAGAGGACAACGAAGCTTGTTCCGACTCCGCGAGCCGCGTGTGAGCCGGATGTTTTCTACTTTCCGAGTGCTACGCTTCAGGCATCAAACGCCCTCTGGAAAACGAGTGAAGACGAACCCTCGCGTCCTCATCGTCGACGATAATCTGATGAATCGGAAGCTGCTCTCGGCGGTATTCGAGTCGCAGGGTTTTACGGTCGGTTTGGCAGAAGACGGAGAGAAGGCGCTCGCCGCGCTGGTGGCCGAACCTCCTTCCGCGGTGGTGCTGGATCTCCAGATGCCGGGCTTGAGCGGGACTGACACGCTCGAGCGAATCAAGAGCTTGTCCCCCCACTTGCCGGTGATCATGCTGACCTCCCACGCCGACGTCCCCGCGGCGGTCGAATCGATCAAGCGGGGCGCGTACGATTTCCTGAGCCGTCCGCTGAACAATGACAAGCTGGTGTTGACGGTGCGGCGAGCGCTCGAGCACCATCAGTTGCTCGGGGAGGTCGAGGGGCTGAAACGGCAGCTCGATTCGGTCGGCTCGCTCGCCAGATTCGCCACCTCCAGCCCGGAGATTCAGCAGATCGTCAGCCAAATCCAGCTGGTGAGCGATTCGAATGTCACCGTGCTCATCCAGGGGGAAACGGGGACCGGCAAGGAGCTGGTCGCGAGGTCGATTCATCAGCAGGGCAGCCGTGCGAAGAAACCATTCGTGGCGATCGACTGCGGCGCAATCCCAGACAACTTGCTCGAGTCGGAGCTCTTTGGACACGAGAAGGGCGCCTTCACCGGTGCGGAGCGGCGAAAGGAAGGTCACTTCCAACTCGCCCAGGGCGGTAGCCTGTTCCTCGACGAAGTCGCCAACCTCTCGCCTTCGATGCAGGCCAAGCTGTTGCGCGTTGTTCAGGAGCGGCAGCTACAACCACTCGGGAGCGCGCGCAGCGTTCCGCTGGATGTTCGCTTCATCGCCGCCACCAACGATTCGCTGGAGGACCAGGTAACGGCGGGACGGTTTCGACACGACCTGTTTTATCGATTGGCGGAGTTCACCATTCTGGTGCCCCCGCTGAGGGAGAGGAAGGAAGACGTCCTCCCCCTGGCGAAGCGCTTTCAGGAAGAAGCGAGCATCGAGCTGCATCGGAACGTGTGCGGGATATCCGAACCGGCGATTGAGATCCTGATGCGACATTCCTGGCCGGGAAACGTGCGCCAGCTTCGAAATGTGATTCGACAAGCGGTTCTGCAGACCGCCGGGCCAATGATCGAGGCGAAAGACATCCAGCCGCAGATCAGAACGCATCCTGCGCGCGCGACTCCAGCCTCCATTCCCGCGCCTTCGAGCGCTTCCCTCAAGGAGGTCGCGGACCATGCGGCGGTTGCGGCGGAGAAGCAGGCCATCCTCGAGGCACTCCAGGCAACTCATGGGAACAAGAGCCAGGCAGCTCGATTGCTCAAGGTGGACTACAAAACGCTACACGTGAAAATCAAGCGTTATCATCTCCAGACGAACACTGCCTCGCATCCCTCGGTGAAGAACGGCGGATGATCGCCACCCTTCGTCTGGGCAAGCTGATTTGAATCACGCACTGGAAGCGGCGCCATGGCGCTGCCTCCAGGGTTCACGGTTCGACCAGGCACCGGCGGGCAGGTGTCCCACGACCCACTGCCGCGGAAAGGCCTCTTCTTCGGAATCGGCTTTCATCCGGCGGCTTTGCGCGGCCCGGTGAGAGGCGCCGAAAACGGAGCGGTGCCTCGAGCGGTTGGCACCGCTTTGGCATTTGAGACAGTCGGATACCAGGATTTCAGCGCACAAACGCGCATCACCTCGGAAGCCGACGATGACCAAGAACGCCGAACGAAGCATCATGTTGGTCGATGACGAAGAGAACATCTGTCGGTCTCTCAGGCGGACCTTGAAGCAAGAGGGTTACCGCGTCGCCATTGCCAGTGAACCGGCAGAAGCTCTTGAGCTGCTCAAGCAGTCGCCAGCGGACATGGTGATTTCGGATCACCTGATGCCGAACATGACCGGCCTGGAGCTGCTAAAGATCGTTCGCACCCGCTATCCCGACTGCGTCCGGATCATGTTGACCGGACACGCAGACATGCAGACGGCGATCAAGGCGATCAATCAAGGGGAGATCTATCGCTTCCTCACCAAACCCTGGGACAACACGGAATTGAAGGTGACCATCCACCTCGCGTTCGAGGAGTTGGATCTCGCGCGCGAGAACCGCCGAATCCTCGCGGCGGCCCGGCGCCAGTACGATCTGCTCCAGCTCTCGGAACATCCCGGAATCTCGAAGGTGGTCCGCGACTCGACAGGTGCAATCCTGATTGATGACGACGTCGTATCTCCGGTGGAGGTCCTGTGAAGCGACGGCGCCGTCCCGCGACGAGCAGGGCCGAGCTGACCAATCGCTTCGCCCAGGCGATCGCGAGGCAGCTTGATCTCCCTCTGCTATTCGAGGAAGCGATTGCCCGGACCGCCGAGCTGTGTGACGCCGATGGCTCAAGCCTCATCCTGGTGGATCAAAAGACCGGGGAGCTGCGGTTTGAAATGCTCAGTGGCGAGAAGTCCAAGCCTTTGCGCGAAATGCGGTTTAAAGCCGGACAGGGCATTGCCGGCCAAGTGGCGCTCGAGGCAAGGTCTCAGCTGATATTGAATGCGCGCGACGCGCCGGCGTTCGATCCCCGGGGCGACGAGGTGAGCGGATTCAAGACCGGATCGATCATCGCCGTTCCTCTCATCAATGGCGGGGACGTCGTTGGGGTTCTCCAGGCGGTCCGTCGAGTTGGACGTAAGCCCTTTACCCAAGCTGACCTCCTGCAACTCGAAGAGCTTGCCCCCCACGTGACGATCGCCGTTCGCAACTCGCAGACGCGGGACCAGCTGCGGGAGCTACACGAGCGGGTTCTCGCCGCCAATGCCGAGCTCGAGCAGAAAATCCTCGAACGGACGACCCAGCTGGTCAACGCCAAGACTCAATGGGAAAGGACGTTCGATGCGATCAGCGAGCCGATCGCACTCCAAGATGGCTACACCATCGTCCGCGCCAACCATGAATACGCCCGGCGGGTCCGGATGGATATTCGACAGGTGACGGGGAAGCTCTGCCACCAGATTCTGGCGAATCGCGACTCGCCGTGCCCCAGCTGTCCTCTGAATCAAGGTCGATCCGCGCAGCTCCGGGCAGAGATGCAGGACCTCGACGGCTCGATCCTCCAGTTCTCCGGCTTTTGGTCGTCGGATGTTCCCTCCGACTCTCGCGTGGTCGTTCACTATCGAGACATTACCACCGAGCGACATCTCACCGCGCGCCTGCGCGAGAGCGAGCGACTCGCCTCGGTGGGTCAACTGGCGTCCGGCGCGGCTCATGAGATCAACAATCCGATTGGATTCATGATTTCAAACCTGCAGGAGCTTCGAACGCATCTGAACCCGCTCAACGAGCTGATCAACGCGGTCCGCGATGCGGCCGCCGCGATCAAAAGAAAAGATCTCCAGCAGGCGTCCGATGCTCTCGAACGAATCCGCGATTTCAACCTCCCTGACCTGCTCCAGGAGCATGGAGAAATGGTCCAGGACTCGATCGACGGCGCGGAACGCGTGAGCAAGATCGTCAAGGCGCTTCGCGAGTTGGCCCGCCAGGAAGTAGACATCATCGAACCCTCCTCCGTTACCGCGTCGGTGACCCGGGTGACGCGCGCACTGCCAGGCAATCACCCGGCGATCATCCTCGACCTGAGCACCGAAGAGACCGCAGAGATCTCGCCGCTGCAACTGGACCAGGTGCTGGAGCAGCTTCTGCGAAATGCACGTCAAGCGGTCACCGCCGATCAACGGATCACCGTGCGAACCTGGAGCACCGACACTCAGGTGATCATCGAAGTGGACGATCAAGGGTGCGGAATCCCGCCCGACCATCGGCCTCGCATTTTCGAGCCATTTTTTACCACCCGGGGAATTGGTCAGGGGATCGGCTTGGGGCTGACCGTCGCCTACGGAATTGTCGCAAGGAACGGTGGAACAATCGCTGTTCAGTCCGAGGTCGGTCGAGGCACCCGGGTCACCGTCAGCCTTCCCCGTCATCTGCGAGCGCCGTCCACCGACCCATTGCCCGCGAATTACGGCCACCCGGGGGATGAAAATGACGCCCGGACGCATCTGAACTGAACTATCAGTCGCGCCAGGCAACACGCACCGAGCGGAAACGTTCCCGACGGAACGGCGGGAAGGGAGCTCCGGCGATGCGCCTGAATGACTGCCCAGCTTCCTCCCTCACGGCTTGTTTGCAGAGTTGTCGCACACTAGAGTCGCGGCCGTGGTTCGCCGCGCCACGGTCCTCATCGCCGACGATGACCCGAGCATCCGCCAGACGATCGAGGTGATCGTTCAGTCGGCTGGGATGCGCGCGATCACCGCTTCCACGGGCGAGGAGGCGATTGATGTCTGTACCCGTCAGAGCGTGGACATCGTCCTGCTCGACGTCCAGCTCCCCGGGCTGAGCGGCCTCCAAGTTTTGGCCCATCTTCACGAGCGTCACCCGGACGTTGGGGTGATCATGGTTTCGGTGGTGAAGGAAATCCCGGTCGCCGTGGAAGCGATCAAGCTCGGGGCGCTCGACTATCTGATCAAGGACTTCTCTCCCAGCGAGCTGGCGACCCGGCTGACCAAGAGCCTGGAACAGCTGCGAGCGGCCCGCGAGTTGGCTTGGTTGCGGGAGGAGGTGGCTACCCGCGGTCGAAGGCCGATGATTATCGGCCGATCCGCGGCGATGTCCTCGGTGGTGCAGATCGCGAGCAAAGTGGCCGGCAAACCGGTGACGGTGATGATCACCGGCGAGAGCGGAACCGGCAAAGAGGTTCTGGCGCGCTACCTCCA
>WNFF01005179.1_pt1 | contig 16413 bp, 13 predicted proteins | sample 5400441 | NCBI WGS metagenome assembly WNFF01 (sample SAMN13153345, study PRJNA577476) | soil metagenome | isolation source: 120 cm saprolite under Douglas fir tree site 2 hole 3 replicate 1 | place: USA:California | collected 2015-04-18 | reverse complement strand
TTCGGCGTGGGGAGAGAAGAAGCGGGTAACGTCGTCGTCGAAGAAAGTCAGGCCGGTGGCGCCGAGGCGCTGGGCGTAAGCGGCGAGGTAGAGCTTTCCGCCGAGGATGCCGGCTTCGAGTTGCACGGCGCGATAGCCGCGATTGCCGAAGCGCTGCAAAATGGGGCGCAGGTCAGCGAGGAAAAAGATGGCTACGGCGGCGTCGGCAGGCAGCTCCTGCTCCAGGCCGAGGTAACCGGCATCGGCGCGGAAATTTCCCTGCTTCAGGCACTCGAGCACGCCACGGTCGCGGTGGAAGACGTAGGCTCCGGGCGGGAGCCCTTCGACGGCGTGGACAATCAAGTAGAGATCATTGAGCTGGGCTCCGGGCGGATCAAGGAAATCCGCTGGGACGCCGCGAGTGGCGCGGTCCAGCAGGGTGGAAAGCTGCGGGAGGGTGATCGGCGTGCGGGCAAATTTGCGGGTGGAACCTCGGCGCTGGATGACTTCCTCGATGGGGTCGCGCGGCATCTCGGCATCGGACAAAGGCTGGAGCTGAATGGTTGGTCCGGCGGGAGGCGGAAAATCTGAAATCGGTGTGTGGCCGCGCCACGCTTCCACTTCCTCGGGGGAATCTAGCGAAGAGGCGGCGTGCATTTCCCGCATGAGGGGATAGTCCACCTCACGTTGAGAGAGCGGGACGGTATCGAGGTGAAGCGGGGAAATTTCCGCAGGAGCTGGCGGCGGGAGCGCGGCGGCGTGGCCGAGGGCTACGAGGGAGAAGGCCACCTCACGCTGGGGATCGACATCCAGCAGGCGATTGACGCTCTCATCGACGAAGCCGCACACGACGCGGGCCGGCAGACCGAGGGCGGTGGCGACGGCGAGCAAGTTGGCGAGCAGAGTGCCGTTGTCCCAGCCGAAATGGCGGTACGTGCGGGCTTGATATTTCCAGGCGTTGCGCCAGTAGGTGCAGGTACAAACGATAGTGAGCGGCGCGTGGGCGATGGCGGGTTCGCCGGCGGTCGCTTCGAGCAGGACGCGGCGATAATCTCCGGCGCGCAACTGGCGCAGGCCGAACTCGGCGGGGGCGAAGTGATAGGCGCCGGCATCGAGGTTGGCGAGGCCGCCGCAAACGAGATAAAGCTCGACTTCGTAGAGCGCTCCAGTGCATGCGGCGGCGCGAAAGTAAATTTCGCCGCCCGGATAGCTCCGCTTGCGAGTAATGCCGGCGGAGAGGTAGAGGAGCTGGGCCACCGCCTCCAGATCAGGAGATGCGTTGGTGTGAGCGGGGACGCTTTCGGGGATGGTGGAGAGGGCGGCGACTCCGGTCTGTCGAAGTTCGCCGGGCAAGCGCATCGGCTCAAGCGTCGGATAAATCTTGAACGGCAGGGGCTGGTTGGACCAGTCCATAAAATGAGGATTGGTGTGAATGCTGGTGTAAGAATGTTTCGTCGCGTCGTGATAGGTCCAAGCGGCTTCGGGATTGCGGTTGTCATTCATTGCAGCGATAAACCTTCATCACGATGGAAATGAAGCATATCAGGTTGAGGCATCGCACCGGTCGAACGAGGGGCGCACTTAGACAAAAAGCGCGGACTAGAAGGTGAGTTTGAGACCGAGTTGGGCGGCGAAGGGGATGCCGACGGTGGTGCCGGGGCCGAAAAAGTCGCCGAGGGCGCCGGCGGGCACCAGCAATTGCTTGCCACTGGTGACCGGCATGGAGCAGGCCAGAGTAGGGCACAGCGCGGTGACATCGGCGAGGCTGTTCACAGGAACGGGAAGAGCTCCGATATTGCCGACGTAATTGTTGCCGGGATTGTTGCGGTCGAAAAGGTTGAAGAATTCGACGAAGGGCATGAGGGACCAGCGCTCGTGGAACTTAACTGGGCGGCTCACGCGCAAATCGGTTTGAATGTAGGGTGTGCCGCGGAACTGGTCGAGAGTGGATTTCACGCCGTTGATCACGACGCGATCGCCGGCCGGAGTGGTCAGAGTGATGGGCCGCGCGGTTTCCGCCTGCGAGAGGAACGTTACATCGAATCCTGCCGGGGCGTGAACGGTTCCGGCGAGAACGAAGCGATGGCGGACGTCTTCGCCGGAAGGCCCATAATCTCCCGGGGCGAAGGCGTTCGAGGGATCGCAGACGCCATTGACGTAATCGAAGAGCTCGCCGATCTGGCATCCCCAGGTTTTTGCGCTGGCGAGCGTGTAGTTGGCGACGAGATTCAGGCGATGAGAGACGTTGCCCTGAAGATGCAGCGCGAGGGCGTTGTAACTGGAGCGATTGTCGGTGCGGAAGACGGCTACGTTGGGAAAACCGTAGCGCCGGTAGCCGTGCATGCCGGTCTCGAGCGTGTAATCCGCGCTGAGAATCCAATTGGCATTGAAGGCGTGTTGAGCGCCGGCAGTGGCGTGCAGCGCGTATGGCGTGTGGTAATGCGGATCGATTAGCGAGGACGGACCGGCAGCATTCCGGATATTGAAATTGTTCACGGCGTTGAAGGCCTGGACCCAGCCGTTTTGCGCGAGGTCGTTGAAGTAAAGACCGACGCCGCCGCGAAAAACCGTGTTTCCGGAAGGGCTGGGCGCGTAGGCGACGCCCAGCCGCGGCCCGAAGGCTTTGCGGTAGTCGTGAGGGATGCCGGAGACAATGGCGTTGCCGGCAAGGGCCGGATTGAGGCTCTGGTCGCGGCCGGAAGCGATGAAGAGGCCGAAGGTAGTGTCGTAGCGAAGGCCGTAGTTGACTGTCAGATTCCGCGTGAGGCGCCAGGAATCCTGCCCGTAGAATCCCACACGCTGGACATTTTGGGAGAAGCTCCCATCGCCGACGGGACTCGCGGAGCAAGTGACACCTTGCGGGGGAGGAGGAGCGCAATTCAGGTGGAAATAAAATTGGGAAGGATTGGCAGCGTAGAAACTCGGATCCTGCGGGTAGGAAAGAACCGTTTCGGCAGTAGCGGCAAGGGCGCCGCCAAGAACCGGTTCATGGATGAAATTGACGCCGAAGCGGGTGGTGTGCCGACCGGCGGTGTGAGTCACGTCGTCGCGAAATTGATATTTTTGCTGATTGCGCAGGACCGGAAACGCGGTGATGGGCGTGACGAATTGATTGTCGCCGAAGGTTTCGAGGCCGGAGATTGTGCTGCGGGTTGAGGTGAACGGGAAATCCAGTGCGAAGCCGAGATGCGAATTGCGAGCGGCGGTGAGATGCAGGCCGCTGACGTTGAAAACAAACGACCCGAGCCAGTAAGGATTAAAGGTGTACTGCTCGCCCGCAACCAAGCTGAAATAATTGCTGTGCGAAGTCGCGCCGGTGGAGGGAAGCGCGGCCTGCTGCACCATGGCGTTGCGCGTGATGTAGCTGTCCGTGGAAGCGCGGAGAAACCAGCGTGATTTATCCGAGGGAGCCCAATCCAGACGCGCGTTCGCGAGGTAGTCGCGAAACGGGACGGGGACACTGCTCGGGACTGAAATCAAGTTGACGCCGGCACCGGCGAGCGGGTCGACAATCAGGCCGGCGGAAGCGAGCTGCGCGAGGGCATTGAACTGAGTCTGGCTGGCGGGGCTGTAAGCAATGCTGGCGTTTTCGCGGACGTATTCGAACGAGGAAAACAGCCACAGTTTATCCTTTACGACAGGCCCACCAAGTGTTGCCAGATAATTTTGCCGCGAAAAAGGTTGTTTTGGATCAGGCGCAGGATTGTCAATCGGGAAGCGCGCATTGAGATTTGCTGTCCGGCCGTAGATACCGGCAGAGCCGTGCCAGAAGTTCGTGCCGCTTTTCGTGGTGATGACCACGGAGGCGGCGGTGGTGCGGCCGGTGTCGGCGTCTTCCTGTGCCGTGCGAATCGCAAATTCCTCAATCGCTTCCGGTGAAAAATTTTGCAAAAAACCGCCAATCCAGTCGTCGGTATTGTCGGCACCGTCCACGGTCAGGTCATTGTTCAAGCCGGAGCTTCCACCGGTGGACACCGCGGTGATGCGCGCTTTGGTGGGATCGGAAGGCTCAAGCGGTTCAGTGCCCGGGGCCAGGTAAGCGATGTTGGCAAAGCTGCGGGCGGCAAGGGGAATGTTTTCAAGGTCCCGCGAAGTGATGATGGTTTGGTGAACGGCGCTGGAAGTATCGATGGGTTGGTTGGTAATCGAAGTTGGCCCCCAATCATCATCCAGCGTAATGGTCTGCTGCACGGACCGGGGCTTTAGGGTAACGGTGATTTCCTGCACCGAACTGACGAAAATTCTTACGTTCGCATTGGCTTCCGCAAATCCGTCGGCTTGTACTTTCACGCGATAGGCGCCGGGCAGCAAGTCGTCGATGCGAAACTCACCGCGAGTATCGCTGGAGGCTTCGCGGTGGAGGGAAGATTCGGCCGCTTGAATCACGATCTTTGCCGCGGGCACACGCCCGCCGCTGGCGTCCTGAACGACGCCGCGCAGCGCACCGCGAAAATCCTGCGCGGAGGACAGGAAAGCCCCCGCGCCGCACAGGATAAGAAAGAGACAGACTATTCTGAGTACCTGACGAACGAGCCTGCTCATAAAGAAGAGGCCAACACCCGGTTGAAATTTAAGACGCGCTCAAGGCCCCCCGCGTTACAGGGGTAAGGCCGAGAGATAGTGTACTTTGGATAGGGTATCGTTGCGTGCTGGAGTGCGCTGCTCCAGAAGGGCAAAAGCGGCCCACTCGTGGGAGAGTGCCGGACGATATCAGCGGAGATGCGCGTCAAACCAGGCGACGGTGCGGCGGATGCGGTCGCGCTGGTGCTCGGGCTTGACGAACATGTGGCCCTCGTGTTCGTAGACGACCAGTTGAGTTTCGACGCCGAGGGTTTTGAGGGCGTGCCAGAATTCGTAGGATTGCGGTGTCGGGCATTCGCCGTCGCTGTCGCCGACGATGACCAGCGTTGGCGTTTTAACATTCTTGATAAAGGTGATGGGCGAGCTTTTCGCGTATACGTCGGGATCGTCGTAAACCGATTTGCCGAAAAACGGGATCATCCACTGGTCGATCTTGTTTTCGCCGTAGTAGCTCAAATAGTTGGCGATGCCGGCGCCAGCCATGGCGGCTTTGAAGCGGTTGGTTTGGGTGACGCCCCACATGGTCAAAAAGCCGCCGTAGCTCCAGCCGGTGAGGCCGAGGCGGTTTGGATCGATGGGCGCGACGCGGAGGGCCTCATCGACGCCGGCGAGTACATCGCGAAAATCGCCGTAGCCGAAATCGCGGACGTTGGCGCGCGTGAAGGCTTCGCCCTGGCCAAAGCTGCCGCGCGGATTGGGCTGGAAAACAAAATAGCCCGAACCCGCGAGGGCGATGCCGAAATCCCAGAAATCCGGCCATTTCGACTGAACCGCGGCGCCCGGGCCGCCGTGGACTTGCACAATCAAGGGATATTTTTTGGAAGGATCAAAATCGCGCGGATAGATGAGCCAGCCCTGTACGTCGTAACCGTCGTTTTTCCAATGAAGACTCTTGGCTTCGCCCCAGGCGGGCTTCACGGCGGCGTTGCGATGCGTGATTTGGCGCCAGTAACCGATGGGGCCGGCCCAGATTTCCGGCGGATCGCTGAGAGAGCTGCGGATGATGGCCGAAGTTTTTCCGTCCCCTGCGAGAGAAAGGTTAGTGCCCCAAAGACCGGCGGAAACGTATTCCTGGCCTCGCCACAGAGGATCGGTGCGAGCGCTGGCGGGCTCGACGATCGCAACCGCAGCGTCGCCCTCGACGGTTTCCCCGAAGACGATTTTTCCTTCGGGCGTCCAAGCGAGCCAGTTTGCGGTGGCTTTCATCTCCGGCGTGAGGTTCGTGGCTTCGCCTCCTGTTGCCGGAATCGTGTAGACATCACCGCCAACGGAGGGTTCGTCGCTCATCAGGCCAGCGATGAAAGCGATTTTCTGGCCGTCCGGTGACCACGCCGGATTCGCAATTTGGAGAGGCGGCTTGTATAACGGCTTCATTTGCCCAAGAAGTCCGGCGTCGAGAGTGTAGAGGCCGGCGATGTACCAGTTGTTGTCGCCGTTTCCGTGAGCAGCGATGACGGCGAGACGCATGCTGTCCGGCGACCAGTCGTATTCGTACACGTACATGTCCGCGGGAGAGATTTGGCGGAATCCGCCGGTAGCAAGGTCAACGAGGGCGAGGCGTTGCTCGAAAAAGGCGTCCTTGATTTCGCCGGTCTCCGGCGTTTCGGCAACCAACGGTCCGGCGGCGCGCGTGGCGTTTTCGGTGTATAGGACGGCGATGGTTTTGCCATCGGCCGACCAGCGCGGCGTGGCGAGAAGGCCCTTCACGTTCGCGAGTCGGCGGATTGACCCATTGTCAGACAGGTCTTTGATGTAGAGCTGCAATTGCCCCGGTCTTACCGCGTCGGAAAGAAATGCGAGCTTGCTGCTGTCGGGAGACCACGCGAGAGAGCCTTCCGCACGGTGAAGATATTTTATGCTTTCGGGGGTTCCTCCGACGGCCGCGCTGACGCGCGTTGCGGCTTCGTTTGACTGCAGGCCGGCAAGGTAGATCGCGGTATTGCCATCGGGCGATCCATCTTTGCCGACAAGCGTCTCGACCCAAGCGAGTTTCTTTCCATCGGGCGAAATCGCGGTTTGCTCGAACGTGTGTGCGGCATAGAGCGCGTCAATGACGCTACCGAGCGGCGCGGCTGGTTTCGGTTTCGCCGCTTCTTTCGAGGGGGTCTTGACTGGTGGCTTGGCGCCCTGTTTCTGTTGGGCGAACAGGTAGCCCGAACTGCAAATCGAAAAAGTGAATAGGAGAGCGACGATCCATTTCGAAAAACGCATGTCTACCGGCCTTTCTCCGCAAAAGTCCCCGCAAAACAACGCCGCGCCAAGATAGACCGAGCGGCACGCCGACGCAAGTCTCGGTGGGTCGAATGCCGGTTGTGATGGGCCGGCTTCCCGCGTAGAATCCGCGCAACTTGCTCTGTGGAGGGAATGATGATCGATCGCCGTGGCTTCTTGTCTTCGTTCGCAGGGATTGCCGGCGCAGCCAGCGCCCTCGGCTTGCCACCGAAGTTGGACTCGCTCTTCGAACAGGAACCGCCGAAGCTGCCGGACAGCGCGCTTTACAGTTCAAACGAAGAAGCGCACTGGACCGAATGGCGCAAACAGTTCCTGATTCCCGCGGATGAGGTTTATCTCAACAATGGCACGGTGGGATCGTGTCCCATGCCCGTGCTGCGCGCCGTTTTCGACGGCTACAACGATACGGAAAAAATGGCGCAGAGCGATCCTGAAGACTACCCGATCTGGGGTTATGGCGCGTGGAACGAGTTTCGCGATCCGCTGGCGGAGTTTGTCGGCTGCACGCGCGATGAACTCGCGCTGGTGCGCAACGCCACGGAAGCCAACAGCTACATCGCCAACGGGCTGGACATGAAGCCGGGCGACGAAGTGCTGATGACCGACCAGGAGCACCCGGGAGGCGAGCAGCCATGGAATCTGCGCGCGAAACGATACGGGATTGTGGTTAAAAAAATCACGCTGCCAAAACCGGTGCCGAATGCGGCGGCGGTGTTGAATCTTTTTAGTGAAGCGATCACGCCGCGGACGCGCGTGCTGTTCTTCAGCCACATCACCACGGTCACTGGGGTGGTTCTGCCGGCCAAGGAACTCTGCGCGCTGGCGCGTTTGAAGGGGATCCTCTCGGCGGTGGATGGCGCGCACGTCGTTGGAATGATGCGGCTGAACGTTCGCGATCTGGGATGCGACATGTACACCTCCAGCCCGCACAAATGGCTGCAGGCGCCTAAAGGCAGCGGGTTTCTCTACGTCCGTGACGAGGTCATCGACCGCTTGTGGAATACCATCGTCACCGCCGGCTGGGACGAACCCAAGCTGCGTGCAGAGCGCTTCCAGCGCATCGGCAGCTCCAACGTGCCCGCGCTCTGGGGAATGCGCGCGGCGGTGCAATTGGCGAATCAGATCGGGATGGAGCGAATCGAACCGCGTCACCGGCAGATGGCCGACTTTATTTTGAAAGAGATGGTGCAGCGAGGAGCGGAGTCCTGGACTTCGCCCGATCCGGCCCTGCGTTGCGCGATAGCGGCGGTCAACGTTGCCCCAATACAAATCACCGAGATCGAAAACTGGATGTGGAAGATGAAAAAGATTCGCATCCGCGGCGGTGCGCCTTCGAAAATCCGGCTCTCCACGCCGTACTATTTGCTGCGCAAAGACGTGGACCGGTTCCTGGCCGCGTACGATGAATACCGCCGTGAGAAAAAGCTTGCCTAAAATCCGGCTCCGAGAGACCCGTAAGCGTTTGGAGCCCATCATCGTTTCTTGACCCTGCGCGCGAGGGTCGAATACACTACTAAATTCGGAACCAGCCGCTGAAAAGACTAGTGGGCGGTTCCACCGTTGCGGGTGAAAGAGACTGCACTGCGATCGCGTATTACATATCGCATGTAACAAAGGGGGATTGTTTTGCCAAAGCGCACATTTCAACCGCGCAAACGACGCCGCGCTAAGACGCACGGTTTCCGCGCACGCATGAAGACGACGGGTGGCCGCAAGGTGCTGGCGGCGCGCCGCAAGAAGGGACGCCATCGGCTTACTCCCGAATAATTCGGGGAGCCCATCGCCCACCGCGAGTTCCCGTGTGCGCGGGCAACGGTATCCGCGCGAAGCGCGGCTGGTGCGGCGCGGAGAGTTTGATGCGGTCTACCGCGCCGGAAAGCGCCGTTCGAGTTCCCACTTTACAGTTTTCTTCCGCGCCAACGAGCTGCCGCAGAGCCGTTTCGGCTTCAGCATCAAGAAAGCCCTGGGCGGCGCGGTAGTGCGCAATCGGATCCGGCGGCGCCTGCGCGAGGTCGTGCGCTGCCACCGGCTGGAGATACCCTCAGGATGGGACATCGTCATTCACCCCAAGAGTTCGGTGGCGCGCGCGGAGTTTGCGGCGCTGACCGCGGACTTGTTGCGCCTGCTGAAGAGCCCGCCGAATACGAACAAGTAGGGGCACGATATATCGTGCTCCTGCGGACCCCGCCGAGTTGGCCAGTGAAGACTGCCCTGCTTGCTCTGCGGTTCTACAAGGCTTACTTGTCAATTCTGTTCGCGGGAAGCTGCCGCTTTGAGCCGACATGTTCGCGTTATACCTACGAGGCCATTGAACGATTTGGCGTGGCGCGCGGGATTTGGCTCGGATTGAAGCGGCTACTGCGCTGCCAGCCGCTGTCGCGCAAATTTGGTTACGACCCGGTTCCGGAGAAATGGGAAAAGATGCCGACGAGTTCAAATGCAGGAAAAGTTTTGAGAACTGAGGCGCACTCATGAGCGCGCCGGGACAAAAAGACAAGTTCACGCCCGAGTTGCGGATTCTCGTCGCCTCGCTTCTCTCCTTCGGCGTGATCATTCTTTGGGCCAAATACTTCGGGCCCAAGCCGCCCCTTCAAACGCCGCAATCGAATCGTCCAGCGGTGACTGCTCCCGCCACTCCAGGTCCAGCAACATCACCGGCCGTGAATCCGTCGCAAGCCGCCGCGGCCACTTCGGCGCCGGCAACAATCGCTCCCAGGGCGGCGGCGAGCGTCGCGGTAAAGAGCGATTCGCAAGAGCGCACCATCGTCGTCGAAAACAGCCTCTACCGCGTGGAAATTTCGAACCGCGGCGCAGTGGTGAAAAGCTGGCTTTTGAAACAATACAAGGATGATGCAAAGCCGCAGCGCGTGCTCGACGTCGTGCATCCTGACGCCTCGCAGCAAACCGGCGGCTGGCCTTTTTCCGTGGTGCTCGATGATGAGCAGTTGCAGAATGCGGCGAACAGCGGCCTCTATCAGCTCTCCTCACCCGCGACCGAACTGCAAGCCCCGGCCGACCTTGAACTCACGTGGAGCGACGGCCACCTGGAAGTCACCAAGCATTTCAAGTTTGATCACAGCTACGTGGTCCGCGTGGAAACCTCCGTCAAGTTCAACGGCAAGCCCATCACTGCGGGGCTCGGCTGGCTTGGCGGCTTCGGCGATTTGACGGTGACGAATCCCGCTCCCGTGGAAACGGTCCAGACCTACTACAGCGAAGGCGGCAAAGTCTCGACGTTCCTTCATAAGAAGCTGGACGGCCTGGATAAGTGGGGCCCGGGTCTCTGGCAGGGCGGAAAAGATTTTGTTGGCATCGAGGACCGTTATTTCACGGCGGCGTTTCTTCCCGCCAACAGCGCCGCGCCGGGCACGCTCGAAACGCGCTATTGGAAAGCCACGCGCACCGTCAAGTTGGATGGACAAGACGCGCTGGAACCGGTGCCACAAGTGGCGGCGGCAACGCCCACTCAGCCACTGGCTTTGCGCGTGTTTGTCGGTCCCAAAGATTACGACGACTTGAAGAAGATGAATCCGCCGCTGCACGCGCTGATCAATTTTGGCTGGCTGGAATTCATAAGCCATCCAGGAAAAATACAAGAAATACTCGATGCGCGATCCGCGCAAGGCGGAGATGAACAAGGAAGTGATGGCCATCTACAGCCGCGAGGGCATCAACCCGGTGGGCGGCTGCTTCCAGATGTTCCTGCAAATGCCAGTTTGGTTTGGCTTAAACACCGCACTGCGCTACGCCATCGAGATGCGCCACGCCACCTGGCTGTGGGTGCTGGACCTTTCTTCGAAAGATCCCTATTACATCCTGCCGGTGCTGATGGGCCTATCCATGTACCTCGTTTCGAAAATGACGCCGATGACCGCGACGGACCCCCAGCAGCAAGCCATGATGAAGATCATGCCTATCACCATGGCGGGCATCTTCATGATTTCGCCGATTTCCAGCGGCCTGGCAGTGTATATTCTCACCAGCAGCGTCGTCGGCATCGCGCAGCAGTGGTACCTGAATCACAAGCATCCCGTGCCGGCGCCAGCGAAGCCCGCGCGCGGGAAAAAATCGTAAGACCATATTTCAGAAAGACGACGCGGCTCGCATCATTCGAACCACCGATGGCTCAAGAACTCATTCGCGACGGGAAGCTAGACCGCCAAGCGGCCGCCGAAGCTTTGCGCCAATTCTTGGAAAATATGGTGCGCGTTTCCCGGCTGGAGTTGAACGTGAACGTGCGGCCCGTTCCGCCGGAAGGCCCTGGCTCGGGAGGCGATGCGGAAGTGCTCGCCGATCTCGACGGCAAGGACAAAGAGCTTCTCCTGGAGCACGGCGGCGAGGTTTTGAAAGCGTTCGAACACCTCGCCTTCCGCGCGCTGCGGCTGGATCCTTCCTACCATGAAAAGGTTCACATCGATTCCGGTGGCTACCGCGCGCTGCGTTTTGAAGAATTGCGCATGACCGCGCGCGTGGCTGCGGAACGCGTGCAGAGTTCCCGCCAGCCGTTCCGGCTGAATCCCATGTCCTCGCGCGAACGCCGCATCGTGCATATGGCGTTGAAAGATATGTCTGGAATACGCACAGAGAGCGTCGGGGTGGGGGAAGACCGCCAGGTCGTCATCCATCCGGCCGACTCAAGACCAACAAAATAATTAGTAGGGGCACGATACATCGTGCCCCTGCAGCTCGTTTGATTCGTTAGCCTACCTGGTGACCCAGCCTTGCGACAAAACGCCGCCATCCGCGCCAAAACGCACGCGGTACGTGAAGGGTGCCGGGCGGTCGCGTCGCGTTTGCACAAAACGAATGTCGGAGATTTCCACGATGGCTATGTCGCCTTCTTTGTGAAAGCGCGTCACGGGGAATCGCGAGAACCCCAGCACCTTCTGGACTTCCGGCAGGCTTTTGGCAACCTCAATATACGAATTGGGCGGTGCGTTGGGGTAATAATGGTGTTCGAGCGCGAGCAGTTCCCCGTCGTTTGCGGGCTTGTCGGCAAGGTCCATGCGCAGTTCGTAGACGCCGCGATCGATTCGAACCAGCCCGTCCCAATGCCAGAGAGAAGGCGGAAGCGGTAACGCGCCGATCGATTCGACCTGCAAGCGTTCCAGTTCCGCAAACTTCTGAATGCGCGAGAACGCAACGTGGTGTGCGTAGAAAGCGCACGCTACATACAGCAACGCAGCCGCAAAACCGGCGCGATTCCAGGTGTCGTGTTCGATCTTCACGCCCCAGCCGAGAAGCGCGGGCAAAAGGAAGAGCGCGGCAAAAATGACCATCGCGCCCAAAACGACGCGGCCGGAAATCGGCGCGCCGACATTTTCACCAATTTTCGCAATGAGAAATGGCGCCGGCAGAAAAATCAGCCACATCCCTACGGCGCGGCCCTTCACTTTTTCGGGATGGGTATACACCCAGGCGAGCAGTTGCGGCACCAGGAAAATCGCGCTCAGCGTGAAATCCACGATGAAGATAAGGTCCCAGGCGGGGCGCGACCATTCGAGCGGCGACCAGATCATCGTGCCGAAAGACGTCACCAAGTCGAGCAGAATGTGGCTCAAGATGCCAACCGCATAGATGCCAGCCAGCGCGACGAATGAGGGCGCTTCCCACTTTCGCCGCCTTGCGAACGCCCGCGTGATCCCCGCCAGGAGCAACGCCCACAGCGGCATCATAATTAACGAGTGCGTGATGCTGCGGTGCCACGTAACGATGAGCAGCTTATCGCTGGAGAAGAAATCCCGAATGACATCGGAATCCGGAAAAACGGCGCCCACCATCAGCGACCAGGTGATGATGCGGCCGCGATTCATCGGGTGCGAGGCGAACATGTCCTCGCCGCGGAATATAGCCTTTCCGATCAATGCGCCGGCGATGCCGTGTGTGATCGTGTCCATCGTTAGAGTTTATTCGAGGCGCTCCAGATGCGACATTCTAACGGACGAATAGGAGCGAATTTGTTTTGGGGATGACTTTGCCGATGCGGCGCGCAGAGACGCCGTGACGATCGAGGGCAGAGACGGCGGCTTCGGCGGATTCCGGCAAGATAGCGATCAGCAAGCCGCCGGAGGTCTGCGGATCGAAAAGAAGCTCGCGGTAGTCCTGCGGAACGGCTTCCGCGAAACTCGCGCAATCGCCAATGAAATCACGGTTATTCTTCAGCCCGCCGGGGAGGAATCCTTCGCGCGCGGCATCGAGCGCCCCAGGAAGATAGCCGATGGCCGAGTGATCGATCTCGAAGGACACGGCTTCGGTCCCGCGCGCAGAATCGCCAAGGGCCATTTCCCGAGCGTGGCCTAGCAATCCGAATCCTGTGACGTCGGTCACCGCGTGAATCGTTTGCGTGGCTCCCGGTTTCTCTTGCAGTTCCTGCAACGCTTCGGAAGCCGCACGATTCAGCTGAGTCATGGAAGCAATCGATGTTTCCAAATCCGCCGCTGCCACGCGATCTTTCTTCAGCGCAGTCGAGAGCACGCCGGTTCCGATGGCTTTGGTCAGCAGCAGAATGTCTCCCGTGCGCGCGCCGACATTTCGCCAAACTCGCTGCGGATGAATCATGCCCGTCACCGCGTAGCCAAATTGGATATCGTCGTTGCGAATTGAATGTCCGCCAATGACCGTGCACTGCGCCTCTGCCATTTTTGAAAGCCCGCCGCGAAGAATCTGTTCGAGAATCTCCGGATCGCCTTTGTCGGGGAAGCCCACGATGGAGAGCGCGGAAACCGGCTTGCCTCCCATGGCATAGACATCACTCAGCGCATTCGCCAGCACGTTCGGATCAGTTGGCCGCGGCAAACGGCGCAAAACGGAATCCAGCAACCCTGGACTCAGCTTCGCCGCTCAACCCGCTGCCTTGACCATGGCCGTCAGTTTCACGGTTGGGGTCAAGCCGCACCTCGCTGTAAAGCCCTTCGATTATAGCGAGGTGCCGCCGTTCGTGCTTGCGTACGGTGCGATTTGGTCGTGGGTCAGTCTCCGGTTTGCGGGTTGATCAGCACTTATCCCAAATTGCCGACTCAAAACGGTGGTACACTCCGGCGAGATTTGGATACTGGGCGGTGGGTTCGGTTATTGCTTCCGAGTTCGAGACAGGTGATTACGCTCAGGTACGCTCGCAAACGGAATTTCGTTTGCGTATCTTCGATGTTGCCGTTTAACTATTTTCCAAAGCCTTGCCGTTCGTCCGCAAACATCGTAAATCAAACACAAGCTGTTTAAGGCTACGCCGGTCAGATCACTCTTAGCGGGAGTGGCTTCACTGATCGGGTGAGAATGAAAGGTTCCTATCGGATATTTGCCTAGCTCACGAATCTGTCGCCGGGCACGCAGGTATTCTGTCCGTTCAATGCGGAAGCTCCCAGCGTTTGAACATTGGTTGGTCAGGAACCACAGTTCAAGCTCCCTAAACCGGGTTCGGGCCAGCATGCCACAAACCTCTTGCTGACCTCTTCTTTGTGCCTCTAGGGCTAACGCACGAAGCCTTCGCAAATCCGCCTTTCGGATGAAGTACGGTTTGTGCTTCCCTGTCGAATGAAGGCGGGTTGCCATAGATACAGTAAGTGTATGCATGGGCGGTTAATAGAGCAACAAACTGCCTGGGAACCTAGCTTCAATTGACTCTAGGTGCGAGCGGCAACGCCCGGTAAATCGGATATTGGGAAAATTGACCTACTCCCCGTTACTTTCGTCACTTGCGCAATCTATCCGGAAAGTGTTCTTATTCGCGGATGCCCTGGGACATCTGGCTCATCTTTTTCGTGCTCTGTGTGATTCTGCCGTGGCGCGGACGCGTGCGCATGAAGAAATTGCTGGCCATGCCACACGTCAGCACGATGGAGCGGCTTGGGCTTTACGCTTCGACTATTGCCTTTCAATGGTTTGCCGTCGCCATGGTGGCGTGGCGTGCCTGGGCGCACGGATTCACGGCCTCTCAGCTCGGTTTGACGATCCAGGACAGAACCAGGATCCTTATCGCCTCGATTGCCGGCGCCGTTACGATTGCGACTCTCCAGTGGCTAAACCTGCGGCGCGCGGGGAGAATTCCCGTCGAAGCGCGAGGCTCGATTCAGGCCCTTGCAGAACGGATCTTGCCGCAATCAACGGTGGAGTTGCTTCCCTATCTCGCGCTCGCGATTACTGCGGGTCTCTGCGAGGAGTTCCTCTATCGCGGGTTCGCCGTGGCCGTCCTTCTGCATGTAGGATTACAAGCATGGGCCGTCGTGCTGCTGACTTCCGTCCTCTTCGGGCTGGCGCATAGCTATCAAGGGCGGGGCGGGATCGTAATGACTCTGCTGATCGGCCTCGTTCTAGGGACCAGCCGGATCGCTTACGATAGTCTGATGCCCGCCATTTTCTGGCACAACGCAGTGGATGTAGTCGCCGGAACGGCCGGACCGCGATACCTGAAACCAAGAGCGTCTGGTAGCCGAGAAAATGAGAATCCGACCAACCAGAGCTGAATAGTTACTATTATGACAACAACACCAGCCCCTCCCTCAACCGCGGTGATACGTCGCGCGCTCGGAGAATTTGACATCCCCGTGTACGACGATCAAGTGCTTCAAATTCAACAATATATAGAGATCTTGCTGTTATGGAATGCGAAGGTAAACCTCACCGCGATTCGCGATCCCCTGGAGATACTATATCGTCATTTCTGCGAGAGTATGTACGCGGCAGGGGCCCTGGCCATCGAAACAGGTCGGCTCGCCGACGTTGGGTCCGGCGGCGGGTTTCCAGGCCTGCCCCTGAAGATTATCCGGCCCGGTTTGCGGGTTTTTCTGATCGAATCCAACCTAAAAAAAGCCACGTTTCTCGCGGAAGTCATTCGTGAATTGAGACTTACGGACGCGCAAGTGCTGGTGCGGCGCTATGAAGAGCTTGGGGAGGAGATCGCCCCACTCGATTTCGTGTGCTCTAGGGCGCTTGGTGAATTCCCCGCCTTTCTCGAGTGGGCGAACTCGCAACAGATAGCAGCAAAACAAGTTATCCTCTGGGTAGGCGCTCGCGATCTCTCCGAGATTGAGAATATCCGCACCTGGGAGTGGCGCGAACCCATCCAAGTGCCGCACTCCCTGCGGCGATTCCTTCTGGTGGGCACGAGGCGGCCCGCAGTCGCCGACGCATCGACCTGAAAATGCTGGACTTCTTTACATGGCGGGGATCTCCAGAACTGTTTCTTGCAATGTTCCACGTGGAACAACCCCGCGCCCCGACATGGCTCTCCCCTGAAATGGCCTCGCCACAGACCAATTCCATGGCCTGAAGGGGAGTAAGGAATCGCAAGAGCGGTGTTCCACGTGGAACATCCGTGTCGACCTCTTTGTCCACTGTTTCCGGCGGAAAATACCAAACTGCAGCGAATTCAAGCTGATCGGGGCACCTCATTCGTTCCACGTGGAACATCGTGAAAACCGAAACTCGCCGGAATGTTCCACATGGAACATTCCGCCATCCAAAACACGATTTCCACCGCCATCGCTTGTTCCACGTGAAACATCTTGCATCCTGCCCGCGCTTTTGCTAGATTTTCGCTCGCGGGGGAACGTTTGGCCCGAATCATTGCGGTAGCAAATCAAAAGGGCGGAGTAGGCAAGACCACGACGGCAGTGAACCTAGCCG